>Ga0307517_10004698_pt1 | contig 20914 bp, 5 predicted proteins | sample 23_EM_MG_FD_194515 | JGI IMG/M metagenome (GOLD analysis project Ga0307517, IMG submission 194515) | Populus trichocarpa ectomycorrhiza microbial communities from riparian zone in the Pacific Northwest, United States - 23_EM | ecosystem: Host-associated > Plants > Roots > Unclassified | place...
ACTTAAAAAAACTTGCCGACATCATCCTCAGATGGAACCTCAGCTTCACTTAACACGGTGACAATCTTCTTCACCTCCTCAGCGGTCCCATTCTGCAACCCCGACAAAAAAAAACAGCAAATTAATCTCAATTAAGACCCAAAATCCATGTCAGAAATACAGTCTAAGTATTTATGGCGATCACAAATTATGATAAAAAAAAAGGAGCAACAGTAACAAGTAATGGTAAAGTAAATAAAAGCGAGCATACACATTTCCAGTTGCCGCCGACGAAGAATTTTCTGACCATAGTTGAGTGGATTGTGTTCAGCGATGAAAACGAGACAGGTAATCGAGAAAAGAGAGAGAGACGCTTATTATGGATGAGTCTGCTTGACACAACCAGTGCCTTGCCTGTATTTATAGTGTCTGAACCTATTGAGGTGAGTGGCACAAGTTTTGTCTGATGTTAATTTTTTTTTATTTACCCCATTTTCCTTTATTAACTCCTCGACCCTGCAGTAAATGGTAATTGGGCGGGTTTCACTTCTTCCATCCTCACCATGTGTTTATTATTTTAGGGTGGACAATGGAGGAAAGGATTATTTTTCCTTCGGATTTGGAGAGGTACTAAGATTTTCCATTGATAAAAGAAAATAGGTTTTGTTTTAGTAATTCCAACTCGATAGTTTACGCTACATTGTATATCACGGGTTGAATTATTATTTTTTTTTAAAATAAAAAAATATTCTATATGAAAAAAAATTCAGAGAATTGAGTCTACCGAATTTAATAATCTTAGTTGATCTAATAATACTTAAAAAAATAATGACAATAGATAAATCAAATTAATAAAAAATTAACATCTAGAATATAAAAAGAAATGATAACAGAAAAATACCCTAATTAATCTGGGTCAACTCATCAAATCTGCATTTGGAACATGAAATCATGATAACCCTAAAAAAAACAAAATGAAAAAAAATAACAAAGACTAATTCGTAACCAACCAAATGTTGGAAAACAGAATTTAAAAACAAAACGCTAAAACAATAGAAGTCCATTAAAGCTAACCTTCTAAACTTGCGATCTCGGTTATGAGACCGGTATCATATTATAAAAAGCAAACCTGAAAAAATTACGAAGCAAAATCCTCAATGAACTAAATGCCAGGGGATTAAACCAAGAAAAAAATTTAATTAAAAACCACGATCAAAAGAATGAGGACTAGATTTTTTTGTTAATTTTTTTCAAAACGCATTGATTTTATTTGTTAAATCTTTATCAAAAAAATATAATTTTGTCATTCTTGCAGAATAAAAAAAATTAGCAGATCCGGATAACCCTGGTCAACTTACTCGACCTGTGACTTAGGAGCTACTTGGGGTCAACTTTCGGGCTAGATTTAAAAGTCATGATCAAAAGAATGATGATCCAATTTCTTCGTTAAATTCTTTTTAATTTTTTTTAAAACCCGTCTTAAAACCCATTGAATTTTTTTTTTGTAAAATTTTGATCAAAATAATGTTATTTTTACATATTTATAAAATAAAAAATTTAGTTACTCGAGTAACCTTGGCCATCCCACCCGACATGTGACACGGGACTTGCCCGGGGGTCGACCTTAGGGCCAGGTTTAAAAACCATGATTAAAAAAATAACCCGTTGAATAATTTTTTTAGGCTAAGTTGATTTGGGTAACCTTGACCAACTCACTCAATCTGGGACCTTGAACTTGCCTAAGATCAACCCCCTGATTCGGTTTAATTAAAAACCAAGATTGAAAAAATGAGGATAAAATTTGGCATGAAAATCAAATAAAATCAAACAATGAGGGATGAACCTAAAAAAAATCAATTAAGAAAATAAATAAAACTGAAAGAAACTATAATGAAAAGAATGAGAACCAAATTAAAAAAAAAACAAAAAACAAGTATGAAATTGAAAAGAAAATCAATTAGAAGAAGGGTGAAAAGAAAAATAAATATCAATTAAAAAAAGGACCAAATCTGACATAAAAATAAAATAAAATAAAATGATAAAGAATAAAATAAAAAAAAACATAAAAAAATTTAAAACAAATACAGAAAAATAATTAAAGCAATACAATAAGATTTTAAAAGTCCAAAAAGCTAGACTTTACATGGGTAGTTAAGAGTATTTCAGACTTTACCCTCTATTTTCAAGGATATTTCAGACTTTACATTAAACAATCAAGAAAGGAAAAAATATATATATTCCTCACCAATTTTATAATAACAAATATATCCCATATAAAAATTCAAAAATATCCCTAAAAACTAGCCTTTGTGTTTCTCTCTTCCCAGAATAATTTGATAAATTTATTGTGTGAATCCTTACTAAATTATGAGAGGGCTATAGAAAAAAAAAAGAAGCTCAACTCGTTAGGCCTGTTTGTTTGCTGAAAAGTTAATTCTGGAAAAGTGAATTTCAGAAAAGTGAATTATTTTTTGATGTTTGGTAATATAATGGAAAATAAGTTAGAAAACATTTTCTAGTGTTTGGTTATGTCATGGAAAATGTGCTGGAAAATAACTCATTAATATTTTTTTTTTCAAGTTTATTAAAATAATGAGGAGCAAATCTTACAAATTAAAAAGTTGAATGAGAATGAAATTGAAAAAAAATTTAATTTCATAAATTATCTCAAATAAAATAAATAATAATCAAAATAATAGAGATCAAATCTAAAAAATAAAAAACTTAAAAGATGAAGAAACTAAAATAATAATAATTAACATTTCATAAATTATTTCAAATAAAATAAGTAACAATCAAAAGAATGAGGACCAAATTTGATAGATAAAAAATTTTAATTAAAAAATGATAAGAAAAAAACAAATAACAATTATAAAAATAAGAACCAAAATTAATAGAAAAATTAAATTCTAAGAGATGAAATTGAAAAATAAATATTCAAAACAAAATATATATAGCAATCAAAATTTTGAGGACTAAATTGATATAATCAACAAATAATATGACTTTTTTAAATTTTTCATAACTTCCGGAAAGTGTTTTCCGCCCAAAATAAAAGAAAAACATTTTCCTGGAAACCAAGCCAAATTTTCCGTTGATCGGAAAGTATTTTCTATTGACTGGAAAGTATTTTCTGTTAACTAACTTTTCTAATAACAAATAAATACATGAAAGTTTAAAAAATAATTTTTCAAAAACCAGTTTTCAGAAATCAAATACATTCTTAGTTTTTTTTTTTTTTTTTTATTTGTACTGGATGAGTTACATCCGTTCGGCTATTGCTGGTCTTCTACAGTCAAAGCCTTCGCAGTTTACATAGGCCAAGCAAAAAGTTGAAGCCCATTAACGCGGGGAGGCTGTCTTGGAAATCCGAAAAGGTAGATAATTAAGAACAAATCACAAAATAAAAAGAAGCGGTGTGCTGTGTGCATATGGTCACAGAAGATGTAGCATAGCAAGTAAGCCAGGGTCAACGTACAGTTTATACAAAAGAAAAACACACTGAACGCAAAAAAGACTGGAAAGCAGCATATCTGCAAGAAAGTAACGGTGAAAGAAGGTATTAGAAGAGTGAGAGTTGCCTGCAAATTAATTTGATGAACACATGTGAGCCAAGAAAAAGCTAAACCAATGAAAACAAAAGAGTATAAACAGAGGGATCTTAGTTGTATCACAGAAGAGTCAAGGCATGGGGAGCAGTAGGGAAAACTGATGCAAAATTTAAAAGGGATGAGTCGTAGTCCATGGGATAGCAGCAGGAGTTGTCACATTAATTAATGAGTATCTTTTTGCAGGGATAAAAAGAAAGCGCAACAACATAATTAGATGAGAAGAAGATTCATCTAAGTGTGCGATGTTGGCGATCCTCGCTGTCTCTTTGCTTGCGGAGATGCAATCTGGGAATCTGAAGCTGAATCTTGCACTATATTTTCATCTTCAACGGTAGGATTGTCGGTGTGTGGTGAATCAGGATGGCTGTATGAAAAAAAGAGGCGAAGAACTTAAAGAGACAATGCATAAGCAACAGTCGCAGTTTTAATGAATAATGTTGTGAATAATGTTCAAAAACAATACTGGATATATAAGGAGTGATTGACACGTGCATGAAAGGAGAAGGGTCTTAGTACGTAAACCTGCTGTGTGCCTCTGAGTCTTTGAAATTGAGTCTTCTTTTAGTTCCAGAGGGGGAGCAGGTGTCAAGATTTGCCAGTCTAGATGCATGAGGGTGTTTCTGAACAGGCTATACCTGCGAGTTGTATGTGTGGCAGTGAAGTGTTTGGAGGTGTGAGAGGAGTGGATCGTTGCTCTGTCAAAGAGCTGGATGAATTTGCAGCGGTGATCAGATGAATTAGGTGTTGCAGTTGTCGAAGTTGATCCAAGTTGTCTGTTGGGATCATCGATGGAGTCGCCATCGAAGACGTTTTTAGCAACAATTTCGCAGCCATCGGTCCCCGACTTGAAAGCACCAAGTCGAAGCTGGAAAATCCATTTTCTGTTCACTACTCAAAATGAGGGTCATTAGCATCAGATTTTAGTTACGGAATAAATAATTGGGATGTTGATTTAGCAATGAATTAACAACGGATTATGTATATATTAATTTTTTAATGTTAGCAATGGATTTATCAATGAAAAATCTGTTGCTAAAAAAAATAAATAATTTAAAAAATAATATATTAAGAATCAGCAATTAGAATTTTCTAGCTAACATGGTAGCAAAAAAATTTGGAACAAAAATATCCATTGTCCTTAAAAAGAAAAATATTAGAATTACATTTTTATGAAAAGAAAGTGAAAAATAATTATGTGTTAATAATTAACTGGTGCACGCATACCTTTTAAAAAAAACATGCTAGTTTCAAATAAAAATAGGTTGCTTTGAAAAACTGAAGTGCTAAACATAAAAATCAAGGTGAAGAGAGAGAGGAAAAAAAATACTGACTGACGTGAAACTAGATGTCAAAAAGAAGCATGCGTAGTTGCGGGAAGATGGATTGCCGAGACAAATCCAACCACATCTCGGAAGCATGTTAGTGACTATCGTACGCCTCCACACACGTTGCCTAAAAATGGTAAAGCGTATGTCACACGGGTGTGTGCAATCATTTTTTTTTATTAATATTTTATATTTATTAAAATATTAAATTGTCCATAATTCAACATGATTATAACAAAAAAAAACATGATAAAAATACAAAATAACCCTTGTATGATAATTTATTAATTTTTTATTTTAAAGATAATTTAATAATTTTACTGTAATGAAAAATGTGAAACGATTATGTTGTCTCTAATTAATTTAATAATAATTAGTGAATTATGTAAAAATATCAAATTACTCCTTATAAACTAGTCATTGATTTTTCATGGAAAAGGAAAAATAATAATTATATTATAGCAATGGATATTAATTTGAATCTAGACCCGCAATAAATTTGCCCTCCATTTTAGCTTAATAAGTACACAACCAAGGATGTTATTTTAAGGTCAAATTAAAAAAAATTGAATGCGAGGAAAAAAGTTTAGGCTCCAAGGATATATTTAACATTGTTGATAAAGTTAATTTTAAAATTTTTTATCCTGACTTCTTATTTAAATTAAATTTAAAATTAAATTGTATAAAAATTGCTTCAATATAATCAAATTGACCTGAAAGATTTTAACATAATATAGACAACTAGTAAAAAATACGATGACTTTTAAAAGTATTTAATATGATTTTTTTTAAAAAATATTGAGATAACAATATATTAGATCAACTTTGATTTCACGGATTAACACACCATGAATCCTGCTGGGTTTAAAAACTAATTTTTTTAATTATACGATAAAAAAATAAATATTTATAAAATTAAGTATAAATTAAATATCAAGATATTTATTTGATGTTACATTAACCTTATAAAAAAATTAGAATAATTTATGAAGATAAATTCAAATAAAATAAATATAAAAGGATAATAAAAAAATAACAAAAAGAAGAGGAATTGAAAGGAAAAAAAAAGAGAAGAGGCCAACTCCTCACTGTACGGAGGTAGGTTGATAGCCAAACTCTTTTAGAGGTATTAAGTAATACCCTTGGATTTTTGCTCAACATAAACCCTGACCCCCCCTTTTTTTTTTAAAAAAAATCCTGGTCTAAGTTATTATAGCCTTGTAACGTACTTTTTTTTTTTTTTAGTTTAACGTGGGTGTTCGGGCCAGCTTACGCGCACCTCGACTAATTCCACATGCCCTGAAGTTAACGACCATGTAAACCTCTAGTGGCCATCATATGAGCAACTACAGGGATCAAACCTGAAACCACAGAGAAAGTAAAGTAACGTACATTTTTAACCCCACCAGAACCAGCTATAACAATTAACAACCGTATGTTTTTAACAGAGGAGGTTGATTACTTAGACCTAATAGTTTAAGGGACCAAAATAAAAAGAAAATAAAAGGTCAGGGGTTGGGTTAAATTTGACTAAAAGTTCAACGAGTCCTTTTATTATATTTTCTTTCACCTAAAAGTTTGATAGGTCTTTACGTGCACAATAAAAGCCAAGCCTTTCTATCATATTATTATAACAAAAAAAAATAATTTTGAAACTCATACATTATTTTACTAAAACAACCTATGAAACACATAAATTTTTAGAATCTTCAAGAAGTAACTACTAATTATTTATAGAAAAGGGATAAAAACAAAGAGAAGAAAGAAACATGATAAAAAGAATTAACAAGTAGAAATATTCTAATTACATTTAGTGGATCCAAATGTGATCTTTATTTTTATTTGTTTTTTCTTTCAAAATGGCTTATAAAATAAATATCAGTAGTTATTGCTTAAATATTATAGATTTTATCGCTAAATACAACCCAAAGTTGTTATCTTTCTTATAAATATCTATTTTTATTACATACAAATAAATACAAAAACAAAAAATTACCTGCAAGGTAAAATGTCGATGAAGATTAACATATTTTAACTTTAATTGGCATTAACAACTCTTTCTAGAATTTATAAATTTATATTTTTTTCAATTTATTTTATAAAATAGAAGCATCATCTTTTCGATTCTCAATTTTAACCTTTTATAATATTAAACAAAAATATACACAATGCCGATATCTTCTTCGTCACAACAACTTAAATCCTAATCGCAGCACCTTAGCGCAGAGTGCACTGACTAGTGCCCACAGGAGCCACCTCAAAGAAACACTGAATTAAGAGAGAACACAAACAGGAGCCAATATAGAACTAGACAAGATCTGATAAGAAGCTATTTGAATTGCTGTGAGTCTGTGACATTAAACTAGAGCGGATCGATTTGATAAAGAAAACTATTTGATTTACTGTGGCTAGAATTATGATATAAAAAAAATAACTATTTGAATTATGACTGTTGCTAGAGCTAGACCGGATAAATTTCATGAACAGAAAGCTGTAAAATAAATGGCCACAAAAAAAGGAAAATGAAGACTCCCAGACTCTTTAAAACTGTCCCTCGATAATACTGCGGGCTACATTCCACACGCTTTCAAGTTTCAAGTCTCATCGCTTTCTTTTACCATGACTGCTTGTCGTCAGAGATGCAAATGCAAAATCCCACTGTTCCTTATCGTATAGAGGTACCTTTTTACCATCAATGAAGGGAATCCAGGTATCTTCTTTTGCATTTGCAAGAACCCATTCGGTCCTATCAGGAACATTAAAAGAATCAAAGTTCAAAGCAAAACTTGTGTTTGCGCCAGACTTGTTTTTATCACCCTTTAAATTCCCTGCAGACTTCCGAAATTATACAAGTTAGTTCAGATGAAAAACAAAATGTCATAAGAGAAATAGAGGGGCCGATCCTTTAGTCTAAACAGAGATTTCTTACTCACATTAGTATCGGCATCAGAGTTCTCAGTCAATTTTCCCTTCTTCTTTAAAGTTCCAGTTTCCAAATAATATTGAACATCTTTCTTGGACCTGAACTTACGACCTGAGGCAGGATCAATGTAATACTGCACGAGACACAGACCATTTAGTTGATGCTTGAAATTTTACTATCAAAACGAATAGTCCATTTGTCAAAATAGTAATTTTGATACAATTCTCTCTTTTACCAAAAGACTTCTAACATCTAATCTAGAAAATAAAAAACACAGATTAAAACCACAGTTATGTATGTCATGTGATGGAATCATAACACTGAATCTAGCCACGCAATAAAAGTAAGATCTGACATTGTAAAGACAATAGCAAAATCTAATCACTCTCAAAATGCTTCTTCATCTCAAGAGTGGCATAGCTCTGAATTATTCTGGCCATGCATACTGAAGCTTCTTCCAACCATTCCTGAACTTTGAGAAATGAGAACAGAAACAGTTTGCTTTTTTCTATCATGTCATGTCTATAAGTGTGTTATTCCTTTTTTTCACATAAGGGCAGCTTGAGGAACAATTCTAACCATAAACAATTCTTAGAAAATTGGACAAATCTAGGTTAATGGAGTTTTTTTTCTTTCTTTCTCTGTTTTTTTTTTTTTGCATGCAGGGAGGCAGCTTTATTTATCAACATCTTACATTTAGTTGATGAAGAGCTAAATGCTTGGAGATTGTGAATTTTGTGCAAGAAAAAAGGACATGTGGGATATGTATACTTTTAGCAGTATTTTGGGTTTCGTAAAATGAGTGAACTCAGAGAGCAATCTAACGAGAAGATATATTCTCAATTCTTCAGAGTGCGTTTGGGTTAAACACAGCACTTTTGGCAATTGGCACACAGAATAAGACTTCTTTGCTAATGAAGAGGAGTTCTAAAGTTTCATGGGTAATCTTGTATATTGTTCATCTGTTGTATAGATAGTGCACTCGGCAGTTTCTTTTACTTCTACAAATAGTTGGGAACAGTCGTCACCTATATTAGCACATTCTTTTACTTTATTTGTACAGTCATTAATATGTGCTTTGCATGCAGGATATAATAAAAATGCTTAAATACCTGGGAAGGATTTTATAAGATTTTTTAGTTAAATTTACCCTATAATATATGTATAATAACATTAGAGTTATTTTCTATTAGTTTTCATCTACAGTCAATATTGACATGGAGAATAAAGTAAATATAAAAATATAACTCTATGGAAACTATGAAAGAGAACTCTAAAATCAAATGAAAAGGAAAAGGATCTTATGATAGATAATTAAAGCTGTTGAGAATAGAAAGAGAAATATATCAAGCTTCAAGGTTGTTTTTAGATAATCTATTTCAAATTTTCAATCCACTTGGTAGTAAGCATGGTAAGGGGAAAAAAAAGACTTGTTTAAAATATTTACTTTATTTCTTTATTTGCTCCACAATATCAACGTGTCATTGATTACATGATTTTTAAAATATAATATTCCAAACATAACTTTTAATGTTGCCGGCAGAAATCACAAAAGTATGGCTATGGCTGTGGCATGAATTCTTACAACAAAGCTTATAATAATTAGAGACATTTTATTTTGACTCTAAAGTTATATTGCTACAAGTTTAATGGCAGAAGCAATTGGAATAGGGGAAAAACACTACACCATCTTCATTGCTTTTTCTATAGTTACATACTGGATTTTCAGGACCTCAAAGATATGCTTCTCCATGATTTTAAGAATATCTTTGTTTGATTAGGACTTTTGATTTGTAAGGCGGTATCTTCAACCTCTACAAAGGTAGAAACCAAAGAGCTTTTGAACTTAACAAACTTTTCAGAAATAAGATGCAATTAAGGCCATAAATGACTTTCCAGATGTCACTGCATTTAAGCAGATAGATCCAAAATTGAAAAATAAAAAATAAAAAGCTATTTCAAACATTGATCCAGTCTTAAAAAAAAAAAAAAACTATAAACAAAAAATTAGGTAAAGATATAGTTTGTTGTCTTAAATTTAGTCACAAGTAATCAGATATAGTAGATAAAAAAAAACTATAGTTGCTATGAATGGAAACTAAAAAAGATAATGACAGGCTAAAAGATCCACTTCATAAAGATAGTTTAAATGAATTTTCAACAACAAATAGTGCCTTCTGGCCATGAGAAATAAAATAAAAATAAATAGCACCTTCTTTTTTGGCCTTATATTAACCTCTAAAAATCTGCCTTTGCCTTGGAGTTAATTGCCAATTACTTTCTAAAATCACCAATGCCTTTAAAGCACACTATTTGTTTCTATATTCAATGTAATGATTTATTAGAAAAACATATAAAAGTGTAAGTCTACACGTATATCCGTTCCTATTTTCACCGCTATATTCGTCTCCATCACACATTTCCATGTTTATTTCTCATTCCCTCTTCTAACGTCCTCTGTCCTCTCTTATGTCTTTGTTTCCCCAACAATCCACATGAATCGGTGGATCAATTGTCCTCCAGACCTCTATTATCCTGTTTCTCTATTTCCTCGTCTTTGCTTGTTGTTAAGATTTGGCACATCATGACTGAATAAGTAGTCATGTTTAGCCCATGATCTGTAGAGAAAGAACGCCGCATCTATGTGTAGTTTTTTTACTTCTCTAAATGGTTGGGAACCCTCGTCACCTATATTAGCACATTCTTTTACTTTATTTTATAGGAGAAAAATCCTGTGAGTATGTGCATGTGCGAGTTGGTCAACATCCCAGAGCCTGAACACAGGGAGTTACTAACAGCATTTGATGATTACGGAAGAAGTCCATGAAGCATGTCATGAGCTGTGCTGTTACACCATTTTCCTTTACCCATGTCAAACATATGTTGGTAGCTAAAACAGAGCTGAATACTACTTATTATCCCTTAAATACATGAATATAGTTGTTCAAAGTGGCTAACACTGAAACACCATTTGAATTTGACCCAACTCAAGTTTTGACCAACGCCCCATGCTACAGAAACCCTTAAAACTACAATACGCAAGCATTTATGTTCTCATATTAGATGCAAGCTACAATGAATGAATGTAGAGAAAATAAAAATCCCCAACTGCTTCAATGTTTGAAAATAAAGTTTTACAACAAAATTCTAGCTCTCACAACCTAAAAGTATTTTCATAAATTAGTGATAATGCTGTAATAAGTCTCGTTTTATGAGATTACAAATATTTGTAAGATAGCAGCTGAGTCTATCAGTTTTTTTTTTTTTCATATCCAAGATTAAGCAAGCATGAAGCATTAATGCATTTATCTCCCCAGAAAAGAGAAAATCTAATTTGATGAAAAAAATGCTAATTAATTGAGAACGAACTGCAACTAACCTTATCTACGGTGCCAGCTGTCGCGCCAGAGGTCCTAATCCGATCTTCAACAACCCATCCCGGCGGCAACCAACTCGTCTCAATGGTCGTTTCTGATGATCTTCTCTTCGCTCGAACAGGCGTCACCGGTTGTTGATTGCCTTTGTTGTTCGGTCTGGTTAGGGTTTCAACGGCGGTGGTGCGGGTGTTGGGGTCGATAACTGAGCCGTTTTGACGGAGGGCATCATCTTGATTGGGTACAGGCTGGTCCGTGCCCGGAAATTGAGCCGGAGTTGCTGTGTCTGACATTGCTTGAAGATTTTGACTCTGAATGAACGTAGTATATCCTAGTACACTACTTTTCGGTTTGGTGAAAGAAAAAAAGGATTCAATAAAGGATCACGCCCAGTCAACCTAAAGTAAATAATAGGCAGGAGCAAACAATCCAAAAGAAATCTGCATCCAAGGCCCGAAGCGAACCAAGGCACGCACCAATCCATATTCACCTCTCTCTCTTTTTTTTTTTAAAAAAAAATAACTGGTCTCGGAGAAACACTATTTCAGACAGTGTAAATATTTTTTCCTAGCACACTACTTTTCGGTTGCTGTTTTTTTTTAACCAGCTTTGTGATTAATTTTTTTGTGTTTTTTTATTTTGATAATATAATCTAGATGATATTAGCTTGAGTTGATTTAACTTTTTTATAATAAATATTTTTTTAAAATAATATTTTTTCTAACATCATTTTTTAATAATAATAATAATAATAATAATAATGTGAACCCACAAAATAATGCAAGTCCACACATCTAGTTATAAAGAAAGCTAAATAACGTTGGATTTTTACTATAGTTCTAGACACAGGATTGTGATAGTGAAATTTATTTATATATGGTGTGTAATTAAAAGGACTACGAGGGGCATTTTAGTATTTTTCACATTATCTTTTCTACTTTTTATTCAAAAAACTGTTGTTATGTGCTCCACACGCCCCAACAAGTGGGCGTTGCCCACTCTGTTAATGAGGTGTGTGAGACACCTCCCAGTGTCTAAATTTGGTCATATATCGTTTAGATAGATGTACAGATGTGCCTTCTTTCACATGGTGCGACGCGTGTAGAGATATCATGGTTGAATTACAGCCAATATTCGATTGTTTGTGTTTTTTTTTCTCTCTCTCTTTTTCTCTCATAACAACTAAAGTGCATAATTGTTCTTTATTTGCTTGGGTCTGACAAACATGTCAGACCCAAACTACTTGAGTTTAGGTATCACGCCAGACCCAAGGTCCTTGGGTCTGTCAACAATATCAAGCCCAAGAGCCTTGGGTCTGACAACCATATTTGGTGCCAGAATCAGGCACAAGTGACTAAGGCGTAGGGGTCTGGCATGGTTGCCAGAACCAAACGCGGGTTTGTTAACGTTTTCAGACCTAGGCGTGGGTCTAGCACGGTTGCCAGAACCAGGCGCGGGTATGCTAAGGTTGCCAGACTCGGGTGTGGGTCTGGCATGGCCCCAGACCCACGGCTCTTGGGTCTGGTATGGTCGACATATGTTTTTTCTTTCTTTTCTCTCTTCTGACAACTAAAATGCACAATTATCATTTGTTTGTTTGTATGTTGTTTACTTGGGTCTGACACCAATGTCAGGCTCAAGGGCCTTGGGTCTGGCAATCATGTTTGGTGCCAAACCCAGGTGCGGGTCTGGCATGGCCCCAGGCCCACGGCTCTTGAGTTTGGCATGACCGTCAGACCTAAGTCTCTTGGGTCTGGATTGACCATCAAACCCAATTCGCTTGAGTCTTGCATGATTGTCAAATTTAAGGAGTTTAAAACATTCTCTATACTTTTAAATTTTTTTTAAAAAAAAACAATGATATTGATCCGCTGCAGAGTACGAGCTAATGTGCTAATTTTATACTATAAGTTAATCCTTTTGTGATTATTTTCTTAGTTATACACTACATATGAAAAGTTAAAATAGATAAGGGATTTACTATTTTACCATTGTTCATGTAAACTCATGCTATTCACCCTAGTGTTCATATTCTTTTTTTAGTCCCTGATTGTTTTTTTTTGTTTATGCTTTTATAATTAAACTTTATTTCTTTTTTTTTATCCTTACAAGTTATATTAATTCGGTTTTATTTATTCGTTATATCAGAGATTACTATTAATAAATACTACTATAGGATTCAATTAAAAAATAACTAAATGAATAAAAAAAATGGAAAAAAAATTGTTTTTTTTTAATTTTTGTTCGAGAGGAGTGTCTTTCTACATTGTCCCTTATTTATTTAAAATTTTATGTTTCAGTCATAGAATTTCTTCTCTCTTACATCCCATTTTCTTGCGGTTGATAAAGAAAAGAGAACCGTTGGAAAGTGAAAGGAGAGAAAACTTTGGACTGATCATATTCCAGCTACAAAAAATATCAATCTTGTTATCAATAGGTTCGTCTTGATGATAACAAAGATATATTTATTTTATATTTTTATTTTTGTCCCTCCAACCAAACATGTTTTTATCTTTTTATATCTATTTTTTCTATCCCAGAACACTAACCAAACACAACCTAATTATACTTGAAAAAAATAAGTCGAAGTATAAAAAATTTAATTTGATCTTGAGTTTTTAGAAGGGGTTATCAAGGCTCTAAAAATATTTTTTATTTTATTTTATAGGTGAAAAAATGTTGAAAATTAAGTTTTGGAGATCTCAATTGGACTCATATTTTTTTTATTATCGAAGATGATCAAAATTTGTTGCAGTAAATGATGTGTTGTTTGCTTACTTTAAAAAATAAAAACTAGGTGTATTTGGGCTTTTTGTAAGGAACCAAGTACACAGGTTTGACTTGTCAAACTCAAACATGTCTAATATATGTTTTGTAAAAGTTATGTGAGTGGGCCTGACTTATCATGTCCAAGCACACCTAGAATGTGTCTGGTGGCCCTTCTTTTTATTTAAAATTTTTTAATATGCTAAAATAAAATTATTTTCATATAAAACAATTAAAATGATATTTTAATAATCATTCAATACGATGATACTGCTTTTCAAATAATATTAAAGGTTTTTAATGGTTTTTTTAATATAATATTAAAGGTCCAAGTGTAGTCATAAGAGAATTCCACACATAAGGTTGCTGTTCATTTTTCTTTTTTCTGAATTTCAAAAATGAGGTTGCTGGTTCTTTTCAGTAATCCTTCTTTCTCTCTGGAACGCTTGAGTGTGTTTCCTGCGCTAAATGATTTGTACTTTTGTAATGAGTTTCAAGGACAACCCAGAGCGAACAAGTGAGTCTTGCCAAATTAGGAGGATCTGTGTTACGAACTATGTTTTCAAAGACAAGATCCATGGTTTGAATCGTGTAAATATGCAGGACTTTTTACTCCATAAAACTATCGCAGCTATAATTATTTTGGTTTTTCAATTTCCTCACCATGCATAAAACTTCGTTGCTGGTTCATGCAAGGATCTAGTTTCAGCAGGGGCATGGTTTCTCTCTCAATAAAAAGTTGTCCTTTCAAACACCTTTGTTGAGGATCTATGGAATGCTTGGAGATAAAAATGGAATGTTCAGTAATTAGTTATCAGCAAGGGGGAGAAAAAAAACCCATGTGAATGAAAAAATTGAACAAGAAAGAAACAGTAAAAAAACCATTGTGAGTGTTGAAAGGAGCATTTTCAGAGAAATTTGGTGGACAAATATAGAAACTGACAAAAGGTTGAAGAAGATACCATTGGATGACACGTATTCCAAATGGCTGGTCCATCTCGGGCTTCATTCCTGCCCAGCACATGTAGGCTTAATTTCAAGCTGAGGCTTAGTTCAAAGCCTGGTGTCTAAGTAATACCTTCGCTCTTTTTTTTTTCTTTACTGATGCATTTTTGTTTTTTTGTCTATTATGTATTTTTCAATATTTTATTCTAAGAAATGTTTTTTTATGTGTGTTATTATTCTTCGGAACTAACTTTTTCATTCCATCAAATAAACACTGAAGAAAATTAGTAGCCACAGTAAATTATAATTTATTATATAATTTCTAGTTTATATTGATAAATAAATGCACTAAACAAAATAACTTATTATTTTATTTGTGTTTTTTTTAAATTAGTTAAAATAAAATTTTAATACTCAATATAAACTAAAATAAAAATAAAAATATCTAATTATTGTTACAAATATATAATTATACATGTCAAGGGTAAAATAAACTTTTCTGAATTTTATTATATTTTATCCATCATTAAATAAACAAAATAAAGAGTTAACCATAATGTCTTATATATTATTAGCAAATACAATTCTATTTTCATCTCATGTTTTGTCTATCCTTTTAATTTTAATTGTTTGTCTTTTATTTTGCATAGTCCAATTGTTAAATTTATTGTATTGTCACATTTATACTCATTGACATGTTCCCTTACTATTCATAGCATTTTTTTATCCCTAATTTTTTTTATTTTTTGCGCTTTAATCATTAAATTTTTTTTCTTTGTTTTTTCATCCTTACAAGTTATATTGATTCGATTTTATAAGATTTAGTTAAAAAAATATAATTGAAAAAATAAGAATTGAGATTAACAATTAAAAAAAAAGTTTTTTTTTCTTTTTTTTACAATTTAAAAGGCGCTTCTTTCTACATTTTGATTCTTGTTTTTATTAAATTTTATATTTCATTCATAAAATTTTGTTTTTTTTCTACATTTCAGTCCCTAACAGACATGAGAAAAGAGAAAAAACTTTCGTAAGGAAAAAAGAGATAGAAAACTTTTAGTTGATTATATTCTGGTTATAAAAAAAAATCTTGAGTTCAACGAATTAGAAGAGTTCAATGAAAATTGTTTGGATCTTTAATCATCTAAATATGTTTTTTTAGATGAAAAAAAAGTTGATAATTAGATTTTGAAAAGTTAAAAAACTCAACCTTAAATTTTCAATTATTAGAGGTGACTAATATTTGTTATACAATGATATCATGCTTTTCAAATGAGATTAGATGTTCTTAATGATAATATTATTAATTACTTTCTAATTAATTATACATGAATTTAATATTATTATTTTTTTAAGTTTCTCATAAATATTCAATGAGTATAATATCTTGCTTTTTTTTTTTTGAAGTTTTGGTATAATTTTCTCAAATTAATTATTCCTTTATTTTTTTAATAATGCATATTTTTTTCTCTTTTAGTGAAACTTGCTTTTAAAATCATAAAAAGCTTTTATTAAAAATGTCATGCTATGAATAAAAAAATTATTTTTCTATATTAAAAAATACATAAACAAACAGCACAACTGTACCTAGACAGATTCATGTATCAAATTTTTTCACCAATAAAAGTTTTTAAAATTAGATAAATACAATTCTCGGAACGGAGCGCTCGGGGGCAATTAAACTTGTTTACTTCTGACAATAAATCTAATTAGCAAATATTATATTATTTTTTGTTTCGATAATACAAGAAACAAAACATAATTTTTATTACGAGAAGCAAAACTGGGTGAAAGAATTCCAGAAGAAATTAGACGAACCATAATATCAATGAGAGCAGAAAACCACAGGTAGCCGTCAAAGAAGAGAACATAGCAACCACATTGATAAATAATAATTTCGGCAGCAACAAATAAAAATTGCAATAGCAGCAGCTCAGAGCACTTGTGGTGATGAAAAACAAAGGAAACAGCAGTAATTGCAGCCCACAATCATATCACAGCCCCATCGAGACGATCAGACGGCCTCCAATTGCAGAAAACATGGTAGAAGCATCATAGCAGCAGCCTGGTAAGTTGGCTATAGCTGCAACTTTATGAATGATCCGACCTTCAAAAAAAATATTCGGTGTCATCACTTGCACCACCGTCCCTTAGCATTATTGACTTCTTGTTTTATGTCTCCACCACCACTGGACTATTCTTTATGCCATACTGTCGTCTATGAAATCTTCTGACGGTAACTAAAATCAATACAATAGCAAAGTCAAACCCAAGTTAATTATTCATAAAGAGAAAACCATGGCTGAGAGAAAGGAACATTTCACAGCATTTTTCATGGGTGATTCAGCTCGAAGGTTGTTTGCTCTTGAGCCCTTTAAGAGACGCTATCTTTTCTTACAAATTATAATAAATCAAAATAAAAGTTGCAATAACTGAATTTCCACTGGGCATAACAATCACGAAAAGAAGAAAAATGAAACCAAATGTTAACTGGAGTAATCGCATGGGGTATTTTTTCTTATACTATATATTTTGTTTTTTTGGATTTAGCATAAAGAACGTATCGGTGAAAGGCACTTGTAGAGATGCATAGTATGAGAGCAAATGAGGTCCTACAAGTTCAAACATATTTAATTTCTAAAAGCAAGTTGTTGTGAATAGAACACACATGACGAGAAATACAGAAGGAACACCATTTCTTGTTATCTACAAGATCACACTCGATTTCTTTCATGTCCTTCACCTTTCGTTTCCACATACAAATATTGATACAATAAACAATTATAATTTTTGTTAAGGAAAATGAATGAAATGTAGAAGTACAGCAATAACAACTTGAGCATACCAGAATCAGGTCGAAACTGTCATCAGGCTATATGTCTCAGCATCTGGCGTAGCACCCCCTAAAATATCCTTCTCAAGAGATTTGGATTGTTGGCTTTCACATAAGCCTTTATTAAGATATTCAATACAAAAGCATCCCTTGTGTACTTTGTTTTTGTGAGTTCTTCAAACTCCTCAGCATTAACTACATCACCCTTCTCTGCAAAAAATTCAATTATTAAAAGAGTAGTCTCCAACCACTGGGTTGAATTCTTTACCCTATTGCTTGTTGTCAATTCTTTTTTAGCATATCAAAATCAGGGTCGAAACTGCTCAGCAAGTTTGATCAGGCTATATGTCTCAGCATCTGGCCTAGCACCCCCTAAAATCATCCTTCTCAAGAGATTTGGACTGTAAATCTTGGCTTTCACGTAAGCCTTTATTAAAATATTGAATACAAATGTATGCCTTATGTACTTTGCTTTCGCAAGTTCTTCAAACAACTTCTCAACGTTAACTACATCACCCTTTTCTGCAAAAAGTTCAATTATTGATAGAGTAGTCTCCAACCATGGGGTTGAATTCTTTACCCTATTGCTTGTTGTCAAGTTTTTCCCCATTTCTAGAGTCTTTAAGGCTTCCTCCACCAAGTTAGCCTTTAAACAACCCAATGCAAGATGACGAAAAGTTATGGAATTTGCTTTGCACCCATTGATCTCCATTTCCCTAAAATTCCCAGTTGCTTTCTTAATAAGCCCATGTTTACAATACACGGATAACATGGAATTGAACTGCTCAGTTGATCTCAACCCATGTATTGACTTCATCTCTAACCAAAGCTCTTCAGCTCGGCTAAGCTGTCCAATTTTACCATATGCTTCAATTGCAAGCATGTAACTTTTAGACCTAACATGAGGCAGTTCTAGTACAATGCCCCAAGTTCTTTCTAGTTCCTTCTCCTTTCCTAAATGTCCGTACAATATGATCAAAACATCAAGTGTTGACCAGTTGTCTCCACTACATGACTTCTCCACAGCTTCAACATATGCTTCAGCCACAGTATACAACCTTGCCGCTGCATGCGCGGTAGCTAATATGCAGAAAGATACTTCATTCGGCTCAACTTTAAATCTCTTCATATCATTAAATACCTTCACTAACCCATCAATATTATGTTCATTTGCTTCAATCTTCATCAGGATATTATATGTTGAAACATGGGGAACCACCTTATCAGCCCTCATTTGAGCAAGGATTTTCGGGATCATTTTCCTACTGCCAGGTGAGGAATGGAGGATTATAAGGCGGTTGAAAATCAAATATGAAATGGGATGACCTTGTTCCCTCATTTTCTTCATGTAATCAAGTGAAAGCCTAATGACACCTTTTTCCAAGCATGAAATTACAAGATTGTTATACAGCAACTCGTTCTGAAACTCAGACGGGACATGCAAGAAGAGCTTTTCGCCATGTGATATCCCATGATGTTTGGTTGTGAATTCCAACAAATAAGAGTAGTCTAGTTCCTTGAGCCTGTAGGGCCTCTCCCTTACTACCCATTCCATCACCTGATAAAATGTTGTGGTGTAACTCGTTAAAGCATTTAGACAAGAACTAACATTGCTATTTAAGTTATGTTCTCAAAGAACTATAAAGACAACACTAATAAACACACCTCAAGTGCGCGTTTGTTTAATCTGAGCTTCCTTAAGCGATTAATAGTGTGAAAAACATCACCTCGATGAATGGGAAAACCCTCGCCCATCCAGCTTTGAAAGGCATATCCAACTGATTCTCCTCTCGGAAGTTTCTCAATTCTCGAAGATAAGCACTTCGGTCCTTCTGGGTCTAAGCTTTTCTTGGGAAATTTATCAATTGTGTGGGTATTTAGAAAGTTGAAGCAAGTATAAGGTGTTTGATAGACAGATAAAGAGGGGATAAAAAGTGTTTGATTAATTGTTTGTGAGAACCGGCGATGCCTCAAAAGAGCTAGTGCCTGCATGCTTTTCTGTATTTCAGGACAAGTGGACTAGAGGAAAAGTATAAAGGTTTTTCCTTTTCTCCAATTGGATACTAGCGCCTGAAAAGGTTAACAGGTGCAGCATAAAAGTAAAACCAAAAGTCAGCCAGCATAAAAATTTTGACAAGGATATATATCCTACTTGAAAGTGGAAGCAGCTAATATAAAATCTTCTTACCAGATAACGCTAAGTGATTCCCTCTAATGCAGACAATAAATCTCAACTCAGTTACCATTGCCTCCATAACAGCTGCTGCAGCAAATGGTAGGGAACATAAATAACTGAAACATTAACCTTTGTTCCAGTTGTTGCTTACTCAACATACTTGAAACAGGAATTGCAAAGTTTTCTGCTTGACCTTGACCCTTCTGTGGTGTTATGCGATCAACCTCCTTCAATGAAACAGTAACTGGAAAATTGGTAAGATCTCTATTTAGGTAACAAGTTCTTTACAAAATTGACACGCATAAGTTTCTCATTTGTGTTTATTTCTGTTTGTGCACCAGCTCACCGATAGCTAAAATTGAAACAGATACATACAAAGGGTGATTCTATATCAATATGTTACATATTTGTAACAAGCCATAATCAATCCTGAAGGTTCGCTCCTATCATATTAAATCTCTCACTTATACCTAAATCCCTAAAGGATCCTTCGTCATTCAAAGCTGTTAAACTTAACACAGAAAATTCCATAATGACTAAAAGAAGCCCTTGCTGGGTGGCAACCCCAATAAAAACTCTCTCCTCTGTAAAAGCACCACATGAGCTCATTTCCACCACCCAGTCAGAGCCCGAATTCACATATCCCAGAATCCCACCAAATCAGTTAAGATTAGTCACAATGCACAAAATAAAAGCAAGCGCGCAACACAGAGGGAAACAAGCTGTTTTCGCTTCTTATGAATAATGAGATTACAGAAGCAGGGAATCCCAATAGGATCATTATTAAAAAATAAATTCCAAGAACAAATACATAAAAAACATCAAACATCTTATGTGCATAGACGCAAAACACACACAAAGCAATTGTAATGGTAATGCAAGCATCCAATGGCTGATTATTAATAAGAGAAAACACTAAAAAGGGAAAAGAGAAAACGACAGAAATTAAAAGGATATCCAAGAACAAAGAAAAATGGACAGAAAA
>Ga0307517_10004699_pt1 | contig 20911 bp, 7 predicted proteins | sample 23_EM_MG_FD_194515 | JGI IMG/M metagenome (GOLD analysis project Ga0307517, IMG submission 194515) | Populus trichocarpa ectomycorrhiza microbial communities from riparian zone in the Pacific Northwest, United States - 23_EM | ecosystem: Host-associated > Plants > Roots > Unclassified | place...
AATTATTTTTTTTATGTTTTCAGATCGTTTTGATGTCCTGATATAAAAAATAATTTTTAAAAAATAAAAAAAATATTATTTTGATACATTTGTAAGCGAAAAATATTTTAAACCGCAACCACTACTACTATCTCAAACACACCCTAATAAAACCAATCACACATCCCCACAAGCAACCGAACCTCTCCAAACATTTCCTGCATCTCTCGTCGATTCCTATTCTAACCCTAAATCAAAACCAAAAACAACCCCATAAACTCTCTCTTTCTCATCTGTAAAATATGATAGGGGAAGCAAAACTGTTAGTGAGAAGTTTTGGCTAATGAAACTGTATGGTTTTGCTGGTATTTTTACAAAATAAACCAAACCAAACCGAGTCGAACCTATATCAATAAGTTTGAAGTATTCGATGCTTATTGGTTTTTTCTAGTTTGGTTTGATTCTTATTCTAAAAAGAGCAATTGGGTTATTTTGAAGAGTAAAAACTAAACTGAACTGGGAATGTTAACCTAGACTTCATCAAGTTCGGATATTTGAAGGTAATGGAGTAGAAGGAGAAGGAATATATGATCACGTGGAGTGTTTATAATCACCGACTAACGATATTCCCTTTATCCATATCTTAATGTAATGCATGCCTTAGATTTACAAGTACGGAAACTTCTCCAGGAAAAGGAATTGCATCGTCGACAGTTGTGTGCGCAGACCTAAAAAAACTGATGCGGGTTTCAAAGGGGCCATTATGCTTATCCAGGAGGGTTCTTCTGAGGTGTAAGAGAACTTTGAGGAGAAGTGTCATAAATCATAATCTTAACCGAGAGACCACGAAGGTAAAGTCGCTGTCTTTCCACGCGTTTTAAGCCATGGTTTCTGCATGTTTTTTTTAATTAATTCATTTTGTTTTATTCCTTTTTCTTTTATGTGGGTTAGATTCGTCCCTTTGAAAGATACTACAAAGGCACTAAACCACTGTTATTAAACCCGGCCCGGCCCGGTGGGTCGAATCGGGACCCGGTCAACCCGGTGGCTGGACCGGTCCGGGTTTAATAAAAGACCGGCTGTGGCAACAGCCCGGCCAAACCCGGGCGAACCCGGACGAGACACGGTTTTTTTTTTCAAATGTGAGATTTGAAACCCATTAGTATATATACTCTATGTTCCCAAGAAAAAAATCATGTTTTTTCAATGTGGGATAAAAAACCTTTTGGTTTAAATACTTCAACTTAAAAGGATAACATAGTATCTTTTCAATGTGGGATTTGAATCCCTTTCATATATATACTCTATGTTCCCATGAAAAAAAACCATGTTTTTTCAATGTGGGATTTGAAACCCATTAGTATATATATACTCTATGTTTCCAAGGAAAAGGTTATGTTTTTTCAATGTGGGATAAAAAACTTTTTTAGTTTAAATACTTTAACTTAAAAGCTTGACATAATATCTTTTTAATGTTAGATAAAAAACTTTTTAAAATATTTTTTTAAACTTCATAATTTGTATAATCTATATTTACATGGATTTTTTCATATGAAATACTAAAACTTTAATTTGTTTTTAATTTTCCGGGTTAATCCGGGTTGACCCGAGTTGACCCGGGTTGACCCATGAAACCTGGGACCTGGTCCCTTGGCCGGGTTTAATAACTATGCACTAAACTCTTAATATTAATATTTATGCAGCTGGCTTACTCCTTGCTCTCTACTTAAAAAAAAATCTTTTCCAAGGGATTTCTCAATTATTTGCATTTAAGATTTTTCAAGTCAAGAGATTTGATGGGTTTGAGTTCCTTTAAAATAAAGAAGTGGAAAGGAACATCTCAATTATTTTCTTTTTAATAGTTATAACTTACAAACTTTAGTCTAAGTTCCGTTAATCAGAATAAAAAAAAAAAGTGTGAAAGAAACTTTCAGAACAGGAGTAATTTGAAGCTATTGCCTGGTAAAAGTTGGACTGTGAGTTAATTAGAACAATAGTTTATTTGATTTTTAAGTTTTAACCAATGCAATATTAATTTACGTTGATCTTACTTGAGTTGAGAGATGATGAATCACGGGAAACCATTTAGTTTTGGATATAAACAAGCACCACGTGCGTGATGTGGGTGCCCAACTCCCATGCAGCAGTTCAATCACCACGTGTGTGCAGCCCCATGTGGCGCACCTCTAGCCTGGCTGTAGCCTCTCTACATGCCCTCACTAATAGTACAGTTCACAGTTCACAGTGAAAGCACTCACAGTCCATAGTACTCGTGATAAATACAGAACAACAGTGCAATCCACGGTGAATTCATTCACAATGAATAATATTTCGCGCGATCAGTTTTAGTTATAGTTAATTTACGGATTCAAGGTCAGCTATACATATAACTCTTGCGCTATATAATGGATATTTTTAAAAAAATAAAAAAGATTAAGGAGTAAAATATTAGATTGAAAAGGGTTCTGTAATTTAATTTGTTAAATTTATAATTTGAATTATGAGCTGCATGTAGTTAAATAACTTCTTAAAATTACTTTTATTTAGTTATATCATAATAAAATAAATGTTTATAAAATCAAACACAAATAAATTATTATGATGTTTATTTAAGACGAAGATTGCCGTATAAATAACACACTAAAACAAAATATAAAAAAAATTAAAAATTAATCAAATAATAAAGAATGAAATTTAAATAAAAAATAAAAAATTTATTCAATAAAATTTAATATTAAAAAAAAATCAAGAAAAAAAAACAGAGACAAGAAAATCATATGTCAAGCTATTTTTCCCCTTCTCTCTAAGTCATTTTGATCAAATGTTGTAGGGTTCTGACATGTTTCTTCATGACTCAAATGATGAGTTTTTCTATCTCGGTTTTTTTTAAATTAATAATTTTTTAAAAAAATAAATCTAAAATCTAACTAGTTAAACTACCTTCCAAATTAATCATTAACTATAAATTAGTTTCACTCACAAGAAAAGTAATTGGATAAAGTATGGGAGACAAAAACTGGAGAAAGTCAAAGAAGAAGAACGTCAGAGTAGAAAATACGAAGTATTAATTCCATCTATGGCAAATACAGTAAGCCTTTCTAAACCTATTCTTGAAGTATTTGGCAAGAACACGCGAGACTTGATTTTGTGTACGTATTTATTTACGAGGCTGTTATCCTCTCGAAGAGGACAAGCTTATTATCGGCCAATCTTGAGTTGTAAGCAGATCTCTTGTACTCGAACCATGTAAATTCTCTGTACAAGCTTTCTTCTCCTTCCATGAGCGAGGGCAATGGAGCTATTTTCTCTCTCAAAGGTGGTCCACCAAAATAAATCATTGAAATTCTAGCCTTTATACTGTTGGCCAAGACTCTGTGCCTTACACTTTTAAACCGCCCATTAGTCATAACCTGCACAGCCACCAACCGAACCAAGATTACTTCATTTATTAGTCACATTCAATGAATGGAAGCAAGTATGAAGATTAGAAGTTTCATTCTCTTTTAGCTGACTTTGACTACAAGAAGGAAAGTGGAACCAATCCTTTAGTAAAGGGCTAAGCTAAGCGTGTACGTCGGAAGCTTTGCTCTTGAAGTCACTTGACATATTCCATACACCTCGGAACTCAAATCATGTATATTCCTCAAATGGAAGGGAATTTGGACTCTTCGAGCTAGTCTATCACGCCTTCTATGTCTATCACGCTTTCTATGAGGAGGAGATTAGAGCTGTAACAAAACTGGCCAGTGGATTTCATCAAATGATGAGTTGACAGACACCATTAAGTTTGACTGCTGATTTTGTATTTTTTTTACTGTGTTGAGAACAGCAGCAGTTTAGATGTGTACCTGTAATGAGTCGCCAACATTGATGAAAAATGAGCTCGGGTCAGGTGGGACTGAAATCCAGCTTCCATCATTAAGAGAGATTTGCAGGCCAGAAGTGTTGTTGGATCTTAACACAGAAATGATCTGTGGGTCTGTGTGCTCTCCAAATCCAATCATGTTGTGGTCTTTCAATGCTTGAATCTCTGGGCATGGAGGGTAGTGATTTAGCCTAAAAACAGAGTCACTCTGTTCATCCATCAAAAGTTTACTAAACACATTTCTATTCTGAATCTTTAGACCATCAGCCATCATTTCAAGAATCTCACATGCCATTTTCTTCACAGCTGATACATAATCATTCAAAGCACACCTGAAACATCGAAGCCAAAAGCAGAGTTTAACCCAAAATAAAAATAAAAGAACCATGCTCACAACTTTTCTATGCTTCTCTGGATAAAATTCAAAAAAATTGATTGATTTGTCGGAGTTTCACACCGAAACTTTTCTGGGTTGTCACCAAAAACTGAAGAGAGTCTCTGAGAAACTGATTCTTGATTAGTGGTCAGGAGAAGGTATTCTACCCAACCCACATCACCGTTTTGTCCAATGCTTTTCTTACCATAGCCAAAGGGATTAGGAGGGCTTGCTTTTTCTTTCTCAGAAAGCGGTAATGAGAAGAACTTGACAGCTTCCGATTCCAGCTTCGAAATGAATTCCAAAGGCACGCCATGGTTGACTACCTTGAAAAATCCAAATTCCTCACATGCCTTGACCAGGAGGTGCTTGGAGTCGGGTTTTGAGAGGTCTATTAGAGGGATTCCAGAAAAGAATGTGGTGGGTTTGATGTTTCTTATAAACGAGAACTGTTGAAGTGCTGGCTTGGGCACGAGCACCATGGTTGTTGTTGTCTGCAGGAGGAAAGAAGACAGAGAGATACAGAGAGCTCGGCTGAGTTGATATACAAAAATGCTACTTATAATATACACAAACACACACACAACCATGCTGCTCTAAGGTAAATTTTTTTTCATTTTGTTAAAAAAAGTAGAAACCATGTAAATGGTGGGGACATCATAATCTTTCAAAACAGAAAACTAGCCACCAATCACCACCTCCCATGAGGAACAATAACTCTAATCTTATTCTCCTAGAATAAACATAACAAGCTTTATCGCATTAAAAAGGGATTTATCGCATTAAAAAGATTATTTGATTTGGATAATGATGATATTTCAAAATTCTATATGCTTAGGAATAATGGTTTTTTTAAGTGTTTGGATAGAGAATGATCACATGTTCATGTTAATATTTCGTTCTCCAGAGTTCAAGAAGTTGATGATTGGTGATAAAAAAAACAAACACCTAAAAAATAGTTTCTTTTGGTGGGATTTAAAGACTCTTCGACAATAAAGTCAGTGATTTTTAAAAACAAATTGCAATAAATGAGAAAATGAGTTTTAAACTCTTAAGAGTAAGAGTGTTTGTTTTTATTTATGTATGATAAATGCTTTTTAAAAATAAGAGTAGGAAAAGTATGAACTTTTTATTTAGGTGGTTCAGAGGCTATATATAGCCTTTAAACTTTGTCATATTACTTGAATGAAGGGGTTATAACATCATCTCTTCCTGATAGCATTAATGAGAGATAAATATCTTTTACACAAAATTAATTAGGGATAAATATCCCTTACATAATATTAATGAGGGGTTGATACCCCTTACATAATATTAATTGTTGATGGAAATATTGTAGGCTTTTAGGAGATTTTTATGCACCTAAGGATATAGGAAGATGATATAGAGAGATGATTGTTCTTGACTTTTAACATTTTATGTTAAAAGATGTAAGAATAAACAAATAAATCCTCGTGACCTAACATGAGGCCTAAAAAGCTTATCATCTCAAAAAAGTATTTAGACCTAGAAATATTTCAAATTCAAGGGCGATGGGTCTAACAGCTTTCCAGACTTATATATACTTAGGCTCAATGTGTAGCTGAACCCAACCATATTGGTTCTGACATCTTGTCATACTTACATATTTAGACTCGGTGTGTAGCTGAACTCAAAGGTGTTGGATCTGACATCTTACCAAACCCATGAGCACTTGGACTCAACGTGTAGCAGAACCTAAAGGTGTTGGGTTTGGAATCTTGTTAAATCCATATGTATTTAGGTTTAACACATAGTTGAACCCAAGAATATTGGGTCTGACAAGCTGAACCCAAGGATGTCGGGTCTAGGATCTTGCTTGATCCAAATGTATTTAGGTTTAACACGTAGCAAAAGTGTTGGGTTTGATATCTTGCTAGATCTATAAGCATTTGGGCTCAACGTGTAGCTGAACCCAAAGATACTGGGATTGACATCTTGTTATACCCATATACAGTTGGGCTCAGTACGTAGCTGAATCCAAAGGTGATGGATCTGACATTTTGCTAGACTCATATACACCTAGGCTCGATGCGTAGCTGAACCCAAAGATTATGGATCTGACGTATTGCGAGACCCACATGCACTTGAGCTCAATGCATGGCTAAATCAAAGGGTGTTAGGGTTTGGTATCTTTTCAGACCCATATGTTCTTCGGCTCAACACATAGCTAAATCCAAGGATGAGTTTGAAAGCAAGCCAAGCCCATGTCATCTGGGCTTAGCATTCAACCAAGCCTTGGTATGTTGGGTTACCACCTTGTCTTTGGACTTTTTAATCATGAACTTTTAAGCAAACATATCACATATAGAAAATACAATGAACCATCATATAATTATCCATTGTTTTTATCACTTAAAAGTAATAGACTTTTAGTACTTAGTATGAGTGAATAACCCAAGAGTATGAGTGATGGTTATGCCTTTTTTTTTTTACTTTTTAATTTGAATTTTAAAATAAGTACTCATAAAAATTTAATTTTTTTAATATACCAAAATGATGTAGAAAGTTCATCCTTAATATCATTCAAGAATCGATTCAAGCTTTATTTGAACCCACTATGGTTATAAATTAAGCATTTTGTTTTGTTATCAATTTCATGAACAACAATATTTAAACTCTATGATAAAGAAAATATAAATATTTTGTAAAACATAATTACTTTAGAAAAGGCAAACATGTTATCTCAATTGATCATCAAACAAACATGTTTTCTCCTACTTTTAATATAAACATCTAAAAGAATGTTCTCCTTACAAGTACATTAGAGTCAAACAAATCATTAGTTTAACTTTACATGCCAATACATCCTCTAATAATATTCCAAAATCTAATATACTTAGGAATGAGATTTTTTTAATGTCTGGATAGTGGGTAGTCATATGTTCATATCAATATTCTTTTCTTTGGAGCTTAGGAAATAGATGATTGGTGGTAAAAATCTCAACACCTGCAAAACAATTACTTTTGAAGGGGTTTAGGGACCCTCATATGATAAAGTCAATGATATTTTAGTAAGAGATTGCAATAAATGAGAGAATGAGCTTCAAATTCCAAGAACAAGAGTGTTTGTTCTTGTTTTTGTATGATAAATGCTCTGAAAATTAAAGTATGAATATTTAGAAAATAGAAATTATAAACTTGTTACCTAGTTGGTTCAAGGAGTATTTATAACCCATGAACCTTGTCATGTTGCTAGAATTGAGGGGTTAGAGAGTAATTTTCTCCTGATAGCATTAATGAGGGATAAAAATCATTTACACAACATTGAATAAGGGATAAATATCTCATACACCATATTAATATGGGATAAATATCTCTTATATAATATTAATGGTGATGAAAATATGAGAGACTCTTAAAAGATTTTTATATACTTTGAGTGCAGGGAGATGAATATCCTTAACATAAAAGTCATAAGAATAAATAAATAAAGCCTTATGACTCAACATGAAGCCTGTAATGATCGTCAAACTTATCCCACTTAGGATTGGCATGATGCTAAGCCCACAGGTCCACTTGAGATCAGAATGTAGCTGAATCTAAGGATGTTAGGTCTTGCAGCTTGCAGACACATGTGAATTTGAACTCAGCGCGTAACTGAACCCAAGGACATTGAGTGTGACAGCTCACCAAACTCATGTCTACTTAGGCGTAACGTGTAGCTTAACTGAAAAATATTGGGACTAACAACTGGCCAAACTCACATCTGTTTAGGCTCAGCGCGCAGCTGATCCAATAGAAGTTGGATCTAACAGCTCGCCAAACCTTTTTTTTTTTGCTTAGCATGTAGCTAAATCTAAGGATATTGGGTTTAACAGCTTACCAGATCCATGTATACTTGGACTCAACTTGTAGCTGAACCCAAGGATATTGAGTTCGGTAACTCGCCAGACTCCTGTATGTTTGGGCTCAGCGTGTAGCTAAACCCAATGATGTTGAGTGTGACAACTCGCTTGACCCATGTGTTTTTGAGCTTAGCGTGTAACTAAACCCAAAGGTGTTAGGTCTGAGCAAGCCAGAGACCTATGTCATTCAGGTCTGATAGTTTGTCAAGTCTAGAGATGTTAGGCATGAACATAAGCTCTACCCTCTTATTATTGGGCTATCACCATACATTTGATCCTTTTAAGTATGGACTTATGCTAGAAATAATTTTTTTTAAAATATGCTGATACATCACAATTGTTTCATGCTTGACAATAAACTTATTTTATAGAATATTATAATGTTTTTCTTCGTAGCTATTTGGAGTTCAAGATCCAACGATTAGTTCAATTCAGTTAAGCTGATTCACTTTGTTTTAAGATGCTTAAAGATTCAAAAATTTGTTAGATTTATTATTCAATTTTCTTAAATAAAATAGGTGTTTGTTAAATTAAAAATCATTTCAAAATTAATTTTAACATTGCATGTATAAGAAATATGTTATGATAACATTCATATGTCACTTCATAAAAAATACAAAATCAAATAGTTCTCATTATATTTTTTTTCATAAAAGTAAATTAATTTAAACTACAAAAAGTATGAAAAATATAAAAAATAATAAAAATATCCCAAGAACTTTATCTTTACTTTAGATTTATTAATTAAATATTAGATTCATTAATCAAACATTTGATAAATATTAAAGATAAATAAGCTTTTATTAATATATATATATATATATATAAACACATGAACAAAGTCAATGTCATGTATAATCAGTTGATTAGCTACCTGACATATATACTAACAATCTCTTACTTGCATTAAAGTCAATCCCTCATGTATCAAATACTATATCGCATTACTTTATGATAATTCTTTTACTAAGACAATGGCTTAGTAAGAGGATCTGTAAGATTCTCTTTAGTATGTACTCATTCTATCTTTACATCTTTCATTTCTGTGATTTTTTAATCAAATATAATTATTTAAGTACATCTTTGGATAATTGATGAGATCTTGGTTCCTTAGCTTATGCAATGACTCCATTATTATAACAATACATGGCTACTAGATCAACAACGTTTGGAACCACACCTAATTCAGTAATGAACTTTGTTGATTCAAACAACCTATTTTGTCTCCTCAAACACAGAGGTGCACTCAACTATAGTTTAATAATCTACTTTAGTCTCTTATTTGGAACTCTTCCAACTTAAAACACTATTACTTAGAATAAAATATAACCAGACTGAATTTTTTATTTTCAATATCATATTGAAAACTAGTATCAAAATAATCATGAACTACTAGTTAATCTCCTTCATAAACCAGAAAAACATTCTTAATTGTTTTTAAGTATTTAAGAGTATTTTTTACTATCTTCCAATTACTCTCACTTGGATTAGATTGATATCTTTTTGTTATACTCAATACATAAGATACATATGGTCTTATACATAACATCACATATATTATTATGGATATTATATATCTTATATCCATAGTATATGGAATAATTTTCATCCTATCTCTCTCAATTTGTGTTTTAGAGCACATATCCTTAGAGAGACGTATCATATGTAAAATATGTAAGTATTCTCTTCTGGATTATTTCATGCTAAACCATTTTAGCATCTTATCTATGTACATGGATTGAGACAATCCAAGCAACCTTTTATATATATTTTTATAGATCTATATTCTCAATATATAAGTTGCTACTCTTACATCTTTCATGGAGAAATTCTTTGACAACCAGATCTTTACTAACTAAAGTAAAGAAATGTCATTTCCAATTAATAATATATCTCTACATATAATATTAAAAAAATAGTTCTACTCTCACTAACCTTTTTATAAACACAAGTCTCATCCATATTTTTTATAAAATTAAATTGTTTGATTATCTTATCAAAATGGATATCCCAACTTATTGAAGCTTACTTAAGTTCAAATGAATTTTTATAGCTTGCATACTTTATTAGCAAATTCCTTAGATTTAGAACTTTCAAGTTGTGTCATATACAAATATTCTTGAAGATTTTCATTCAAGATTATAATTTTGACATCTATTTGTCAAATCTCATAATCATAGTATGTAACTATATCAAGCAAAATCTTTATGAATTTTAACATAGTTATCGGCAAAAAAGTTTCATCAAAGTCAACCTATTTGTCTTTGTTTGTAATATTTGGAAACTAGTCTATCTTTATATGTTTGTACTTTGCCTTCCATGTCAACCTTTCTCTTTAAGACCCACTAACATCCAATGAGTTTTATCCCTTCAAGTGGATTAACCAAGGTCCATATTTGGTTGACGGACATGGAATTCATTTTAGATTTTATAGCCTCAAACCATTTCTTAGATTCAATATAAAATATTAGTTCCATGTAATTGGCAGGCTTATCAGGTACAAGTAACTCATCCTTTTTAGCTTTTATGAGAAGTTCATATCTCATTAGTATGCATGACATGTCCTACCAAATCTACAGAGTTCTTGTGTTTATTAAGTTTTAGGTTGAACATCCAACTATAGCCTCAAGTTTAGGTTCCATTTGGATGTCAATTTGTGGCTCTTGAACTTTTTCAAGTTCTATTTTCCTCTCATAACTCCTTTAAAGAATAAATTCTTTCTCTAGAAAGGCAGCATGCTTTAAGATAAACAAGTTTGCTCAACTAGATTATATAAATAATATCCAATACTTTCCTTTGTTATCCTACAAACTTATATTTATCTAATATAGCTCCTAACTTTTCAGATACAGTGCGCTTCATATAAGTGTTTCATCTTAAATTTTTTAAGTATGATAAGATTGGTCTCTTACTATTCCATGTCTCGTATGAAGTCTTATTAATAGATTTTGATGAAATATTTTTTAAAAGGTAAATAGTAGTTTGTAGGGTATAACCCCAGAAAGGGAGGTGAAAGGTCTTTATAGTTTATCGTGGATTGCACCATATCTAGTAGGGTGTGATTTCTCAACTCAAAAAGTGTTTGTTATGAGAGAATCTCATTTTTTTTTAGATAATCTTGAAAATTTTGGCTAAAGTATTCACCACCTCGATCAGATCAAAGTATCTTAATATTCTATCCAATTTGTATTTCAATTGTATTTATGAATTCTTTGAACTTTTCAAATGATTCAGACTTTCATCAAATACACATGACCATATATAACATTGTCATCAATGATGAAACATTTATATTCATCCATGGCATGAATCGTTATTGGTCCATATACATCTGTATATATTAGACCTAACAATTCATTAGATCTTTCACTCTTTCAATAAACGGTGTTTTGGTTATCTTACCCAATAAACAAACTTTACAAGTTTCGTATGATTCATAATCAAGAGGATCAAATATCCTTATTTATGTAACTTGGTGATCATTATTTCATTGATATGACCTAGTCTACAATGCCATAAATAATATGGATATTAATTATCTAATTTGTTCTTGCAATTTATATTGAACCTAGGCATTTTAAGATTGAGTATTTACAAATCATTTATATAAGAACCATATCCATAATAAATATCATTATTATAGAAGGAATAACATTTTCCTTTAATAACAATTTTAAATCCATTCAAAAATAGATATGATATTTCTAGAAAGTATTAGAACAAAATAATAATTATCAAGTTCTAATATCAGCCCACTTGGTAAAGTTAACGCAACAACTCTTGATTCATTACTAACTCGTAGGTCTACTTTACCTTTATTCAATCATAAACTCACATAGAGTGGAAGCTTCAATAAGCTTTTTAGCCTTTTTGGTTGCAAAATAATCTTTGCAGTTCCTCCTACAGTGGCTTTCTTAGCCACAATAATGATAAGTTCTCTTGTCATTCTTAATGCCCTAAGTAGGCTTTTAGGCCTAGATTGCAAGACGAAGTCAACGCTTGACTCATGGTCTATGACAAAGCCTAATTTGCCTAGTTTCTTAAAATAACCAATCATCCTCAACACATGGGTATTCATCGACAGGCCCTCTGTCATCTTACAATAAAACAATTCCTTAGAGGTCTCATACCTCTCAGTCCTATTAGTTATATCAAACAACTCTTTAAGATGTGTAATTATTATATGGGCATTCATATTTTCATGTTGTGTTTGAAGTTCAACTGATATGTGGACTAACTTCACACAAGTAGCATGTTTATCGCCATCAATATGACATTGATATTTAGTTCTAACTTCATTATCAACATCCTCATAAAGGACAAAAGGAATTGTATTTTTAAAGAACATATAACCTTTTTTCTTAGAACAATTCTCATATTTTAGTATCATTCTAAGAAGTTTGGTTGAGTCAATTTATTAGCATCAAATATGCTATGTAGAGATATATTTATTTTACTCATAGTAATTTATCAAGTTATTCATGTAAAGATAACATGTATTGGTTTCGTGGATAAATAATTATAATCAGATTTAAATAAGGTCTTTAATCATAATATGGTCTCCCATCATTTTCCTGCAAATTAATGGCCCTCACTACTAATTCGAGAAACCTTGTTTGGATCTCTTAGTGGTTTAGGATCTCATTTAATTTATATGACCTTAAGTAACTTAACAAATCATTTGGTAGATAACATAACTTATCAATCACATCTTTGTATAACTTCTAGATTAGTTAGGTGACAACTCTTTGTCTAAACATATCATATATGTTTCACCTAACTACTACCTCTAATCTTATATGATCATGAGTAACTCATCCAAATCATATAAATTAATTAAGTAGGACTCGATTTTATAGCATTAAATATATTTGATTAATGGTAACCTCGAGCAACTCAACAAGTTATCCATAAATAAAACTCTAGTTTTATGCATATAAAATTGAAAGACAACAAATCATGTTCTTAACATATACTTAATATATTAATGAGAGATTTATTTTTTTTAATTAAGTCTCATTCCATGGCATTAGTGACATATCATACCTAACAATTATATATAAATATAAACTCCTAGCATGTCATTCTAATTAGATGATTATGGACATATCTAAATTAATTCCCTCAAGTCATCGAAGAGAATTAGGTGGTCATAACCTAGGTAGCTGTTGCAAATTTCATAAGTCTTTTGTGAGCACCAATGTTGTAGCTTTTTTGTCGTTCTTTCTTCATCTTGGATTATAAAATAGATTTTCCTATCTAAATTTCTATATTTCTAAATTATATAACATTTAAATAATTGTATAAGAAAATTTAGGTTGCATTCGAGGGCAATTAGAAGAGAAAATGTTTTTACAACTTATAAGAAAAATAGAGAAAATGATGGACATGCAGGCCTTATATAACCATTCAACCATAAAAATACATTCACATTGGTTTTTAAGGTTCATAACCATCCATCATGCATAATAACATATTAATATACATAATAAAATTATTTCATGCTTCAATTCTAATTATTAGCTTTATATGCAATTTTAAAATAATATTTCTAACATTTAGAAATATTAAATCAAATCTAATTTGATAATTTCTCAAACATAATAAATTTTATTTAATATAGTTTTTCTTTGATTTTTTTTAAATTTTAAAGAAAATTAATCATATTAAAATTCTTATTAATATTCTAAATTATTTTAGAATCAAATAAATAAAATTCTATGGACTAAAAACTCTTTTTATTTTAGAAAAAATATTTTTCTAAATATTATTTTAATTAAAAATTTTAAATAGATCTTAACCCAATTAGGATATATATTTCAAAACTCAAATTTTTTTAATTAAATTTTTTTAATTAAATTTTTTTATTCTATCCTAATCTTATTAGGAAAATTAACTCTATAACTAATTGAATTTAGGGTTTTAATTTTAAAATATAAAATTAATATTTCTTATATAAAGGGGTAAAATCATAATTGTATCACAAAATACATATTCTAATAAAACATAAGTGGGAGGGGAAGAATTGTAATTTTGTCCTAAAACTAAAATGTAATAAGGCATAAGAGATAGGGGCAGAGTTGTAATTGTTCCCCTCATCTCCTTCATTTTGTTGCAGCCAGCAGTGGACTCATTATCCATTGCCGGGGGTATCACCTAAAGCTGCAGAAAAGGTTGTCGCTGCGTCACTTGCTTAATAACCCCACGCTACATTTACCATCGGTGTGCTTGGTGGGGAAGCAACCATGGTTGCTGCCCGTCTTGCTAGCAACAAGCGCCAGCAGATCTGGCGCCGCTTCTGGTAGCGCAGTAGCGCCCCAAGCGCTGCACCTAGTAAGGCAGCACCGACTCTCACACAGTAGCGAGCGCAAGCAGGTCTGGTGCCCTTGCTGATGGCATTGCCACTTTTGTTTTTAGGATTCCGGCCAAATTCAAATAATCTAGCCATATTTGGCTAAAACAGTAGATATTTTTTTTTTTTTGAAAAACAAATACAGGATAGAAAAATTAATTTTGGGAAAATAATTTTTCCCATAAAATATGAAATCAACAACCCTAATTATATAATGATGGCTTTGATATCATTTTTAGGTTTCTTAAAATACATACATGCAGAGAAAACTATAATTTTAAAAAACTTTCAGGCATCCCAATTACCCCATTAAATAGATTTAGATTTGTTTAGAGTTTATACGAAGATTACCTGAAAATTAGATGTTTCGTTCGGCTTGGAATATTTGCTTCAAGGCTGGGTTGTAGTAAATCATAAGTCATCCAAAAGTCTGACTTCTAAGGGTAATCAACATGACTTTTAATGGTAATCAACATGAATCATCAATGAGAAATCTCCTATATCCTTTTAGGAGAGAGGAATTGTTATACCTTAGAGTGTTAGCTCTTTTCTTTTATGTTTTAGATGTTTACGTATTGCACTCTACTCACGCTTACATCAGTTCTTATGGGAAATAAAAGACATAAAATTCTATTTATAGAGAGACCTAAAAACTCTATAAATGAAAAAAAAAATCAATTTGCCCCTTAAATAATATCACATATTATTTTAGACTAATTTTAAAAATTTATTCAATCAAGTCCTAACTTGGTTGTTTCTAAGTTTATAATTCTAATCCCCTGTATTAATTACATTCTAGTCCATAATTTCTAAAATTTATTTACAATCAAGTCACACTTGATTAATTATCTCATTTTAATTTCTGACTGGTGGTTCTTATGTGTGTGACTCATTAGGTTCTCTAATAAGTTGGCCCAAATAGAAATCACAATCCTAAATAAAATAGGATTAAATAAATTAAATAAATAAATTTATTATCAACTCAACAATTGATTGATTTATATTTGAAGATCAAGTACAATGTCTACCAAACTGTCATGATCCCTCAAATATTAGAAAAGTCATAAGTGGTTTAATTTAACCTTTCAGTGACTAGGTTCTCAGTGTAATTATTATCCTTTCATCAATAATGTTACGATTTACATGGAGTGTCTACTATATCAAATCATGATTGTTCTCAATAACATTGTCATTGATTTTTTGTATAAGATTTGAAACTCTTTTTAAATCTCATTCCATCTTGCACGAGAATTTACAATCTTTTGTTGTCCTTAAATATTTTTCTAATTCACCAAGGGTGATGAATCCTCTCTTGAATACTTAAATACATTTATATAGTTCATGTTATACCCAATATTTACCCGTTTGTTATCCTTGATTAGGACAACGTGTAGCAGGATCAAAATATAACATCCCATATAAAAGATAACTTAATGATCTAAAGTCTAAGGATCACTTACACAACCGTCACGTTAGCCTTTTCATGTGAAATTCTCATGCAGGTCAGTTTGGTATGCAGGTCAGTTCAGTGTATATATCATCTGACAATCATCTACATATTAGTTTTAGGTATCCCTCATACCTTAGTTTATGAAAACAACTACTTCTTTTCACACACACACACACAATATATATATATATATATATATTATGGATCTAAAGTAAAGATAACGTTTTTGGGACAAAAATGTTTTATAAAAAAAATTATAAAATTGTTATAATTATAAGAATCTTATTACATCAAAGAATTGTTCTTAAATATTCATATTCAATATTCTATTCAAACTAGACATTAATTACACACACATGAAAAAATTCAATATAACGTGTAATAAACTTATTCTCTTCTTAGCATATATTCTAACCCAAAGAACCTGACCTTGTGAAGTGCCATACAAGCTTGTCTTCGGGGAATCTAAAGTTTTGCATTATCTGAGTAGCTTCAAGAGGAAAGAAGATATGCTCAATCAACGTGGAATTCAAGTTTCCTGAAGATTAATCAAAGAAGGGAAGCTATAATAGCATCGGGATCTAATATCCTCGGTGGAGACCAAATTCTGAGGCCATTCTGCTCGGGAAGCCAGTTATCCTTTCATATCCTGACTGACGATCCATTACAAATACGTCATCGACTCCCTTTTTGAATGAAATTCCTCCAACGCCAGGTATAGTTACCATTACCCTTAATAGCAGCTTCAAGAAAAGGTTGATTTGGAAAGTATTTTTTCTGCATAACCGTACAAAGAAGAGATGCACGATCATTTATCGTCCTCCGTCGTTATTTAGCAAGCGTTGCCGAAGTAAATGCACGAAAACTTCGAAACCCCATGCCTCGTAATTACTTTGATTTGAACATGTCTGGCCATTTAGCCCAATGTATCCTTCCTTTCTCAACTTGCTGCCCACACCAAAAATTTGCAACAATAGAATCTAATTCATCACACAGAAACTGGGGAAGGAGAAAGCAGCTCAAGATGTATGTGGGAATTGACTGTACCACAGCTTTGATAAGAACTTCTTTTCCGGCAATGGATAACCTTTTCCTTCCAGCCCTTTAAGTTTCTCCAAAACCTCGTCTCTCACCATGGAAAAAACGAGTTTCTTGGACCTACCTATGAGAGGAGGAAGAGCAAGATATTTCTCGTGGTGATCAACTGCCTTAACTCTTACCCTTGATTGAATTACTTTGCAGAACCATTTTTGGAACATTTCGGCTAAAAGTGAGCTCCATCTTTCCGAGTTAACTTTCTGTCCAGATGCCTCCTCATAGAGGCAAAGGATTTGGAGAATTCTGTTTGCTTCATACGGATTTGCTCTAGAAAATAGCGAACTGTCATCTGCAAAGAACAAGTGGGAGAAAGGTTATTCGCTTCTATTGCAAATCATCTCAATTAGCATTTAGCAGCATTTAGCACTTTTTACTTGCAAAGGAAATATCAGAAACGAGGAATGGTGTTAAAATTGGGTTTTGCTTTGAATGAGTACTATTAAAAATAAGAATACAAAGAATACGTCAATGAATAAAAGGACAAGAAAATAAATAAAGTAAGAATGTAAAAGAATGCTTGTAAAAGAAAATAAAGTAATACAAAAAAAAATAGTTTGCATAACATTGAAGAAAGAAATTATAGACGTGGGGTTGTCCATCATTTTCACCATTAAATGACCTATTTATATTCATGATCAATTAATTTTAGCTTTTTGTTTCTATTTAGTTATAAATAATTAATGTTCTTATACCGTCCACATGTGAAAGTTATTAAAGTTCTTTATAATTTTTTATTTCTTGAATGAAGGAATATTCCTTCTTCATATTTATATTTATATTTAAATTGATCGATTAAATCAACCAACAATAATATGTTAAGTAATGTTTTTCACCTAAAAATATCTATCATCATACTCATAAGTATATATGACATCTTAGCCAATTAAATAATTTTCAAAGCAACATCTGAGTTTTAGGGGTAACATTTAGAATTCAATGAATTATATGCTTAACCAATCATTAATGTCCAACCTTTATCTCTTCTCTAAAATCCTTAGACTCCTTTTTAGTAGAAATTATAAACTTTTTTAGAAAAGATATAATCCAAAAAACCCTAAATCCTTATAGACTGGTGTATCCTAAATAATGCTCTAAAAAATATGGTAAAAGAAACCCCTATTCTATACAAAGAAAGAATTTACGAGGAAGAAAGAAAGAGTTATATGACAACTCTTTATTTAAACATGTCATATATGTTTTGCCTAACTCATGTCTCTAACCTTATATGATCATGAGTGACTTATCCAAATCATATATATTTATTAAGTAGAACCCAATTTTATAACATTAAACATATTCGATTAATGATAACCTTGAGTGACTTAACAAGTTATTCATGAATAAAACTTTAGTTTTATGCATATAAAATTGGGAGATAGTTTTTCATGTTCTCAACATGTACTTAATATTTTAATGATGGGTTTAATAATTAAACATGTCTCATTCAAAACATGGCATAACAAATATATATTCCATACATAATAATTTATATATAAACATGTCTAAGCTAATTGGATAATTGTGGAGATATCTAAACTAATTCCCTCGAGCCATGAAAGGGAATTAGATGGTCGAATCCTAGGTAGCTATTGTAAATCTTCATAAGTCCTTTGCAAACACCTCGGTTGTAGCCTTCATCTTCATTTCTTTCTTCGGCTTGGATTATAAAATAATTTCCTATCTAAATTTCTACATTTCTAAATTACATAACATTTACATAATTAATTAAGAAATCTCAAGTTATATTCTAGGGGAATTAGATGAGAAAAGAATATACAACATAGAATAAAAATAGAGATAAGGCAAGACACGCAAGCCTTAATAAAAATTACAACCATTCAACCATCAAATAAAAACACAGTCACATTGGTCTTTAATATCATCCATCATGCATTAAAACAATTTAATATCACGATAAATTACATTCCATGCTTCAATTCTAATTATTAGATTATGTGCTACTATAAAATAATATTTCTAACACTAAGAAATATTCTATCAAATCTAATTTGATAATTTCCCAAACAAAACAAACTTTATTTAACATAAATCCCATGAATTGTTTTTCAAAATTTAATAAGAAAATTAATCAAATTAAAATTATTATTAATATCCTAAACTATTTTAGGATTAATTAAAAAAACATTCTGGCTTAAAAAATTCTCATTATTTTAGAAAAACCATTTTTCTACATACTATTTAGTTAAACCATTTAATTAAATCCTAATCCTGTTAAGATATGAAAAATCTATAAAAATTTGAATTAAACATTTTAATTCAATCATAATCTAATTAGAAAAATTAATTCTATAATTAATTTAATTTAGGATTTAAATTTTAATATAAAATCATTATTTTATATATGGAGGGGTATGTTCATAATTTCAACCCCAAATATACTGAAGAATAATTAGATATAAGTTGCGGGGGTAGAATTATAGTAGAATCGTAATTCTACCCCTAAAAACCCTAAACAAAGCTTAGAGAAAGAATTGCTTTTGTTAGTTTTATATTCCTTACACTTTATTATATATACTCACTTTGATATACTTAGTATAATTATATAGGAATTCTAATAATTTTAAATGATCTTTCTATTTAAGATATCTTTCTAACAATATAATATACTGATAATAGGTAAAAAGATTAATATAACAATAAATAAGTAACAAGTACAAATATTAAATCAAGGTGCCTATTCTATGACAATTCTCTACAACTTGCCCTCTATTTTTGTTCCTTTAGTGGGCTTAGTATTTTCAACAATTGCAATGGCTTATTTATCTTTTTAAGTTCAAAAACACAAGATTTTTTACATTTGTCGGTGGTAAATTTCATCTATTGTTTTTCAAGACTTAGACTTGGATCATAACATATATATCTAATCAATATAATATGGTATAACTTATGACTTCTTTCAAACAGAAAAAAAAGAACAGATATAAATATAAATATGATATATGAGTAAACAAGCTATTTGAAAATAAATCACGATTAGGGCGAATGTCTAAAATAAATATGAAACTCATGTAGTTATATATGTATGGATAGGGGATCATATGAGGGGGCTCCTTTTATTTTACTTTTAGATCTAATGAATTGCTTCGAAAGATTCATATTAGAATAGTGCAAGTTGATGAAAGTTTCTTTGGAAACTAAAAAACATAAAATGCAACTAGATCTAGTATGAGTTGGCAATTAGAATATATATGAATAGAACTTATGGCGGGGTCTTGAAAAATAAGTATTTTTTGTTGGGCCATTATATTTTTTTATGTTCATTGGGGTTTTTATTGATTGGAATTTTCCAGTTATCTTGACATAAATTTTATATCTTTATTCCCGTCTTAGTAAATCATTTTTCTCCATAAGGGATTGTGATGTCTTTCCATGGGCTCATCAGTTTGTTTATTAGCTCTTATATGTGGTGCATAATTTTGTGGCATGTAGGAAGTGGTTATGATTGATTCGATAGAAAAAAAGGAATAAGGTGTTTTTTTCATTGGGGATTTCCAGGAAAAAATCATCGCATCTTACTCCGACTCTTTATGAAAGATATTTAGTCTATTAGAATAGAAGTTAAAGAGGGTTTTTAAGCTCGGCGTCTCCTTTATATGGAAATTAGAGGGCCATTCCTTTGACTCGTACTAATAAGAGTTTGACTCTACGAGAAATTGAGCAAAAAGTAGCGAAGTTAACCTATTTTTTGCATGTACCAATTGAAGTATTTTGAAATAAACTGAAGCATTTTTATTAGAAAAAGGTAAAAAACAAAAAAAATCCTCTTTTTTTTTTCTATAACATAATTTAACTGAAATTTATTTATAATACTGATGAACCAAATAAGACGTATTATATATATATATATGGGGGAAAAAAATCAAAAATGAAACTTTTTTTTTTTTGTGCGTAAACTGTTTTTTAT
>Ga0307517_10004700_pt1 | contig 20907 bp, 22 predicted proteins | sample 23_EM_MG_FD_194515 | JGI IMG/M metagenome (GOLD analysis project Ga0307517, IMG submission 194515) | Populus trichocarpa ectomycorrhiza microbial communities from riparian zone in the Pacific Northwest, United States - 23_EM | ecosystem: Host-associated > Plants > Roots > Unclassified | place...
TCGGGAACCCGTGTAGAACTCGGGTTTATGGGAGATGTTCTCCACGTGGAACTTCCTGTCGGATTGGACGAGCAGCAAATGCAAGCAATACCATCTACACCCGACCTGCGGAAGCGTCAACCAGTATGTACCGAGTTGGTAACCGAGCTTGTACACTCACAACTGACTTTCGTAGGTGTTGGCCGCCTCGCCTCCTGAGCAATTACCACCACTGACGGTGTTCAGTGCCGCAATTCCCCATCTTTGGTCAATCTGGGAGTGTCTCGTCCTCTCGGAACCAATATTGGTGTTCGGAACCTCTCCGACCATGACCAGTCAAGCAATCTGGTGGCTACGAGATTTTCTGCGCCCAGTAAGAACCCGAGCACGCTCATACAATGCTAGCTAAGAGAAGTTCAGATGCCACTGGCGGGAGACTTTCGACCCTATTTCACGATCCACGACAAGGATCACGGGACTCTCGTCAACCAGAACGCCCCTCAAGCCGGCTTACTACTGGGCGTGACGAATCCGTTTTACGATGGGACTTGCAAACACTGGCCGCATCGACTCAGCTTGGGAGATTCATCCCAGTGAGTTTCTCAACCCAGAAGCGGTACCCACCCCGGGACTCATGATAGCCCACAGGATGAGGCATCCTTCATTAGGGAACCAGACACCTCTCCCCGGTCCTATACCCGGCTGGAAGACCAAAACGCACAAACGTTACATATCGAAGGATCGAAGTTTGCTCAAGACTCTCGAACAGGCGGTACTCAGATCGAATTCTGAAGCGCGTATGTCACGAAATTCGCTGTAAATATTGGCCTCACATTGAGACTCCATTTAGAACGAGAGCCAGCCCTCGCCCTTCGACGTCATTTTGCCTCGCGCACCACCGAATTTCTCGTACCGTTAAACCGATACCTTAACACGCTCATCCCCGCCCCCACTTCTTCAATGTTCCCCACTCAGAAGTTGAAGAGATTCAACGAGAATGATTTCTTTGCGACGCTGAAGAGCCACGGTTCGCCTTTACCCTTCAAGTCGAACAGCAAGCAAAGAGAGTTCTATGAGAGATGGCTAAAGAGTCCGGGGTTTGGAGTGTGGTTGGCGAAACAGGAGGAGTTGGTCGAGGCTGCTTTGAGGCAGAGGTAGTGGACACTATGGCACCATCCCTTGTACGATGTATAAAGGTCTTGAAGCCGGGCGGTGGCCGTGTGACAGCGCACTGGTCCGTCTACATCCCAGACAGTTCGCAGATACACCGAGGAAACTTTCTTGCCACGTTATACACGAGTCATGCCACCAGTTCGCAATAGCCGGGGGAATTTTCTCCCGATGCCCTGCATGCGGGGGCGACTCCTATCTCGTTCTCGATCGCTTATTTGTCGATATGACAGTTTATCGATTTCGCACGAACGCAGACGAATGCACAGGTTCCCGGTTAAGGATGAGAAGTCTGTCGCGGGTAACTACAAACTGTTCGAATATTCTACAGCCAGTGGGATGACTTTTTGGTCCGACGGCAATTCGGTTGGTCAGGTGGAGAGCGGAACCCTCTAGAAGCGAAACCAACCCAAGCCTCACCCTCTCCATTTTCCATCCGAACACCCCATTAACGAATGTCCCAGGACAAGCGACTTGCACATCTCTGGCACCTACTAGAGAACCTTCCAGAGTCAATCCCACACTGTGACCTTGGGTCCACTTGAGGAGTGGGCAAATTTGTGATCGCCGTGTTGAATCGCATTTCTCACTATTTTTAACATGGTTAACAATTGACTAGCTGTTAGAATTAGCCTATATACGCGAGGTTAGAATCTATGTTAGTAACTGGTTAGAATATTAGTTAGGAATGGGCAACTTTGCACGGCGGTTAGTAACGGTTAGTTACAAACTCCCATGAGTTTCTCATGGGACTCCATCGTGCTGCTTTACAGTAATCCGGTGCGCAGACATCCTTCGCGAGCTATGAGCGCTCTGAGCCATCGGGACCGTCCGAATCGCTGGAAGTTGGCCCGAACACGAAGCCTTGGTAAACTCATGAAGTAAAGTCCGACCTTGGATGCTGGAGGTATATGAGAGTGCTTGACGGGGAGTGCAAGGAAGCGGTCGTCATATTGGTGGGGAATTTGGGGGCGGAGACACGGTGCTTATCTCACATGCATGCCACGGACAGGATTATGGGCAGGCAGGACGGGGAGTAGCCATAGGTCCGAGCGGCCTGAGGTTGTTAACAGGCGATCCCGCACCCCGTTTTTCACTGCACCCACTTTGGGTATACATTCTCCATTCAGCCCTTCCTACCACCACCTTGACCTTCTGTGGGAACTGTGTACACTTTCAAATTAGAAAGAGGGTCCCGGTCCCCGGCGTCTAGTGCTCGACTCGTGTCAGTCCCGAGGCCCAGATGTTGAACGTTACGTTGAACCTTCGGCCTCGGGGGTCAACTAAACAGCTCACCCAGCTGCTTCATACTACGAGTAAGGTCGGTATCCAGCTTAGGTAACTTACCAGCACTCTCTTCGAGTGTAATGTATACGTGGGTCTTCTTTCACAATTCGACACGTCTCTGGCGTGGGCGATTCAGCGATCTGAATCGCCCAAGCTGCCGACGAGCGAGATGGCAAGTTGCATACGGCCAGGATTCCCACCATCACAAGTGATCACATCCCAAGCATAGTTGACGCCGTGGCGACGATTGGACAACAAAAGCGTGTCCTCGTGGCCCGCGCGCCTCCACCTCGCGGACGAAGACGATACCCAGGTTCCATACCTCAAGGCCTCACAGACCGCCCAAACCATGGTCAACATTTTTAGAAATCGGCACCCGACGACTCCTGGGTCGGAGACCGAACCAAGCCCATGTACGAGTCCTGTCTATCACCATGGTCCCAAATTCACTACTTCCCTCAGCAACGAAGCAGCGGTTTATCGATGGGTTGAGGATGCTGCTGGATATCGCAAATGAGTCTGCCAGCGCTCTTCCGCCCCTCAAATCATGTTTGGGAGGCATCTGTGCGATCATAAAACACTGCGAAGTGCGTTTGTGCTGGATAGTGGCCCTGGCACTGCTAACAGATTCGCTCCAGGAAAGCCAGGGTGTCACAGGCAACCTTGAGGACCTCATTTTGTGGGTTGCCACACTGAAGGATAATCTAACGAATGCGAGTGGTGACCCCGAGGAAGCAGAGCGACGTGAAAAACTGAAACAGTTCGTATTACATCTCGACTATCTTCCCCTGTAATCTAATCATCTGCAGGTCCTTAGAACGCGTCGAAAACCAGTCTCAAGGGGTGTTGAGGAAGGGGAAATGGGGTCGGGCTCTCGACAAAACCCAGGATGCTCGAACAGCCGCCACGCTCGTCAAGGATCTTGGACGAGCGCTCCTTATCTACAGGGTGTGAACTGGATGTTGTCGAGATTGGCCACAATTAACACGCTTGAGGCAGGCATCCCAACAACAATCAACGCACGATCTAATCGCCAAGCTGGCTGTGAGGTTTCCCCTCGTATCCCCAGCGTTGAAACTGACGAATGCTAAGGACTCCTTCGGTAAATTTGTGGCAACCGAGGAGGCAAACACGCCCGTCCCGTTTCCCGACACCTTTCGACAGGCCAGGTCACCGGAAGTCAAGAAGAAGGCAGTGTCCACTCTTGACCAGCTTCGTCGGTTGTTACAAGAGCCCAATCCCGGAGAAACAAAAGCGGACGCTAAAGAGCTCAAGCGTCGCACGGAATTCTTTGCGTCAGTGTCGACAATCGAACATTGCCCGATTCCCATCTTAACCCCTTCCCAGTTCTCTCATGAAGGTCCAGATCGTCCTGCGCCCTTTGTCGGACCGCTTCGCCGATGTTGAGTACACTGTAACCGAGGAAGACCAGGAGATGGTGTATGACCTGGCTGAAGACATCCGAGAGGCCATCTTTGAATATCAGGTCAGTAGTAATCTTGGTGTAGTCGGCTCGCGTACAGGACGGTTTTCTGAGGTATCAGTCAGTTTTCACAACAGAAGGATATCTACGAGCAGAACTGTACAGTGATTGTAAGTCGTTGCCCTATCCTTCGTGAGCACTCAGAGGTTAAAGCAAAGAGTCCCGTAGGATCTTGGTTAGATCATTTCTGCTCTTGGCTAATGTCCACTCATTTTCTGCAAATAGCTGTGCGATGTTTCCTACTGAAAGCTCTCAAACCCGCAGTCGGCACGGGGTACGACAACAAGGACCGCCGCGGCTGCCTTAATGGGACACGAGTGGCCCTCCTGGACAAGATAGAACGATGGGCCGGGGGCTTGAATGGGCCTCCCATCTTCTGGCTCAACGGGCTTGCGGGGACAGGAAAGACCACGGTCGCCCGAACGGTTGCGGAGCGGTGCGTTGCAAAGGGGACATTGGGAGCGTCCTTCTTTTGTTCAGGGAATGTTGCCCCCAGGTGGGGCTACGATAATCCTGGCATCGTTTTTCCCACTCTTGCGCACCAACTCGCGCAAAAGTACCCCGAGGTTCGGTCATCCCTCCTTGGCTACCTCAAGTCCGACCATGAAATTGCATGCAAGTCACTCGAAACTCAGGCGGAGAAATTGATCATTAGGCCTCTCCAATCCGCGAATGTTGCGACGGTCATTGTTATCGATGCTTTCGATGAATGCAAAGGCGAGCAGTCACCGTTTACGATCCTCTCGGTATTAGAGAGTATCGTCGAACAGGCTCCCAAAGTCAAGTTCTTCATCACTAGCCGACCAGAACCCCTGATCGAATGTGGTTTCGGCCGCCCAGAGTGCGTCGCCGACGTCTTTACCCTTCACAACACTGCGTCGCACCTAATCAACAACAACGATATCCGAGTCTACCTCGAGCACGAACTGTCCGGGCTAGCTGCCCAGAAAGAGCCCGGCAACTATCCGACAGCTCCGCAGCTGGACCTTCTCTGTACCAGGGCGGCCGGTCTCTTCGCATACGCTGTTGCAACCGTCAAGTTCTTGGACCGCGGGGTTAGAGCACCCAGCAAACGATATATCATTATCGCGGATTCCCCAGACGACACGGTCCACGAGGGAACAGTAGAGGGAGTCCATGGGGGGTTGAGTCTCGATTCCCTGTGCATCTCCGTTTTTCACGCATCTTTCAAGGAAAACGATGATGTAGACGATGCTATCGTACGCTCGGTACTCACCGTGGCCCTGTCGACTCACCCTCCCCCACCATCTGGAATCCCCAAGACGGTTTCTCTGGGGATAGGGGAAGTATTGGGCATCCTCAAGTCAATCTCCTCGCTCTTGGAACTCCATAAGGACAACGATCGTCCGGTCCGCCCGTTCCATAAGTTACTTTCTGATTGTCTCACAAATCCAAGGCGTTGTACTGACAAACGGTTCCTTATCGACGTCCCCAGAAATCCTGTAAATTCCATTTTGTGACGCCCCGTAATGATCATACACGCCTACTTGAAGTTGTAGTATCTACGTCATATGAATGTATTTGCTAGTAATGACTGTCCGCCGGTACCTTAACTACTTCGGTGGTGGTTCACAAGCCGCCAAACCCATACCCTTCCTTAGCCTCGGCTCCCGCAAGCACGTCTCTCGTTTCCGACTTCGTTGGCTCAGGCGGCCGTTCCTTCTTGTCGTTTCTTCAAGTACTTCACTCTCCCCCGGTTTAAGCGATGCACGTGTTCCGCCCCATGTCTACCTCACAATCTTATTCGGTGACCAGCGGCCAGGGGTTAAGGTGGCGCCGCAGGTCCTGAGTCTGGCAGATCAATTACACCCCTTTCTGGGTATCACATCCGCCGCAAGTACAGAGGAGAGGATTTGATTGCTAACATAAGTTGGAATACATCTTTACGAACACTGAAAAGAGAAATTGACCGTCCTAAATACCACCTCCCTTCCAACAACCCTGCCGCGTGGCTTCCCACATTCCAATCCGTCATTTACACTTGCAGTTACCCTCCAAAACCCTTAACGCGCGATCATACTGACGGCTTTATAGAAAGTAGACGTTCGACAGTATTTAGGAGTTGCTCATCTTTTGCCACCTAATTTGGAGTGTATAAGTGTTGGGAAACATTTCAGAGTGCATCAAAACGTACCTCACGGAGCCAAGGGATGATTTCGTCTCGGGCGGACACGGTGACCGTTGCTGCTTCCAGTGAACCAAGCGCTTCGAACCACGCCTCAACGTCTTCTTTCAGAAAGAGGGATAGAGCGGAAGTAAGAGCGGTAGCTTTTTCTCTGGCCCGCGCAAGGTGGATGTACCAGGATGTGCAAGCATACTTGAGCGTGACCTCGCAATTCGTAGCATGGTCTTGGGGTAAGAGACCATCCTTGAATGTTTCGTTCATGACCCCGAAGCAACCAAGGGCAATTTCGGAGTGGAATTTTCCGGGGGCGATGTGGAACCTCTCATCCGCACAACGGGTTGGGGAAGTGAGTAGGTCAGAAAACAGTTTGTGAAATGGGTGGACAGGCTGGTCGGGGTCTTTGTGGAGTCTCAGAAGCGATTGGATTGACCCAAGGATGGACATGACTTCTCCAACCTCCAAACAAACGAGAGTGGCTATCGCGGATGGTGGGAGAGGGCATGTTGCCAGGACCACGATAGCAAGTACCGAGCGTACGATGGCATCATCTTCATCATCATTGCCTCTGAAAGATGTCTGGAAAATGGAGATACACAGGGAATCGAGACTCAACCCCCCATGGACTCCCTCCACCCCTCCCTCATGGATTGTGTCATCTGGGGAGTCTGCAATGATGGTGTATTGTTCATTGGGAAGTGTATGTTTGTGGCCCAAGAACTTGACAGTTGCAACAGCATACATGAAGAGACCAGCAGCTCTGTTACACAACAGGTCCAACTGGGCAGCTGTTGGCCACTTGTCCAGCCCATTCCAAGTGGCAAGCTCTGACAGCTCATACTTGAGAAAGAGCCGGATATCACTGTTGATCAAGTCTGGTGCAATGTCATGGAGGGTAAAGGCATTGGCTAGACCACTGAGGAGTGGAAGATGGAAACTGGCCAGAATGTGGGGTTTGGGTCGACTTGTAATGAGGAACTTGACCATTGGAATGTCCTGAATCCAGTGTTCCACAGCAGAGAGAATGGCAGATTGTGATTTGTCATCCATCCACTCATCCAATGCATCAATGATGATGATAGTTGGAAAGTCTGCTGACTTCAGTGGCTTGACAATCAACTTCTCCACTTGGTCAGAGGGTGACCCATACACAATGTTTGGATTGAACCGGAGAAGAGAAACAAGAGTTGATCGGACTTTAGGGTGCTTCTGAGCAAGTTGGATAGCAAGCATGGGGAAGATAAGGTGGGGGTTGCTTTGGCCATGGGTGTTGCATGAACAAAAGAAAGACAATGCCAGTTGACCTTGTGCATTGCACCATTCCACCACTGTCTGTGCAATTGTAGACTTTCCAACCCCAGCAAGCCCACTCAGCCAGATGATGGGGGACCTATTGAAGTCCCTGATCCATGATTCTATTGTTTTCAAGACAGTCTCCCGTGTGCCCTGGAGGCAGCCTTGCTGGTAACTGGGTTGGTATCCATTACCTTGAGTACAGAGATATATGTCTGGCACCAGCAACTCAACTATTGAGTCATGAGCATGTGACAATCAAAGGTAGGAATATGTCTGACCTGGATCAATAATTGCTCTCCTAAAGATTATACCAGCCTCTTGAGTGGTTACAATGTTTGTTGACTCTTCAGAATATACCACCAAATGGTCTTCAGATGGATAGTCTTGGGGCCCAATCTCTAAATCCCCAGAGGGTTGAGGACTAAGAGTATTTAACAAATGAGTTGAATGTGAATGAAGGAGGGGGAGTTGTGGTTGGAGTGCAACAATGGGCTCTGGGTTATGACTATCCACCAAAGTTGAGGGGGTGCTGATCTCCCAGAACTTGACTGAGTTGTCAAAAGATGCTGAGATGAGGGTGAGGGGGGAAGAAAAGACAATAGAGGTAATGTCATCTGTGTGTCCAGCAAGGATCTGAACAAGGTGAGGATTTGGGCCAGTGATGCTCCAAAGGTAGATGGTGTAATTATCAGAAGCAGCAATGAGCCCCCCATCAGGGGAGAAACAGCAGTGGTCAGGATGGTTATTGGCTATATGGAATTCTACTACAGTTGCCCCAGAATCAGTGTTTCGAACTGTAACAGCTCTCTGTGCACATGAAACAAACTGAGTGCCATCTAAGGAAAATGTAGCACAGAAACCAATAACTGGGGGACCAATTGGATGACCATCAATACCCCACTGCTGCACAGTGCCATCTTCAGATGCAGATATGAGAAGTTGAGGGTTTGTGGGGGAGAAGTTGACAGTATTAATGCAACCTCTGTGTCCCTCTATGACAGAATATTGCTCCATTCCAATGTCCCACAGATAGATTGCCTTATCCTCAGATCCTGAAGCAATCATAGTGTTATCTGCTGAAATGGACACAGAAAGGACAACTTCAGTATGGCCATAAAAGGTTTTGATGACTCCACCAGTCTGGACATCCCAGAGCTTGATGGTTTTATCATTACTCCCAGAAACAAGCAATGTACCATCCAGTGAGAAGGCAAGAGACCTAACACAGCTGGTGTGCCCAGAGAAAGCAGTTATCTCACTGCCTGTTAGGGTATCAAAGGAGGTAATGTCACAGTGTGTAGAACCAGTTCCAATGGTGTTGTTCCGGTATGCAAGGGTAAATGGGAAGTGCTTATGGAAGGAAACTGTGTGGGTGCATGCTCCCCATTCAGCTGGTCCCATCACTGCACTCACATCTGTAGTGTAGTACTTATGGAGCCAGGATGGAAAAGGGCAAAGCCTGAGAGCAGAATTGTATATTTTAGAAGGTGAGTTGCAAATTTTGTCAAAATTCCTCAGGATGAAGTGCTTGCTATCCTTTGTCCACTTGCAGGGAGCTCCAGTCTGAACAGACATAAACATACATTTTAGTGGAAACCCTACACATCACTCACCAACATGTACCATTGCTCTATATCATTAAGTCCATAAACACCAATGTTGAGGTTCCCTATGAGGATGAGGACCTCAATCCAAAACAGGAAACCAGTCTTGAAGAACTTGTCAATTGCCTTGTAGATTTCCTCAACATCACTGCTGCTGCTGGGAATGTTCATAAGGTGCTTTGTCCAGAAGCAGCATGCATAATCCAAGGTATATCCAATGCAGGCAGCCCCAGATGCAGGAAGATCCTCAACCTCACTGAGGATAGCATGGTCATCCAAGTTGCAGATATTCCTCTTCAACCTATTCTCCATCACATTGAGGCATGAAAGCAAGATCTCACTGTGGTGAACTGAAGGGTCTATGAAGAACTCAGGATAGGTGCATCTTTTTGGGTCTGTGAGGAAGTCTAGAAATGATTTATGGAAGACATGAACTGGGCCTTCTGTGCTGTCTGGAACAAGGAGGAGGGAGTGGAGCCCATGTAGAGAGCTGGAAATTCTGGTTGGCGTGCCACAGTTCTTGAGGAGGTCTGAGAGGGTGTTGATGGAAAGTGGGTGGAAGATGAGCAGCACTGCCCCCAACACAGATCTGAGATGGGAGTAGAGCTCATGGTCATAGGGATCCGCATCATGGAAAGCTTGCTCCAGGACTTGGGTGTAGAAGAGATCAATGCCTGACTTTCCTTCATGGGAAGTGTTTTGTGGAAGTGAGACAATGAGGGCAAGCCTCTCATCAGGTAGATGGTGATGGGATGCAACAAACTTGATAGTTGTTGAAGCGTAGATAAAAAATCCGGCTGCTTTCTTGCGGAGAATGTCAATGTTGTGTGGGCCGGGCCAATCCTCTGCAGTGTTGCAGTCAAGTCTGGTTTTGGCAATTTCAACCAACTGATTTTTCAAGAACAGCTCAATATCGCTGTCCACTGAGGAGGGTTCAACCTCATGGAGCCTGAGGATATCCGTGTAAGGCCGAAGTGAATTCAATCGGAATCCGGAGCGAATCCGAGGTTCAGGCCTGCCGGTGATGAAGAACTTGACGAGGGGGATTTTGTCCACATATCGGGAGAGCACGGAGAGAAGCGCAGATGCGGGTGCCTCATCTCGGCACTCGTCGAGGGCATCGATGATGATGAGGGTCTGAGTTTGTGTCGCCTGGAACGGGCCAACGATGAGTTTCTCCATTTGAGAGTAAAGGGTCTCCCGTCTGACATCAGGGTTCGCCATCAAGACCGGGAGCAGTTTCTTTCGAAACGGTGGATAGCGGTGAGCGAGCTGGAAGGCGAGGGTGGGTAAGATGGACTGGAGGTCGCTCCTGTAATCGAAATCCCGCGAGCAGAAGAAACTGGCTCCCAGCTTCCCGTCCGCAAAACTCATCTCCGCGAACGTCTGGGCGATGGTCGACTTCCCCGTCCCGGCGAGACCGTTGAGCCAGAACACTCGTTTGTCCTGCTCATCTTTGGACCACTGTTCAAGCTGGAAGAGGACTTCTCTCCTCGTCCCCTTCATACATCCCTGTCTGTATCCACAGAAGTATCCGGCGTCGGTGACGTTATACAGGTTGTTGAGAAGCGCGAGATCCGCTTTGTCCTGTTGGCCAATTATTATACATTGGTAGATAATTGGAGTAAAAGACTTACAATCAACTGACGGGTGTTACATACGCCCCGTTGTAGGGAAGTCTGAGGCAGTTGTTAGATACGATGAGCGCAAGTCCTTTGGGAATAATGACCTGATAATCCATCACAGCCTCGCGAATATCATCCACCAGATCGTTAAGCTTCTGTGCATCCTCGGTGCTGTTCAAAATTTGCGTGATAACTCTTCGAGTCGTCATGTGGTCCAGAGCTTGATAGACACCTTCCAATTTCCTGGCAATCCCCTAATGTCAGTCTCAACTCTCGATCTTGGTGGGGGTGGGCTTACTGTTCCAGTTCATTCCTCCTCGCTTTCTCCTCGGAATCGCCTTCAGAAGCAGGTGTGCAGGGCGATTCGGCCAGTGCTTTGATCCGGTATCCCAACAATTCTATTGCCTGTTTGTTGACGACCTTCGGCTGGGAAAACCGTAAACACCACGGACCAAGAACGAAGATGAAGCGTACGTTAAAATTGTCCAAAACATCACAAAGATGTGCAACAACGGATCTGAGAAGAGGGAAGGCACCCGAAACTCCCTCAACCGCGTAGAGAAGCATTTCGGGTGCGGAAGACGCGCGGTATTCCCGGTCCAATTCGCCCTTGGATGTGGTGGCTTCGACATGGGGAGGATTGGGAACCGCTTGGTCGCCTACATTATCTGTCAGAGGCAGTGTTCGCACACCCCTGGATCCCACACTTTGCGAGATGGAGGGAGCGGGTGAGGCCGATTGCAAAGATAAGGGCGGGGGATTGGGTGTCTCGCCACCGACGTCGGATCCTCCTTTCTCTGGGCGGTCTCCGATCTTCGAGACTTTTTGCTTCACCTTCTCCCGAAACTTAGAGAGAGACTTTTGGAAACTCATGTCGTCGCAGGGCAGGGAGTGTGGGTGATGCGGGACAGCTTGACACGTGGAATTCATCACCGCGCCTTGATTGTCCACAACCATCCGGTAACTTTCCCACGCTTGGACCCCTCGCCTACCCGAGAAGGCTCCCTAAATCATCAATCCGGGCTGGTGGTCAGCCTGGACCCTGCAGATCCATCGGTCTATCTGCGCCCCAAACAACTCGCGGACACAATGGAAAACTTTAATTTCTTGTCACTCTACAAGTCGTGCCACCGGTTGGGTCTATGAATCATGACTTCTCCGTTACACAACGGTGCACATTAACCCCGAGAATCATTTATCTCACCGGACACGCGCTGCATGGCGGAATAAGGTACCACTTCGTTGGACGAAAATCAGGAGGCCAGAACGGAAGGTATACTGTACACGATGGGCCCCTCTCCTCTCGTTTGGAGGGCGATTCGAATCCAAGCCTATGCACGTACTCTTGATGACCTCACATGCTATCCCGATACATAATTGTGCAGACGGAGAATTATATGCCAACGTGGAACCAGATGTTCTCGTCTGCAGACGGAGAAGAAACAAAACAAAAGTAGAACTGGAGTGCTGTCATACAGAATTCCGTATTGCTTGCTTGATCGTACTTCGTTCGGATAGCAACCCGAATATCTGCCAGCGCTGGTCTCGGACCTCCCGACCTTGAGGAAGGTGGTCGTCATCAGTGCTGTCAGTGTCTCCAAGAGCGAACCGCAATGCCGCGGCGGACTTGTACGGAAGAACAGCGGGGTATATGGTGAAAAGGCTATCAAACGCGGACGCGGTCAGCACATGGCTGCGATGATTTGTCGTAGACGGGCTGATGGAAGTGATCGCTTGGGATGTGGTCGTCAGCGTGATAGCCTGCATAATCATCTGTTTGATTTTCGTCTTGTGCACGGTCAGTACCTGTACGGGTAGGGGCTTATGCGATTCATGGACACACCTCAAAGGCGAGCATGAGTAGTGAGGCAGCTTGCTTTGGAGGTGCCGAAAGGTCGTGTTGCGCTGATATCAGGTTCATGCGGTCCCAAACATGCTGGAGAGTTGGGGCCCTCGTTACAGACGCAAGATGCAGTGGTAACCGTGTACCGGCGGGTTCTATCCTTCCGAGTTCAGCGTCTGGCCATTTGCCACATAAGATCGCGTCTTACCAGCACGCTCAGGAACCAACACGACCCCCCGTTCTTGGACTATCTCGTCCTGGAAACCTCCTAGAGGGCTCGGTACGCTCGGTGCGCCATCTTCATACGCCTTGACGCGTTCTCTTTCCCTCCTCCCAATGCTCAACGTCCACTTCTTTAGTCTGGCGGATCTCAAAGTGTTCTGATCTGATCCATCGAGAGACTGGTAAGGTAGAGTCCTCCTCCGTTTACGCGGTGCAGGTTTGGGTGGCGGGGGCGGGGCGGGTGGTTGCGGTTTGAGATGTGAAGTGATGTCAAAGAGAGATATAACAAGCGAGTTGTGCAATTGCACTGTATGGCAGCGTATCGAGGTGAGCGCGTGAGTTGCGTCCAGATGAATGGCAGGAGGACGCACGCAGATGTGGTGTGTCCAAGCACTCCCGGACTTGGTCTTCGAACTCCTGCCGAGATATCAGAGCTTTCAGGTAAAGCTGAAAAATGCTGAAGTAAGGGGCGCCTTTATCGCCCAGCGCAGTCGTGAGCTGACTTTTGATGTTGCTGGTGGAGGTGAGCGACATGGTAAGAGGAAAGGTGGAGTGATCGACACGGTCACGGCTCGCGATCGGCGGCCTGTACCGCAGTTCCGACGCAGAACGATCATCCACCCCGTCGTCTACGAGTAAACGGCCATGTTGGTCGAACGCTCTGAACATCGACGGTATCCCGCGATGCCTTTTATCGGTGGCTTTGTGCGGGCTAAATACACCGAAGCAGCACCGGTATCCATTAATGTCTCACCCCCCAGGAGATAATCAATCAAAGATGGGTCCGTATGATCACTCCTACGACTCTGGGCCGAGTGGTTGTATAACCTTAACCTCTGCAACTTTCCACGCATTTTCTTGACCTGCACCTGCTTCGCGAGCCTTCGATCGCGATCCACATCCCCAACCCCATGATAGCAGCTGACAATCAACGTGCGGTTTATCAAGGCGTCACCCCGTCACCGGCCACCGTGGACGCAGTTGAGTCGTAGATCGCTGTGCCCGGTCCACAAACCCTTTCTCTTTCGTCAACTAGGTCATGGCTTCGACCTCAGCGACTGCCACTGTTCTACCCTCCGTTCAGACCGTGTGGAAAATCGCCAGGAATAGAGATCCCGCCAAAGCCCTCGTAAAGGAAGAAAATGAGCCTGTTGTTCCGAAGAAAATACCCAAGTGACACGCATCTAAAAAAAAAAGGGAAGTATAACTTTCCCACGGTTCTGATTGGCTGAGACAAAGCGGTATCAGTATAACGTCTCCTTCGGCACCTTTATATCCGCACGCCTTTCGTATCACATATATCCCCCCATATCTCCCGCACCCGCACCACTCCCAGCGGATCCTGTCCACTATGGCCGGGCTGTCTACATCTGGACCACCTATAGGCCACCTATACCTTACACAATGTGCGCAGCCCTTTAACGCAGTGCGATACCATCGTTAGGGGCTTTTGCCATCGCATACTAGGAGGTAACGGGGCAGGTCATATCGCAAAGTGTTGTGTTGACAGAGCGCTCAGGGATGTACTCCCATACGGATGGTAGGGACCATCCGGTGCCCGAAATACTTCGGCTATTTTAGCTCACGGCTAGCAGCACAGGTCCCGACAGTCGCACCGAATGTTCAAGAATACGGCCCACCTGCAACGGTGAAGGTTCCCGAAGGCGGCCCGCCGTGTCGGCAAACACGTGTTACCATCACCGGGCTGTCCGACAAACAGTGGAGACTTTCCGTACTGGAATTCCAGGAAAGTCATGGAAAATCATGGAAAATCATGGAAAATATTCGTGCGACAGCAATGGTAACCGATACTAAGAGAAAGCCAAGCTGTTGGCTTGCGCAATTGTCAGAACGAACTATAGAGGTGAGATTACTGCGATAGTGTAGTTGCAGGTTTCTGACGCTCACACAGGTCAATGTCCGATGGCACTCCTGTGACTCCTCGAAGTCGCCGCCGGCAAACCTCTCGACTTGGCCGTGAGTTGGATGATCGCGAGGGACAACGTCGTGTGCCGGTAAGCAGCTTAGCATTTGCGGTTCAGCGTTGGACTCTTCTGATCTTCAGGTTTGGTTAGGGAGGGCTCATTCCACCGGGTTCAGTTCCTTCATTGGGAGTATTCAATCAGCGGAACGCGACGAATGTATGCACGCGCGACACGTTTGCATCCAGAGGCAATTGACAAACATATTTCAGATTTTCGGTCTGTTCACCCCGGACCTGACCCCTCGCGCACCTCAACGCGAGCATGGCCTGCCGCAGAGTTCGCAACGAAACCAGCGGGCATCTGCAAACCGTTCCGAAGCTCAACGTCGGCGGCGCGAGAGGGAAAGACGTGAGCGTGAGCTTTCGCAGCAACAACCAACGGTAGGTGTATTGATGTATGTTTCTATGTACATGAGGACTTACCGAAGGTTGCAAGCCTGCTGCGAGCCCACGACTCACACTATTGGCCGCCCTTCCATTAACACAGAACCCCAATGCTGACCGCCGGCCCGCACACACGACACGAGTCCTGCCCGTTGCACGGAGGCCGTACCGCGAGCCACCCCAGAGGCATGATCTTGGGCGGATGGATCAAGTCTGCTCTCACTGCGGCGCCCTACACTGGCTCCTGGAAAGGTCAACAGGGAGTGGAAGCAGCAACGCTCATCCCCTCTTCACGATGTGTTGCAATTGCGGGGACATCGAGTTACCACCCATGGCACCCCCGCCCGAGCAACTTGCATATTTCTTCACGGCGGCAACACCACAAGCTGACAGGTTCCGTCAAAACATTCGCCAATACAACGCGGCTCTCGCATTCACATCGCTCGGGGTCGAGGTGGACAACAGTGTCAACGAAGGTGGAGGAGGACCTCCAACATTCTGAATCCATGGTGAGCTCTGTCACCGACTCGGTTCCCTTACTCCACTTCACGGGGACTGTCCCGCATATGCACAACTATACATATATGACCCACGCGAGGCCCTTGGACATCGTATGCAGCGGAACACAACGCTTGACCCGATTATCATGGAATGCCTGCAGACTCTCATCCTCACGCACCACCGCTGGGCTCGCATCTTCAAGCATGCTCTGGAAGTGTTCAAGGAAAGCGAATGTGAAAACGTGTCAATTCAACTAGCCGCAAGCCAGAATCGTGATCGTCGCCGCTGGAACCTTCCAACGGCCGATGAAGTTGCGGTCGTCATTCCCGGTGATGGCACCCAGTCGTATGGTCGCCGGGACATCGCGATTCACCTTCGGGATGGTCCTCTCCGCAAGATCAGTGATGGTTCTCCGATGTACGAGTGCCTCCAGTATCCCTTCCTCTTCATCCATGGGGAAGACGGGTACCACTACAATCTTCAAATGTCCCCTTTGAAGGAGAACCGACTTTCACCAACAGATTATGTCGCATATCGCATCCAGCACCGGCAGAACGAGTTCTCCCTGCTCCTCCGAAGTGGCCGTCTCTTCCAACAATACTTGGTTGATATGTGGGCAACCGCCGATCAGAATCGTCTCAATTACCTTCGCTACCATCAGGGCGACATACGGGCGTCACTATATGCAGGTCTCGTCGATGCGATTGATAACGACATGAACCTCGAGGACGTTGGGCAACGGTTCATCCTCCCATCATCGTACACAGGCGGCCCGCGCTACATGAAGCAGTGTCTCCAGGATTCCTTGGCTCTGGCTCGCTACTATCGACAGATCGACCTCTTCATCACCGTCACCTGCAACCCCAACTGGCCAGAGATCGCTCGGGAGCTTCTCCCAGGGCAAACAGCAGCAGACCGGCCAGATCTCTGTGCGAGGGTTTTCCACATGAAGAAGAAGGCCATCATTGAGGAGATCTATAAGAAGGGTATTTTTGGGAAAGCTGTCGCCTATGTCTATACGATTGAATTCCAGAAACGCGGTTTACCTCACGCACACATTTTGGTCTTCCTCAAGGACGGAGAGAAGATTCTCACCCCTGCCGACATCGACACTACAATCCGGGCATACTGGCCAGATCCCGACACGGAGCCCATGTTGTTTGAGACTGTGAAGAGGTGTATGGTGCATAGCTGTGGCGATCGGTGTCTCGAGAACGGGAAGTGTACAAGGCGTTTCCCAAAGGCTTTCCAACCGCACACGAGCATTGATGGGGAAGGCTACCCACTCTATTACCGGCCTGACAGCGGTCAGGAATACGAGGTCAATGGGGTTATGGTTGATAATCGATGGATTGTCCCATACAACCCCTATCTTTCTGCGAAGTTCGACTGTCACATCAATGTCGAAAGTTTGGTATCCTTCTCCACCCTCAAATATGTGCACAAGTACATCCATAAAGGTTCTGACCGGGCAACACTTGAGGTGAGCCCGTTCATTTCATCTACATTCTCCCCCTGTTGACCAACATTGGACACGCAGGTTTCGAAAAATGATGAAATTCAACGGTTCATCGATTCGCGCTATATATCAGCCGCAGAGGCTGCTTGGCGGATTTTTCACTTTGCCATCCACCGACAAGTCCCTAATGTCGTCCGGCTACAAGTACACCTCCCAGGATATCATTTTGTCGCATTCGATCCCGATGAACCTCAAGAACAGATCCTTGCCCGCGTTGCTGGAGAGAAGACCACACTGACTGCGTTTTTCAGAGCCAATGCAAATCCGGAGAAGGCACCAATCGCTCGGCAATTGACATACCAAGAATTTCCTCAGCAGTTTGTCTATAACGAACGGGACAAGGAGTGGCATATCCGGAAGAATGGTTTCGCGCTTGGACGCATGTACTTCGTTCCACCGAGCACAAACGACAAACGTTTCTACCTGCGAACACTATTGACAGTGGTCAAAGGCCCAACGTCTTTTGAAAACCTGCGAATGTTCGGTGGCACCACATATCCCACATTTCGTGAAACCTGTCTCGCTCGAGGACTGCTTGAAGACGATGGAGAATGGCGGCAGTGCCTCCTGGAAGCGTCTGTGATGCAGACAGGCACGCGGCTACGAGATTTGTTTGCTACCCTACTCCTCTTCTGCTCTCCCGCCAAACCAGAACGGCTCTGGAACGAGTTCCGCGAACATATCTGTGATGACTTGGGATATCGACTGCAGTGTAGTGGACGTCAGGATCCTCAAGACGACGAAATCTTCGACTACGGCCTCTGGCTTATCGAACGGGTGCTGATGAAGACGCAGAGGAAACGACTTGAGGACTTTCCCGATATGCCGCTTCCTGAGCGCGATTGGGAAGGTGTGGCCGAAAATTCCCTTATCGGCGAGCAACTCAACTACGACCGCGATCGCGAGCGAAACCTTGCAGAGGAACGTTTGGCACAGCTCAACCCTGAACAACTCAACGCTTATCAACGGATCATCTCATCTGTTGAAACGCAAGCTGGCCAGACTTTTTTCCTCAATGGGCCTGGTGGAACTGGAAAGACCTTTGTCTACAACACAGTCTGCAATGTAGTACGAAGCCGTGGGTGGATCGTGCTGTGTGTGGCGTCTTCCGGGATCGCATCGCTTCTCCTTTGTGGCGGGCGTACAGCACACTCTATGTTCAAGATCCCACTTTCACTTAACCCGGAATCCACCTGCCCAATTCACAAGGAAGGGAGACTCGCGGCACTGATCCGGAACACAAAGCTCATCATCTGGGACGAGATTACCATGCAACACCGATATGCCGCCGAAGCTGTGGATCGCACCTGCAGGGACATACTTGATGCGCCCGATCGCCCATTTGGTGGAATCACAGTGGTTTTTGGTGGCGACTTCCAACAGATCCTCCCAGTAGTACCCCGAGGCTCAAGGGAGGATGTTGTTTCCGCCACGCTCCTGCGGTCGGACCTTTGGAGGCACGTGGAGGTCTTGAAGCTTATCCGGAACATGCACGTGGCCGATACTCCAGACGCTCACTTGTTCTCTTCCTGGCTACTCGAAATCGGTCACGGGCACGGACTTGCTGACGACATGACTGTACAACTTCCTCACGAGATGATCGCCTCTGATGTCGATGCTTTCATTGACAGAATCTATCCCGGCATTCAATCTTCTCCCCCTCCCCCTCCGGACTATTTCCTGAACCGCATGATCCTTTCTTCGCGGAACAGTGATGTAGCGGATCTCAACACGCAGATCCTAAATATGATGCCTGGCGAGGCAGAGAGTCTTTTGAGCGTGGACAGTGTAGTGGATGAAGCTGGAGCTGATGATGGGATATCTGGGTCGAACATCCCTCCCGAGTTTTTGCGAACATTAAATCCCTCCGGTTTGCCTCCCGGTGATCTTCAGTTGAAGCCTGGCTGTCCACTCATCCTCTTACGGAACCTGTGTCCCACAAGAGGGCTCTGCAATGGAACACGAATGATCTTGGTACGGATGTCAAGGCGCGTGCTGGAGGTCAAACTGATCGGCGGCGAACACGATGGTCAACTCGCATTAATTCCTCGAATCACCCTCTCACCTACAGAAGGCCAAACTGGCTTTGCGTTTGTGTTGAAACGACGACAGTTCCCGGTCCGCCTGGCCTTTGCGCTCACGATTAATAAAGCACAAGGACAGTCGGTGAAACACGTTGGTATTGACCTTCACACCCCGGTATTCTCACATGGCCAACTCTACGTAGCATTGTCCCGAGCTACAAGCAGCCGAAATATTCAAGTCCTCTTGCCCGCGGAGGAGAGGGACAGCTGTAGGACGCAAAACATTGTATATCCAGAAGTTTTGGCGGGCATGGTAGGTCTCACGTAATTGCCTGGGGTTCTGGCTCACACCTATCCCAGTAGTTTCGCGAAATTTCCATGGCTGTCACAACGGGCCGATCGGTAGGACGTACTGGAACTTTCTAGACTTCCCGCACAGCCGACCGCCCGAGCTATATATTGTCCCATGTCTACTCGGCCGCTATCGCCGTATTCATCGTCCTCAATCCTTCTCCTCTGCTCAACTTCGAACTCGAAAGCGTCATGACTGCTGACCGCCTTACCGATACCTCTGCCTCAGCCCGGGCGGAGTTCAGTGGCGTGATGGTCATTGATACCATTGCTGTTGCCGCCGGCAAGCCCAAGACCCTATACATTACAGGTGCCTTTTATACCGGTGTAGACCCTGTGATGGGTTTCTTCAAATACTTCAACAAGTATGATTATGTTATCGAGCCAGAAAGCCGATGGTTCGTCAACACAACAGTAAGGCCACATTGCTTCTTTCGTTTCCCACAGCTGAACAGGATTCTAGGTTGCTTTGTTCAACGCGGTGAATGTTTCTAAGGCGGGGGTCACCATTGATTCTGAAGATGAGTTTGATCTCATGGGAGATATTTTCTACGTGAGCGCACCCCTTACAATTCTCGCTTTTCGGCCTCCTGAGAGATTTTCCAGCTATCTCCTGCCAACGACGCGCCTGCCAAACACCCTCCTGTTGTGCGGGTCTGTGGCCGACCCAGCAACATTGTCCCGGAAACCGCGTCATTTGACATTGATGCCGGCCAATGGGTCGGTTTCCAGAACCAGAAGGCTGTATTCCCTTGGAGCGGGACTATCCCCGAGGGATGGGCAAACAAACCGATGCCTAATCCAAATGTTGTCAAGTTCATCAGCGTCACAGGCGTCTTGGCCGGCATGAGGGTTGTGGGAGCTTTGAAAAGGTTTCATGTTGATATTGCATCAGTAACTTTTCTCGGGCCTGCACCGCCAACCTATACAACTCAAAGCGAGTATCCTAACTCTCGCCCTACAACTCAGACTGACTTCCCTCACAGCGTCAACCCCGACCCCCAAGGGGAAGCGAAAGGCAGGAATATCTTTCGAAGATAAACCTACCCCAACCAAGAAAGCTCGCACTTGAGCTACTCACCGGGGACGAACTCCGTACTTTAAGACCTTGATATATTTTGTAGCATACCTCCACCTATTCCGCCGTAGCATGTCATTGATTACTTCACAGAATATCTCTGATCATTAACGTTTGTTTACAGTAGTGGTTGAATAATATTGCCTCCGCTCACACAGGTTTCGGGTTTTGGAGATAACCTATCACGGGTTACTGCTAGTTCGTAAAAATCGGGACGTCTCCCAAAACCCCGCGTATGTCCAAACTTCTGTGTTCGTCTAGTGCTGTTTCGTCGACAGGGGATCCAAAATTATGCGATGGGCCCCGAGTTCGATCCTCGAACGCGCCGCCGAGTACGGTATTGTAGGTGGGGTCGTCGATGCTAACGGAAACCCACGGCTCAAAGTCGGAGACCGGGTATTTGGGTCGATCCCT
>Ga0307517_10004702_pt1 | contig 20901 bp, 9 predicted proteins | sample 23_EM_MG_FD_194515 | JGI IMG/M metagenome (GOLD analysis project Ga0307517, IMG submission 194515) | Populus trichocarpa ectomycorrhiza microbial communities from riparian zone in the Pacific Northwest, United States - 23_EM | ecosystem: Host-associated > Plants > Roots > Unclassified | place...
AATTATAACTCTCAAAAATTATTTGACATATATATATATATATATATATATATATATATATATATATATATATAGTTTAGTTTTTAATACATAACTCTTAGAGATTGGTAATATGAACAAGAAGGTTTGCTTCCTCGTTTCTTTGATTTAATGCCGGACAGCAGTGAAATTGGAGTTTTATAAAATTAAATTTTTTTTAAAAAAAAATTAAATCGTTTTGGTATGCTGATTTTAAAAATAAATTTTTTTTAAAAAAATATTATTTTGATACATTTTCAAGTGAAAAACACTTTAAAAAACAATAGCTATCACTTCCTAAACACCCCATAAGAATGTATTTTTAAAAATTATTTCAAAAAAAAATCTCCATTGAAATATTATAAGTCATCTTATTAAAATAATAATTTTTTTTAAAATTCAGTAACCATTCTCTTATCAAATTAATTATTGAAACTACTTTTTTTGTTTAAATTACTGCATATTAAAAATAGATTAGTTGATTGATTTATATACAGTTAATTAATGGTGTAAATATGGAAATATTATTTACGGGTATACGTGCTGTATTTCAATATTCATTAAAAAAGAGGAAAAAAAAATTTGATTATCAAAATTAATTCTAGCTTTAAAAATCAATTTCACTTTGGTTAACTGAATAATCAATCTGAAAAAACTAGTTATAAGATATTATTTATATTATTTTCTAATATAATTACTCAAGTGAAACCTTTGAATTTGAAATTTATATAAATTTATACTATCTTTATTTAATTTTTATTAAATAAATAAAAATAATAAAATTTAAATTTATAACTATTTAATTATCAAAAATTTTATACCATCTCATTCGAAAAGATACATATAATGTTTTTGTGTTTTTCATAGATGTTAATTACAGGGGTAGAATGATGCTTATGCAATTGTACTGACTACTGTGAGTCCATGACAAAAAAGCGTTTGACCTTTGCAGATGTGTAAAGCGATTGATGATCCAAACTTGAGGGATTGAATAAATGTTGAAATTATATATAGTGTAAAATTAATAGTCTATCCCTTCTCAAGTGCTACTGAATTATTGAAACTTGGAAGAGAGATAATTAAGACGATCACATGAACAACAATGGCATGGAAAGGGAAACTACATTCCGTGAACCATAAGGTGGTAGCATCCGAGAAATGCATTTCCCCTCGCATGGTGAAGTTTGTTCTTACCAGGAATCATCACCATCATTATCCCTTTGTCTATAACGTAAAAACTGGATTTCATAAAGTTTTCGCTAATCATCTTTGCATGGCCCATCAACACAGAATGTAATTGATGCCCTTGATGAGGTCAACAATTCACCATTTTCGAGGGCGGAGATTTTTTGGGCAATAAAGGATAAGAACTCCCTCTCCATTTATCCAAGTTTTTATTTTTTAGGTTAAAAAGCAGAAGCAGAAATTTAGAGAAATGCCTTCCTTGTGTGTTGAAGAAATATGTTGTCTTGGAATTGATTTGCGGGCATGTACAGAGATGATAATGCCAAGAGATGGTAATGCAATAAGGACAGCATATTTCCAGCTTCTGAGTGGAACTACAATGATACGGCTACTTTCTGCAAAGGGTTCTTTGGTGTTGAGCCGAGACCTAATTGGATTACTGCTGAGTTTGGTGGCCATGTGAGTGCATCATTTTCTATAGCATTGAGGGCAGGCATGCTATATTGGTGGTACTCGTAATAATATTGCATAGTAGACCAGCATAAATCCTAATAATAATAATAATCTTGATGTATATCAAAGCTTTAAACATTGATGACATACATGACTGCTTTGAACAGGATATTAAAAGGGTCTTGAGAAGATTTGGCAGCAATTTTATCTTCTTTAATGGCTTGAGAGACCCTTGGAGTGGTGGGGGGCATGATCTCTCTCATATTTTAATCTCTGTCTTAAAAGGAACATGTGGTTATGCTGTAAGAGATTATATATAATTTGCTTCTTGGTTATGACAGGGTGCTAGAGAATATATCCAAGAGCATATAGTTGCCAGTATCATAGCAAAAGGAGGCCAGTGGATCAGAGATCTTTGAAATGAAGAATTTAATATAAATTATTGAGATAACTAGTTCCTGGCTACAGCATATCCACATATTGAAATCTACAAGTAGCATGCCCCAAATGCTCTCCCCCTTCTTTCTTTGATGGCATTCATGCCCCCTAGTTTTTTTTTTTTTTTTATCATTCTGCAAATCGCCAATGATTGGGATGCTTATAGACAAATTATATTTTCTTGCAGGGGCTCACCATGTGGACCTGAGATTTGCAATCGGTGAAGATCCAAAATGGCTTCAAGATGTGCGAAAAGGAGGGGCCAGCATCATTGCAGAATGGCTATGTCACTCGAATTAAAAAAAAACAAAACACGTTGCCAGGTTCCTGAGAGCGGTTAAAATTAAATTTAGGACGTTCATTGAACCATATAGGCCCATTGGGTTGGTTAAGAGGAGTACTCTTGCAACAAGGAGCATTGAACCATACTTCGACGGTCTGGTCCTGTTGCCTATCATGTCTGATATTTGGGCATATGAACCAGGATGTTCTGTTTCTATCCTGAAGATACTGAAAAACAAAAACTCCTTTCTTTTTAGCAATCAGGAGGCCGTTCTTTCATTGTTTGCATGAGAATAAATAACGTTTTCTGAATAAATAGATGGTTGAATAAGAATTCACCCGTCACCTTCATCTGGTAACGATTGGTAGTTGCTTGCGAAGGAAAATATGCTCCCTGGTCTGACTTCGAATGCAAGGGCTTGCCCTCCTCTGCCAAACAGAAGGGGCCTCGCCTAGTTAAAGGAAACTTTTTTATTTTATTTTATTAATATAAATGTCCGAATAGTTTGGATTTATTTAACTAATCTTATAAATTTTAAAATTAATAATTATATAAACCTCGAATAATCTTAAAAACTCGTAGTCCTACCATCATCCTCGCCTAGTTAAAGAAAACTTTTGAAATAATGAGATGATGGTATATGGTTGCCCCGGGAGGAGGAATGTCTGCTTGATAAATGGATATACAAGGATAAAAGCCCAACTGTGACATGAATGTCCTTTTCAAATTGCTTGGCAATCTTTTTCAAAGTTAGGGCAAGAATAAGACAGGTCAGTCCACCATTCAGATTTTGGAAATGGAGGTTTGGTCACTCGAAGTCACTTTGAAAGTGCATGTCGTGGATAGTTGACTTGAGATACATCAGGAATCTCAACTATTATTAAATACGATATAAATTATATTTTTAAAAATTTTAAATTTTTATTTATTTAAAATAAAAAAATTATATTTTCATATTATTTTGATGTGTTGATGTTAAAAATAATTTTAAAAAATTAAAAAAAATTATTTTAATGTATTTCTAAGCAAAAAACACTTTGAACTGTCACCGCTATCACAATTCCAAACAAACCCTAAAACTTCTTAAACACTGTTGCAATTTACTGTAGCCAAATTATTTCAACCTTGATGATTTTTTTATTACATTTTTTATATCCAAATTAATAGCCAAATTATTAAAATTCCTTAAGGAAAGCAAAAAAAATTCAATAATAAAAAACCAAAATGTAAAACAATGAGAAATTTCATGGACAATATCAAATTCGCTAGAAAAAGTTCTATTAAGTCCACTTGCTTTCCTTTTTCTTATTATGAAGTCCTTTTAGATTTTGTAACTTTAATTTTAGTCTAAATATCTTTTTCTTAACATTTTAGTACCTAAGTTTAAGAAAACAAAAAAAAGGAAATCATCTTAAAATAACAAAAAAGAGAAGGGCGGTGATTGCCACTTTTTAGGAATGAAACTCATAATTATTGGTATTAATAATTTTTTTTTTTACAAGTACAATTCAATGATGGAGTTTTTTTTTCTATAAAAATGCTTGACAATTAGATTAGATTTCGTTTAGTTTAGTTTTTGTTTTTGGTTGATTTTTGTTTTAGTGATATTAGAGTGTTTAGGCGGTGGTAGGTGATCTATAGAGGTTTTTATGGTGTTTTAAGGGGCCAATAAATTAAAAATAACTTTTTTAGAAGAAAATGATTCTCCTTGATTTTCTAGTCACCATATAAGTGACAAGTTGCCTTCCAACAAACAACTTGTTGCCTGTTTAATTAAAAAAAAAATTAAAGATATGTCATCTGCTGCTAACATAAAGATTAAAAAAATTCACGTGAGCCTGAGATTTTTATTAAAGCACGTGAGTTTGGTCCATCAATGCATGACCTCTTTTTCTTTTTATTCCTTTCCATTAATTCTTTATATATATTGAATTAGCTTTGTTTTTTAAATAGTAAATGAGTTTTTTTACATTTTTTTAGTTGCATGATATTTCAAATAATTAGTTTGATTTGTGCTATAAAAATATGAAAATAAGAAGGAAAATTAGTCTAAAATATTTGCATGTGCAAATATCTTTTATTTCTACTATAAAGATTAGTTTTCTACTTTAATATTTAGTTAGTGTTAACAACTGTTCTTGAGTTATTAATTCATATATATATTTTTTAATTTATTTTATAAAGTATAAATACCATCATTTTGTTTCTCAATTAAAAAAAAAATTAAGAATTGAGTTTCATAATTTATTTTAATTTGTTTTTTATAAAGTTATTGCAGTCTCAAACAAATGTTCTGGCATTAAGCTATTGAGCATCAATTTTTTTTATCATGTAATAAAAAAATAGTTTCACAAGAAAAAAATTGTTAAACTCAGTAGGGTCTATGACTCGGGTCAATCCAATATGTTGCATTCTTAATTTTTTGTTTTTAAAATATGTCTTCTTAAGATTTTTTACAAAGTCAAATTATGTTTTTATTGGTTGTTTGAGTTCCTTTGAATGAGCCAAGTTGATTAGGTCATGTCTGACAACTCCCAAAAGATTTAATTTGAAGTATGGGTTAGATAAGGAGTCAGGTCGAGAGGTTTCAAGATTGATCCACCGAGCTGAGTTTAATGATATTGTCAAAAAAATTCAGTTGCCTCAACATTTTTTTTACATTAAAAAAACTTTTGATCTGACCCACAAAATCGAAGCTAATTATCTAATGGACTAGGCTAAACTACTAGTACATTAGCTCGTGCTCCGCTGCAAGTCGGATCAATTTTTTTTAATGTAAAAAAATATTAAGAGTATGAAGAATTTTTTGATAATATTATTAAACATAACCAAACAAGTCAATCTTGTAAACTCCCAACTAATTAACTTTTTTTCCTAACTCGAGTTTCTAATTAAACCGTGTGAGAGTTAGCCCGACATAAATTGATTGATTTCATAAGTTCAAATGCAATCTTATTTAGTTTTTATAAAAAAAATTTCAAAATAACAAAGTCTTCTATTTATATTACAAACAAAAATTAAAACAAAGATTGAAGATTTTATTAATGATCTCTAACTAAACTAAAAAATTATATGAAGTTCAAGCAATAACTACCTATGCTTACAAGAATAAAAGAGATAAACAATAAACACAACCCTGAGACTGAGGGGTATAGTTTAACTGGTCAAGTCATGAGTTTGCTCCCCAGAAATTACCAGTTCGAGTGCCATAAATCTCACGGTTACTAAAGACTTACCTGATCGTTAACTTCAGGGTCTCGGAAGATTAATCGAGGTGCACGTAAACTGATCCGGACATCCACTGTTATAAAAAAAAAAAAAAGATAAACATAAAAAGAATCATATTTGATTCTTAAAAAATGATAAGAATAACTACCCATCATATATTTGTTGCTTAGTATCTCCAAAAAGCAGTGACGCGCGACTTGTCATCATCTTCCCAAACGAAGAAGAAAACGATACGCTCATTTAAGAACAATTAACTAAGTTAATAAACTAGTTAATGCTTATAATATTTAAGGTGGTGCAATGTTCCTTTTTATTTTATATTTTCTTTTTGCATAAAATCAATCTGTTTTAAAAGTTAAAACCTCCTGAAACTGTTCATGAGAGCAGGGGCGTAGCGTTGAAGATCCAATGAATCTGCACAAACGTTGCTGCAAACCGATCAGACCCACCAAAATCTTGTCTGAGATACCAGGTTGCCATGATTTTATGTGCGAACTGTATTTTAATGTATGGTCCATGTGTGTAATCCTCATATTAATTATAAGGTCTAAGGTCCCCACTTCAAAGATCTGCACAATTTTTTAAAAGAAATTAAGCTTCAGCACCTAAAACACATTCTACTGAATAAAAGGCAGGAGATAAACCTTTCAACCTTAGCTTTTTATATCCATGGTGTCTCTGTGATATTGGTTATTTCTGTCCTCGAGTTTATTTAGGTGATAACCCCCCCCCCCCCCCATTATTATGGGTAAATTAAAAAAAATGATAATAATAATAATAATAAAATACAATAAGATTGTCACCCATAAGTCCTACCTGCATGCCTTGGTTAAAACACATGACAAACAAGCCAACATTATCCTGAAACTATTAGATTCTGGGAAATGGAAGAAGCTTGTATGGTCTGTGTTTTATTAGTTATTATAAAAATACGTACTTCTTCTTGAAAAATTAGAGAAATATTTTTTTTAAATAGAAAACAAGGATTCTATTTGGCTTGCTTTTAAAAAATAAAATAAATAAGACCCTTATTTTTCACCAGAGAATTTAGAAAATAACATTTTGATTTTTTCAGTTTTCAGTTTTATTAAAAAAAAAAGATTTGGAGAAATTAATAAATAACGTGTTTCTAATAGAATAATTTTGATTTTCAATTAGTAAACATGTCTTCTTTTATTTCTCTCCTAAACAATTTAACCTTTTTCTAACCACTTCTTTTCTATAGATATATATTACAAAATAATATTCTAATTTTTTGTACATTATAAAAAAATTTATTCATTTTGTTATTTTTTTTTCAGAAATAAAAAAGTTAATTATGTTCAAATAATCATAGAAATTCATAATATTTAATCATGTATAAGTATCCATTTTAAATTTAATTATAGCATATATATATATATATAGCTACAACAAAATATTAGTCCTTTCTCTTAATCAGTATATTTGAATTTCATCGTTGTGTTGATTATCATCTTCAAATTTTATTTTTTCAAAAGAAAATTTTCATCACAATATATCTTTTTCTTATTAAATATTTCCTATAGTATTTGTTATTACTATTCACATATTAGTTAAAAAAATCTACTTAAAAAATATAATAGAGTAATGAAATATTTTTTAAAAAACTCCTTATATATAACTTCTTTTTTATTTACAATAACTCTTTTCTTACTAGAATCACTCATGAAAGTATAATATGGAATTTTAATTAATTCAAAATAAAATATAAGTATTATTTATTAACAAGAGCAATGTGTTCCATTCAAAGATTCTTAAGAATCCTAAATTGTGAGAAAACAATTAGTTTGTACGTAGCTGTCCATGTTCTATGAGATTTTCTTGTTTCGATTAAAGGCTTCAAACTTCTGTTAAGGATCTAATTAAGAACATGTGGATATATATATATATATATATATATATAAAAGCTAATTGCCATCAAAGAGCAAAACTCATTGCATTGTGAATGACTATAATATAATAATGTTTTTTTATTTTTATAATACAAGCCAAGAAAGTATAAAATGGAGGGCAAAATAATCTTTTCACCGGGTTTAATTAGCATTATCAGATTGCAAAAGAGTAAATTTATCTCTTTACATTTTTGTTGTATAGTGAAATTACCAATTTACCCTTAAAAAAAATAACTAAGGGGCAAGTGAACTTTTTTACTTTTTTTGCACAATATAATTTCTTAACTACCCTTGAAATTTTATTTTATTGAACTTGTGTCAAATGGTGTTTTAGTCATTTTATTATGATTTTTTTTGTAATTATCAAATAGACTCAAGAACAATTGGGTATTTTAACATATATAAAATATATTTAAAAGGAAAAGTGATTGATGTCTACAATGCACGCACCACCGAGTAGGAAGAGCCCGCGCCTTTCAAGCACCGTATACAAGCTCCTTTTGTGGTCAAACAACACCTTCCATGGATACATTAGGAGGGACGCGTTTAGATCTTACCGGAGGCAAGGTGCGTGTTAGTGATAGATTAACGGTGTGGTTTTGGTGGATTTTTTTTTTCTCATCCCTCTTTTCTTAATCTTCTATTCGGTAAAATACAAAAAGTTTCATTTCATTTTTTTTAATCTTTTATAGATTATTTTTTTCTTCAATTTATTCCATCATCATTTGATTTCATTTAATTTTTATATCAAATTTGGTCCTTAATTTTTTAATTGCTATTTATTTCTTTTTTATCCTTTTTCTAATTGAATTTTGTTTTTAATTTCATCGCTTAACATTTGATTTTGATTTATTTTTATATCAAATTTGGGTCTCTTTTTTTTTTATTACTATCCGTTTTGTTTTTTTTAATCTTTTTTATTTTTATTTTCTCCGATTTCAACCCTCATTATTTTGCGATTGAGAATTCTACTTTATTATTTTTTAGGATTTGCCTTCTATAGGGTTAGTCCCAGACTCATGACTAGGGTCACAGGTTTTGAATATTAACATGGGTTGACTTTGATCTTTTTTAAGTTCTTTATTAAATCTTAGTTTTTTATAATCTCACCCTTCAATATTTAATTTATTGGGAATTGATCTTCACACTTGTTTTTCACTTTTTTTTTTCTACGGGGTTATCTTAATCCTATGTCTATGGTCGCGAGGTCAACGAGTTAACTTGAGTTGAGTCGGATTTTTTCTCAATTGCTTTTTTAAAAAATGATTTTTTTTTTCAATTTCGCTCTTCAACTTTGGATTGTTTGGTAATTAAGCTTCATTGATTTATTCAATTTGCTTCCAACAGATTTACCTCGGTATCACAACTAAGTCGTAGAATCAGCATGCTAACTCGGATTAGCTCATGTTATTTTTTTTTCGTTACATTTTTTATTCATATTATTCATATTATGTGAGCTTATTAAACATAGTTAAGTCAATGACCTGAATTAAGTCAATTTATTTGTTTTTCTTTGAAAACGCTTGTGTCATCTTAGCGTTCTTTTCTTTACAATGGAAGAAGTTTGTGTTGGCCCGCGACGTAGCGTAGGCCACCTATCTAGTAAATCTAGAAGAACATGGCATTTTCTATAATAATATTTTTGATCTTACGAAATATGAAATGTATTACGCAGGTGTAGATATATTCATAGAGAAGATAATTTTGTTGTCAATAATTCTTCATTGTCTTACTAATCGATAGTTTATTGAAATTTAACATGTAAAATTGGTTTCAGGGAAGATATATAGTTTATTAAACGATCCACTAGAAAGATTGTCCGCAAACATGAGAGTTTCAAATGTGTTGAAATTCCAAGAAACTTGCCTTTGTGATAGCTTAATCGATAGATTCCAAGTTTCTCGATGTTGGATAAATATGGACAACTCCTTTGATTAGGGTGTCTTGAATTACTGAAGAGAGACGAGAGATATATTCTGGGATGAGATTTTTTTATCAGAAATATTCCTTTCCAGTTCCAAGAAGAAACACAGAGCATCAAATCTTTCCAGCAACCGCAATACCTAGTAAATTCATCACTGAATTCAAATCCCGAAGTGGTCTCCCTTCCCCGTAGCATATCTACATAATTCTACTAAAAATGGTATCAATAATTAGTACTCTGTCATTTCCTACATGTCCTATACATCCGGCCAGAAATCTCAATTATAATTTCCAAATTGCATACTATCTTCACAGAAGTGTCAAGAATATGGATGCAATCGTACATCCTAATTGTCCATGTAAATTATATGGATATGTGATTTGTGTGCGCGGTTACGGTCAATAACAAAATTCCTATAACCAATTGCTTTATTTGAATGCGGAGAAGAATATGGTAGATGGTAAGAATCAGAATCTTAAACGATATTATATTACCTTATTTTTACACTACAGAAAATTGTAAAATAACAATGGAGTTATTCACATAATATTTTTCATCAACGGCAATGTCTGATTATAATAGTGACCTGATATTTCTGTTGGCCATTTTTAATGAAATTACAGATGGAAAATATTTTGTCATTAATTAATGACGGAATTATTGACACAATATAATAATTAAAAAAATCAAATAATATTAAAAAAGGGTACCGTAAAATGAACAAAGAGTTCCTCGATATAATTACGGTATTGAGGACTTTATTAGATTCCACATCCGGGTTAGCTCCCCGGATCACTATATTTGGATAGGTCATTCTACGCGGCGGTTCACTATTAATTCAGCTTGGGAGGCATTTCAAGATATTAGGCCCAAGAATATTATGCATCATCTTCTCTGATTTCTAGGACATGTCCCACAACACTCCTTCATATTATGACTTGTCTCTTTAGGTCAACTGCACACGATGAACAGACTCTCTTTAGGTCAACTGCACACTATGAACAGACTACATACTTTTCAGATCATCACCTTCGCAATATATATGTAACTTATGTGGTTCACATATGGAGACCCATGATCATCTATTTTTTAGTGCTCCTTCCCCTCTTCAGTATAAAGAGAGATTTCAGACTAAACTTTATTATCATGCCCTTCCATGTCATTGCACCCCATTATTCTTCTTCTTCTTCTTCTTTAACTACAAATCTTAACAACAACTCCTCCCTTATTTTACCATAAGTCTAGGCCCTATCATCACAAATTTGGCCACCCAACACTCTTTAGTGTCAGTATCATTGTCTTGGTACTATTGTTTCTAAATATTTCATATATAAAGTAAGCAAACCTATCCATTTATGTTTTAAAATAATGTGTTAATTTGAGATGGAGTATTTGTAGTGTAGTTTGCTTGTATATTTAAGTATTTCACAACTTTTCATATAGAATTAAAGTTTGATTTATATGTTGGGGTTTGTTTATAATTGAAAAAATTTGAATTTGTTTGTTATTTGAAGAAATTTATTTTGAATTTGATTTCATAACTTAAGTGTGTGTTGTAATGAAAGAAATGGTGGGTTATTTAATGGGTAACAATCACATTTTATCAATTTTATTGTTATGTTGTAAATTTTAGGGAAATTGATTTTTTAATGGAATTGATAACAATTAAATGATATTAATTTAGATTGACTATGTTTGAATTGAACAAATAATAGATAATTAGTTGGGTACCGATTAAGTATTTTTAATTGGATTTATTTAGTTAGCATTTTAATGTAACTATCATTGCATTTTTGTAAAAAAAATAATAATTGATTATTAGATTGTGAATTCATTTTTAATAAAAAATTTGAATTTTGAATTGATTGTTACATTATTAAGAAATGTTATCATCATTATTCTTTATAGATTTCCTAAGTAATGGATGATCGTTCTTGGATGTATCGGGATTCACCCCAAGGGTTGTTTAAGAAAGGTTATTGTAAAGAGGTTGAGGGTTTTATTAATTTCACATTTTCAAATCCAAAAACATATTAGTGGAGATTCACCCCATGTATAAAGTGTAAAAAGCAAAAAGTTCCACCAATCATATGTTGTGATGATGCATCTCAATAATAAGATTGTTGGCTCAGCATACTTGTGTTGGTTTGCACATAAAGAACCCTATGTTCCTTATAAGACCATGTTAGAAAATATTGTTGGCTCAGCATCTAGTTATAGATGATAATAGTAATCGTTATAAGAGTATGGTGATGGATGCAATGGGATTGAATCATGGTTATTCAAGTGAAGGTTTATGTGTAGATGAAGAACCAAATGTAGATACAACTAGATTTGTTGAATTTCTAAAAGATTTTGATGAACCATTATGGGATGGGTGCACAGATCACAATAAATTATTGGCTATTGTACTAGTGTTTACCATCAAGTCTAATTATGATATGAGTGATGTTGGTTATGATAGCATAATCAAAAGGGAAAAAACATTTTACATGAAGGAAATAGGCTGAAAGAGAACTTTTATGATACAAAATCTATAATGAAACCCCCTGGCTTAGGATATCAAAAAATTGATATATGCCTAGCTTTTTGCATGTTATACTACAGTGAAGATGTAAATTTAACTTAGTGAAAACTTGTGGGCATGCTTGGTATAAACCCAATACGGGTAGAGGAAGAACACTTGTCGCATATGAAAAACTAAGATATTTCTCAATCACTCCCAGACTGCAAAGGTTATATATATCTGAAGATATTTAAGCACATAACATTACATCATTCATATGATGTAGAGGATGGACTTATGGTGCACCTTTCTAATGGTAAAGGTTGGAAACACTTTAATAGGGTGCATTCTTAGTTTTCAATGGAATCAAGGAATGTGCATCTTGGTTTACGTATAAATGGGTTCAATTTATTTGGGTCATTTGCTACATCGTATTCTTGTTGGTCTGTCATACTAACAGTTTACAACTTGCTCTCGATGATATGTATGAGGCTAAAATTCATGTTCTTATCTACATTCATACTTGGTCCTTACAGTCCAAGTAGGAATATAAATATTTGTCTTCAACTGTTGATTGTGAGTTGAAATAGTTATGGTCATTTATGGCTTTGATATATGATGTCGCAAGGAAACAAATTTTTTCAAATGAAGACAACTTTGACGTGGGCTATAAATTATTTTTGTACATGTAGGATGGTCTTAGGATAGAGTACACAAGGAAAATTATCTTGTCCTTATTGTATGGAAAACAATAAGGCCTTTACCTTAACAAATGATGGTAAAACTTCTTTCTTTGATTGTCATCGAAGGTTCTTAAAAAGTAGTTATCGATACAGAAAAAATAAAAAAGACTTCTTGAAAGGTAAATTTGAAAGGAATATTGCATCTTTGGCACTTTCGGGTGAAGAATGATATGTAGTATCGCAGTATGAGGATATTGTATTCGGTTTTCAATCCGGTAAGCAGAAGTTTCCTAGTTTTTGTGTGATCCATAATTAGGTAAAACAAAGTATTTTTTTGGAGCTTTCTTATTGGAAGACTAATGTCCTTCGCCATAATTTGGATATCATGCATATTGAGAAGAATGTGTTTGGAAAATATTTTAACACAATAATGAATGTTAAAAGGTAACATAAAAGCTAGAATAAATATAATTTTGTTTTATGATCATTAAAATATAGAGTTGCTTAATGATGGGGTACATATGGCAAAGCCCAAAACTACATTTGCCTTAGACAAAAAAGCATAATATCATGTATATGAATCACTTAAGAGTTGGCAATCTCCTGATGGATATGTTTTGAGCATAGCTAGATCTCCTGATGGATATGTTTTGAACATAGCTAGATTTGTGCTTGGAGGAATGAAAATTATATGGATTGAAGAACCATGATTGTCATGTGTTTATGCAAATATTAATTCCAATTTCATATAAAAATTTATTGACAAAAGGGATATGAAATACACTTACAGAGATTAGACATTTTTTTAGAAATGTTTGCTCAAACAAGTTGTGTTCATAACACATGAAGCAGCTTGAAAACAACATCATTGAGACGATATGTAAACTAATAGGAAATTTGTTCTTTGAACAAATATAGAAAATAAAAAAAGGTTGGCACATCGAACTGTTTGAGTGGCGCGTGCGGCGCTTCCCAGTAATCAAAATCCCCTTTTCATCATGTCACTGGAAGTGTCATTATGTCCTCTTTCTTTGGAGGCGCTGCATATCTGTGGTGGCTGAGCGGTTTGTCACCGGTAGGGCTTTCTGTTTTTCTTCTTTTTTATCTCCTCCCTTGAAAATGCCAGTTTGAACCTTTTTTATTGTTGGTATTTCAACTTCAGTTCTTATTCTTTTGATTTCTAATTTTTATTCTTGGCCTTTTTATAAAAGTTTTATTCGTTTTCAATTTCATCTTTCAATCCAAATTTATTGTATATTATTTTTACCAATTTATTCCTCATTCTTTTGAATTTTTTTCCTTTAGTTAAAGTTATTTTTCTTTTCAATTTCACCCTCCATCAAAATTTTATTTATTTTATTTTTTATATCAATTTTAATCTTCTTTTGTTTGATCTTTTTTGTGTTCTTTTGCTAAGTTGATTTTTCTTTTCAATTTCACCCTTTAATCAACTATATAATTTATTTTGTATTTTAATTGTTGTTTTTTAATCCTTTTGTATAATTGAAAATTCTTTTTTCAATATTATCCTTCAGTATTTGATTGATTGAGAATTAAGTTTCATGGTTTTTCTAGATAAGAGTGCTTTGGATTTAATGATCCAAATCATGAGTTTGAAAGTTATTGTTGTTGACATTTTTTTTAAAAAAGGGCTTTGTGATTATTTTTTTTATCGGGTTATTTCAATCTCATAATCTAGCTCGCGAGTTTGGTGGGATATCCTGGTTAGCTCGGCCCTAATTATCGGGTTACAAGTTTGTCATGCTAACTTGGGATGACCAAGGCTGATTGTTTTAGGTCTTTTTTCACCTTTTCTCTTTCTTCTGTATTTAATGAGATGAGAATTGAGCTACATTATTTGTCCCCTTTTAAAAAAAAAATTTTCCAGGTTATTGTGATACCTTAAAAAAAACAATTAGTCCATATGATGTCGTTGTTTATCTTTGTTATCAACTAATTAAATAAAATCAACTTATTTGACCTAGTCGGGTTTATGATTTAAATCGTAGATTTTTCTTCCTTTCTTAAAACGTGTTTGCAGCTCCTCAACATTATTTTTTACACAAAGTATGAGTCCACACCCTTATTGAACTTTTAAAAGTAATTAATTTAAGAAAATATTTTTATATTAATAAAATGAATAAAGTAGATTATGTATAAATTAAAACATTATTTTTTAAAAGTATAAGGTTTTAATTTTTTTTTTCTTACACACTTGATAGCGAATTGGTAGATATGCTAAATTTTATGGATAAGTTATTCAACAAATCACGACCTTACATTTTTCAAGTACCAAATATTATATATTATATATTATAAATAATTACTAATATTTTAGTATTATATATTTAGATTTGTGGCCTACGTAACGCCATGATCTAGACCAAAAATTTTCTAACTTAAAAAAATGATTTTAAGTGATGGTAGAGATTTTAAAAAATTAAGAGAAATTTGAGAGTTAAGTCATTGAATTGACTAGATTTAATAAACTCGATCAATTTAATAATATGATAAAAATAAGTAATAATAGTAGACAAATCAAAAAACAATTGGCCCGAGTTAATCTGGGTTAGCTCGCCAAACCCATGACTCGGTACATGAGATTGAAATAACTATATATAAAAAAAAATAATGAAACCTAATCTCACATAAACTTAATATTGAATGATGAAATTGTAAAAACAATTAATTGTATAAAAGGACCTAAAAAACCTAAATCAACCTAGACTAACCTTTCAAACTCGTGCATTGGGTCCTAAGGTTGGAATTACTCCATAGAAAGCAAACCCAAAAAAAATCATAAAGCTAAATTCTCACACAACAAAATATTGAGGGATGAAATTAAAATGAAAGTTTCAATAAAAAAAGTATTTAAAATTATTGAAGTGGAAATAATTAACAAATGGTGGAGTGAGAATAACACCATCCTAAGATTAAAAAAAAAAAAATGGATGCTATTTTTATTGTCTAATGTATGTTTAATATATAAGTTGACATAAATTAATTTTAGTATAAAAGTCATTATCCTTCTGTGTGTTAACTCATAAACTTTCAACAGACCCATCATCGATCATCTTTGATGATCTAAGAAAAGAATGTTTGCAGTTATGCATATTGAGTGCAAAAAGAGATTCATGGACTCTAGTGAAGAAAGGTCTCGGTCCCGGATATAGAAATTTTTAATTTTGTTTTCTTCATCGCAATCAGTGACCACTTTCCTTAAATATCCCAAAAAAAATAAAATAAAATTATGAAGCTTTCAAAATGCAACAAAAACCCTCCACGGATTGCATGGCAGATTCATCACCCTAATATTCAAACCTACACTTTCTTCAGGGTCAAGCATTCCTCCACCATGAAAGCCTGAACAACATCTTTGAGAGAGGTGTAGCAAATTTCTGTTTAGAGCAATCCAGTAACATTCTCTGTTTCATGAAAGTTTAATCGGATGAATTTAGTTTTTTTTTTTAAAAAAAAACTAATCAATCAATCAATATACAATAATAAAACAAAGAAATCTATGATTATCTATGACACATAGATTAACTATGTGTTAATATATTTAAATTCTAATCAATAAAATTATGTATTATTTAAATCTTTATTATTTCTCAAGGAAGTCCTTTCATAATAAAATTATAATTAAAATCAAGTGATACAATATTATTTCTTTAAATAATTTAGAGTAATTAAGAATTTAAATATGATATACATTAAGAAAACACTATATATATTATATATATTTTAAATTTATTAGTTTTTTTTTATTTTAGTTTCAAGATAAAAAAAAATAAAAATTCAATTTCAATCAATAAAGAAATTAAAATTAATAACATGTTGTGCGAAAAAAATGCTATTAAAAATTATACAAAATTTCAGTTAAACATTTTTCATGAGAATGAGATTTATTACCATTCTTGTCTAAATACAATAGGAAAAATACAAACAAATATAAATATGATTACTATAATTAACCACACAAATGAAATTGAAATAATATAGTAAAGTTACTAAATAATTGATTATATTGGAGGTTTATATACTATTACGGAATAACAGTTAGATTTATATATTGACTGAATGGTGGAGCAAGTACGTGAAAGAAATTTCAAAGAATCAATTCAACCCAATAGCTTAAGCTATTAGGTGAGATCCCAAGATATGATTTATATTATTCTCCAACACACCCCCTCAAGTAAAAGCTATTTGGACTTGAAACTCACACAAACTCACACTACCTTGTGCTTAATTTTTATCACATAAATAGAGATGGTGACATTCGAACTCGTGACCGTTTGGTCATCAAGGCTCTGATACCATTTTCAAGAACCAATTCAACCCAATAGCTTAAGCTGTTAGGTGAAATCTCAAGATATGATTTATATTATTCTCCAACAAGATAAACAACTCGACGAAGGTGAGAGCACAAAATAATTTTTTTAAAAAAAACAAAATTTAAAATGTTTTATTTTATTAGCTCATATTAAAAAAGTGTGTAATAAATAATTAACCAAAAACCTATATTGTTTTTTATAGATTAATAATTTTAGATGAATGTATGTTATTCTCAAAAACTATAATAACACTAAACATAGTAAGCTTATGTAGCATTTCTATATAAACTCCTATGCATTACTTTCCCTAACTAAAAAAAAAACATGTATTATTAAAGATGGAATATAACTAATAATTTTATTGACAATTATACTAATCTTATAATTTTGAATTAATTTTAAAAATGCTTGACTTACTAAAATGCAAATCTAATTATTTATCTGAAAAAAACAATGTCTAAATTTATACCAATATTTTTTTAAAATTCTTATAAATAATAGTTTTAGTGTTTTAGGCTCCACGTATTATTTGTAGCCCATAATCCAAATACTTATTGTCACACCTTGGTGAACGTCAGGGACTAAAAATATATCATGGATAATTAAGAGTCGCCACCTAGTAATTAGAGGAAACTATGGATTCTAAAATGTGCACTGGTTCCAGAGATTCAGGTATAGAGTTAGTTATGTTCAAGGAAAGAACATGTCATCTTTACAGCATCCTTTCTTACGAAAGGTTACCTTTATTATGTGTTTTCGTTTAAATTTATCTTTTTCATTGTTCTTGATTATTCTCATTGTTTTTAGTTTATTTTCAATTTATTTCTAAAAAAAAATGATGTTGGTCTTTACACACGTCAGAAAAGAACACTAGTCCCTAAAAATAGGAGACACGTCAAAGATGTTGACGTTAGGTCCTAAAATGAAAATTTCATTGAAATTGCTAAAAATAAGCGTAACTCGTATTTGAATTTCAAATCTGGGCATCGGTTCCTTTAAAAGGCAACATGTCAAAAGAATTGATGCTTATCCCTAAATATGGAGATTTCAACGAGGTTGTTAAAAGAATGGGTGTTGGACCCATACAGACGATAAGAATTGAGCTTTAGACCTCGAGAGTGGCAAAAATAGGCTTTGCCCCCTTTTTTATTTATTATATTTTTTATGAGAAATTTATTGCTAAAAATATTTACAACTTATACAAAACATAAATCAAGTGTACAAATACATGAAATTAAATACATAAATCACATAAGTATTTATTTGAGGTTTGAAATTGACCTTCATGGTTAAAAAAACACCAGAAATCACTGGAAAACACCACTAGGACACATGACGTGTTTACGACTCACATGTTGGTTAGTTGATCATTTAGAAGGAGTATGTACGATTCACTCGCCACTTATAACCTACATAATAAAGTGATTTGGCAAAAGACATAATTCATCCTTTTTTGTTTACCTTTTGGAGAGAAAGCTTGATTATTAATCCAGTAAACACAAATTGAAAAGAAAAAACTGAAATCCACAATTTCCCTTCTACTTCCTAGCTGTCAATTTGAGTATAAGAGGACGACCAAAGGTGGCTCTTATAGTGGTTAAGGGAAACCATATCGAGTCAATCAAGGGCTTGCTTTTGTGAGAATATGTCTATCAGTTTTTTTTTTTTTTTTTGTGATGTGTCTTCACGGGAGTCATTACTACCATGGGTCATTGGTGATGGCTATTATGGTGGGGAAGTGGAAAAGCTAGAGAAGTTGGTGGTCACTGTTGAGTTGTGGTTATATGGAAAAGAGGGGCTGCTGGTGATGAGGAGGAGGGCTGACCAATGGTAGTTGTTGATGAGTATTTAGTCACGGGTGTTGTTAAAATATAACTTATATATTAGATAGTTAAAGAGAATGTTATCCCACATTGAAAAAGTAAGAGGTTTTGTTGTAACTTATAATGTGATGGACACCAAATCAATAGATTTGGATGTTGGAGGGAAGACCAAAATTGAGATATATATGATGGAACTTACACATGGGCACTTGGCACTTGACATTATGTAACATAAATGATTTTTATTATTATTTTTGGAATTAATTAATTTAAGTTAATTAATTAAAATTTTGAAATTAATTAATCTAATAATTATGCATGACACCTCTTGCCAAATTGTTCAAATAATTTGAATGAAGAGTTGTATTTTAAACTCTACAGACATATTGGTTTGAAGAAGTGTGCCTCTAAACTTTATAAATACATTGGTCTGAAATGATGTTATTTTATTTATAAATGCCAGTTTGATATTGATAGAAATTAATTAGAAACAATCTTATTCTCTCTCTAATTTTTCTTTATAAACTCTCTATTTATATTTATCTGAAACAAAACAGAACTTCTTAATAAACTTATAAAATTTGTTGTCTATAAGTTTAAGGCTTTGCTGTATCCTGAAGGTATATTGCTTTAATCTTGCAACAAATATAGTGGGGGGTAATTAATACCTTAAAGATAGTGATCTTCATGCCTCAAAGACTATTTGTTATACCCACTGACATTATAATGGACTACTACTTTTGGTGTTTTGGAAGAGGTGGCGTTGCTGCTGGCCAAGAGGAAAAAAAGGTTGTGTTGATTCAACCTTCGTTGATGGATGGTGCAGGGTTGTTACGGGTGGAATCCGAGATAGTGGCTCTTGGATCAGATCATAAGGAGATTAAAAGGGTGGGATTGGAGTTTTTTTTTTATGGAAAAGATGTCTGGATTTTTATGGGAAATCTTGAATTGAGATGGAAAAGGCTAGGTTGTGGTTATGGTTTTTTTTAGACTCTCTATTCTTGGTTTCCTGTCCTAAGAGGCTCCATGTTTTTTGGAACCAAAGGCTGGTTTGTTGAATCCATACTAGTGACTAAGTTGCGTGAACAATAGAATATGAATTATAATTCATGTTCCACTATTCACATGTAGCATGAAAGTAGGAGAGAGGAAGAAGAAGAGAGGGGGAGGCTACTTGGCGTGGAAAGAGTGGCTGGTTGGTCTTGCTGTCGACTGGTGGTGGAGATGCTTGTCGCATGTCAAAAAATCCACGCGGCATCGGCTGACGATTCTTTTCGTTATTATGTGTTTGCTTGATTGGTTCGTTGGAGTTGCCACCTAGTATTTAATTGAAGGCTACTAGGAAACCCGGGTGCTGGTCTTGTCAGAGATTCACGGGTAAGGGACTGGTTGTGATTAGGGAAGGTATTAGCACCCCTAACGCACCCTACCTGAGGCAAGCTGCTTCGTGGACTTGATGTGTTAAAGAAGTTTTAAAAATTATGTTCTTTCATCGAATTTTAGAAATACAACTTACGTGTAAGTTCATAATTCTTTATCCGTGAGCAAATCAAAATATTAAATTCTTCTTTATTCTTGCAATTTTATCATATAAAAAAAAAACATTCATAAACAAAATACAAATCACACATTTCCTTTTCACTATACTTTTCTTTTCTTTTCTTTCTTTTCTTTTTTTTTTTTTTGTTACATCAACACTACAAATTATAAAAAGTCAACTAAACAAAAAATACATTAAACAATTTTTACAATTACAAAAATTAGCCCCAAAACAATCTGAAATTCCAGGGATAGCCCTCTACAAGCCGGAACAGTGTCAAGGAAGTTTTCTGGGCGCGGGAACAGTGGCGGCGCGTTGTTCCACGCGCCACCGCCACTGGCGGCACGTGGGTTCACGCGCCGCCGCGAAAAAAACCAGACAGCAGGGGAGATCCGAAACGTCTTCTTCCCTTCTTCCTCGCCGGCGGTGACCTGCACTAACAGCAAAATCCCAACAACCAGTTGATTTTAATTTTTCTTTCCTTTGTTTTTCGGATCTGCTTTAGTTTTCCTTCTTAGATCAGTCCCGTTTCTCTGCCTTCTCCCTTCTCTGTTTGGTTCTCTTCTGCCGATG
>Ga0307517_10004704_pt1 | contig 20894 bp, 14 predicted proteins | sample 23_EM_MG_FD_194515 | JGI IMG/M metagenome (GOLD analysis project Ga0307517, IMG submission 194515) | Populus trichocarpa ectomycorrhiza microbial communities from riparian zone in the Pacific Northwest, United States - 23_EM | ecosystem: Host-associated > Plants > Roots > Unclassified | place...
GACGGTGAATAAAAGGCCGGTCGTTGTGAACTACGAGGTTCGCGTTTTGACGGACTGAGGTAATAGATAAACTTGTTGTTTCTTCTTGGGTTCACGCCAATGATATTCGCAGACTCGGGGGGGGGGACAAGGGGAAACAGAGATCAAGTGTGGAGCCCCGTCCGAGCAGAGGAGGTCAGCAGGGGTGGAAACAAGCGAGGTGCGGGGCCTGATTCGCTGGCTGTACGCTTCTTTTCATAACGTCCCGCCCCCGTTAAGTTGCAGGTATTGAGAAGTCTCGACATACAGTACGCGTGCTTGAGTCAAGAATTTGAAGAATGAGCGCAGCGTATGTGCCCACTCTTGGATCATGGATGTGGGGAGATCACGGGTCGACGGCCGATCAACGAACTTGTTTATACGGGAGTGCTGGTGAGCGCTGTTCTCAACTATCATATCCGCATTCGCCGCTGGTATCTGTACTCCCTAAGGCCTCGCGTCCCCCAATCCAATCCGGTTTCATAGTCTATGCTAGTCGATTTCGATTTTCGAGATTGTTTATGCACACTCGTTTTTCACCGATGCCCGTTGGACTTCCTGTATCTATGAAAACTAATTTCATGCCTTGGGTGGGAGAGTGGGAAGCATTAATCGCGACGACAGTTTCTAGCGTCTATGTAGGTGGGGATGAGTAGAGTTTGCCATGGACGAGAAAGTTGAACGAGAATCAGATTCGGGAGGCGGTGGCGTGCAACGTGAGGCCGGAGACCTTGGCTGAGGTCCATTTCTCCCTCTGTTCCCCCCGCTTCCGAATTGCGATCTGCCCCTCGAGTCGGGCGTTGCGCGAAGTTATGTCACGCGTTTCGGTTCAGCCTCATCAAGCGTTATTTTCTAACTTGAATGCCCACTTCGACGACGCGTTTTACCTGTCTCTGAGGCGTATTTTTGGGTGCTGAGGGGCTTTTTTCACATATTGTTGGTTCCGCGTACTTACTGGGAAATTCGGTCCGTCGACCCCCGAGAACCTTGTTCAGTTTACTGCGTCATTCGTACCATCCATGCACTAAGCAATCCTACCTTGGTCGACGTGGTCATCGTTCAACGTTGCAACGTTCAACCGTTGGGTGCTGAGCGCTTCAGCGCTGGCGCGTGACGCAGGAACGTCAGCCGTATAAGCGCTGACCAGCACCGACTGGGGTGCTGATGGGTACCGAGGACGACGTCAGGGGTCATCGTGCATTTCGACATTGTTTAATGCTGACCAGTCAAAAGAAGGCCGCACCAGTTTCATCCACTACGGTCACACTCCCATACTCTTAGTTGCTCTCGCCCTCTGGCAGGGTATTAATTTGGCCGTTGCGTTTTCTCGCTCGCCGTGCTCGTTTGTCACCCGAACTCCGCCACCATTGGTAACTAGTGACTCATTAGTCAGGTTCACCCAATCCGCGCTTGCAGTCTCTGAGCTTGCGCCGGGCCGGAACACACGATATTAACGCCTCACCCCCAACGCGAGGATGAACACCTGGAAACATGTCTGCGGCGTGGCAGACACCTTTCATCCTCACCGCTCGACGTTCACCCCTCCTCCCTGTCTTCATCCCTTATTCTCCCAGTCAACCAACTGATACCTCGAGCATCATGCCCAGTCTGGAAAATGTTAGGGTAGTGAGGTGGGATATTAAATCGCTTTCCGAATTTATTTCATCTGATCTGTGCCCGTAGTTGGGGAAATGGATACAATGAGCCAGCCTGTTTGACCGCGAGAGGGTCATCCGCGAGTTCCAAGAAGAAGAAAAAAAGAGGGTATGTTGCATCGTAGAGTTGCCGATAGCCTTGCTGAATGCGAGGGCTTTAGGTTTAGAAACCGTCGGAATTCGAGTAATTCGGAGGATTCTGTCCAGAGTTCTCGGTCCAGGTGGAATTCGTGTGTTTTCAACGCTAAACCCGTCTAATATCCAATCACAGCCAGAAGCCTGAGGAGGGATCGGAGAACGGAAGTGGAGAGCATGGTGGGCAGCCAACGGATAGGTAAGCTTAGCCTGGGATTTTCCCGGAACGTTTCTAAACCCTTATGCAGCCAGGAGAAGGAGTTGACGTCAGCCCAGGAGGATCCCCGGGCCAAGTTCTACGACATGTACCGCACTGAAGCAGAAGAGTACGACCGAGAATTCATCAAGAAGTACGACGAAGACCTGAACACCACTCTCATATTTGTGAGCCTTGAGCTTGCGGGTTCGTCATGACACACACACTAACTCGTGATACAGGCTGGTCTGTTCTCCGCCGTCGCCTCCGCATTCGTCATCCAGGTCCACTCCCAGCTCCAGCCCGACCCCAACGATGAGACCGTCGCTCTCCTCCGCGTCCTCATCCACAAGATCGACAACACCACCTTCGGTGGCGATGTTCCCACAGTCCCGCAATGGACCGGCCCTCCCCCCACGATCATCGACGTCGAAGCCATCCTTTACGCGAGTCTCGCCACCTCAATCTTCTCCGCGTTCCTCGCGATGCTCGGAAAACAGTGGTTGAACCGATACGCCTCGACCGACATGCGAGGGTCAGCCATTGAACGCAGCCAGAATCGTCAGCGGAAGCTGAACGGCATTGTCAGGTGGTACTTCCACCACGTGATGGAGTCACTGCCACTGATGCTGCAGTTTGCGCTCTTACTGCTTGGTTGTGGGCTTTCCCTGTACCTTTGCGGGATCAACACGACTGTCGCGTCGGTTGTTGTTGGCATCACTTCGTTTGGTGCTGCCTTCTACGCCCTGATTGTCATTGCGGGGGCGACTTTCGTGAGCTGCCCATATCAAACCCCCGGTGCTCAGATCCTCCGACATATCCCTCCCATCATCCTTCACATCCTCCAACATATCCTTCTCATCCTCCAACATATCCTTTTCATCCTCCTACATATCCTTCTCAGGTTTGGTTCAGCTTTCTACTATGCTGCCAAATACACGCCCTACATCGTGCGCACCAGGGTGCGTAGTACGACAGGGGGGGCAATGGGAGTAAGGTGGATAGTTGTGCACTCCTGCGGGGTGCTTGCATACACCCTCTTGTTTCCGATTTCTTTGGCCGTCGACGCCTACACCTTCGTGCTAACAATAGCCATGGGTGTTCCTACCCTCGCTCATAGGGTGCCCGACTGGTTTCGTCGGGTACGTTCCCTCCGGGTGCCTGACTGGTTTCATTGGATACGTTCCCCCCGTTGGATACGTTCCCCCCGGGTGCACGGATCGGACAAACAGGCAGTCACGTTGGACCTCCAATGCATCTCATGGATCCTCCAGACGTCACTGGACAAGGATCTCCGTATCTCTGCCCTCAAAACACTTGCAGCGATGACAACGCTGGCTGACTTCAATCCTGCCCTCGTTTCAGTTTGCTTTGATATTCTCGCCGGTTGCGTGGCGGTCGTTGGTGGCAAAACGGTGATTACTCGAGAGTTGGAGGAGCTTGCAGCACTATCTGCCACATGTTGCCTCCGTACGTTTTCCTATCTCGCAATCATGGACCCAACATCAATTGTTCTCAAGAATGTGGGCAAACGGTACACTGGGGCCTTTCCACTTACAACCCGGTTCAAAATCCTCCCGACTTGCCACAGTTTTGGTGTACTCCATAGTGTATTCTATTCATCCAACAATGGAAGGCGGTCGAAGGTCCAGTGGAGTGGTCACAAACTATCTGGCAACGAGCACATCATCCTTGTCCAGCTTGCCCAGTTCAGATACCGAACGAGCGGATGTAGGAAGGTACCCCGTTGGATCCTCCGCTTCGCACTTCATTACCTATCCCAGGACCCCCCACCTCCTGCCTCGGTCATCATCAGCTGCCTGTCGATCATCGCAATTGATCTGGGCTGTACTGTTCCAGCCACCGGTCTGGACGAGAGGTATGTCATGTCTGACAGACATTCACCTCTTCTGATCAAGAACCAGCGCACGACTGGAGGAGGTTTTGGACCTGGTAGTTCAGCAGCTCGGAGCCATGGCCGAGGCTGAGGATAGGGGGGTGGACTTGTCCAAGAAGAAGGCTATCTGGGCACTGTTACCATATGCAATTCGCCTGTCGGGAGGTGGGCAGCAACGGATGATCGGCACATGCTCACGTGCACTCAGGTTCAACGTTTTTATCGCAAGGTGGAACCGCATTGAGCCGTTCATAGCCGGGCTATTTGACAAACCAAGGACTCCTTCCATGGACCAGGCTATAACACTTGTGTCGCCCTACTTCTATTCCTTCGACCAGAACACACTCGCCCGGTGGTCAATGGCAGCGTTGGCAACATTGGCAGTCTCATATACGGAGGAGGTTGGTCAGAGTGTGGCCGACACGCTGTGGCTGATCATGCTCGATGGCGCCTTACGACAGCACGTTCCTACTGGTATTTGGTTGTGGTCGAGTAAGCAAACTTTCATCCCACCTGCGTGGCGTTGGTACGATAGATGGGACTCGAGAGAGGAAGCTACTCGCCAATTCCGAGCACTCGGAGACATTGAAATTCTCAAGTCATACCTGCTTCTCGTCTGGTTGGAGTGGAAGAAGCTTGGGGACTCTGCTTTCGCCGAGATGCGTGCCTCGATTAGGGAGGACTTTAACGGGATCGGGATGGGGCAACACCGGGAAGATCTCAGGAAACGGCTCGATCACGTTCTGGGGCAGTTGGACCGGGAACCGGAGTACCTCAATTGGCATCGCCCGGATCACTCCCCCGCAGACACCGAGATCGCCAAGGACCAGTACAGGGAACTCAAGCGGGTGTTGCTGGAGGTGGACGAAGAGATCCTGACCCGTACGCCTTCCAGATGCATTATCCTTTTCGGCATACTCACATCGGTGGACACGTACAGAATCTCACTCGACGTTCATGTGTAGCCTCCCTCTTCCATATCCGTGATGTATGTAACGCTCGCTCCTCGTCCCGCCAACTCCATCCTCGTCTGTGCATGGGCTCACCCCTCCGTCACCCCTTCATTATACAGTCCGTCAGACCCATTTACAACCCTCTTGCCGGAGCATCGCCATATCTGTTAGACACACGTTGTGCATGTCGTCATTTGATCTTGTGGTCAGACATTTCGCTCCATACCATCGTGTACCACAACTTTCCCGCTTTGTGTCCTTTTTCACACATTCGTGACACTTTCGGTCCCAGTTTTGCAGATCCACGCTTTGAGCTACGGGTTCATGGGTGTTTCAGCACCATTCCTTCACTGTAGATTGGCTGGTCTGCATCGGCATGTCCAACAACTCGTAGCCTCAACCGCCGTGACAAACAAAGTGAATGCACCTTTAGAGCTACGAGTTTCTACACGAATGCCAACGCGAGAAACAAAAATAGGAAGAAAGCGGCTCTCATGATAGCACTCGATTCCAGCGTTCAAACAGATAAATCACGGAAACGTAGATAACCAACCACGTAGAATCTCCTTCCACGTAACACCCAACACAAGAGGTTCCACATCCACACCTTCCGTTCGGACACCCACACGCACTCCTGCGGCATTCAAACTTTGAAACGTCCACAAAACGGAGAATAGCCTGGCAGGGAGAGGGGTGATGTCTGTTGGATCGATATCTGTGGGGGGATTGGGGGTAAACTCGTGGTATGGGCGAGAAAGGTTTAGACGGCACCTCCGAATGGCGGTTGGTGTGAGATTGTAGTGATGCCCCCCTCAAACGGTCGACGTAGTGGGCGTAGCCGTCAGAGCAAGATTTGAGGTTCGAGCACTTTTTGGTTGTCACGGATGAAGGGGGGACGGGTTACTCGAAGCACCCCAGGCAAGCGCGGTCGGGGCTGCGGGAGCACCCAGTACTCGTAAACAATGCGGATTTTTATCGAGGGGATGAAGGTTGGGGTTGTGAAACGTGGGGCATCATGGGACGGGGATCCAAGAGCAAAGGGGGGAGACCGGGTCCCGAGGCGTCGACCTGGGGGGGATACCCGTATTGGTAGGAGGAAAGTGGGTGAACCAATACGGCCTTGACCCTTGAGCTCGCCCGTGTTGAGATGGGTGAGGTTCCCGAATTCGAGCGCGTACGTGACAGGGGTGATTAGGATTTGTCACCAACGAGATGGTTGAAGAAAGGGAGCCAGCTACGTGGGGTTGCGGTGTATCAGGTGAAGCCTGTAGTTTCCGGGAGCGATAATACATCGGAAGGGTGACGAGACGAGCGTTGTCGAAGCATACCGCCGGTTTCTTTCCGGATGGTGGAGTTGGGAAGAGATGCCGGATACAGGAGAGTCGGGTCTGTGAGCTCGGACTCGGCTTTGGGGCGAACAGGTAGTATGGGTCTGCGCCGGTGTATCGATTCTGTAACGTCTTGTTTGAGTTCCAGGCATCGGGTGGTTGATGGAGATAGCATCGGAGTGGTTGGGCGTTCGAGAGAAAACTGGGCATCCCGACGGTTTGTCGTGCGGATGCTGGAATCCGTAAAGTGGAAGGATGAAGCTTTGGAGGAACACCCAGAGCTATATATTTGTGAATGGTCCTCGTACTCAGGTGCGTACCGGTTGGAACCATCCCCACTGAGTCGGTCCGCGCACTGTGGATTTGCACCCCACCCAATTAGCCACCTTTATCATCAGGAGTCCCGGAAATCCACTCGACCGTTTTCGTTTGTTCTCGCCCCCCTTGTGCTCTTTGTCATTCGAATTTGTCTCCCTGCGTCGGGTCGAGGGGACGAGGGTGGTTTCTTTAGTCAGTTCGGTGATGAGTAGTAGGTCGGCCCAACGCTTTGCTTGGTAAACTCAAAGGTAGAAGGTAAAGCAGAGGGCGGATAGAGTTGGGAATCCGACCGTGCGTACACGGAGGTCATGGACAAGGATGAAGATCGGCTTCACGTTCCATCATCGTCGCGTCGTCCCGTTATCACCCCCGAGTCATCAATGTTTCGTCTCATTTGACTGGAAGCTATGCGAGATTTACAGGGTATAGTAACGGTAATGATAAACGCGGAAGAGGTCTTGTGCCGTGAGGTGGGATAGATCCCAAGAAGCCTGTAAGCGGAGTTCTTTCAAAAGATTGCTCTCGTTTTCTCACTTCTACTTGTTCTTGTGCTCCCCTGATTTTCGTCTTATTCGTCCGATTTCCGGATCTTCCTGACGACCTTCAATAAATTGTGTCGCGGCTCAGAATCAATCTTTGGGAAGCGAGTCCCGACAGCCCCCATATGGGTGCTCGCGACAACGTCGAATGGTCCCAGAAAACAAGCAATGGTATTAGATATTACAGACGTCCGTGCTAATGGTATAAATACAGTGCCGATTTGTATGAAATTGACTCTAAGTAGAACTCTAAGTAGAGAAGAAGGGTAGTCGAAACGGAGGCGGTATCCACTGGAACCAACTCGAACGGACCGCGCTTGTCGGAGCAGGAGGTTCGTAACGGATAACAAGGCCCTCGATTTCCCCCTTCAGATGTCGAACTGGGTTAATCAATGCGGAGTAGTCGACATGTCCCCCCAACGTTTCGTGGTCGAAGGTGGGGGGTGCGCCTTTGTTAGTAGGCTCCTCCGTCCAACCCTCCATTAAAAATTGTTGCCGTCGCTTTGCTTCAAATCCGCAGAAGAGAGATCCCTGGAGTTTTAGGAGCCAACCACGAAAGTCTCTGAAGCTCGGAGACAGATCGAGATGCCCCAAGTTCGAAATGGAGGTTTGCTTGGAGGAAGAGAGGTCTTCGTATGATAGTTGACCGAACCACCTCTCGAAGGGGAGTTTCCCCGATCGTATCCGCACCCCTCCATCCTTTTCCTTCGTGGGAGCCCAAACATCGTAGTGTGTGGCCATGATCAACATGATGTAGAAAAGGGACTCTACATCGTGTCTGTACACGTGGAGGGCCTCGGATCCATCCAGCAACTCGTGGGCCATAAATGGAGGCGTTCCGGTCCGTTGTTGCGACGTTTTCGTGTAGTCGGAGTTCAGAGATGCCACCCACGATGAAAGGTCGTAGTCGGTTAGTACTCCGTAGACCTTCCCCTTGATGATCCGATACATGATGTTGCTCATGCTGAGGTCCCGGTGCAGGATCCCAGCAACCTCGTAGAGCCACCGGTGAACTATCCCAGCGTGAGCGTATGGTAGCCAAGGAACAACTGAAATCCACATACCACAAGCGATATCCACCAGAACCTGCGCGATATCCTTCACTTCCGTCAGAGTCTTCAGGGGATACAACCGTTCCTGGATGATGATCCGCAGGGTCCGCCGTTCGTACTTGTACTCTCCATCCATAAACTCGGCGTTGTCGAACAGCCTCGCGACCTTCTCGTGAGTCGAATCCAAGTCGAAAACGACGTCTTGAGCGAAGAGAACCCCCGGAAGATGCTCCAGTGCCCATTTGTTTTTGGCCGCGCTCTTTGCCTTCTTGATCGCCTCATCGAGAAATGCGTGTTCCGAAACCCTCTCGGACCCGGGCCAGCTGATTTTGACAACAAGGTCAATGTCGTCCCACCTCGGAGACGTCGCATGGAGCACCGTCGTCGCTCTTCCCGCCAGCGATGGCTCGTGGGAGATCACTTCTCCGTATGTGACCGTGAACGGCTCCGTGTTCTCGTCTCCTCCAAACTCCAGCTTCTTTCCCTCCTGGATCCGTACCGCCCCCCACTCCGGCTTAGAAGTGGGCAGGTCTCCGTTGTCCCGGAAGAGCCCCCCGTCCTGGAGGTTGTGAAAAATCCCGCTATCGCCGAGAGAAAGCCGGCTGAAGGCGATCACGATCGCGATGAACTTGTCCGACCCACCCGGGTCGTTCGGCGAGAAATTAATTGCAGAAGTCACCAGGATCGTCGAGTGATTTGCATGGTAGAACTGGATGCGCTCGCGATCGACCAGTCCGATTGTTGCGTGCGAACGGAAGGCGGGGACGGAAAATTGTTCCAAGAGATATCGTCCTACTTGGAGGGATGCATCCTTCTGACCCTTCGTTTCGCCTGTCTGGGTTTTCCTGGGTTTCCTCTCCACAATCCGGCTGCTGCCACCACCAGGAGTCGACTCGTAGTGCGCCTTCTGCGCCTTTCCGATCGGATCAAACTCATCGTCCGCAGACCGCTTTCGCGACAAAGGAGGGTCTGGAGCCGACACCGTTTGGTCGACTGTGGCCGGATCGGTCGCCCCAGAGCCTCCCCCAGCCCTCGACGGCGGATAAGCGTGAGACCGCTGTGGGTCTTTTCCTGTCCCCCGCAAAGCATCAGACGCTGCCGCCACTCAGAGAAGTTGTTGTGGACTCACCTCCCACCTTCAACCGAGGCATATACGACCCATCGACTAACGCGTTATCGCAAGGCTTCACTTCCAGCACCTGCAGCGGTTGCGCCCAGCTCAGATTCGTCCCCTTGAGCCGCTGTTCCGCCATCTCTCCGGGACCAAGGTTATGGAGAAAATCATGGTGGACGGCCACAACATCCGGTTTGAGATTATTCATCACCCCACCGAAAACCTGCTTGGGGTCATTTCTCAGGTACCGTTGAGGGGTTCGCGCCTTGACCGACTCGTCCGCGATCGGCGACTCGGAGAGGTCGAGAATGGCGTTTCCCATCTCCACCAGGGGCTCGTACAACTGTTGCTCCAGGAGGCCACGGGCTCCGCACTTGCTCGTGTATTTCCGGTGGGGGGACGAAAACTTCTCGTTGTGTTTGATGTAGTTGATGGTGGGGCCCCACAGTTTCTTCCAGTTCTTGGGAACGTGCAGGACGTTCTCCATGAAAGCGTCTATGTCGACGAAGACTCGATGACGTTCGAAGTCCTGGGCAATGTACTGTTCGTATTTGGCGCTGTCGTATTTTTGAGCCTCGTCCGTGTCGGGTTCCAGCTTCAGTATGGTGGACGTCCCATGGGACATCGGAGTTGTATCCGGAACCGGGAGCGAACGAGCGGCATTGCGCTTGCGCTCTGGAGTCTTGAACATGTATTGGGTAGAACAAGGGAGAAAGGAGCCAGGCTGATCAGGATTGGCGGGTGGCATTGGGGGAGGATGCGAGCAGTTGGAAAGAACCCCCCCATCGCGGCGAGAGAGGTTATATAAGACGGCGAGTTGATAGAAGTCAACAAGGGCCATGGTCCGTACAATCCCTGAGGGCCACACAGATTGAGACCAGGTGGTGGCGAAACGGGAACGAGCAGTTTGACCGTGAACCGTGGGACGCGTCTGAGTTTGCCACGGGCTCGATCGCGCGCTGATCAAGGACAAAGGAACTCAACATTCATTGTCCAAACAAGTCCAAACAACACCGGAGAGTGAGAACACGAAATGAGCCAGGTGACGTTCGAGACATACCAGCCTAGGTCGTACTTTTGTTCAACCCAGGGATACTTTTTCTTTTTTTTTTTTCCTGTGACAGGCTTTTTCCGGACGGCGGATTGAGTAGGGCTTGTTATGGGCCACCGGTGCCACTCCCACCGCTCGACCGTTTGCACGGCGCCATGGGGTCAGTACTATCTATCGTTTCAGATACCAGTCGTTTATCCGATGGGACACGAAAGTTTACCGCCTCGAGTCAATTCGAGGGGTCATGGCCTTGCGGTTTGAATCTATCAACCAAATTCGAGGTCCCCGGCGCCACAAAATGGCCTGGCAAACACCAGTGAAGGAAATTATGACTCGACGGACGGTATCCATTATCATACGCCGTGCCGCGCTTCCGTCGTGTGCACGGCAGTCCCTTTCACTTATGTGGGCCATGTACGCCGCTATGGGGAACCCCCGGTAGTCGTCCACCCAATCTCGCCCTTTTCTGATACCCTCCCACCCCCCGATTATCTTTAATATGGAGCACCCGAAAGCTCACTATTACACTACGCGCCACGTTCAAACTCTGAACTTGAGTATAACAGCTGAACAAACCTTGCTCAGGACGAGATTTGCGGCCTGTCCTGACTTGGGGAAACAAATTTCTCCGAAAACAATCCATGACATTACAGAGAACTACATGCGCCTCTCAATGTATCAATCCGACCACGAAGCTTAAGATATAGAAGGCTGCGACTCAATGAGAGGAAAGTGACCTAATTTGTCGACCGGAGCCGAAATCGAAGGCGGAAGTGGTGGGGGGGACATAGCGGATAACGAGACCTCCAAGTTTTTTTTGTTAGGCGCCGGGCTGGTCCAATGAGCGAGGGTAGCCGATGCGGCCCCCGGTTCATCTTCGAAATGGTACTAAAGAGTCCATAGTCATACACGAAGACCTCTGAAGGATGAGAATAGCTCAATGGTTTCCGTGTTGAAAAACGAAGATCCATTGAGGCAGCCGAGTAAGCGGTCCTGACATGACATCCTCTCTCTCATTTTGCGCAGGTCTCGGGCGAGTCCGGCCAGAGTCCGGCTTTGTGATCCGCGTGCTGGGGAATGGTCACGTCCACTTTAGCCCCGAGAAACTTGTTTAGGGCCTGATCAGTTCCGCGGACTTCAAAACCTGCGCCCGCCAAAATGAAACCTGCAGGTTTGTAAGATCCGCAGCAACGAGGTTTGTGGCCGATGTGTCGGTCAGTACCGTGGAAACCGCATCGGGGGTCTCGGTCTCTGTCACGCTTGCGCAGCAGCACTGCAAAAGATATTACTTATATATTCGCCGTATTTCGTTATAATCGTGTCTGTTTAACTACTCCCCACACCGGAATCCCGTTCCATCATGGTAGTTGTTCAAAATGCGAGCGAGCCCGAGCCAACCCACAAAAGACATGCACGATGGTCACAGGAAGATAATGCGGTCATTATTGACTTGCTAAAGAGCCACCAATCCGAAGGTCATCAATCAGATAGTGGCTGGAAGGGCGTTGTGTGGACTACATGCGAAGCAGCCCTACGGGGCAGCGAGAAACAGAGTGGTGGTGGTCCCAAGACTGCGAATGGGTGCAAGGAACACTGGCTCTCAGTACGTTTGTTGTTAGAGGAACCTGCCGTTGTTCGGCCACCCATTCCCTCAAATGATACCGTACGTTTCGGAAAGGGACCACAAGTGCATCACACGCCGCGAAGCCGAGATCGGCGAGATAGTACGATCCTGGTGGGATGGCAAAATCCACCCGACGTGCATCTTCAAAGACACGTCCATCAGCTGCACTACCTTCCCAGCCACTGAGCACGTAGCAGAACCTCAGGTCAAAGGTGCATGCTGCGAGGACATTTTGAGAGAGACCGCCCTTTCGATTCCGGTAGCGAGGGATATCTTCGCTCAGGACAGACGATTCGATGTGTGTACCGTCAGCTGCACCCAGACATCCCTCGAAGAAGGGAAAGAAGTTTGGGTTGTCGCGAATCTGGGGCGGTACCTTGTCCGTGCAAGGAAATTTAACGTAGCGATTGTAGAAAGTCTTCGGTACGACCATGTTGAGTATCTCGTGAAAAACCCTATTTCACGTTCAGTATTTCCGTCAAGCAAATTACTATATCCATACATTGAAATCGTGCCCGGTGCATGCTGAAACCACTCTCTGGTCTCTCGTTGCGAGCCTCCTGTTCGACATATCCAAAGAAAGATCGCGATCTTCTCCGCAAGGCCGAGATGCTTGGAATTCTGAAGCCCAGAATGCTCCTGCAGCTCATGGCAAAGCTGTAAGAACACGGGCTTCGCCATTCCAAGGGCATCATAGAACCGCGTTTCATGCCCATTCAGTAACTCTTGAACCCAGGCAGCCCCGGTAAAGATCGAGTCGTACATGGGCTCCTTGATGATATAGGTGGCTGCGTACTCGACTGTTGTTTGGGCGCCCAAGATTACGATGAGCGCGGCTGCTGCTTCCCTTCGACGGCGCAAACCGTTGGCCTTTGAAGTAGCCCTACGTTTGCCTGATATTGCCTTTTCCATGGCTGGGGTTGGAGAAATGGATATATATATATATTTCTCATTTAGCTCGACATACTGGTTTGTAAGCCTACGGGTTCGTGACAGGACCCCCGGTAATGGGTCTTGAGGTCCGATCCAAAATCACCTATTTTTTGGGAAATCTGGTCCGGACGCCTTGACCAGCTTCGGCCTCCGTCTGGTCCGGATTGAGCACCGGCTTGGGGTTCGGACGAAACTTTGGTCCGGAATAGTAACATAGATAGCAAAAAAAATCGAAATTCCATTGATTTTCACCCTATTTCTGCCCTACCACCCCTGAATTAACGTCTGCACACTCCTCTGCTTTACGGCTATTGATATACTTGAGTGAGCCGATAATTTGGGAGGTCTTCCCCTTGAGGAGCTGATAAACAACACGATCCTCCTCGCTGATTTCGATATCTGCCCCTCTAATGAATGTGGCATCTTCTGAAGGACAGTAAGCAGCTGGCGTGCCGGTATGAGTTCATAGCGCTTGGTTCGGAGGTGCGCGTCGGCCTCATGAACCGCACAGAACGTTCGGAGGAAGGCATACTCGAAAAGCTGGACGCCGATGTTGTTGGAGAAGCAACCACTTGCGGCTTCGACCACGAGGGAATGATTATGTGGGGGAAATGTTGAAGAGAGGAAGTCTTGGATGGGGACATGGACACTGAGGTCGTACTTCACTGGGCAATACGGCGGGATTGCTCGTAAACGGTCACAGTAGAATTCAAGTTCGGGGTATTGGAGACAGTTGCTTGGGAACTGTTTCCCATACCAGGAAGTGATGGAAAACGGCGCGTTGATGTGATGGCTCATTGAATGAGTAGCCACGTATAACAAACATGCGGGAGGTCGGTATATGCCGGAGGTATCCCGAGGCCAAGGTTGGTCCGGATCTCACACATGGCACTCGGAGAGGCCAGCGATTGGTCCGGATGAGAAATCACACTTTTTTTTCGAAAAAATCGCAAAAAATCGCATTTGGTCCGGAAAAACATCACTCCTCGAGATATTTTGGACCCAAATTTGGTCCGGATTGGCGATCGGACCTCTCCGCCAATTATCGGGGGTCCTGTTCGTGACACGGTGTGACGGGCGGGAAGAAGCCTTCAGGAAACTGGCAGCCGGTTTTCGGACCTTGCCGGAGGGAAACCATCCCTGCAGGTTTTGAAGTCCGCGGAACTGATCAGGCCCTTAGCTTACTACGTCACTCGTACAATCCATGCACCAAGCAATCCTCCCCTTGGTCAACACGGTAAATGTTCAGTGCTTCAGTTCCGAGCCTTCGGGGGCATTGGTACTATCATAGCTGGGTGGCTTGGGCGGTTTGGACAGGGCCGGAGAGGACGGGAAGCTGTTCGCGAATTCCGAGCACTCGGAGACATTGCAACTCTCAATTCATACTTGTTCCTCGTCTGGTTGGACTGGTCCCCGCTTCGAGATTCTGTTTTAGCCAGGATGTGTAGCTCGGTTAAGGAGGACTTTAACGGGATCGGGATGGGACACCACCGGGAGGAACTCAGAAAACGGCTCGATCGCGTTCTGGGGCAGTTGGATCTGGGGCCGGAATACGTCGATAGGCATCGTCCGGATATCCGCGAATTTGGTATAGACACCAAGATTACGAAGGACCAGTACAGGGAGCTCAAGCAGGTGTTGCTCGGGGTAGACAGGCAGGCGATGGATACGCAGACCCGTACGTCTTCCAGACTTACTACCCTTTTCGATTTGTTCACCTCAGCGAACACATACAGAATCTCACTCGACATTCATGGCCTGACCCCTTGGCGCAAAGCAACAAACCAATGTACACTAACGTGAAGAACAAAAACAGGGGGGTGGTTCCCATGAGAGCACCCAATTCCAGCATTCAGACAGGTAAATCACGGAAACGTGGATAGCCAACCATGTAAACTTCACCCTCATCACCGGCGTGAGGCGTGTGTATAAATCGAGTGTAGAGGTTTCGTCACTACCAACGTCAATGGGATCCGAGGGGGGAAATCGTAAGCTAGTGAGCGAGGTAAGGGAAGGATTTGTCACGTATTCATACAGCTGTTCATCGGCCCAGCTAACGCGCTGGGGCCAGAGGGATCGGGAGAGACATCCTCCCATGCAGCACAACAAGTTCCACATCCACATCTCTCGTCCGGACACCCACGCATACCCCCGCAGCGTTCAAGCTCTGGAATGTCTACAAAATACCAAGCTGACCGAAGTTCTTCCCGTCATCCGCTGTCGCCTCCAAAAGGATCACTCGTCCCACCGAAATCGACAGAGAACAAACCAGCAGGGAGAACTGTGGCGTTCGTTGAGTCGATATTCAACATTTGTAGGGCGATTGTTCGGAAGTGGGGGTAGACTCGCGACACAGCCGAGGAATGCTTCGATAGCACCTCTGGAGGGCGGCTGGTGTGGGACTTGTTCCGGTTCGGGTAGGGCGACACCTCTTAAACGGTCGACGCAGTGAGCCCAGCCGTCGGAGCGGGATCTCCGGCTTGAGCGTGCTTTGGTCGTGGCCGATGAAGGAGAGACGTGGTGTTTGATGCATCCCGGGCAAGCGCATTCAAAGGAGCACGAATACCCGGTACCTGCCAATGACACGACGGATCTGATTGAGGTAATGGAGGTTGTGAAGCGTGGGAGATGGTGGGAGGGGGGAACCATCCGTTCGGAATCCAAGAGTGAAGGGAGATCGGGTCCCCTCGTCGAGCCAGTATCCTGCCTGTCGTTGACCACTCCGAGCACGTCTTCGGGGGTGCAACGGCCTTTTTGGACTGTGGGTGGTTCTACGCGGGGGACGGGGTCACCGAGTGGTGGAGGGGCGGTGGATGTCGATACGCGGTTGGAACGGTTGAATTGGTGACTTGAATGATTGTTTCAAGTCTCTCTTGGTCCGAAGGGCCAGGTACACGCTTGCGTTGACGTTCCCAGATGCTCTTGCACCGGCGGGGGCTCGGTAGAGGATACACTAGAAGGGCTGGTACCGGGGATCAGAGTCACAGCCGCCCTTCGGAATCATGGGCACGTCCTTGGCTCAATATGATAACGCGGGGACGGTGGGTATGAACCGTCGAGCAATGTGACTAGAACTGGAGGCTGAAGTAGAGCGTTGCCCGTTGTGACTATCCGCCTTGACTTGTTCGTACGAACGCTTCGAGTACAGCCGTCGAGTTTTCCTCGGCTCGTGAGGCGTGTCGCATTGGGACGCGTGACGATCGTTTTGGTTCCCAAGAGTGGTCGTTCGGTGTGGTTGCAGGTTTGACGTGGGATTATCTGTTGAGCGTTTGCCCCGTTGGCGGGGAGAGGAGTACCATGCAAACCTTCCGTCAGCGTGTGCATGTTATAGAGCGAGAGCGGTGAAAGACATACTACAAATACTTCATCCGCAGCGAAGGAGTTGACGCCAAAGTCCCGAAAAATAAACTATCGCAGTCCGCGTCAGACCGTGAAGGTGCTGGAACGCTGTTGTCGTCGGCCGTTGTATAGGGTGGGCCAAGAAGGGCGAACCAAGGAGGAGGTCGGGAGAGGTGCCGATTACAGGGTTGAATCTTCCGGGTTACATTCACGGAGAACACTGGTGTCCAAGACGTATATCGTCGGAATCTTTTCCACTTGCCATGGGGTGACGGGGTGGGAGACGTGTCATTAAACGTATGTATAGCTTGACGATAAGTTGCGAGAGTTTGTAGGCCCAGAGTAGACTGAGGGCGGAGTCTTCGAAGGCTTTGCAGGTGACAGGGATCGTGGTCGACGATTCGGATGATGCGGGTCGGGCTTTGTGGCGCAGGCGATTTTGATTGTCATATTGCTTCGGAATACCAGACCCCACGCCGTTCACAGCAACTTAAAATTCTAAAAAACGCCGTTCACAGCCGCCCGGTTTACCGTTGTGGCTTGGTGGCGGGAAAAAGTGCACGGACTCTCGGAAGTTGGCCGGATGGTGCCAATCCCTAAGCAGGTTCGACCCATTGAAGTCACTTGGCAACTGTGGCGCCGGGCTCATATCTGGGAACGTGTCTGCAGCATGACGGACGCCTTTTCGTCCTCACCGCTCGACGTTCGCCCCATTTCCTCTCTCCTGCCCTAATCTCTTGTCCCCAGCGAGCCAGAACGATCCTCTCAAACCTCATGGCTGATCTGAAAGATGTCAGGGTAGAGCGGTGAGACGTCCGATTGTTTTGCTGTTTCATTTTTTCTAATCTGCGTCCACAGGAGGGGAGGCAAAGACAAACAGCCGGCGCGCTTGACCGGAGAGGAGCCGTCCTCAAGTTCCAGGAAGAAGAGAAGAGGGTATGTCGCATTATACCATTGCTGTTGACCTTGCTGAGCGTCGGGGCTTTAGGTCCAAGAACCGTCGGAATTCGAGTGATTCAGTGGCCTTTGCCCAGAGCTCTCAATCCAGGTAGGGTCACTATATCTGCCAATGCTGCGCTCTAATATCCAGTCGTAGCGGAGATTTCGGGGAGAGATCAGAGGGGGGGAGAAGTGAGGCTCGGGGTGGGAAACCAGTGGATAGGTAAGCTCGACCTCACGCTTCCGAACTGTCAATAAACTCTTGTGCAGCCGGGAGGAAGACTTACCGCAAATTCAGGAGGATCACTGGGCCAAGTTCTACGATGTATACCGCCGTGAAGCAGAAGAATACGACAAAGAATTCATCAAGAGATATGACGAAGACCTGAACACCACGTTAATCTTTGTCAGTTTTTGCATCGCCCGCATATAGATGTGCTGACTCGACTCACAGGCAGGTCTCTTCTCCGCCGTGACTTCCGCATTCATCACCCAGGTCGGTTCCCAGCTACAGCCAGATCCCAACGAAGAGACCGCCGCTCTCCTCCGTGTCCTCATCTACAAGTTCGACAACACCACTTTTGGCAACAATGTCCCTACACTACCACAATGGGCCGGTCCCCAGCGCACGATTGTCCAGGTCGAAGCCATCCTCTACGCAAGCCTTGCTACTTCACTCTTCTCCGCCTTCCTCGCAATGCTTGGAAAACAGTGGCTGAATCGATACGCCTCGACCGACATGCGGGGATCAACCATCGAGCGCAGCCAGAATCGTCAGCGGAAGCTGGATGGCATTGTCAATTGGTACTTCGACCGTGTGATGGAGTCGTTACCGCTGATGCTGCAGTTTGCACTCTTGCTGCTTGGTTGTGCACTTTCCCTGTACCTTTGGGGAATCGACACGGCCGTCGCGTCGGTTGCTATCGGCTTCACCTCGTGTGGTGTCGGTCTCTATGCTCTCATTGTCATTGCGGGGATGGTTTCTGTGAGCTGTCCATATCAAACACCCGGCGCACGTACTCTCCGTCATACCCTCCGGCTCCTCCGTCGCACCCCCTCCCGCGTCCTGGGAATGCTTCGTCCGGTCTCTATATCCATCAGGATGCTTGCTTGGTTCTGGGTTGGGTTCAAGAAACCCAGCCTTTCGATGGAATATATTGTTTTTTTCTTCGCAGCCCCTCTAATAGCCCTCCTCATGTTACCAGTTTGCCTGGCCCTAGATGCCTGTCACCTCGCGGGGGTGGTGGTCAGCAGATTCTTCTTCCTTCCTCGTAGGGCGTGTGACTGGTTTCGCAGTATAGGCTCCGCCCGGGCACACGGATCGGACCCACAAGTGATCACATTGGACTTGCGATACATCTCATGGATACTCCGGACATCATTGGACAAGGCTGTCTACCTCTCGACCCTCAAATCACTCGCAGCAATGACGACACTGACCAACTTCAATCCTGCCCTTGTTTCAGCTTGTGTTGATATTCTCGCCAGTTGTGTAGCAGTCGTTGGCCGCAAAATGGTGATCACTCAAGGATCAGAGGAGCTTGCAGCCGCATCCGTCATGTGTTGCCTCAACACATTGTCCCACCTCGCAGCCACGGACCCAACATTGAGCACCCTCAAGGATCTATGCAAGTGGTACACTGGGACGTTCCCACTCGGGACCGAGTTCGAGGGCCTCCCATCTGATCGCATTTTCAGTGCAATCCATAACATACTCTACTCATCCCAGCCAAAGATCCAGTGGAAGGACTACAAACTGCCCGACAATGACCAGACTGTCCTCGCACGAACGCTCGCCGAACTTGCCCATAGTCATCTACCTGGCGCAAGATGGGGCACCCGGGGCATATTTCTTCAGGCAATGGGACCTAATAAAGTACCCCGTTGGATCCTCCGCTTCGCCCTCCATTATTTATCCCAGAACCCCCTACCCCATTCTTCAATCGTCGCTCATTGCCTGTTGATCATTGCGATCGACCTGGGCTGTACTGTTCCAAACATCGCGACTCTGGATGAGAGGTATGTCTATGTCTGACAGATATTCACCTTCCTGACCGAGAACCAGTCCACAGCCAGACGAAATTTATTGCTTGATAACTAGGAAACTCACAACTATGGTCGATGCCGCTGATGCAGCCAACATCTACTCCAAACGCAAAGCTATCACTGCGTTCTTCCTCTACGCGGTCCGACAGGAACGAGATGGGGAATGCAGGATGATTGGCGTGTTGTTCCGCGTTGCAAGCGCTTCAGGCTTCGACGTAATGTGGAAGGAAATCGGACCGTTCATCCCCGCTCTGTTCGACGAAGCAGGTCCCTGGACCATAGTGTTTGTATCGCCCTATGTACCCTGGAACAGCGTGCTGCTCGGTGGAGATGTGGTTGTCAAGTGGGTAGCCGCAGCCTCGGAAGTCTTACAAGTCCCATATACGGAAGAAGTTGGTCAGAGCGTGGTTGGTGCACTGTTACAGATTGCGTCCCATGACTCCTTGCGACCCCGAATCCCCGTCGGGAGTTGGTCGTGGCTGAACAATCGACCTTCCCTTCCGCCTCTATGCCTCGGACGAAGGATGGGATCAGTGGCAGGCGTCATTCGCGAGGTACAGGCACTTGGAGACATCGAGGTTCTCAAGTCATATTGACTTCTTGTCTGGTTGGAGTGGGATAGTGTTTACGACCGGTACAATTTCGCAGTGATGCAGAGCTTGATTAGGGAGAACTTGAGTGGAGCCGAGGTGCGGCTTCACCGGGAAGATCTCATCGAACGGCTGGATCACGTTCTAGGGGAGCTGTATCGTGGGCTCAGGCGCTTCAAGAAGCAGAGGCCTAACCTTGGATACATTCAAAATTATAAGGAAATCCGAAATGCGAAGCGAGAATACACGGAACTCAGGGCGTTGCTGGAGGTGGGCAGGGAAACAACGTAAAACCTAACCGGTACGCCTTCCAGATCGCTCGTCTTTTTTAATTGCTCACCCTGACGGACGCGCTCAGGATCCTATTTGATGCTTGTTCGTGCGCTCCCACGTCCGGAGTTACCTGTCTGCAACGCTTGCTCCTCGTTGTTGGTTTCACCCTCCGTCACCCCTTCATCACACAACCTGTAAAATCCCCTTATGACCCTCTTGCCATCTCAGGACCGTCGCTGTTTCTGCTAGACGTACGCTGTCTATGTCATCTTTCGATCTCGGAGTCGGACATTTTGCTTCGTACCGCCTTGTGTAACAGAGCAACAACCCTCCTTCGTATCCTTGTCCCTGCATCCGCGGTATTATCTGTTCGGATTCCCAATTTTGAAAATCCGCGATTCCAAGTTCTTGGGTGTTTCACCACCATTTCCATACTGTGGGTTTACCGGCCCGTGCCAACACGTTCAACAACTCCTAGTCCGCGGTGGCGCTTAGATACGCGCAACGACGAACAAAGTGAGTTTACCCCACAATCGGGCAACGGCGGCCGGGCATTCCAAACGTGAAACTCAATGGATTTTTCGTCTATTCAGAATTTCTTAGAGTTCATACAGATTCGACGAATGAGCACGCCGTTCGTTGCGGCGGGAATGTAATACCATAATGCGCACATGAATCCGGCTATCGGTGCAAAATGAATGAGATTGAGCACAATTGTTCGACTCTTGTTTACTTAGAACCCCTTAGAACTTGGACCAGGCGGCTGGACCCGTCTTCCGCATTTGATAGGTCCCGGTACTGGTGTTCTGGAGGTGAGGAATGGCAATTTACCGGCGTTGGCTGAGTGTCCAGATAACGTGCGATGGACCAATCAGAATATGTTGCGGTCGCGGA
>Ga0307517_10004705_pt1 | contig 20892 bp, 23 predicted proteins | sample 23_EM_MG_FD_194515 | JGI IMG/M metagenome (GOLD analysis project Ga0307517, IMG submission 194515) | Populus trichocarpa ectomycorrhiza microbial communities from riparian zone in the Pacific Northwest, United States - 23_EM | ecosystem: Host-associated > Plants > Roots > Unclassified | place...
ACTTCTGCTGCTTGAAAATTAGAAACAAAGTTGGGGATTTGCCTATAAAGAAGAGTGGCTTTCGGTCCTGGATTTGTAAATATGTAGATGAGTTTATGAGGATTTTCAAGGAATAAGGAATATATATGTTCGTTTTGGTGTCATTCTAGTGTGATATGGACCTGTTGTGATGTGAAGGTGACAAAGATGGTGACCATTAAGACTAGGATCTGATTGTGGTTGTTTTTCAAAAATATTTTTAAAATATAAAAATTAATAAACAGGATTTTATACTAAGATGTGTCGAGTGTCGTTGATACTAATAAAAGAGTTATTTGAGATATTGATTTGATTGTGAAAATAAAATAATTTAGGTGTAAAATTAACTCAAACTTGAATGCTCTTCTCTTGTATTTTGGACAAGTGCAATATGAACAAGATGGTTTGATTAGGCTTTAAGTTAAGGTGTAGTTACCACTTCAATACACAAGAGACAAAAACTAAAAAAAAAAAAAAAAATGTTTCCATACATTTTTTATTTTGAAAAAACTAAAAATCACTTTAAAATTGTTAATAAATTTATTTTGTGTTCTATCTTCATCTCTCTAGTGCTCAAATATGTTTTTATCACTTTCATATCTATCATTTATGTCTTAAGACACTAACTAAACATAATCTAAGGCTCTATCACACTAAATTCCTTCCAGATAAATTGCCTATCACTTATTTAAGACTTTTTCTGGATGCTAATCTTACAAAACTTTCAACTTGGAAGCCAGTCATCAATAAAATCAGAACACGACTTAGATTATGGAAAAGAAGACTGTTAAGCATGACTGGTAGGGTTTGTCTTCTAGAAACAGTCATATGTACACTCCCCATATACTATATGTCTATTTTTCTAATGCTAAAAGGTGTTGCTCAAATTATATCTTCTATCCATCGAAGGTTAATTCTATAAGCTGGTGTCTCCGATACAAGAAAGATTTGTAAGGTATCTTGGAAAGTGGTTGCGAGAGATAAGGCAAGAGGAGGTCTAGGTGTGGGTTCTTTACAAAGAAAAAAAAAAGTAGTTATTTAAGTGGCTATGGTAGCTAGGAGACTCCAATTCTGGAGGGTGGTAGGACATTATCAAACACAAGTATAAGCCTTCTTATGTCAATGGCCTTCCAGTTTTAAGTGCTACATTATCACAGCCATGGAAAGGCATTTACTCCATTATTAACTTTGATTTGGCAACTTCAACTATCTTGAATAATGAGTGCTAATTCAAGGTGGGTAATGGGAAAATCATAAAATTCTAGACAGATAAATGGCTACAGGTAGGGACTTTTCAATCTTGTTTCCTACGGCTTTATAAAGTATAAAAATCCAAAACAGCGACACTAGTGGAAATGGGGGACTTTAGGGAAGATTCATAGCACTAAGACTTTAGATGGAATCAGAGGTTAAGATCTTCAGATTAGACACAACTTCAACAGCTTGTTGTCCTATTAGATAGGGCCAACTTGAGTGCACACAAAGAGGATTTAAGGCAATAGGCAGCTGAATGCACTAGACAATAGACTCTCAAGTCTTGCTCCCTTTAAGATTGAAATGTTCTTAGATTATTCAGAGTATTCATATACAAAGCAGAGTATTCATATACATTCAATTTCACTAAACTGATATGGAATGAATTTGCTCCCTCTAAGATTGAAATGTTCTTGTGGCTTTTACTCCTACATTGAACATGTACAAGGGATTTTCTCGTATGGAGGCGATTGCTTAATCTCAGTCAAGCAACTTGCCCTATTTACAACACTGGCATAGAGAATGTGAATCAACTTTTTCTTTATTGTTATGCATCTTGGCACCTTTGCAAACGTTTTATGAATTGGGTTGGGTATTAGCTAGTGCATGCCAGAGTCTATTGATCAAGTTGTTTTGCAATAGAGTGTTCTAGTAAAAGGTTGATTCAAGCGAAAAACACTTGCAATATTGTCTTATGGGGTTTTGTGGAACACTTGGAGTGCAAGAAATAAACTGATTTTTGAAAATATCATGTCAGTTCGGAATACAATGTTTGAGTTTATTCTTCATCGTTTGTCTCTCGGGTTGAAAGCTATGGATGCAAATTTCTCATATACTGAGAATGATCTATTTAGAAGCCCAAAGAGTGGACAAATAAGTGATGATCCATAATTTTTACAATTCAAATCTTTTTTGTGTATATATTTTGCATTCCTCCTTTATCTTTGCAAATCAATGCTTTCACTTGTACTTTTAATAACTTTTTTCTAACTGGGATACCATTGTCTCAATGGTAGACCTGTCTTTGAAATAAAACACCTCGACTATTATAAATAAATAAATAAAAAGAAGAGAAGATACATGGATTGAATCAAAGAATGATGTGATTGGATTTTACCATCAGAATTAAATATTTTGTTTAGATGAAACAAACGTAAAAATCAAAACAAAGTCCCATTCTGTGGCATGCTTATTTTTCTTACATTCCATTAGCAAATAACAGTGGCAATTTTGTGCTTTGATTGGGAATAGATGCCTATTTTTGAGCTGAAAAGCTTATCAACTCAATATAATAAAAATACTTGCTTCACGTGAAACACTCTACATCTTAGTTGAGCTTGTGCTGCATTTAACCCTGTTAAAATGCTGTTCTTCATCAGCAAGTTCTCAAGGTATACGAGGTTGAAAGCAGCTAGCTTTTGAAATCATATTGAAAAGGCTTATCACTTTTGAAAATTGTGGCAATAGACGTTTCTCTTTCTTAGGTAAGAGAAATAGTAATGGAATGTATTACTTTTTTTTTTCACCACAACATCAATTGTTAGTCACAAAATGGCTTTGACTGTTTGATAGCGAGCTCTCATATAGCTGTGAAGAATAGACATTGCCAGTAAAAGGTACCAAAAGGCAAAAGATGTGCAATATAAAAGGTGGTGGCACATGTATGTTCTTTCTTTATGCCCTTGTCCTTCCTTGAGTTAAGAATTTATATGAGTATATTCCTGTCTTTACATGCAGTAGTTTGGCCTCTGGTGTGAACACATTTTAGCTTTGGTTTACTATTTTACTTCGATAGTTTGAATTATTTTTGGGCTAATTGCTTAAAAAATATGCTCATCAACCTTTGATGAAAAGGAAATATGATTTGGATTCCAAAATTACTGTAGTCCTTCAATCCAAAAAAGCGTCCACTATTAAGTTCAAAACATGACACATGTTCTTGTGATCGCATGTTTGGGGAGTGTCTTAGAACACATGCCATGTTTTAATTGACTAATATGTGGCCAAATTTAATAAACATACAACAATTCGGATGAGAAAACAATATTATATATTGATAAATAAATACACGACCAGAATCAGAATAAAAATAGGTTAGAAATTAACTTTCTGTGTTGACCCGAAAGTTCATGGTATTTTTTTAATCAATTAGCCTTATTTTTGGAGACAGGAGAGGTCGGATAAGAAGGGTAAAAATCTGGAATCTGGAATTTTATTCTTCACTTGCAGCAGTAGATGTGTATGATCAATATAATATTTTTAGGGCTTTTGGAGACAGAAAATTCCATGACCTGGAATTAGTATGTTCCTTGGTAAAAAAATTCCTTGGTATATTCATTAGCATACAGATTCAGTTGTGTTACGTGAGTAGTATGGTTTGAAAGGCAGACAGAAGAAAGTAAATTTGAGAGAAAAGATTCCAGAAATCTTATGGTCATAGGGACCCAGGAGCACTAATGTTATCCTGTGAGCACTAAAGCTGAAGGATTGACGTGGAAATTTCATTCATGGCAAAGGCAGCAAGTAAATTTCCTGCCTTCATCTCCTTTTCTCCTCAGATTCTCATCTCTATCAGTCTCACTCCATTTCTTTCTGCTCAGAGAACATTCAGAGAAGCAAAGTTGAAACACTCAAACAAATAAAGCGTGCCCAATACCAACTTTTGGTGCGAGGAACTTATAATGAATCCATTGATTTCTGCCGCTTCCGTTATTGCCGCTGGGTTGGTAAGAACCCCTCAACATCATCTTCAACCTAAAAAAACCCACCTCAAGGATCTCTGGAATCCTGCCTTTTCAATCTCCAACTATCACATGCTAAGCAAAATCGAAGTTGCCATGATAAAAGATAAAAGTGCAAAATCCACAAGGTTTCATTAATACTCTCATCTTAATTAACTGTAGTCTTAGCTTGTACTATAATTAATTTACAACACTTCGGAGAAGCAAAAACATGTAGACCACAAGATTAAATATCTTAGCAAGTAGTACTAAGTAACTCACTAGTAGCTTAGTTTGTTGCTTGGCGGATCTTATTCAGACAGTGGTGGAGCATGCAGTCCCTTGCTTTGAACTCAAAGGTCCTGTTGGAAGAGTAGGTCCAAGAGCCATAACTGCAAGGCAATTAACATTGATTCGGTATCTGCCTGAAACCCAAGTCCCTACCTTCCACCTGATCCTTCCATTAACCCTTAGATTTAGAACTAGTTTTCCAGCAGTCTGATCACGCCCCACTTCGTAATTGAAGGATGGAGCCACAGGCAATCCAGTTCCAACTAAAGATGCTGTTAATAGATTGCTATCCTGATGTCCTTGGTAGAATGGAGGAAGGGGGGAGTCAACAGTTATCTGCTGACCCCTGTAGGCAGCATAAACTTGTAATTCGTCGTAGTAAACGCCGACTTTTTGATTCGGGTTCTTGGAAAGTAGGGTAAGTTGGATAGAGGAGTTAAGAAGGTTAGGAGCTGAGAGGCTGAGTTGGTAGATATCAGCCTCTTTGAGAGAGAACTCAGGTTTGGCAGGGCGCAGGATAAGCCAGATGATCAATATTAGTGAGAGAAGTGTGGTGAAGAATGCCGAAGAGGCAAAGAAAAGCTTCTTGGATAGCTTGTTGACGTTTAGTCCTTGCTTGGCACAGTGTTTTGGAGATTCTATGGAGACTAGAGACATTTGCAGTAGGGAGGCAAAGGCGAGGGGGAGGGAAGGGGAGAGGATGATGAGCAGAGGAGGTTTACAAGGCTAAGTTTACAAGGCTAAGGAAGGCAGAAATGATGGGGGTTAATAAAAGGGAGCACTGGAAATTACACAAAGCAGCGCAATTATTTTGCTCTGCCATGCTTTTGACTGGTTCATATATAAAGGAGTTGTTAAGAGATGTTTCCTTGTAAACTTCTCGAATTCACCCTTAAATCTATGGTTATAAAATTAATATGTAATGCATTCATCTCCACCGTTGGATTATTCAATTCAACTAGTGCACCTGCTTTCCCTGAATGTAACGGATCTTATAGTGTACATGGTGGGGCAACGCTATCCTTTTTAGAAAAAGCTTTCTGACTTGTTGTTTTTCATTGCCTTGGAAGTCAATAGTATTTTCCAATATGAACTTGGAAATTCAAAAAGTGATTGCAATCTCATATTTGTTAGGGTAAGAGGTGGTTGCTTCTACGGTATTAATTTATGTGTCGACCCCATAAGATAATATTGTTCATACTGTCTTTGTTTAATCAGGTTCCACCAAGAGTTGATTCATTTTACAATGTCCAGCACAACTCAATGTCGTAGCATTACTAGAGCTATGTGAAGGTGGTCTTTTTCTAGGTCTTTGTCACCTTTAAAAAAATCTACACTTCTCCTACAATTCCTATCACAAGAGCTATTATTTTCAGTTCCTGTGTTATTTGTGGGCAACAATCACAGAAATATATAGCTAGGAGCATTGAACATCTGATAGGGGTCCCGGTATCTGAGATTTGGAACCTCTATCAACATTGTAATTATCAACAGGCTTTACTTTTCTGGTTTATATTATATGCATGCTTTTACAAGGGAAGGATCATATAGCTAACATGATGATTGACAAGATAGGATACGTTGGAAACACTATAATGATAATTGTAAGGAAAGTAAGGCTTTTAAAAGAGCAAGACTATAGTGTAGTAGCCAGTAGCCTTTCTTGTGGAGTAGTGGAGATAAGTGTGTGAGTAATAATGCATTGGCCTAGTGGCTTCTCCGTAACTCTCTCTCTTTACTTGCTCAACTTGTGTACGTTCTAGTAAAGGGCTAAAAACTAACTAATTATGTTGAAAATGAAATTTAGATTCAAGGACAATAAGTTGATGGTGATTAATATTCCTGTTTAACTAATCACAAAAGAGTTTTCAAGTTGTGGGTGTCTTTTGTTTTATTGAGCTGTGCACAGGAAAGAGTTCAAAGAGAAAACATGGAGAATCTCTAAACTAGCTTTTGAGTAGCGGCTGCCATTACTTTTTGCTTAAGAAAAGGGTTGGTATAGTAGGATGTTAGTTAAGAAACTATGGTTAGTGTGATGTTTGATGAAATCTCAGCCGTTCGAGTACTCTACCATGCCATGATCAGGTAAGCCTTGTATGATGAAGCCATGGGACCTCCTAATTAGGATCCTCAAAAGAATATTTCGTGTTAGAAACCATAACCCTACTTGCAGAACCCACAAGGCATTAGAGGATTGAAATCAAGGGAAAGAATGGTTTTAGCCTTTTAGGTTCACTTTTGAAAGGCTTCTGTTTGCAGTTTTCGTGTCTTCCAATCAAAAAAGAAAGCTAGATGACCCCAGGATCTTAGTGATTTCTCATCTGTTCTTCTTTGCTGGATAAAATTTGCTTATTTTCTTTGTTATAGGACCCGTTTTGGACCCATTATTCATTATTTATAACAGGATAGATAAAAAAAGAAGTTTGGCTTTATATTTCTTTGATATTTTAGAGATAATTAAAGGATGTGCAGATGAGGCTGGTGAAAGTGGCCCTCGTACTAGCTCACTGTTTAGGATTCTCCACAGTATTGCCACTACGTGTTAGGTGTAATTTTTGTTGCAAGTGTGGATTAGAAAAAATTATATATTATAGTTATATTGTAGTTTTTTATAACCCAGATTTTTTTTTTTAAAAAAAAAGAAGTTTTTAACTAATGATGGAACAAAATATAGTTTCGAGGAAGCCTCCTCACTATCTCTTAAATGCTTCAGAATGGGAGTGTTACGCTCCAATCCTGCCTGCCTTGCATTCTTTTCCAGGGTGGGGTAACAATATTTTGAAAACCATCAATCAGAAAAAGCTAAATGAAGTTCTGATATCATGGCAGTGCCCCGTGAACTGGATTGTTTTAAAGCCCATGTATTTTTCTACATTTGGTATATACCACTACTTCATCATCCCATTGAAATACGTCCTATCAGTCAGCCATCATCATCCTTCAAAGTGCATTGGCAGGGCCATTTGGTACACCAAAAATTAAAAAAAAAGTAGGAAGAAAAAAGCAAGCAACCTGAGTGGCTCCTGATGCAACTCCTCTCTTTTGAAACTTCACTTTCACCATACCAAACACTTCAGGAAAAAGGAGCCTTGTGTAAGATGTAAAACATATTTGAGCCCACAGGAAAACGCATCAGTACTTGTGATCATTGCACTGGTGTGATGACTACCAAGCTTGCCAGCTGTCCTAGTTACAGGAAGCAACAACATAATCCATGCAACCCATGTTTTTGGTACAAATTTAGACCCGAACTTGACCTACTTGTATGTTTTTTCAGTACTGGCAGGAAAAGGAAAGTCACTCGAGAAAACAAATGATTGAGACATAAACCCTTCCACAACAATGAGAAAGCACAATGTTTAACCAGCACCCAGCTTTCTTAAAAGATTCAAAGCTTTATGCCGGACATTACCTTAATGTTAGAAGCAGTCAGTCAGCTAAACAAAAAGACTGCATCATGAACTATAATACAAGGGCGGAGCTATTGAGAACAACAGGATTCTTTAATCAGAGCTGCTGAAAAGAGAAACCTTTCCTTCAATCTCCACTCAATTTTGCTCCGGGAGTTGTAAGTCAGTCACAGACTAAAATAACCCACCATCTTAATAACTCATTTCAGATTATATACAAACAAAAACAGATCATGCTGTTCAGTTCCATTAGGCATAAAAACCTGTTCAAAATATCTATGTAGTTGAGAAGGCACTTTTACAAAACTATCACTTGCATAATCAACAAATTACAACACCTGTAGTTCAATGGTCTGAAAGATATATAACAATTAGTCAGAAAAATGGCCACAGAAACATAAACGAAGCCAAGCTTGAAAACCAGGCATAGACGAGCTGGTTGGATCTTGCTGTATTTCAAGACATGAAGACGACAAGTTTTCCTAGTTCATGTACTAAATACCTACATGTTTTTGACGTAAAAGAACCTAAACGTCAAAAATTAAGAGAGGATGTTCCTCATGGAATGTACGGAAGAAAAACCTGTGAAATAGAAAACTACGCAGTTATATCTACAAATCGGCTCAAGCATGGACGTGATGCCAGGAACAACTTCAGACTAACATATTGTTCCCTCTAGACTTCAAGGAGCAAAACGAAGATACAATCAGTGCCCTCTAAGTTATCACTTGAATTTCCACTCTACTGATCAGTTTCCGCAGGTGAGGGATCAATGTGCACTTGGCGAACAAATTGTCCTTTCACTCTAGGACGCTGCTCAGCAAGTTTTTTTCTGCTCTCATACCGAACCTGCACATAAATTCTATTTTTTTTAAAATGAACCACATATTTACTATTCTAATTGTGGTGTTGTTAAGTGTTTCTCACTTTGTCACTGTAACCAGACAATAATCAATGCTAATCGTATTACTATGTTGCTGCAACAGTGGTGAAGATGACAGATGAAGGTGACAACATACCTTCTTCTCATAGCATCTCTCTTTTCGCTTCAAGCGAAACTTAGTTAGAGCTGCTTCTCTTTGAATAGATCTGTGAGAGTATGAATGTGTGAAAGCACCTTCCTCATTCTTGCTCTCAGAAGCATCCCTGACAATAGCAACTTGATCAACATTGCCATTGCTTCCAGAAGTGCTTCCATAGCCCATGCTGTTAAAGTGACTTGCAGCACCATTACAGAAACTACTACTTGCACTCTGATCAGTGGCAGGAGAAATAAGTCCTCTATCTTCCAAGGAATCCAATCTGTCTTCTTGCTTTTGTAGTGAACCATTGGTGGAATCATTTGTATGTTGACCAAGTCGATTCTGTTCGGAGGTGCTCCCATGATTGGAATGTTGAAATTGGTTCACCTTATAGGTGGGCTCTTGCTGGCAAGCTGAACTTGGACTCATCATTGGTGATAAACCTGATTGTTTGCAAAATATTGGGGGAAACACGGAGCCATAACTGTTGCATAGATTATTGAGTCTTGTTTCTTTCGCTGGAATTTGGATAGGAAACACTCTTTGTCCAGGAGATGAAGTTGCAATTTCAGATTCCTTGGTTTGACCAGCTGCCAGAGAGATCTCACTTTTTTGAGTGCTTGGTGCTAGACTCAGGGCATCAGAGTTATAGCCAGTACTGGATATTTTTCTGTCATAATTGGTTCCTAATTCCTTCTGATTCCCAGTACTTTCCAGTGCTGAATGTGGAAGCTGTAGAGGCCTGTTAATGTACCTGCAGGAACATCATTGAATGTATTAGAAAACAGATGCTACAGGCTATATCTGTTTATCTCCTGCTAGTTTAGTGACAACCAAAACATAAATTGTATCAACGATATAGTGAACAGAAATAGGAACTCACTGTGTAAAGGCTGAGGCATTAGAATGCCAGAGAGCCCGTCTTTCTTCCGTATCTCGAATCTCAAACCCACTTGGATGAGATCTTCTCAAGGAAAGATCCAAATGTGGAGAAGAATCAAAGTTGATTTTGACGTTATTGAAAGAAGAACTGCGATTAGTAGATGCTCCCATGAAATCAAAGGCTTCTCTGTGAGAGTTGGCAAGGGCAACATCGTTGTCACAACTCTCAATGGCAACATAAGCACCCGTTCTTCCATTTCCTGGAGAAATTTCCTTGTCCACATCCATTATATTAGCATCCTCACGGGCAGCTGCAGCTGAACCTAATTCAAGTGAAACATACACAAAATGTTAGTTATCCTCAAAGAATTTAACAAATATGATAATGCTAGATGAAATTGTTCAGTACTTTTACCTTCAGCTTCTCTATCATGCAAAAGCAATTTCTGACCCAGATTCACATGCATTTCACGCTTCTGCATATTCATGTCAGTCAACGAAAATATGCTCCGTACAGGCTGCAAAAATTCCTGCATATTTTCCATGTGGCTGCTCTCAGCTTCCAAGTCTGGCTTTGTACAAGAGCTCTGCAAGAGAAAACAAACATCCACTCTCTAAATGAAACCTCATGTAGCCAACCAAAACAGGAAGGAAATTTCTTTTAATCATAAGTGGACTCGTAAATGATGATATGTATGTCCCAGATGATATATATAATCGAGATTCTAGAACTATTCAATTATCCCATGAGTCACATTCACCTAAGGGATTCAGCATTCTAGATGGACAGTGAATCAATTCGTAAGATGAGACTCATATGGAATCTGAATAAGTCTAGAATAAGCAATTGAAATCAGTTCATGACTGACTAAGAGGATGAATTGAAACAATGACTAAAGATTTAAAAGATGGTGTTCTCATTTAAATTAAACCTGACAAAGGGTTTCAGTTGAGGCTATAGCAGAAGAATGGGCCCATGTTGTCCAAATAATGTTTCAACTTTCAAGCACCATGACCTAATCTGAGTAAATTGTATTTGGCTTGAAATGTTTCCAGCTTTTTCGACTAAACACTACAAAATTCACCTCAAAAACATCTGAGGCACCTTTATTTCCATTTAATAAGAAATCTTCACATGAGGCTACTAATAAAAGAAATGTGAATTGGCAGAATGGTAGTTATGCTTTTATTACAGAAGCACATGAAAGAACAAACTTCATCTTTTTAGAGAGGTCTCATGCCAAGCCATGCACCAAGAAAAGCATATGCTCTCTCATTTATGAAAGAGTACTAACCTGAGCATCACTCCCTTTCTCTGTTTGCCCTTTACTCCTCTGAATAGAAGCCATTTCTCCACTTGCATGATTGCTGGCAGGACTATTTTCTGAAGTGGCTTCAATCTTGTCCTGTCCAACGCTTTCATCTTGGGGGCCATTTCCTCCAGCAAGGGACTGAGAAAATGGGAACTGGTTAGGGCTCATCTAGAATGAGAGGTTAATAACCTTAAATTAACATGAAAAGAAGAGAAAATGATATAAACGATTAAGTGCAAAGAAGACATACAGATTGTCTTCTCCATACATGTTGCCACAAGTTTCTCAGTTCATTTTTCCTTAAAGGCTTGACAAGATAGTCAGCAGCACCTCTCAACATGCATTTATAAACTGTACTAATTGAATCCTGAGAGGACATCACTGCAAAATCACCCAAAAGCAGATGTAAGTTCCCTTATCATGGGGGATAATTAAATCATTTCTATTCATCTAGAAATTCATTCTTCCTATCATACTTATGACTGGAATGTTTTTGCAAATCTCATGCTCCATTATAATAGTAAGAAGAGGATATCCAGATATCGAAGGCAAATCCACTTCAGTCAATATGAGGTCTATGCCATGTGGCCTTCCTTTCAGTATCTCCCATGCCTTTAAGCCATCAGGAACACTAACAACTGCTCAACAGAAAACAAAAAAGAAGAAGAAAATCATCTCAGTGCTTACAAAACGTTATGAAATATTTAGCATCTGGCATATACTTTAGTACTGAATATATTGCGACATCAAGTGGTAGAAATAAAATAAGTCAAAGGACAGGAACTCTCACACCAATAGTCAAATTTCCTAAAGCCTGCAAGCACAGGATCCCTGACACCAAGAGCCAAATTTCTATCTTAGGCCTACCAAAGGTAGGGCGAGCTCTTTGACAGTGACTTCTAGTAGGGCGATGAAAGGCTACTTCAATCTAAGTGGATATAAGGAGTTCATGTCCTGGTAGTATACATTTTCCCCATATGGATGTCACCAGGTATGGCAGCATGTTATTAGCCATGCTGGGAAAGAAGAAGACTTGCTTTTCATCGATAGAAGCTTAATAAGGTCTAAAAGATAATTATTTTTCTTTTTCAGCACAATGCCTAATTCAAATGACCATGAATCTTGAACTACTTAAAATAATGAGTATTGCAAGATATATATGAAAAGCTTTATCCAAAGTTGTTTTTAAGGCCAAAGTCCACCATTCAATCCTGTTTTCTGCTCCATAGTCCTGGTTCTTAGGCAATTTAGGTGCATTCATATTTTCCAAACTTGGATTAGTTATTTTTTCATGCCCAACAAACATCCAATATCCCTACAAATTAAGATTAGACTTGCTTTAAGTGGATGTCTGTTGGCCTTGTAGAGCTTTCTTTTGTTAGATGCATCAGAACTGATTCAAATCACTTGTACCTTTCCAGTTTCTGTAAAATTTGAAATTTTTGTTTCCTTCTTCCCTATATGGCTATCGTTCCAACTTATCCATCAAAACCAGAAGAGCAAGATAGCAGAATTAAAAGAAAGAAGGAAAACATATTCCTCGTTATAATACAAAGAAGATCTTTTCCTGGTCTCAAAACAACTAGAAATCATGTCAATAAATAACTAGCTTAACAAGAACTTAACCTCAAATCACAAGCTGCACATAACAGTCCTTATCTTCAGAGGCCAAGTTTAGACCAACATACATGCATACTTAAAAGAAAAAAACCTGCAACTTGAGTCCCAAAACCATAATGTTACAAAACAAGACTCCTCATTTCTCCATCAAACAAAACATAAACACACATCACAAGCAACCATGCTTAAGAAAAAAGAACACAAAAAGAAAAACCAACAAGAACCCAGTTCACAAGAATAATCACAAAATTAATAAAAACACAACAATTGAACCAGTTTGAGAAACAAGATCAAGCAACTTACCTCTATAACTACATTTCCTAAGAAGAGCAGCAATTATCTGTCTAGTTGAATCATCAGCTTCAACTAACAACACCCTTAACACCATTCTTGGTAGAAACCCGTCCCATCTCACTAACCCGTCATTCAAACCTTCACCTTCTTTCTTCTTTTTCTTCTTTTTTTTCACCTCCCCTGTTTCTTCTTTACTCTGTTTCCTCTGTTTTTCCTCCTCTCTTTCACTCTTTGATCTCACCTCCAATTCTTCACCACTACTAATCACTACCTCCCCCATTACGTTACAATCTCTCCCTGCCTCTAAAGTCTCAGTATTTTTTAGCACTTTTTTTTGGGAGGTGCTTTTCTTGGTCTTGTTGTTGGCAAGTGCAGCATAAAACACAGAAAAATCTAACTCTCTCCTAAAAATTCTAAAAATATCTGAAATAACCCACCACCTCTAATATCGTCCCAAGATCCAATGGTTGTGATATAGATTCCATTGCCTACCCCATCTGATCCTACAGTCCACAATTTGGCATCCCTAAAAATATCCAAAATATCTAGATGCCACTAGTGTATGGGTCCATATCTGGACACATCAGCCACCCCATCTGCGTACAGAGTCCATGTACCAACTTGTGGTGTAATAGTGTTTAAGGATCAGAAGTGAATGGATGGCTCACTGGGAAGCTTTGGTCTCTTTAGTTTGGTGGTGCATATTTAAGGGTCAACAACAAAAGGCGAACAAGTTTCTTCCACTTCCCCTTAAACCAGCTGCTTCTCCCCTCTCAGATATTTCTTTTGATATTTTGCGAGTGGAGGATACTTTTTCATCTGGGGTGTTGAGATATTTTTGTAAGTGCTTCGAAGGAGACAATTGCCATCTCATGGTTAGGATTTTTCCACATGGAAGGGCATTAAAGGATGGTTATGATTTGTGGTGGCGGCTTTTGTCAACCAGAGATGACATGCTTCTTTTTTAATTGGGCTATGGTAGCTTCACTCTCTTTGGTCATGAGATCTTGCTTCTACTCGCTTGATTATTGAAGGAAATGGCATCTAAACCAATGTACCCACTATCCCTCCTCTTGGACAACATGTGGGGTTCGATTTCACCTCCTGTTGTGTTTGCTTTTCATTGGACAATTGGGATTGCATTCATCTATTTTACATGATAAATTAAACTAATCAAGTCATTAGAATCCTCGTGTCTACTTTAATTATCAATCACCCTCTAGCTTGTACGTGTGTGGCCATTGTTGAAGATGATGATGTGTTGCATGGTTTGCTTACAAGCTTTAGATTGTAGCTAGTGGGATAAGCTGTCCTCACAAAAATGCAAAAGCAATGCCATATGGCTCTTATGATACGGACCCTTCGTGCCTCCTTTATCCTTTTCCTTTCTCGTATTTTCCTTTCATAAACTCTTCAAAGTTGAATCCACAACTTTAATGGCAAGGCAGCACAACATGGAAGCGAAGGGTAACAGCTCGTACACATGTTTAGCGAAGGGTAACACCTCATAATAATACTTTGATATTATAAGGGTTTAGCCTTTCTTTAATGGAAATGTTTAGTGTTCAAGGATCTTTTTTCTAGATTTTTAAATTTGGATTTTAAGGCTATCATCTAAAAAAAATTATATATATATATATATATATGTGTGTGTGTAATTTAGCAATATAAAACATACTTTTAAGATTATTTATAAAGTTAACATTTAATTATTATTTTGAGATAAAAAAACAGATATACTTGAGACAAAAATGACATGTGTCTAAATATTTTATTTTGAAATTATAAGAATTTATTTTAAAATTATTATAAAAAGATTTATTTTATGACGATTTTTGTTCCTCCAACTAAACATATTTTCATCCCTCCTATTTTTAAACACTATCCAAAATTCTAATTTTCCTCATCTTTTATAATTCTAAGTTTGAATCTTAAACTAACATATAAGAGAATTTATTCTTCTTACAAGAAATAAAAAGAAAAGGAAGAGTTGGATTGAAACACATACAAATTGCTTTGAAATCTTCCGTAATTGTTGAAAAAATGAGAAAAATAAAAGTCTAGACTGACTAAGATTTTGTTTATGAATAGAGACTAACCTAAACATTTGATTCAATTTGATGGTTGAATCAATTAACACCATAACTTTTTAATCACACAAAAGAATTTGATTGGCTTAAAACCAACAAAGCTTTCAACATATTTCCTTATCTTTTCTTTTTTTCTTTTTTTGATTTTTGTCACAGATTCTGGGCAGAAGAAATTGGAGGCCAGAGCAAGATCACACTTGGTCAGGTGTTCAAGCATAAGGAAATGAGATATGGGCACCAACACATTGAGCCCATAAGCCCATGTCATAATATCCACTAAAGACATGAAGATTGAAACTTTCTGGGCTCATGAGCCTAAAGATTCAGTCCACATCTTGTGGGGACCAAACAAAACCCAGCATTGAACATCAATCAGCTGACGTGTCCTTATCCATTTCTCTTGCCAGAGAGAGATCTTTCCAAAAACCTCACGTTTTCCTACGTTTTCCAGCAATCCAAACAGACCTCAAAGAAAAATTGTCAATGGCTTCTCTTGTAGAAGGTACTTTGCAGACAAGCTTTAACAACCCATTTGTCTCATTATCACCAACACCACCTAAGACTTCACTAGCTTCTTCTTCAGTCATTTCTACCAAGACCCAGATCCCAAAATCATCTCTCAAGTCCAGTTTTTTAGGCAAAAATATGAGCTTTATTGAGTTGGGAAGGACAGCAAGGACTCCTTTAACCCATGGTGGTTGCTCAGTTAAGATGTCATGGGATGGTCCACTTCACTCTGTCAAATTAATCATTCAAGGCAAAAACTTGGAGGTTTTGCTTTTAAACTCTCTAAAGATTCTAACTTCTAAATTTACATTTCTAATTCTTTATGTCTTTGAATTCTTTAAAATGATTCAAGTTTTGATTTTTTTTTTTTTTGTTATTTACTGTCCAAATTGTAAATGTAACAAAATGTTTGGTTTGGTACAGTTAACTGATACAGTTAAGAGACATGTGGAAGACAAAGTAGGAAAGGCAGTTCAAAAACATAGTCATCTTGTTAGGGAAGTTGATGTAAGATTGTCTGTTAGAGGTGGAGAGTTGGGGAAAGGTCCGAGAATTAGAAGATGCGAGGTACCATTTACATTTTTAATTGAAAGTTAGCTTTCATGCTCTTGGGTTTGCTTTAAATTGGTTTCTTTTCTTTTCTTCATGGACTGGTTTTCCTTGTAGGTGACTTTGTTTACAAATAGGCATGGAGTGGTGAGAGCAGAGGAAGATGCTGAGACAATCTATGCAAGTATTGATCTGGTGTCGTCAATTATCCAAAGAAAGTTGAGGAAGATTAAGGAGAAGGAGTCTGATCATGGTAGACACATGAAAGGGTTTAATAGGCTGAAGGTTAGAGAACCAGTGCCACAAGTGGTGGAGGGTGATGCGGATGAAGTTTCACAGCAAGAAGTTGAGGACTCCATCGAAGAGGTTTGTCTCTCTTAAATTACTGTTTAATCAAAATAATCTCGTTGTTTATGTTGTCATTATTGTTTTTGCTTCTATTTGGTTGCTATGCATTGTTTTGCATCACCAAATTTAGGTCTCATCTGTTCATGAGTTCATTCAATATGGTCATAGAATAATCTATACACCATAAAGAGCTTTTCCTATTCCACCATCTAGTGACCAGTGTGGCATGTCTAATTTGCAGAAATTTAGGATCATACCTTGTGCCATGGCTAATGCCATGTTGATTCTCTTAGCTAATCATTTATAGACTCTGTGAAAGGAAATTGTTTCACACAAATTTTGTGCTCATAAAGGATTTGAGTCTCAATCTTTTCAAATTATGGCTTGGCACTGAAAATCCTTCCTTGCAGCTTGGTGCCATTGTGTAACAAGCCTAGCTGCTGGAAAATTGAACAACTCACTGCTGGAACTTATACAATGAAATAAAATAACAAAGCCAAGCCTTGTTCCTAGTTCTGAATTATTCAAGGTAGCCAACCTCCTAAATTTCTAAACAAAAGACATAACAGAATTCACTCTCAGATGCCCCTACTGCAGCCAACAGTGGCTGTTATTTATATTAAGAAACTGGAACAGAACAAGCTAAAGAAATGGGAAAAGAAATTCAAATTTCCTTCCCCCCTGCTGCCAAGGAAATTGAACTTCAAGTTCTTTATCTCCTTATCTAGAGATCTTTTTGAGTGGAGTTGTCCCTTGTATGTTCTGCTCTTAGAGTTAGTCTTCCAACCAGGATAAGACTCTTCCTTAAACTTTGAAGTTTCACAGTTATCTTCCCTCAATTGTTTTCGATATTGTTGGTAACAGACTGTTACACAATGCACTGATACCAACAGTTGAAACTATATAAATAACATTCCTTCAATTTGTAACTTTGTTAGTTCATTTCACTGCGAACCTGCATATATCATTCTTGTCTGCCATAGATTCTCTCTCTAAATTCTAAACCGATTGCCAGGTTGTTCGCACAAAGTTTTTTGACATGCCACCTTTGACTGTCTCGGAAGCTATTGAGCAGCTGGAAAATGTCGATCATGATTTCTATGGTTTCAGGAATGAAGAAACTGGTATGAACTTATGCAGCTTGTTTCAATTTGTTTTTCACTTATCCTCTGCAATCTGTTAACTTATATAGGTACTGAGTTGCTGTGTGCTTGATTCCAGGTGAGATAAATATTGTTTACAAAAGAAAAGCTGGTGGATATGGTCTCATCATACCTAAAGGAAATGACGAAGCTGAGAGATTAGAGCCTTTGGTGGTAGAACCAGCTAGAGAATCATCATTGGCAGAGTAACCAGGCCTAGAAAATAAGATCTTCCTAAAAAATAGATTACAAAACCCACGTTTTTGGTAATGCTGTATATACAATGCTAAGGCATCTAAGAGAGCATGATATAGGGTTCGAGACCTGGTGAACGCACACTAACGAGATGTCATGACATGATTGTACTGCTTATTAGATTTTGGAAGATTAGGTTCAGTGTGCCGTGTCCCAACTTTTACTGGAATGAGAAGACAAATCTTGCAATTTATAAGATGGAAATCAATTCGATAAAGTCTTCTTTCCATGCGGACGAGCCTTGACTATTTTCTCTTTCCTGTGGATTTTCACTTCTTTGTTATGTATGGAAATCAATACGATAAAGTCTTCTTTCCTGTTGTATTTTCTCTTCGTGCTATGTATGGTTCTTTGCTTGCTGCCATGTTGGTTTTCCTTAGCTGTGAATTCTCTCTGGCGAAGTTTTGCGCGAGCCTACTTCTGCTTATGTTCGAACAAGTTAAAATTCGATTTCTGACAACATGTGCCCCATCTGACCCTGTTTAGGTCGTGACTTGCATTCGCCTTCCAGAGCGGTGGAAAGCTTCTTGGTGAAAGAGATGTCCATTATCCCGGTTATGGAAATGTCAAGTGGAGGTTCAGCACAGAGTTCATATGTGGATAAAACAGCTCCCCTCCCTGTTAGCAATGCTATCATGAAGTTTACGAGCATATATTTCTAGCCATAGCAATTAGATTTCAATTGTCAGAAAATACAAATACCATACCGTTCAGTATAGAGTTCGTATGCTCAACATGTCTTTTATAAGCTACAGATGGTAAACTTTTTATCAATGAATTAACAATCATCAATCCAGTGTTGATGTGTTCAACAACCATTTTATTTGCTTTGACGTGTTCTCAAATAGCTAGATATATAATGTTGATGTGCTTATTGCAACTTTTATGTTAGTGAATATCATCTGTAGCTAATCAATTGATTATATATAGTGCTAATTTTATTTATATAAAATATATTTATTAGTAATAGAAGCTTTCTTTATCTTTATCTTTATCTTTAATTATCATTTTATATTTGGTTAATGAATCTAGAGTAAAGATAAAGTCTATAGAAAAAAATTGATTTGCATAAGAAATTATAAAGTTGTTATAATTATGATATTTTTATTGTATCAAAGTATTATTACTAAATGTTCATGGTCAATGTTCTATTTGTTGGATCTTTGAATATCATCCACGCAATGGAAACTATGAAACAAAATTATTTCATGGAAACTATGAAACAAAATTATTTCATGGAAACTATGAAACAAATATATAGATATAGAATTGTTTAGGGATTTATTCCTGAAGATATGATCTTTTTCGACGTTGAATATTTTTTTAAAGGCTGGAATATCGCAAACTACAAGTTATCTAATTGTCCAGTCTTCAATGGTAATTCACACGAACCACTCGTGAGAAATCTCATAATTCCCTATTTAAGAGAGATGAATTGTGTAAGCTTAGAGTGCTAGCTTTAATATTGTGTTCACGTAGTTTTTCTATCTAACAAAAAACCATACTTTTTTTTCACTTACAAAATAATAGGCTTAGCTTTATATTTATAGGGAATCTTTAAAAATCCTATAAATAATAAAATATTTATTTGTTCCTTAAATAATATCCATATATTATTTAAAGATAACATAGAAAGTAACTCAATTAAGTTCTTACTTGATTTTATAAGTCTAGAAATATAATCTTTGTATTAATTATAATCTAGTTCTTAATTTCTAAAATATATTTTAATCAAGTCATACTTAATTAAATCATCATAGTTTAATTTTTTATTAATGATTCTTAATGTGTGTAACTCATTAGGTTTCTAATATGTAGGCCTAAATATAAATTCTAATTCTAATTAAATAGAATTAAATAGATTAAATAATTTAATTTATTATTAATTCAACAATTGATTAATTTATATTTAAAGATTAGGTGCATCGTCTAACAACGTGTCATGATCCTCTAAATATTATAAGTCATTAGTGGTTTAACTTAACCTTTTAGTGACTAGTTTCTCAGCATAATAAATATCAATAATGTTCTAATTTAACATTAAAGCATATAGTATATCTGCAAATTAAATCATGTTTATTCTCTATATAATAGTCATTGATCGTTTGAATAAGATATGAAACTCTTTTTAAATCTAATTCCACATTGGCCAAAATAATTATCAATCAATACTATTTGAGAATAGATGAAATATTTTTCTTAATTCATCTAAGGTGATGAATATTCTCTTGATCACTCAAGTACTTTCATATAGTTCATGATATACCTAATGTCTGCTCTTTTGTTACCTTGATTAGGATAACATGTAACAGGATCAAAGTATAACATTATTTATATAAGATGACTTAATGATCTCAATTTTAAGAATCACTTACACAACTATCGCGTGAGCCTTTCCATAAACATAAGTGATCTCTCCATAAGAAATTCTCATGCATATTAATTATAGGTATCTCTTATACCTCAGCTTATGCCTCTTATTTTGGAGTTGTTGTTTGTTAGATAAAAAAACTACAGTCACAAAATAGAGAGCTAGTACTCTAGACATAACAATTCATCTCTCTTAAATAGGTTTTTAGGAGATTCCTCACTGGTGGTTCGTGTGGATTACTGTTGGAGGTCAGACAATTGGATAACTTGTAATTATGACAACCTACCCTTTAAATAATTATTCAAAGCAGAAGAAGATTATATCTTTAGGTAATAAATTCCTAAACAACTTTAGATATGTCTAACATGATTCTAGGGACTCCTAAATAATTTTGTTTTATTATTTTCGCTATGTGTATGACATTCAGAAATCTAACAAGTTCCTGACTATGCTGAACTTTCCAGTAACACCACACCCCACTAGTAAGATATTATTCGTTTTGGCCCATGAAACTCACTGATTTGTTCTTGACAGTCACGTATGGCTCCAAAACGTGTTTTATTAGTCAAGGTGAATATGCTCATAAAATTTAGATGGAGTTTTTGGAATGAGATGAAATTCTAAGTGAGATAAATTTTGTTCTAGTTAGTTTTATTTTTTAAACTAGAATAAGATATATCAGTCACAATTGAATGGAATTTACAACCATTGTCTGTACCTAAAATTTAAAATGAACTATGAATAGCTAGAAATTTGCACAAGTGTCAATTATGGAGATTAATATTGCGGTGCCTCCAACACTCGTG
>Ga0307517_10004706_pt1 | contig 20891 bp, 15 predicted proteins | sample 23_EM_MG_FD_194515 | JGI IMG/M metagenome (GOLD analysis project Ga0307517, IMG submission 194515) | Populus trichocarpa ectomycorrhiza microbial communities from riparian zone in the Pacific Northwest, United States - 23_EM | ecosystem: Host-associated > Plants > Roots > Unclassified | place...
GGGACTGGGTAATGGGGGAAGGGGAAAGGGAAAAGGAGTCAGGTCAGGGAGACGGGGAGAGTGGGAGATGGGGACTTGGAAACTGGAAAGAGACTGGTGCTTTGCAATTTTGCATTTCTAATTGTCTGCCCTTGCAACTCTGCATTTGCCTTTTGGTGAAGTGAAACTGTGAGCGTGAAGGCGTGAAACGGTGTGAAAGTGAAATTTTTTAATAACTCGTGGAATCGTTACGTTTTTTACGTTTTTACCGAGTCAACCCGTTTTTTTGCGAGTTTGACCGAGTCAACCCGATTTTGCTGGTTTTCGAGTTTTAACCCCGATTCTACACGTTTTTTGTGTTTTAACTCGTAAAATCAGACGAGTTTACGAGTTAAAACGCATTTTTAACAACCATGGGTGTCGCTGCATTGTGGAGGGTCAGGTTCAATGAATGTTAAATTAATCATAATTGAAACACTTAATTATTCACACATTTTAGTAATTTAACAGTTAGATTTTCAAGTATTTTTCTTTAATTAAAATCTGTTTCTTTGAATTTTCTTTTTATTTTTTTCCTCGTGGTTGTCCCTATAACTTTTTATTTTCATATATTAAAGAATCGGAATATATATAAAAAAAAACAAAAAGATAATTTATAAATTGTTTATATATATAGCTACTGCTATCCTATGATCATCCTTGGCAGCATTACAGGAAATATATTACAGACATTTCTTATCAACCATTGGCATTATTATTTTATTATTATCCATTCCCAACTTTATACACTCCACTACGGTCCACAATCACCTTGTTATCAATGTAACCATCATGGAACCATTTATTTTTTTTAGATTTCTTTCTTTTTTTATATGCACATGTGTAAGAGGGATCCATTTTTATTTTTATTTTATTTTTTAAATAAATGATGAAATATTATTAGTTAATATTTAGATCCACTTACACGTAAATAAGCTGTATGCCATCTCCATTTAGTATTCTCTATTAAATAATAATAAATAAATAAAACAATAATAACAACAGATTCAATATCCTAGGATTGTTCCGTCTATATATATATTCCTTGTAGAAAACTCAGTCAATGGCCATAGAGGTTGCTAAATTGGATAGATTCACACGTTTTTGAATGTCATCCTGATTTTAAAATTGAAATCCAAGTTTTTTTATCTTAAAAATTTGTTTTAAAATTTATTTTCATTTAAAAATATCTAAACAACACTCTAGAGACTTAAACAAACTCATTTCTAACCCCAAAAAACTTTTAATATCTCTAAAAAAAATAAAATTAAACAAATTCAAAACAATTTTAAAAATTCTAGTTTACTTTTTCTAACATGATTAAAAGACAATATCACTTTCATTAAACTTTCATCAAATAGACAAATTTATTAATACCAAGATTAGTTTTTTTTTTATAATTAGAATATCGTCATCCAAAAACTTTCTCTCTTGCCTTTCAACTTCTAAAACTGAAACATAAAAAGAATTAGATTGAAATATAAAATGCTAAAACAACATGGATGAAAACAATAGATAAACTAAAACTTTAGGGATTAAATTGTTGTTTTTCATGCCAATATCCCAATGGGGTCTATTTTATTTGTTTTGTTAAAGTTGGTCCTTCTATTTTTAATTTTTTTAAAAAAATTAATAAAGTTTTATTCTATAATATCAATCTTTAATTTATCATTGGAATATCGATGGTATTTTGTATATGCAAGAGAATGCAACTTTTAAAAAATAGTAATATATAAAATCATGCTATTATAACTTTTGAGGATGCAATTGTAAATAAAAAAAAGTTTGATAATTGAAACAAAAAATCAATGCTCTTATGAACCGTGCCTTTTCCAATTATTTTAGTTTAGATCCTGTTTGTTTTTGCGTTTCAAAAGCGCTTTTGAAAAAAAATAAAATTTTTTTATTTTTTTCTTTGTTTCAAATTAATATTTTTTTGTGTGTTTTTAAATCATTTTAATACGTTGATTTTTTGATATATTTTTAAATAAAAAACACTTTAAAAAATAACCACAACTATATTTTTAAACAGGTTGTATCTGGTAATATATATGATATTGTATCCAGGAATGTTTTGATTAATATTACTATTTAAGAGCATTTCTAATAATTTAGTAAAACATCATATATTTACACAACATCCAAAACGCTGTCCGTTTTAGTAAAAGAACGTACGAACCTAACGAAGCAGGTTTTGTTTCCCTCTCTTATCATCAAACTCAGATGTTTTCCTGTTCTCTTGTCCTTTTCCCAGTTAACGGCCCTATTTCTATGCCCCAAGTTTTTGAATCTTATAAACAATCACAGCCCCCCCATCTCTCTCTCTCTCTCTCTCTCTCTCTCTCTGCCTCTGTCAGTATAGGGAAATCCGGAAATGAAGGCAAGCTCAAATCTTCTTCATCACAATTCCAAATCCTGTGTGTGTGTGTGTGTGGATAGATAGATTTCTTTTGTTTAAACCACAAACCCCATAAAACTTTACTCTTTTTTTTTGCAGGGATCAAATGGTTTCTGTAATGTTCTCTCTATCCAACTTCTCTTCATTGCACTTTGTCTATTCATTGCCAGTTCTTCCAGTCTCAAGGTCTTGATTTCTTTAGCAACCCAAGTTACTATTATTAGCATCTTTCATTGAACAAGAAAAGAAACTCATGTTTCCTTCATGTTTTTTACTTCAAATTCTATGATCAATGAAACAGATGGGAGAGACATGTTCATCTAACAGCAGCTGTGATGCCGGATTAAGTTGTCAAAGTTGTTCTGCTAACGGAAATACCCGACAGAGATGCACCGAGATCCAGCCATTGATTCCAACATCAAAAGTTGGTTCTTTCTTTCTTTCTTTCTTTCTTTGGTGTTTGATTGCTACACTATATAGTTTTGGGATTTTTCAATGTTTTGATTAGAAAAGAATTGCATTTGGTTAGGTCAAGGGTCTGGCATTCAATAAGTATTCATGGTTAACAACACACAACTCTTATGCTCTTATGGATGCTCAATCAGATACTGGTTCACCTCTGTTCTCTCCTAGAAATCAAGAAGACACGGTTACTAGACAGCTTAAGGTAAGAGACTCGGTCTCTGCATTTGGTTTTTAACATTTTTAATTCACTGAAAAGCAAAAAAAAACACTTCTCTTTTGACTTTTTAGGTCAGTTTGCTTTTTTCTTACTCGGGTATGAGGTCGCATAGTGATATATGTGTCATATTTAGGTGCAAAGAGGGCATGTGTTAGTTTTGTACGGAAAGTGGTTTGGTATTTAAGAATCAAAATAAAGGCAAGCATTATTGACAATTGCTGCATTGCATTGCCTAGTTGGCCTGTCTATGATTATTGTCCTTTGCTTGAAAATTAAGCGTCGAGGCTGTGGTGTTGTTTTGGCGTCTTGGACTTAAATAATAAGCGTTCCAGCTAACTAAAGTAACAAGCTAATGCTTAACTAAGCTAAATGTGATCTTAACACTTCTTCTTTTTTTCCCTTTTAAAGCTCATATAATTGGCATTATTTTTCGCCTAAGAATGGTACTTTCTTGTAGAATGGGGTTCGGGGACTCATGCTAGACATGTATGATTTCATGAATGATATCTGGTTATGTCACTCCATTGGTGGTACATGTTACAACTACACAGCATTTGTAAGTTAATCCTTCCATGTTGCTTAACTTTCACTGGCATCCATTTAATGCTTTAAAAAGAGTTTGTCACTATTTTTAAATTGACTGTGCACCAACTATGATTATCTCCAGCAACCTGCAATCAAGGTGTTGAAAGAGATAGAAACCTTTTTGGCAGCAAATCCATTAGAAGTTGTCACTATTTTTATTGAGGATTATGTGACATCCCGACAAGGCTTGACAAAGCTTTTTAATGCTTCTGGCCTAAGAAAATATTGGTTTCCTGTATCTAAGATGCCTAAAAAGGGTGAAGATTGGCCAACAGTTGATGATATGGTCAAGCAGAATCAGCGTTTAGTGGTCTTCACTTCCAAATCAAATAAAGAGGCTACTGAAGGAATTGCCTACAATTGGAAATATGTAGTAGAAAATCAATGTAAGCTCGTGTTCATTACCTGTGATCAAAATGTATCACCATTAACTATTCAGTTAGGATAGGTAAGAGATCGTTAAATCATTTGATGGCGACTTTAACGCAGATGGAGATGATGGGATGAAAGCAGGTCTATGTCCAAATCGAGCTGAATCATCTCCAATGAACACAAAAACGGCATCCTTGGTTCTTCAAAATTACTTTCCAACTACTCCAAACGTAACAGGAGTTTGCTTGGACAATTCAGCTCCATTAATTAGCATGACCAACACTTGCTATGAAGCATCTGGCAAACGGTGGCCCAACTTCATTGCTGTTGATTTTTATCAGGTATTTTGTTGATTTGCATTCAATAGATTATCACAACAGAAGAGATATACTTAATCGAACTTGCAGCAATTCTTAATCATAAGAAACAGAATTGCAAAGTAGTTTTCCTATTGATGTGTTTGATTTGTTGTTCCAGAGGAGTGATGGTGGGGGAGCCCCAGAAGCTGTGGATGAAGCAAATGGACACCTTACTTGTGGATGTGACAATATTGCCTTTTGCAGGGTATGTTACCACTCCTATTTGCTTCAATTATCATTTAGGGTTAGCTTGTCCATCATATTTCTTATCAATTGCCCATCTGCGTGTCATGCTTTTGCATGTAGATTTTCAAGAATAGGTTCATCACCAAATCAAGCAGGGCTACACAAGTTTGGAAGTGACACACAAACGACATGGTTTATAATTTTTCAAGCATCCATGATTAACTTCCAATATCTCCAATAATGAGTCATTCATGTGCAGGCAAATGCTACATTTGGTACATGTGATGTTCCACTAGCTGCACCCCCTCCACCTGCTGCTGCTGCTGCTGCTGGAGGAGGAGGAAACTCACGAGTTCCTAGTGTCACTCCCTCCAACGTTGCTTCTTTGGATAGCAAACCGGTTCAACTATGGTGGTTGATTGGGACAATCTTGATGATGACACTTCTATTACGATCGTAATTATGCTGATTTGCTCATTTACACGAAACTTTTTAAACCTTTCAGAAATATTGTTTTATGGATGAGTTTTGCCATACTCGTGTCCTCGTATCGATGGTTGCTGTCTATAAGATAATGGTATACATCGTACACACATTATTATTTGATGATTTATGTGCTTTGATTTGTAAGCGCATGACAAATCCTTTCGGGAGAAGTTACAGGTTTCAGGGGAATTGAGTTTATACCTAAAATAAATATACATATGCTAATAATAAAAAAAAAAAAAAAAAACAATGATTGTTCAACATAAATTAGAAAAAAAAAACAGAAATCAATTATGAATAAAAATAATTGATCATACTAGAGAAGTCCATTGTCGAGTTGGAGAAGTAGTCTAATAATTAACCAAGCAATCAAGAAAAATAATTAATTGAAAAAACAATTGAAAAATAGAGTTTAAATATGTGCAGATATTAACTAGAAGTTACAGTCATTTTCAAAAATAAAATAATCAACAAGATAATAAATTAAAAGTCAGAGATTAGCCTATAATTCACATGTATATCGATAGAAGATGAGTTTAGCTTGCATCAAGACTTAATAAACTTCTTTATTTGATACTAATTTTTGTTTAGGATTAGAAATACCAATGTAAGAAAGATTCAAATTATATAACAAAATAAATTGGGTCAAATAATTTTTGTAAATGATGGCCAGCCCTACATATTCAATTCATATAATTTTACCTATCTTTTTTTTCTTTAAAGGGTTTTTATTGTTTTATTTTTTATTTACAATTTTATATACAACTTTTTTTTTCCTGCACTTTACTTTTCTATAACCTTTCCTCCTTAAAACTCTTATCTTTTTCTACACGGTGGTACTTCTTAGAACATATTAGCTCTTTTATGATGGTTCAAGATCTAGAGTTCCTATATATTTTGGCCATCAGAAACCCTAATTGATTTTAAAATTTAAATTAGAAAACTGGTTGTGTAAATTAAGGAATGACGTATCCCCTAATATACCTTACCTAAGGTAAGCTGTATTATTTGCTTGTCTGATATAAACAAAGGTATTATAGTATTTTGCAACTACTGGTTTATCTAAAGTTTAAGAAAAGTCCTTTTTAATATGGAAGTTCTTATCTTATCATGTTAAAAGCCAATCATTCTAATGTCAAAACATGTATATTTTTACTTTTTTCTTTTAATATCAGGAATACATTTTATGTATAAGTTCGTAATCCTTGATATTCGAACAAACAAAATAAATTTTTTGATATTTTTAAAATATAGTTCAAGTTCTCATAAATTTCATAAACCGGTTATTAAATCCAAAAATATATGCAAAGATATCAATAAAACTATTTTTCTTGAATTTTTATATTTAAGGATGTTAAATCATGCTATGTATTTATTTTTATTCTTATTATTTATGCAAATATGATTATTTTTTTAGAGAGACTTGACTATATGCAAATTAAAATAAAAATTGTACTTTTGAAAGAAAGATTTTTTGTTGTTGTTTTTTGTGGAAGGAAATTGATTTATTTAATACCGAAAAAACACCTTGCATGTAGGATCCAAATACTAAATATCAAAGGGTAAAAAATGTGGGGAACCCAAGATTAATTGCAAAATTGTCTTGCGAACATTTGAAAATTTAACTAAAATCATGTTTGGCAAAACACAACAATGTGTTTTAAATCAAATAAAATATCAATTTAAAAACAAATTATTTAATAATCAAACTCAACTCGATGGCAAGGAAACACCAAACTTAAACATAATTCATGAATCAAAAATTAAAGTTCAATTGGCAATCACAATCCCAAAAATAAACGCACAACCTAACACAAATTATCAAATAAAAAATATGCATCAATTCAAATCAAATAATATCCAAACAGTCCAAAATTATACACAATAATAAACATTGTGTTCCAAAGTTTCACAGCATTGTAGTAATTTGTTTAAAAAATAATTTGAGATTATGAACCGACCTTCTTAGGTGTTTGGCATGTCTGAGATTTACCAGAATCAAGGCTATAAGTAGAGGAATACTAACGACACGCGGTCTCCACATGCAACTGCCACTCCTTAGCTATTGACTAAACTGGAAGCACCCAATCTGGAAAGCCATTATTTTAAAACTCAGTTTGACCTAACAGGTTAGTGTGTGAACCGAGGCTTAGGCCGAGACAAGTTTTAAAAGAAATTGGAGGAGAATTGATCAAGTGTAAAACAATCAAAAACCTGAGTTGATCTATGTCACAATTAACCCGACCAGTTAAAATCATGTCAAAACTCGTTGACTATTTTTATTTATTTTAATTATTTTTTAATTGATGTCATTTTTAATTTTTAAATAAAAAGATTTAGTTGGCTTAGGCTAATTCGATTCAACCCACTCCACTCGTGACTCGATATTTGTCCTGGGTCATCTAAAAACTATGGGAAAAATCATGGAGACTAGATTTCAATAAATTAAATGTTGAATGATGAAACAAAAAAAATTCAAATATAAAAACAAATAGCAATTAAAAGAAGAAGAACCTCATTTGAAAACAAAAATTGAGAGGACAACCTAAAATTTTGAATTAAATGGCAAAAAAACAAATCAAATTAACAAAAGATTCAAGAATTAAAAAATTAAAATCAAGAGAACAAGGATCAAATCCAAAAAAAAATCAAGATCATGGATTTAAGGTTGAAATTGAAAACAAATTAGAATTTAATAAAAGAGCTAACAATCAAAATTAGAAATCAAAACATTGAGGGTCTAACCTAAAATATTATCAAATTTTGAAAAAAAAAATTAATTTAACAAAATAATCCAAAACAAAAATAAAACTCAAGAGAATGAAGATCAATCTTTTTTTATATAAAAAAGATCATGGATCCAAGAACAAAATTAAAAACAAATTAAAAGTTAATAAAAGAGCTAAGAATCAAAATTAAAAATCAAGAAATTTAAGGTTAAACCCGAAACATCATAAAATAAGAGGACAAGTTTAATATAAAAGTCAAATGCCAAATGATTAAATTAAAAAATAAATAAATCAAATTTGATAAAATTAAAAAATGAGGACCAAATATAATAAAATTAATAAATAACATACTCTTCTAATTTTTTGCAAGGGCAACATATTTTTCAAGGTTGATGAGAGAGAAAAAAGAGATGGGGGGAGAATTGGTGAACCTGCATCATGTATGATTACATGCACCTCACGTTACGGCAAAACGCATCAAACACTGCTCTAGAATGTGGTGTTTAGCTTAACAGGAGATGTCACACATGCTGCTCAAAAGACGTGTGAAGTTGGCACCTCCCGTGCATGCGCTATCAATATTTTATTTAAAATAAAATAATATTTTAATTAAAAGACTTAAATGCTTCTAAGTCAACTTGTTAATTATAAAAAAAACCTATATAAAATGATGAAGACACTCAAAAACTTTAAAAAAACTTAATTCAAAGGATAATTTTTGTATTTTAATGTTTAAAATTTTTGAAAAACCCTTCACCTTTTATTTTAATTAATTTAGCTTTCAAGGTAAGTTTAATAATTCTAATATACATCTAAAAAGTGAAAAGCCCTCAATATCCCTATAAATTTTGAATCAACAATTTAATCCCGTGAAAAAAGTTATTTTACCGCTAATAGCAAGTTATAAGTTTCGTGTTATAAAAACTAAAAAGTAAAAAATAATTTTATTTTACTAATCTATATATAAAATTAGAGAGAGTATACAGTAAAAGTCTAGGAGTTTCAAAGATTTTATGCATGACTACCATGGAGACCTGATGGTGATTAAAGGCTAAATCTTCTTTAAACTCCTTGCTCTGTTAGGTTTTGTTTGTTTTTGTGAAATGTTTTAGAGATTTGAGGTTACAAAGGGAAAGGAAAAATCTTTCATTCATTAGGCAATGACAAAACATCCAATGAAGATGTGGCGGCAAAAATATTTAATTCATTAAATAGCAATGCACAATTTAAATAATCCCTCATTCTTATTTATATATCTATTTTGGCGCCAAAAGCCATAAATTTTCCCGCCATAAAAAACCAACCTCCAAAAACATCCATTTCCCTTCTTCCTCACTCTCTAGAACCCTAGCAACTCAATCCACACACACAGAGAGATCCATCAATGGCGGACGAGCAGCCAGCGGTGTTAAGTGGGAAGCGAAGAAGAGGAACAGAAGCCACGGCCAGATCCGAAGCCCTTGAGCGACTCAAAGCGCTCCGTCGTGGTGGCAGGAGATCTGAAAATGGCGGCGGGTACGCCATCAAAATGGAAGATCCAATCTATGATTCCGTCCCCGAGGACGAGTACAACAGTCTCGTCGCTCGCCGCCGAGAGGAAGCTCAGGGTTTCATCGTTGACGATGACGGCCTAGGTTACGGCGACGAAGGTGAAGAAGAGGACTGGTCTCAGGCCGGATTACCTCCGTCTTCGGATGAATCGGACGGCGAGGGTTTGAATAAGAGTAGATCTAGAAAGAAGAAAAGTGAAAAGAAAGAGAAAGATAAAGAGAAAGAAGTGAAGAAAGGTAATGCTTCGTTGACGGCTGCTGCGGCGGCGATTATGGGGAAAACGAAGATATCGGCTATGTTTACATCAAATGTTTTTAAAAATAGGGATTCTGTTGGTAAGGTAAAGAGTTTTGATTGTGACAATATTGTTGATGATGTTATCGCGGAGTTTGCTCCTGATGAAGCTGATAGAGAAAGACGTAGAAGAGGACAGTTGATTGTGAAGAATGCTACACCAATTAAGAGTGAAAATCGATTTTTTGATAACGGTAATGATGTTAATTTTATGGTTAAAGCAGATTTGGATAGGGATTTTATTAATTTTAAGAGTGGTGTTGATGAGAAAAAAGAGGGAATTGTGGAAGTGAAAGAGAAGGGAGAGGATAAATTGTCTAATCTGGTTAAAGAGGAGGTTGTAAGTGTTTTGGAAGTGAAAGCAGACGAGGCAGTTGTGAAGAAGGATGGTGGACGTACACTTAATGCGAAGATTAGTGATGAGGAGAGGGATCCAGCTTTGAGTGCTACAGCCGGGTGGAAAGAAGTGATGAATGGTAAGAATGGGGGTGAGGCTGTTGGTGGCGCTGGGGTAGTGGAGGAGGTTAAAAGTGGAGCAAATTGTGAGGAGCAATCTGAGTTTGAGCTGGATGGTGACGGGTCATTACCCTTTTACATTCTTGATGCTCATGAAGAGATTTTTGGTGCTAACACGGGCACGATCTATTTGTTTGGGAAGGTAATGTTACTTGTTTGATATTTTAGCCCAAAATCCTAAAAAAAGTCTTTTTTTGGTGATCCTGTAACACTTTTTTTGTAGAATGTTAACAATGCTTGTTACAAGAACTTGGATGATTCATTAATTTTCCTTCAAGGGTGATTAAAATGGGCTGTACTAACAAATTAGAATAGGTGGCAGTAGGGTGACTGATTGCACTTAATTGACACTATCAGATAACTAATTTCCCAGTGGTAATTTTTAATTAGTTAGCTATGTGTGATAATTAAACTCTATAAGGCTTTAAGTTGAGGTTAGTGATGAACAAAGATGATGCTTTACTTATTGAAAAACATTCAGGAATATATTTATGCAGTTTGGATATTTCTCCATTTTTTTCATGAAACCTGACAAATTTAGTACATTATTGAGCTGGTGGTGGCATTCATTTCATAGATAGCCAATCCGTCCAACAATCAAGTTTGCACTGTGGCATGCAACGAAACTTATCTATTTCTTATGTGTTATTGGTATAAATCCTGGTGTTAGTAGTGATGTTGACATCTGACTTTGGTATTTAGGTGAAAGCCGGAAATACATATCATAGTTGCTGTGTGGTTGTAAAGAATATGCACAGATGTGTTTATGCAATTCCAAATAGTTCTATATTTCGTACTGATGAGATGAGCATGCTAGAGAAAGAGGTTGAAGAGTCACGGATTTCTTCCACAGATTTCCATAAAAAGCTGCAAGTAAGTACATTCTCATATACAAATGTATCTACATATGCGTGCTTAAATTATGGAACAAATGTCTTATATTATGGAACAAATATCTGTGTTTTATTTTCTGGCTGCTTTTAATGCTTTTATGCAATTTTCTTCTGCAGGACATGGCATATGAACTAAAGAATGAAGTTGCAAGCCAATTGTTAAGTCTCAATGTTTCAAGTTTCAGCATGGCTCCGGTTAAGGTTTGCAGATTCATTCATTCTAATGTCAAAAACAGTGCATTTCTTAAAATGCACTACTTATATTCTGCTGTGCTGTTCATATTTCCTGATATTCTTTTTATTTATTTTGTTGACCAACTAACAGAGGAGATATGCATTTGACCGCTCTGATATACCAGCTGGAGAGAATTATGCACTCAAGATCAACTATCCATTTAAGGTTTCCACCAAATTTGTTAAACATAGTAACGCAGTTTAAATCATTGAGCTATATTTGAGACCCTCGGATGTCATATTTGTACATCTTAGAGTTTCTTAAGTTACTGTTTTGATACTATCAAGCTCTGTTAAACTCCTTTCTATTTTGAATTATATATTTTGGATTCTCTGAGTGCAGGAACCTCCGCTCCCAGCAGATCTGAAAGGGGAAACTTTCTGTGCTTTGCTCGGAACTCATTGCAGGTAATAGATCTGGGGGTTTTGCTAACATCCGGGCTTAAAGGGTGTGGTGCACTTTTAAATTCCAACCAGACATTACTTCCTCTTAAATAAATCCATGTGTACGAGTTACATAAGAGTGTGATAGAAATTCAATGTGAAAACTTGCTTTAATGAGCAGACCATCTCTTTCTTTTTATTACAAGTGCTGTCAATATTTTGGCATGTATTCAGAAGTTGTCATCATAACTCTTCTACTGCTTGATTGATTTGTCCTAGACTTGTCAAATCTCAAGCTAGACAGCCTAGCCTTCTCAAAACTCAATAACTAAGGTAAAAAAGAGATCAGATGGCTTTAGCTAGTTAGTTGATTAGTCAATACACTTATTGATCACCTATACAAGTCTCAACGTCCACTGATACAGCTTTATTGTGTTAACTTAGAGTCATGTTTGAATCTGATATAAATATTGAATTGAGGCCAGTAAAGTCAACTTGATCATCTTTTATGCAATTTTAGTTCTGGCAAGTTCCAATTTAGCTTCGAGGGGTGGACAGTTATACATAATGAACAATAAATTCTTTTATGGAAGTGGAAAATAATTATTGTTATCATTTACAGTGCTTTAGAGCTTTTTCTCGTTAAAAGGAAGGTAAAGGGACCTTCGTGGCTTTCAGTTTCAAAATTTGCAACTTGCCCAGCTTCTCAAAAGGTAAGGTTTTCAATCAACACATCTTTTATCAGTTCACTTATCCCTCATGAACTCCTTTATAATATCTTCTATGTTTCCTCTGTACCAATCTTGGTCAGGTGAGCTGGTGCAAGTTTGAGATCATTGTCGAATCTCCAAAGGACATACAAGTTTCATCTTCATCAAATAGCAAAATAGAGATTCCTCCAGTGGTTGTTGCTGCAATAAATCTGAAAACTGTCATAAATGAAAAGCAGAATGTGAATGAAATAGTCTCTGCTTCTGTCATTTGCTGTCACAAGGCCAAGGTTTGATTAAGAGCTCCCATGGCCCATTCTGCTTTCATTTTGATTTCAGGCATTTTTCATTTGGATGTCATCCATTTTGCCTTTGAAGTTGTTGGTTCCAGCACTTATATGCAATGACAATGTCATCTGATCTTGGTTCACATGTCAATTTGAGTAAAAAGGCACTTGGAAAAGGCATCACATATTATTTACTGGTAGAGTTAGATGTAGGTTATGTTCTTGTAATGATACAATACAAATAAAAATTGTTCACTTTGTGCCTTGGAGTCCTAACTTTTGAAGTTACTATGTTTTGTTGGATGTTATCCACAATTTTCTTCCTGAATTTGTTGGTATGGCACTACAAAGTAATTCATAAAAGGGTTTGAAGTTCATTTTTAATGTGATCTTGGTCAGGACGGAAATATTTACATCAGCTTGACTCCCATTATTTTTCATAAATATGCTCCACTTTATGGCTTAGGTTATGTGAACTCTAATTGAAGTTTTGGCATTGTTACCATGTAGGCTTCTAGCTCTAATCCGGGATAAAGTTGATTTCACAAGTGCTTTCCCATTTTATGCCATACAAGTTTATGTGCATTACTAAGATAAGCTACTACTTCTACTGCTTCACTTTTCAGATTGACACTCCCATGTTGGCCTCCGAGTGGAAGAAACCTGGCATGCTGAGCCATTTTACTGTTGTTCGCAAGCTTGATGGAGGGATATTCCCAATGGGATTTTCCAAAGAGGTTACAGACAGAAACACAATGGCTGGATCAAATGTCTTAGCTATTGAAAGCAGGTGAGTTTTCTTTTTTATCCTGTTTTCAATTTCTTGTTTCTTTGTTCTTTCTAATCATATTTCTGGCATCTGTAGTTAAAGTATTTCTTACATCTTTTTGCAGCGAAAGAGCTTTGTTAAATCGTCTGATGATTGCATTACACAAATTAGACAGTGATTTTCTTGTTGGACATAATATATCTGGTTTTGACCTGGATGTTCTCCTCCATAGGACACAGGTGGGATTATTTTTGTGATGCTTTCTAACAGAAAGATTATATGAGGTAAAGTTCTTGTTAAATCTGTGTTCTCATTTATGTAGGCTTGCCGGGTGCCAAGTAGCACATGGTCCAAAATAGGACGTCTCAAGCGTTCTGTGATGCCTAAACTTACAAAAGGAAATGCCATTTTTGGCTCTGGAGCAAGTCCAGGGATCATGTCTTGCATTGCTGGCCGGCTCTTATGCGATACATATTTGGCTTCCCGTGATTTATTAAAAGAGGTATTGTGCACACCTGATGGCATCACATCATGCAGTTAACGCTGGACAAAAAATTCAGTTTCTCACAGTTTAACTTCAATTCATCCAGGTTAGTTATTCCTTGACGCAACTTGCTAAGACTCGGCTGAACAAAGACCGCAAGGAGATTGCACCACATGATATTCCCACAATGTTCCAGACGTCAAAGTCCCTTATTGAACTAGTAAGTTCTGATTCTAACTTCAGTTACTTGACCAGAATTATCATGCTAGGTAATATATTCCTTGTAGAAATTAGAGTTTGAACTTTTCTTGTCCTGGTAAACAATTTTTATTGTGGTTAAATTAGTATGTTTTTTGTATTTCTATAGAAGTGCACATCTTTTTTGATAATTCAGAGTGTTCTATGTGATAACAGACAATTTGTGGTTGTGAAAATTGTGGCTTTACTAATTTGCTCTAAGATTAACAACTCGGATGGTTCAAACATATAATTTGCAACATTGTAATAAAGTTTGCAAATAATTTTAACCTAGCATTTCATATATATCTGGGCTATGGTGATTTTAGTAGCCAACTGACAGCCTAAACTAGCTTAGTTAGGTAAATTGTCTTCGCTTGTCAATCAGGGCATCTTTTAAGCCCATAAAGGTAATGTGATGATGCTTGTGGTCAGCTTTACCTGGTACAAGAAAATGATGAGTGGTCCCCTCTTTTCTGGCCTATTATGGTTCTCATGGTGTCAGTAATGCGTTCAGGTTGAATATGGTGAGACAGATGCATGGTTATCTATGGAACTCATGTTTCATTTGAGCATTCTTCCTCTCACACGCCAGCTGACCAATATCAGTGGGAATCTCTGGGGGAAAACTCTTCAAGTGAGTTCTCGCAGAATTGGTTTTCCCTTTTTTATGATTTATTTCTGCAAGTTGTGTCCAAAACATCATTACAAATGTATAAACACTTCTAATATATGTTTTTCCAGGGTGCGAGGGCACAGAGAGTAGAGTATCTTCTATTGCATGCATTCCATGCAAAGAAATATATTGTCCCAGACAAGATGTCTTCTCGTGTAAAGGAAGCAAAAATGACAAAGAGGAGAATTAATAATGGCATTGAGGATAGAAATGCTGATGAGTTGGACACTGATGCTGCCAATTTTGAAAATGACAATCAACAGAGTGATCATGGGAAAAGAAAAAAAGGTCCTGCCTATGCAGGTGGATTGGTTTTGGAGCCTAAAAAAGGTTTATATGACAAATATGTATTGCTTCTGGATTTCAATAGTCTTTACCCCTCAATTATTCAGGTTAATATCTTTTTCCCTCCTCACCCTCTCTCTTGCTTGATTACCTCATTGATCTACCACTTCATGGCACTAATACTTAATTCATTTTACAGGAATACAATATCTGCTTCACAACAGTTGAAAGGTCTATGGATGGATTGGTTCCTCGTTTACCTTCCAGTAAAACAACTGGAGTTCTGCCTGAGGTATGATCACCTCATTGCTTGTTAGCTTAATCAGTAAAAAATAATTGTTAGAGGGCTTGTTAAAAATTGTAGTGCATGCTATCTATCCTCATCATTTGCATTTATGCTCTTCAATGCATTGCATCTGAGATTTCTGTTTTCAAATATGGAATTATGTGTACCATTCCTTTTCCATTGTTTTGAGCTAAAGTGGTTTCCAGGAATTTATTTTACATGTTCTTTGACAGTTGCTGAAAAATTTAGTTGAGAGAAGAAGAATGGTTAAGTCATGGATGAAGAATGCATCTGGTCTCAAAGTCCAGCAGCTTGACATTCAGCAACAAGCACTTAAGCTCACTGCAAATAGGTTTATATTTATTTTCTTGGCATCTAGATTTTGGTTTTTTTTCTCAATCAATGTCACTGCTGTTCATTTCATAATTCCTACTTTTTTATTCTTATACATTCTGACATGGCTGGCCATGCAGCATGTATGGATGCCTTGGGTTTTCCAATTCAAGATTCTATGCAAAGCCACTTGCAGAACTAATAACTCTACAAGTAAGATAAACATTGCTTTTGCTGAAACTGAATGTCTTGCTCTCAAGCGAAAACTGATGTATTGACCGAGTCAAGTGACTGATATTTAGGGAAGGGAGATTTTACAAAGTACTGTTGATCTTGTTCAGAACAATTTGAACTTGGAGGTAAGACCTTCTGCATTGATGTATAGAAATTGTTGTCAAATTCTTGTAGTATTTATGTTCATAAATTCACAGGACTAGCACTGTGGTTAGCTCTTGAAGAGTGCCTTTTACTTTGAATTGCAGGTGATCTATGGTGATACAGATTCAATTATGATTTATAGTGGACTAGATGATATTCCAAAAGCAAAAGCTATTGCAGGGAAAGTCATCCAGGAGGTAAAATTATGGTCATGTACTTTGTGCTTGCTGGAAAAATTCTATGTACCTTATGTTGCAAAAACAGTTATATGGAGACCTATCAGCATTCCATGCTAAAAAATTCAAAATGCAATGAAGTGTCTAAATGAACTGACCTTGTCATATTCCTAGTGAATAGATAACAGTGGGATACAGTTACTGCACTTTTTGACAAATCCAAAATCCATAAGACTTGGGCATCTATAAAGTTCCAAATTTAATGATTTAACTCCAACTTGCCAGCATGCACTTTACTTAAATCAAATGAAGTCTTCTTTGTTTTCTCCTTGTCATGTTGCTACCATTAGATTCCTCTTCTCTTTTCATGCTCTACATTGGATGTGACTTCATTTAGCTGTATCTAGGTTAACAAGAAGTACAGGTGTCTAGAAATTGATCTTGATGGCTTGTACAAAAGAATGCTTCTTCTAAAGAAGAAGAAATATGCAGCTGTTAAGGTGCAATTCAAGGATGGGACACCATATGAGGTAAATTTTTGTAAAAATAAATAATTTTTTGCCATTTCAGTTACTGTTGTCTTGAATAAGATCGGTATAATAACTTTTTTGCTGCAGGTTATTGAACGTAAAGGTCTTGACATGGTTCGTCGTGACTGGAGCTTGCTATCAAAGGAATTGGGAGATTTCTGCCTGGCTCAAATTTTGTCTGGAGGGTATGCTATACTGTCCTTTTTTTTTTTACAGTCATTTTGACTTTGTACTTGGCTGGGATTCAAAGAAAGTGATTGGAGTCCCCATTTACCTTGTCACACCTTTGGCTCTTGTGCTCACAGGTCATGCGAGGACGTAATTGAATCAATACATAACTCCCTCATGAAGGTAATGTTGAATTATTGTCAATATTCCTTTCCTTTCCTTTCTTTTTTAAAAGAAAAGGCAAATTGTCAGGAAAATGGTAAAAGAGATATGGCCATTTCAATATGGTTATTGTTGAACAAATGAAAGGCAGTTGAAGGGGTTATGGATCCTGGTAGAGAAAGGTGTTATCATCTCAACTTCTTTGGAAAACTAGAGTTGCCATTGAATGATGGCTGTGCTTTAAACTTGCCTTTCCATTTGGAGTCTTATTGTTCAGTTTTGTGAATTTAACAGGTCCAGGAAGATATGAGGAGTGGACAAGTAGCCCTTGAGAAATATGTCATCACAAAGACATTAACTAAACCACCTGAAGCCTATCCTGATGCCAAAAATCAACCCCATGCTCTGGTGAGTCTGAACATTTTTGAATTGTTCTTTAACGGGTCTTTAACCATATTTTCATGGTTTGTACCATTTGACTAATCCATTCTTACTTTTGTGCACCATTTTCCAGGTAGCACTAAGGTTGAAGCAAAGTGGTTATACAGCTGGTTGCTCTGCTGGTGATACAGTACCGTATATAATTTGCTGTGAGCAGGTATTGATTGATGTAATTTGGGTATAGCATTCCAAGCCTTGTATTTAAAATGTAACCTTGTTCAATGTTCTTTTATTTTCTGCCCTTGTTTTTCAATCGAGCAGGGTGCGGGTGCTTCTGCAGTAAGTTTAACAGGGATAGCCCAGCGTGCAAGACATCCTGATGAATTGAAATGTGATGATGGGAAATGGATTATTGACATTGAGTACTACTTGTCGCAGCAAATTCATCCTGTGGTATCACGTTTATGTGCTTCAATCCAGGGTACAAGCCCAGAGCGTTTGGCTGATTGCTTGGGGCTTGACTCATCCAAGGTATTCTTCCTAGCCAGATTCAGAGTTATGATATTTTCCAATTTGTATGCAGCACTTAACCCATGATTAATTGTTTTTACAGTTCCGTAGTAAATCAAGTGAATCTGTCCCTTCTAGCTCACTCCTGTTTGCTGCTGATGATGAGGAAAGGTAATTATTATGCCTAGCAATGCCATTATGGTCCAATGCTTTCAACTATCTTCTGTGCCTAAATTTAATTTCAATAGCTTAGCTTTTGTTATTTGTGTCTAAGGCATCATTTCCAGAATTAATTAATAAAATTTGGAATACATTGTAGGGTATAAATGCAATTATATTTGAAACTGTAATATGAAATCCTTTACACTCCATTTTGTTTTCCTTGAATTGAATTGCAGATATCAGAGTTGTGAGCCGCTAATCTTGTCATGTCCCAGCTGCTCTGGTACTTTTCACTGTCCTCCTGTCTTCAGTTCCATTTGTACGTCAATTCTTGAGAAATCAAAAAACCCACAAATCGAAGAATCTATATCCAATTTCTGGCATAGATTGTGTTGCCCTAAATGCCCAGAGGAAGGTGACTTGGGCAGAATATCTCCTGCAACGATGGCCAATCAGGTTTTTATGGAATTGCTTTCATATCATTAAACGTCTTAATCTTCTTCTATGTTGTGCACTTGGAGAAAGAAATATTACATGGTTCGCTGTCAAGACATTGAAAGATGTTTCCTGGAGTGTTTTATTGAGATGGACTGGGTCCGCGAATGAATTATTTATTAAACACTTGACTCTTTTGAGTTCTGAGTTAAGAGCGGTGAGTGTGATCCTTTCTATTTCAGGTCAAAAGGCAAGCAGAGGGGTTTGTTTCCACCTACTATAAAGGCGTATTGATGGTAATCTACTTATTGCACATTATTACAAGGAATACAAGATCAACATACATGGACGATGATAATAATTAAATCTAGTCTGCTTTCAGTGTGATGATGAAACTTGTAAGCATACCACTAGGAGTCTCAACCTGAGGCTGGTTGGTGATTCCGAGAGAGGAACAGTTTGTCCAAGCTATCCACGCTGCAATGGGCGTCTAGTGAGAAAGGTTTACATCGCATACTGAACTTTAAAGAAATTTATTCCATTGATTGTATTTGGTTACTGAGAAATTTGGTTCTAAATGTGTTTTCGCCAGTATACGGAAGCAGATTTGTACAAGCAACTGTCGTATTTCTGTCACTTGCTCGACACTGCTCGCTGCATTGAAAAGGTTGGTCTCTTTATTTAGTTGTTGATTTGTCATGATAAGTTGCCATGCTCTGGTGCTGATTTAAGCTTGACGTTTCATGGTTGATCTAGTTGCAGGCGGACGCAGGCACTAGAATACAGGTAGAGAAGGAGTTGATGAAAATCCGGCCAATGGTTGATATGGCACTTTCAACAGTTAAGAAGATGAGGGACAGATGTGCTTATGGGTGGGTGCAGTTGAATGGCCTTGCAGTCACAGTATAATTTGCCAAGCAATATGTAAATATCAGGTAAAAGTCTAGTCCGAGCATTTTAACTTTCTGCTGTATGGAAATGGAAATATGTGCCAATTCTTCAATGGCGAACCATCTTATTTGTCGATTCCTTGTATTATGTATAAATTTAGTTTTTTTATATCTAGTTTTATAGGTTTTAGTTTTGAGGTTACAATTAGACCAAAAGAAGTTTTGGGCTTAGAACCAGCAATAAGCAAACAGACTTACATATTTTTTTCCATCAAATTGAGTGTGTTCTTAAAAAAGTAATTAAAATACTTCAATTTCGATGGGGCTGGTTCATTTGTGCCGAAGGCCATGTTGAAAGTAAATATTTCAGAGCTTTTCCATAGCTTTTTTTGTTTTCACGGGTACAAAAATATTCTGGTAAATTGTGCACTCTATTTGATAGATTGTTATTAATGAACTTTTTTAATTACTCATATGTATATTATGGAAGAAATAATCTTTAAATTATATATCATAAATTTATTGGTTAGGCCCTTCCGAATCCATGGGTGTCGATTTTTTGAGTTTTAACACGTCTTTAATATTTTATTAGTACAAATATTTTTGAAAAGCATTCACATTATATTGATGTCATTTATTTTAATTAAAATGACTTTTCATGCTCAGTCATTCTTTTCTTGAGGCGTTGGTCTCTTTTTCCCATATCTTTCTCATTTGGCTAAGCTGCTATGGCATAACTGTGTGTTACATAGTACAAGCTCAAAAAATCCATCTCATGGCATTTTTAATTGTCAAAAAATATTCTTAAGAAAGAAAAAATAATCTCACCATTTCCAATTCAACACTCACTAAAAGTTCATGTCTCCTTGACAATTTATGAACCAAAAGCTTTGGGAGAAACCAGGGAGCGCTCATGAACTATTGTTTTGTACATTTCAAAACGGACGTCCAAACAAGACGCTAACAACTTTGAGACTAACCCACATGTAACATTGATCTCGAGAATTTTATCTAGAACTTGTTTTTGTTTTTAAAATGTTTTTTATTAAAAAATATATTTTAAAAAATTATTTTTTATCTCAGTGCATCAAAATATTTAAAAAAATCAAAAATATATTAATTTAAAGTTAAAAAAATTTTAAATTCTTTTAAAAATGTTTTTAAAACATAAAAATAAATATTATTTATTAAAAATATTTTTGGGTTGTGATTTGATGCTTTCAGTGGCACGCACCTACAATGGTGCACACTAGTCATAAGTAATGATGGCCACATCATGCCTTGATAGGACATTGTACTTTGCCAGATTTTTGGACATTTCTACGATCGCAAGAAGTGATGACTG
>Ga0307517_10004707_pt1 | contig 20887 bp, 20 predicted proteins | sample 23_EM_MG_FD_194515 | JGI IMG/M metagenome (GOLD analysis project Ga0307517, IMG submission 194515) | Populus trichocarpa ectomycorrhiza microbial communities from riparian zone in the Pacific Northwest, United States - 23_EM | ecosystem: Host-associated > Plants > Roots > Unclassified | place...
AGGTTCACCTCGAGGTACCTCGAGGTGATCGGAGTTGGAATTTTTTCAGCTCGAGCCAGCTCGACCTTGGCTTGCGGCAACACTAATACTAACCCCCTACGCGTAGAAGACACACGATAGATTAAGTTGAGAACACAGAAGGACACAAGGTTTACGAACCGATTCCGGTGGAAAGTGGGATACCGAGCCGCACCAGCTGAACGCTATTCGCTACCTCCATGTTCCCGTATCCTGCTGCTGCTGCGTAGATGGCGAATGCTGATTCCGCGACCTTCATGGTCTGCGCGATCTCAAAAGCGAATATTACATAAACCACGATTTTGTTGTGGAAGGAGTCGTTGGGGAATGCTATTGTGTATAGGTCAGGAGACGTTCTGGGTCAACGTATGTCATGGGAAGGATATTTAAGGATGGGACGCACAGACTTGGTTAATCAGTGCTCCAAAAAGAAAGACGCTAGTGGAGTAGTTCGACTGTCATCTTACACGTGGGCCGGTACTGTAAGATATAAGGTTATCCAAACCTGAATTCTGGGTTTTGAAATGTCGAATTGCGCAATGTTATCTGTAATTCGGTCCAAAGAGATATTCATTGCTAGTCGAGGCGTATGCGTGGAGGAATGAAGGAAAATCGTGCAGAGATCAGGAGGTGACGGGATGAGAGAATGTGTCACGATTAATGTTTGCCAGATGTTTGCGGGCTCGGAAGTGATGGGATTATTCTTGCATATTGCCTCCGCAACTCTGATTTTATGTTGTGCCTTTGTTATACTTTAAACGGTTGTGATGGATACCGTTCTAGCTTCCTGGAGTTAGCAAAGTTGGATCGAATTTTTTGGGGGTAAGTAAATTGGTGAATTGAGTTTCGCCGTCGTTCCAGAGTAACATCAAAATGGGGACCTGGTGGTCAACGAGAAAGGAGTGGCATGTCGATCCCCGTCCATGTGGCCTGATTTACCTGGTACTCGTTTATTTGTCTTTGTGATATCCCGCGATTGGTGGAATTTGCGAAGAGACTATATTGGGACATTATTGCCCAAATGGGAAGTCCTGATGACCTTCTTTTGAATGTCAAATGTGTATCGTCATCGACGGGGTGGTCAACATCTCTGACATTTTACACTAAGCGTTATTAAGGCATTTATGGTGGATTGCGAGGTGTATGACGAACAGTGCATGTGGCATATTGTAGTAGAATAGCTCCAGTTGCTGGAAGACAGCGCAAATTTGTGAGAGTGGTGCAATATATAGAGTGAGACATACTGATGGAATTAATTATGGATGACTAGTATATTTTCGAATTCGCCGTTTGGGAATTACCGGGGGTGATCAGCGCGACGGATAGTGCCGGCATAAATATAAGGCATCACTACTCAGCGCCCCGTGCCGACAATTTTGAGTCATTGATATATCAGATAAGAATACACTGGAGTCTCCGAATGGGTATGTGTTAGCGCTAATTGAGAAAGGAAGTCAGCGACGTGATAGCTTGAAATCCACAGGGAAAGTGAGCAATGCTTCGCTCAAGCGTTACATTTAAGAAAGGTGGGTACGGTTTTTCTTCACAAGGTACAATGTTCGTCGTGCCTTTCGAAGGTATACTGTCGTCGACGCTAAAGACCTGGGTGCAGTGGGACGCGTCGGTAGCTCATATCTTCATCGGCAGCTGCTTGGTTTCTACCCAAGTGTTGGTTACTAAAGTGTGCAAACCAGGTTGTCTTTACCTTTTTTAACTCTGAGTCTCGGAGGATTGATGAAGAGAACGGACGTGCACTGTCTTGAGCAGCACAGCCACCCGAGCGCGCTTTTGTTGATTGTTTGGGTATTGATGGTCACGTGTGCGATAAGTGGAGCATCGCTGGTGTTCGATCAGGTCGTCGTGGTCTTGGGCGGGTGGTTCGGGGTATACGGGCTAGGATGATGGTAATGGTAATATTTTCAGGTATGTAGTAGAAATGTGATAAGTAAGAATGGATGACTGATGCTCACGTGTGGGATAATTTGATTGTGACTGTGTGGCTAGAGCTTCTGGGTCTGAGTTGGCGGTTGGCCTTGCGAAAAAACAAATACCGCTTGTTGTTTCCATCTCCACCACTCTTTCGACCGACGACGGATGAAGGCGCTGTGAGCGCTGTACCGGACACAAACGAAATACGAAGGGAAGGAAGAACAAAGGGAAAGAATGAACGTGGATGCCCAGGAGGCGGTGTTGGGGTTGTTATCCATGGGATCCGCACACAACCATGTTCATTTCCACCAGGACGAGCACCAGAATCGGCATCATCATCATCATCATCATCACCACAACGCGCATAATACCAGCTCCCCAACAACGTCGTCGTCGAGCTCGAGGATCACGCCAGCGGTTACCTCATCCGCAACTCTCAATTCGATTCTTACCACTACAACATCTCCGCACATTCCTTGCTCTTCGAGCCCACGTTTCGACTCGGAGTTTCCGACTGCGCCCACTCCGACAATACCGGCGAAACGGAAGCAGAGGGACGTTGGGTATTTTGAGGAACAAGGGCCCCAGCAGAGGGCATTCCATCCCCCTACGCAGTATCCTTTCGAGAATGGTCATCCAAGGCCATACGACCCGCCACGTTCTGCGCCTGCACCCCTGGTACCCGCACCCTCGGAGGCCATCGACTGCATGTGTGGATATACGATCGACAACGGGTTCAGCGTGGCTTGCGACAGATGTTCGCGGTGGTGTCATGGGGTTTGCTTTGGCCTCACGAACAGCGACGAAACGAGAGAGATCAATTTTTGGTGTTGGAGGTGTGAGCAGCGGTCACCTGCGGAAATCGAGTTTGCGAAGAGGGCGATGGAGGAAAAGTTGGCGGCGATGGGGGGGCCGGTGGCGGTGGCTGGGGCGGATGGAGAGGAGGAGGTTGTGTCTGGGAAAAGGAGAAAGGGAAGTCCAGGGACGGAACGGAAGAGGCGGGCGAGTACTGCTGTTCCTGGCGAAGGCGGGAAGCGGAGACGGAGATTATCGGCGGCTCAGCTGCCTACGCCGGTAATACCTGCGCCGAATGGTGGGACGACAGACGAGGAGCAGCACGTGGACATTGACGAGCCGTGGACTCAGGCGTATGTCCATATTGCACAGGATATCGTCCCCAGCGACGAGACGAGGACCAAACTACGCCGACATGCCCAGCATTGGCGGGGTGTTACAGCTGTTACGCCGACTCCAGCGCCCATCGCTGTTACAGAACTCCCTTCCGCGAGCATACACAACCCATTCCTCCCTTCCTCATTGAATCCAGATGTTTTGCCACCGGCGTACGGTGTACACGCCACCCAGCCCATCTCTTCCGACCATCTCATCACTCCCTTTTTATCACGCATAACACCCTCAACATCATACCTAGCCGACCCGTTGAACGCATATGCGCATCTCGGGATGCCCAAACCTTTTGTCCATCTCATGGGGCCGCCGTTGGGAGTGGCGCTGGATGCGAGGCAGGTTGGGAACGAAGGTCGATTTGTGAGGAGCGGATGTCGTCCCAACGCAGTGCTGAGACCCGTGTTGTGTGAGCAGAAAGGAGAGGAGACGTTGGGTTTTGGTGTGTTCGCGCTGAGGGATCTGAGAGTGGGCGAGGAGGTCGTGCTTGGGTGGGAATGGGACGATGGGAATGCGGTGCATACATTGCCTGCGCTATTGAAGACTCAGCATATGTTTCCGTGAGTTTTTTCTTTTTCTTTCTTGTTATTATTTCGTGAATTTAACGACTGTGTAGGACACCTTCATCTCCGCCACACGAGGTAACACACCTCCGAAATCAAATGGCCAATATTCTACATGCACTCTCTTCCACATTTACATCCTGCGCATGCGGTGCTCGCGCACGGGATTGTGCCCTCACACAAATGGCGGTGTTCGTCGATGGGCAAGAACATTTCACGCACCTTGTTCAGCAAACCGAAGAGTCGAATCACACGTATACTACGAGTGGGCGAATGCGTAAAGGCAGAGATCTCGATCTTGGACCGTTGGTGGGGAGTACGCGGGGGTTTCGGACTAGGGAGAGGGTGCCGATGAGTGGTGGGTTGGGCGGGATGGAGATGGACGGAGATGAGGAGGTGCCGGTCGTGCAGGTGACCATTCAAAGCCCGAGTCCGCATAGGCGCGGTACAAAGGGCAAGGAGAGGGCGGTGGAGGGTGATGTGGATATGTTTGTGGATGATGAGGAGACGAGGGGGAGATCGACAGAAATGAAGAGTTCGTGTTGTCCTTTATTCTCTCGTTCACGATGGGCGCTCATTTATTCCTTTTTTTTACATTTAGGAACACCAAACGCTTCGAAATCACCAGCCAACAGCACTTATATACCCCCATCGCCCGCTTCTCCCCCACATCCAACGCGATCTCTCCCAACTTCAAGAACGGAATTATCTTCGGAGCTACGGCCTCCAGACCCCACAATATCAGAGAACGACAAAGACGACTCACCGCCAAAGCTGGGCGAGGACAGGATGCCGCCGAAGATGCGAAAGCGGTGGATGCATCGTGAGATTGAGGCGATGAAGGAAGCGGTGGCGGACGATCGAGAAGTTGCGCTGGAATTGGAGGAGCACCCTGGAATGGTGGGACTTGGGATTCGCTTGGAGAAGGGTTCGGATCTTTTTGGTATTTTTTTTTTTTTTTTTTTTTTTTTACGATTTGCGCTCTGGGACTTACGCGAATTGTTGTTGTAGATGAACAACATCTCATGCCACCTCCGCCTTCTCTGCCCACGTCATCGACAGCATCGGTCGCCTTTGCCGTTCCTTCCATCTCCCCTCTTTCGAGATTTGCAGATCTTTCGCTTCGTTCACCTGCGATCAATTCGCTTGTGTCCAATCATCCTGCATTACAACAACACCCGCCCCGCGAGACTCCTTCACCGGCACCAGAGAAGGCGATGGCCAAGGTCCAAGCGAACGATAAACCTTCCTCAATGTCGCCTTCTGCTGCGGAGAGATGGAGTCCTTTGAGGAGAACGGTGCCAGCCAAAGATGTATCGCCTACACCACCTTCTGACCCTGAACCCGCGAGGGTGGAAATGGACGATCAGACGACGCCGGCTGCTCCTGTGGGCGTCGATCCTCTTGACGAGCCACCAACCCCAACGACGACTAATTCGGAAGATGTGTCCGTGGTGACGTCATCGCCATCTTTCGTTGAACCGCCATCGTCTACTCCGATTGTTTCGGATTCATCATCGAGTTTGGATGTTCCGACAGAACGACCGCCGAGTCCTGCTTCGATTCCGAGCACGCCGCCGCCGCCATCACCACCTGCAGTGATAGTACCACCACCACCACCAGTCGAAGTCGTGATCCCGGAATGTCCTCCAGCTTCAGCTTTGTTCGATGATGAGTTGCCCCAACATACAACGGATGTGGATGTGCAGATGACGAGTGAAGATGAAGTGGTCCAGGAGGTTTCGGAACCTAAACCCGCCTCGCCGTCGTCGCCTCTCCCTTCTACAAACCCAGAGATACGAGAATCCGCTCCTCCTTCCCCCGTTTCACCGCCTGTTGAACCCCAAACGGCGCCCGTATCTCCTCTTCTACCAGTACCACATCCGCCTTCATCACCTTCCCCACCACCTTCGCCCATCGTTGAACACGTAATTCCAGAACGTGCAGCTACACCCGTTCCATCGATCACCGTCGAACCCGAACCTGAACCCGAAACCCATCCCGAAGCACCCGAAGCAGAGGCGGAGCGCCCTGCAGCTGCGCCGCAGAAAGTGAAGCTCTCGTTGCAGGCGTGGAAGATGAAGAAGCAGGCCGAGAAGCGGCAACAGCAGCGGGCTGGACATGCGCAGGCGCAGACAGGGGGCAGAGGGTTGGAGATTGGGAATGTGAATGTGAACGGAGGTGGGAGTGCGAGTGCGCAGGCGTCGCCGATGAGTGTAAATTCGGCGTTGGGAGGCGGTGAGGATGAGCAGGGTACGATGGAGGTGGAGGGTTGTAAAAGTGATGTGGAGATGGTTCGTCCTCCCACTGTGGCTGCAACTGCGACTGCGACTGCGACCCCGAGTATCGCCGCCCCGATTGCGAAGCTAGAGTTGAATGGCTATCACGGTCCACCACTGCTCCTCCCCCAGACGCGAGAGGCGAAACAGGAGGTCATCGAGAGACCTTTGAGTGGCTTATCGGGGTTGAAACATCTCATTTCGGCCCCGGGTGCGCTCTCGAATACGAAGACGGCACCTGTGGAGCGTTCGGTGTCGCCGATGGGACCGGATTTGGCGTTTAACTCCTCTCATTCGCAGTCGCCTTTGGAGGGCTATGTGCCGCTTCTTCCTACGAAATCGTCGAAGACTTCCACTGTCCATCGTCTGCCGCAGGAAGATGGCGAGATCAGAGATTCGTCGTCCACCATTACGAATTCAAATTCGAAACCTGTCTCTGTCCCTCCTCGTGCCCCTCCTCTCGTTACATCCAACACCGAACCTCCAACCCCAGTTGTGTTACCACCTCGGCCCAATCTCCTTCATGCACACTCCATGGCCCGGTTGCCCCCTCGTCCTGCAGTCGCGCCGCCCCCTCCATTGACTGGACGTGGCACTCCACCTGGACAAGGCAGGAGGTGGGCCTCGCCAGTTGTTCCTCCCTCACAAGCGATTTCTCCTTCCGTCTCCATGCTCGCTCCATCTCTCACTCGACTTAAACCGCCTACGGCTCCTCGATCAATGAATGTGGCCACAGGGCCGTCGACACCGCCGCTGTCGAGTCTTAATCCGAACACTGTAGCCCCCAAGCCAGTCCACAAGTCCCCGCCGAAGGGCCCGAGAGCGTTGATGGAGTCGTGGCCAGGTCCGAGGAATCTGAGCGGGAGTTCGAGTACGACGACAAGCACGGCTGCGGCCAACATGTCGATCTCGCCTAGTGCGCCTCCTACCAACTCTCTTCCTACATCAAGTATGCTTGTGTCGCCATCGCTACCGACGGCGACGACGACGCAGTATATCCCTCGTGGGCCGTCTGCGACGAGAGATTTGGAACGGTGGCCGAATACGACGAAGGACTTGGATCGGTTGATGGAGACGCGTGAGCGGGATCGAGAACGAGAACGGGACCGCGAACGTGAGAGGGATAGAGGAGGGAGAGATAGGGATAGAGACGAGAGGGAGCGGTATGGCGATCGCGATCGCGAGCGGGATAGGGATTACGATCAGCGGCATTATCGTGGGATGAGGAGGCCCACGTGGAAGACGTACAGTTAGGCCTAGTGTTCGGTGGTGTGTGGGTTTTATTTTTTAGGTTATTTTTTCATTATTCCTTTACCTCTCTCTTTTTTTTCCTCCCGAGCCTCGTCGTCATTGATCTTGGTTATTTCATTCGGATTTCCCGTTTTCTCTCGTCTGTTTTCTCCCTCTCTCTCTGTCTGTTTCTGTATTGTCGTTGCTCTCTGTCTGGTTATTTTTGCATAACTTATTACTCGTGTGGTGTATCTCCGAACTTAACAAGCTATGTTCTTTTGGTAACCATTAATGAAGTGGCATGAAGACAGGTTTGGGAGCGTACTTGCTGGGCGCCCCTTGGCGGGAAAGTCCTGGCAGACTTGGGTACACAAAGAGTGCATACCGAATTGTTATTGTGCGTATTTACCCTCTTCGTGTAGAATGCATTCGAACGTAGGTTCAAGTTCTGCTGCATCGGTGTCATTGCGAAATGGATCAACGATGTAGCTTTCCTTCAGCCGCGTTCTCGAGTGTTTGACGGGATTTACATTAGAATGGTAGTGGGCCTCGTTTTGGCTCCCATGTACGTTTCCTGCAGTGGCCTTGACGTCAAAAGCGTCCTTCAAAAATGGATCGAGCAGGCTTTCGCGAAGTGAATAGCGCTGCACTGAGAGATTACAGAGGCATTATTTCGTGAATCATCACGGGGCTGTGGCAGACGCTAAACAAGAGGACCGTTCAACGTCCAATACTTACGTACAGCCAGTCAGTACAGGTATCCACAGCCCCATAGAAACGAATAGATAAAGTCATATCATATCCAACAAGCAGCTTTCAGGAAAAAACAGGCATTCGCGTCGTGATACAATATATGCATACATGTCACTTCGAAACCACATGCAAGTTTGAGAATGAATATAACTAGAGGAAACACTTTCGCCGCGATGGCAACTCTCTTCGAGTCCCTCTCTTCACGGTCCTCCTGGAGGCGATTGCCATAGAGTGGGAGGAGGACAGCCTACCATGAACATCATCCCATGAATCTTTCGATGGGCTCTAGGAACCCGGAAAGGAGGATGGCATTGACCTGCTTGTGTCCCCAGGGTATGATATCGGCCGTTCGTATCGCTTCTGCGTACGGCTGTGCCTAGTCTTTCTGGTTGACGAGGAAGGAGAGATATATAAATCCTCTCCAGGTCTTCGCGAGGGCGTCTCGTTGAAATATTTTACGTTTGTTTGAGAAAGAGCCGGGGTGGTGGCATCGTTGGGGGACATGGCACCAGGGAAAGATTCGGGCAGATCGTGTTCAACTTGATCCCCGAGAAAGAATGTTTGGTTCATATCCTTTTTCATCTTTTTCATATCCTTTCCCATCTGATTCATGCTAGCGTTCATCCCTTCCATATCCATCTTGAACGTGATTTTATCGAAGGGGGAGGACGCCGTGTGGGATGAGGCCGAGGGCCGTAGTACGCACGGAGGATAACGAGCGCGTGATGGACCTAAAGTGAGTATCGGGGCCGGGTCAAGTCTGTGATGCATACAACATACATACCTTCATTTTTTTCGAGATATTTGTCGAATGGCTCTTGAGCTGAGGGGGTCTCGATCCTTCTTCCGGTATCAGCTAAAACGAGGGGTCAGACACACAACAATGGGAGCAGGGATATAAAATGCTGACATTTGGGGAAAGAATTTAAGATCGGTGCTGGGGTTGGATTGGGAGTGGGTTGCCTGGACTCCTCAACCTCATCGTCATCTAAACTAGCAGATTCACCAACCTCTGAGGATGGAATGGTGAGCCTAATAAAAACAAAGCGCATATAAAAAGAATAGAACCTTCTATTTCATCCAACGGCGGAATGCGAAGCGTTGGGTCAAAATCGTGATAAAAATCAGCAGGAGCGCCTCCGGTATAGGAATTCTGGTGGAAAGTCATATGCATGTTGCCTTCAGTGTAGTAAAAGTTGCCACCCGTGACCGCAACGTTCTTGGACTTTTCGAACATTGGCATAGGTCAGGTATTTAAAAGCGGGTCGAATGGCTTGAATCAAGCTGCAAAGTAGCGTCTGGGAAAGGTGAGAGAAAAATGCCACCGGCACATCCTACTTATGAGAAAACGTCAGTCACGGTAGGAGAATATTACCGAAGATTATCAATTAAGGCCCGACAAGTTGTCTCGTAGAGGCGAGGAGGAGGTTCTGGATGCGTCTGGACTGTGGCTGTGCAGAGAGGTCACGACAGTTTGGCATCAAATCGAATAAGCCTGCAGTGGAATCGCTCCGAGTGCATGAAGTGGAAGGGGCCATGGTGAGAGGTCCGTAGTGTTGAAGTTGAACTTTGCAGGGTATGCATCCAGGGGTGTTTCTAGTAATCATCAGCCTCACATGAAGTTGGAATGGTCAAGGGGTGCAGTGACAAGATATCCCAAAGATATCCACGCAAGTGGAGAGCCAGCTGGCCTATATGTAGATGGCCAGTGTGAGATGTTGAGGGCAGAATATCGCAGCAAAAAGGAATGGAGCGGATGCGTGGCATGAGTGGATGGCTGGCGAGGATGCTGAGCAATGTCCGATCCAAAATAGCCAATTTTTGGCACGGACAATTTTTCACCAGTTCTGTCCGCATATGGATCCGACCTACCATTTTAGAGATCTTTCCGTCCGCATAGCTGATAAAACATATTTGGGACCACCTTCCGTCCGCATAAGGGATCAGGCATCAATTTGAGTGAAAGTATACCAAAAAAAGTGTTACGGCTGGTTGTCCAAGGCTACTTAATGGTAATGATCACGGTACAAAGCTCGCTCATTAAGATTCCTAGCATCCGGCCAGCAGTCGACAAGCTGATACCCAAAGCTCCTCATTCCCCAGTGTGGAATCTTCGAGGAGGAAACTAAATGGATCGAGTCCGAGAGCCCATATATATTATTCTGTCATTGGCCCTCCCTGTGTCAGAATAATATAAGTAGGGTCAACGATACCGGCCTTGATCATATCGACGTATTCGCCCTTCGCAGCGTCGTAGCCCCAAGCGAACTTGTCGGGGGTACCGTACTGCTTAAGAAGAGTACCAACGATGACGCTAGCTTCCTCGCCTGGATTACTAAGAATGGCGCGCGAAAGACCAGTGAGAGCGCGGCGGATGATAGCAACACCGAGTTCCTGGTCGAAGTTGATAGTGGGGATGGGTTTCGCGTCAGGAGAAACGGGGGATGAAGAAGAACCAGTGCCGCTTCCAGGGGAGTTGGTAGCGAGCTGGAGGGATGCTTTGAGGAGAGCGACACCACCTCCGGGGAGAATGCCCTCTTCGACAGCGGCGCGGGTAGCGTTGAGAGCGTCGTCGTAGCGGTCCTTCTTCTCACCGACTTCAACCTCGGAGGTACCACCGACTTTGATGACAGCGACGCCGCCACTGAGCTTGCTCTTGTCGAACTCGGAGGTGGTGGGGTCAGCAATGATCGAGCGAATTTGCTCGCAGCGAGCTTGGATGGCGTCCTTGGATCCTTCGCCGTTGAGAACGATAGTATCGTCTTTGGTGACGGTGATGGAACCAGTGCTGCCGAGCATTTCGGCGGTGGCGCGTTCGAGTTTAATATCCAGCTCGTCGGTCAAGACCGTTCCACCGGTTAGGATGGCGAGATCACCAAGGATGGACTTGCGGTTGTCGCCGAACCCAGGGGCCTTGATGGCGACAACCTGGAGTTGCCCACGGAGCTTGTTGAGGATACACGCAGCGAGGGCTTCTCCGTCGACGTCCTCGGGAATGATGACGAGTGGGCGACGAGCCTGGGTGGCGGTCTCAAGGGAAGGAAGGATATCCTGGAGCAGCGAAATTTTCTTCTCCGAGAACAAGATGAAGGGCTTCTCGAATTCGACCCGTTGGGCCTTGGCGTTGGTGACGAAGTAAGGGGAGATGAAACCACGGTCGAAGCGCATGCCTTCGGTTATCTCGATTTCATCCTCGGTGGTACGGCCCTCCTTGACGGTGATGACACCCTCCTTTCCGACCTTTCCCATAGCCTGAGCGATGAGGTTGCCGACGTGAACGTCACTGTTGGCTGAGATGGTGGCGACCTGGGCGATTTCAGCTGTGGTGGTGATGGTTTTGGTGTGGGCGGAGAGGAATTCAACGACGCGGTCTCCGGCGGCTTGGGAACCTCGTCGGAGGTCCATGGGGTTACAGCCAGCGGCGACGTTCTTCACACCCCCAGAGTAGATGGCACGGGCAAGAACGGTGGCTGTTGTTGTCCCGTCACCTGCAACTTCGTTTGTCTTTTGGGCAACGTCCTGAACAAGGCTTTAAAAATGATGAGAATGACACCGAAAAATAAAAAATGACAACACATACCGAGCACCAAAGTTCTCGAACTTGTCTTTTCATGTAATGGACTTTGCGACCGTAACACCATCTAAGAAATATGAACAGAGAACTGAATTGAACACAAAAATAAGAAACCTTTTGTAATCTTTGGTCCACCGAAGGACTGTTCAATGATGACGCTGCGGCCTAAAAACGCCAGAAACCGCGTCAGAAACTACCATTTTCGCCACTCTCGCGCACACTCCCAAACTCACCCTTGGGTCCGAGCGTAACGCTCACTGCATTCGCAAGGACGTCGACGCCCTTGAGAATGCTCGCTCTGCCCTCGTTCGAGAACCTGATCTCCTTGTGTGCGCCCCGGGTAAGCGCTGGCTTTGCAGCCTTGGCCGCAGCACGGCGGAGAGACCTAGATGAAGTGGTCGACAGGCGGTGCATTTTTGAGAAAAAAAATTGGAAGGGTGAGGAAAACAAACGGTCGTGCGAATGTTATGAAACCCCGCTTGATTTTTTGGGACACCAGAAAAGTCTAGAAGGTCATGTGACCTCCCCGGACGAGTCTCGTCCTTACAGCTATCTGCAAAACTGCAGACGTTTAGAAAATTTCCAGATGTGCGCCTTTGTTTGTAATAAACAGCCATAATAGGTGGGACAGCCTTACTGTGATGTTAAAGGTTGGTGAGTGGAGCGCTGTGGAGTGTTTGGGCATCGCGTACCGTGTGGCACGCCGAGTGATATTATCAACTAGAATTGCATGGGACCCGAATATAATGTGGAGTGGGAGCGCTCATTGCCGGCACCATATCCAGTTGTTTACTACAAACAAAGGCGCACATCGAGGAAATTTCAAAACGCCTACGGTTTTGCAGGTAGCTGTAACGCATGGCGATCCAACAACGGCATAGTACAAGGACAAGTGTACATAGATGGATGAATATCTTCTGACCTAGCCCTGCCCGTACCGCAGGTTCAAGGCCCATCACATCTCAAGGTGTTCCACGCTTGAATTAAGTTGCAATACATAACATTTGGCGAAGATAAATGATGGGCGTCCACGTCGCATCCAGAAGCGCCGGAGGGAACATTAACTGTGCATCCGTTAATCCTGACTTTCCGCGTATATTTCGAGGTGACTTATATTCACGTATTTTAATCAACAGATCGCCAACCGTCCCTATATTTTCAGATGCAGATAATGACGTGCGGTGAATAGAACAAACTGTATAGGTCTGACTCTGGGCCCTTATTCGATGACGACTCAGAACACCACATTTTAAGGAAACCTTACTCCTTTGGGTCCATCCATGGCTTATGACGGTTCTCTCGGATTGGCTTCACCTAATGCAGTCCAATGCGGTCGCGTATATATCTTTCGTATTTTCGTCTTTGCGAAGTTCGACTCCACCTCCTTGCCTTTATTTTTATCATTAGATATTTCTGTCGTGGGTGAATTACCAGTAGCAACAGTGAAAAAATGGCAAGCCCGAAGGCCCTCATGTTAGTATTGGGTCCTCAATCTTTCAGGAGCACTAACGACCTCGTCCCAACTCGACGCAGGATTATGCGCTTCTCGATCCAATATTCGACAATTGGTGAGCTACTTATCCATAATATACGAGTTCCCTCATTATATCTTCTCGTAGCGCTGCTATGGTACGACTATGCCCTCACATGGACCCGTGAAGTGAGATACTTCTGGAAAAGACCATTCACGCTATCGACTGCGATGTACATCCTGTGCCGGTACGGCATGGTATCCAATGTGTTGTATGCATTAGCACTGGCGCAGAAGCTCCCAACAATGAGGGTAAGTTTTGTTGAAGCGCAGGGAACGATTGCCGAACGTTCATTTATGTCACTGCATGTTTTGATTATCTAGTATTCGACTTTGCCTATGATCCCCCTTCCGTACGCCGTTGACCTGATTCTTCCAATTTGGGATCTGTAGCTGCGACGCGGGGTACCGAATATGCGCAATCCTGAGCATTCTCGGTCGAGTTGGCATCGTCAGTGAGTGGGCGTTTGTTACCTCTGGTCTCGACGTCTGACCGACCCTCCCCTTCACCCCGCCTGTTTCGTTGTTTTATCTTCCAGCTGTAATGGGCTCAAGAACGTACGCCCTATTCAATAAAAACAAGATCATTCTCGCAACATTTGTTTCCCTTGGATTGACGGTGATCGTTGTCGCAGCGGTGAGGATTCGTTCCGACATGTGTTCGAGTGGATCAGTCACATACCAATCATTTTTTGTGGCCGCCAGATGCATGTACCGTATGCCTCTTGTAGAGGAAAGAATAAAACTGACCCGTTAGTGTTCCCTACATCACCTGTCCATCTCCAGCTGACATCCGATTCCCCTATTCCAATGAATAGAGGTATTGAATATTTGTCGACTGTGCCTCTTCACAGAAACTAACGTTATATTGTGGCAGCACCCAATCTCCTCTCCATTGTCACCGTAGCATATGAAATGCTTGCGGCCGTATTCACGATGGTGCGTACTGTACAGGCGCTGAATCTTGGTGGATCATGGTGGGTGAAACAAAAGAGTTTGACATTGCTGGTCCTTCGAGAAGGTGAGACTATCCTCACAAATTTCTCCCCAAGTCCTTACGCCCATTCGATCCGCCCTAGGTCTACTATATTTCGGGTGGGATTTCGTCGCGCGTGCGGGTCAAGGTACATTGCTAACACTTAGTACTCAGGTTCATCACTTCATTCACGACACTCTGCCTAATTTCCCAATTAGTAAGCCCTTCGCACCTCCCAGTGCCATCGACCCACTGACTTGATCACGCAAACAGCGAGGTGTTGTGAGCAATTCATTTTTCCACCTTCCAGAGTTCTCGTTTTCTGAACACAGAGGACTCCGCAAGCCTGGAACCTTCTTCCCTCGATTCATGAACGCCATTACCATGCCGTACGCATCTTCCCTTCATCTTCCCAATAATAACTTCATCCTAAGCTCTCGCCCGCCCGTCCATTATCAAGTCTCGCAGGACAAATGACCGCCCGCTTCCTCCTCCATCTCCGGGAATGGGATGACCGAATTTGCAACCCAGAAACCGACCAATGGCACGCGCATGGAAAAAGCAGTGACCGCGGCCCAATGCGGTTCAAGAAATCCGAGCCTCACACATCTGAGGTACGCTCCGGGGGCGAATCTTCCGGAGGGAATTTGATGACGGGGGCGGAACCTTGAAAACGTGTGGTCGGGACTTGGAAGACAAATGTATTTTTAGTGCAGTACCTCGAAATCTCGGAGCGAATGACTCTAAGAGTCCCCTTCATACCTCCGTGGACATTTATCTTTACACAATGATCTATTTACATGAGTTCTCTAGATATTATGTAGTATCCTCTCGCCGATCGCCTCATCCTCCCTTCTATTTTCATACCACCACCACACGAACGCGGCACCGCACAGAATGGGAAAGTAATGCGTCAACTCGCAACTAGTGTGACAGGTTCTGAGCCCGACTCCGAGGTCGACTCGTCATCCAATGCAATGACCGATCTTTTAGGGCAATATACTGGGAGCTGCTAATGGTTTGGGAGACCGAGAGATTGTCCCGAACCACATCACAGAAGACCATCTAAGCCTTTAAGGCTACTTTGCAAACTCTACGAGAAGATGTATATGAATGAGGTGACCTGGAATTCATGGAGCATTGAGAGTGGCCTTGGCATCATCCATGAGCGAGTAAACAATGAAATGGAAGATAAACCACATTTGGACCACATCAAGATGAGAGAAAATTATTTGTTGACGAACTTTCGATCAAAACTGATGTGCCTGGATCTGCAAGCAAGTACTTATGTACATCGAGGATCATTCATTAAAAGGGCACAGAAAGGCACCATCCTGAAAAACTATGTATAAGAACCATCTGCGGTAGAAAATTCTCGGTCACTACAATCGGGTTGCGCCCCTCATATTGACTCTCTGATCTATACTACCTTCCGGTCGGTTTTATGAACACTGTTCTACACATCAATGCTGACATTAACGCCTTGTATTAGATGGAAAATGCAGCGACCCCAAGGGAGACATTCGCTGCGATGGCAGCTGTTGTAAGCATAATTTAAGCATACAACGTGTCAATCATTTATTGAACAGCATGCATCGATATCCAGGGAGGTGGTATCGTCGCGTTCTCGATCTCTCTTCTGTCTTTTGCAAACGATCTCAAAGCAAACAATCACCTTGACGGACCAGCTTTCCTTATAATTATATTGCTCTACCTCACGACGGCAGGAGGGTCTTTATTTATCGCAGTCGTGGTAGGCATCTTGGCAGTGCTCCCCAAAAGGGAGACATCGAGCAAACGACACAAAGTTGGAATTGCCCTGCTCACCTTCTTTTTATCCATCATGCTACTTGCGATGCTGGCTGGCCTCATATTCATGTCAAATTCCATCATCATTGATGATGCGGGGGGGGGTTGGCCGTTTTCGCCTAAACTCTGCTATACTATATCCTCTCATCTCAGCTTTGATGTTACTTCTTGCAATCTTTCTCTTTTGGCTGCTTAGATCTGGTCGATAGAATCAATTTTCTCAGATTTGATCGTCAATTTATCCTTAGTACCTGGTTTTCAAGAGAGTGGACTCGGAGCATAACGATCAATCATCCCCCTACTCGTGCATATTCTAGGGCGGGCGATACCCATCGACGTTGAAGTTCAGGTTTGCACTCGAAGCCGGCATCCCATTGTACAGAAAAACCGAGCCACGAAATCGTAGTGCGGGAAGTTCGAGACGTTAACGGGGAGAGGGTGGAGACGAGTTGGACTCGACGAGGGTGGGGACCGAGGGCACCGAAACTAGCTTTATTCTTCCAAATTTTAATTCATGTGTTCGGGTATTATGCGCGCTGCGCCTAATTCTTACATAATCAGAAAGTATATACTCCATTCAAGAGCCCCATTCTACATTAGTTCTATATCTATCTATAAAGTAAGAAATGTGGGTGAACTTGGGGTGAACAAGCTGAACGAGTGTGTGTTATAACACCTTCCTAATTTGGTAACCGCTGCCATCAAACCTGCCAACAACGACGAGTGCGTATCTCACGAATGCGAGCGCCAATTTCTTATCTTTTTTGGAGGTATACTAATCGATACTAAAATTCAGGAATTTTCATAAAGGGAGTTAACATATATCTTATAAATGGGTTCTATAATTCTACCTCGATAGTGGTCGCGAGCTGTCGGCACCATCAATGGATGGGATAAGAGTTCACGTTCATCGATGAACTGTGCGTGGAGGGCAATGAGGTTGCGAGTTATCAATTCTCTGGCAGTGGTACATATTTCCACCATAAGTACTAAGTTGCCGACCAGAAGTTACTCGCCTTGTCCATTCTAAGAAGCCCACTTGTTGTGTGGAAGTTTACCTAAGGTCGGGTGGGTCTGGTCATTTGGGCGTCATATAGCGCAGGTTGGAAGAGGCGAGTTGCGCATTTTTAGGATATCACGTTAGTGTTTTGGGAGGGAGAGAACAATTGATTTTCCGGTATAATTTCTTGAATATTTAAACAAACTTCATAGGTTCGACAACTTACTGTAAGTAAATAGAGAGAAGTACGTGAGATTAGGAAAAGAAAATCTTACCAATTCGAGAAGAGGAATGTCATGAGCAAGGTCCCCGTAGAGTTATACCTCACTTGTCATAAATACTAGGCCCGAATTCCTATCGAGGTCCCTCTTCTCTTTGAGCCTGCCAATTGTCTTCGTAGGGCAGATCACCAATAAAAGGGAAGAAATCATTTTTGTCCGACTGTGCTAACGAATCACCACCTCACCACCGTATAGGAGGGGACGGGCGCGGCATTCATTCTTATACGAAACATCAATACATTGCGTGTGGGTGGTTGGACGATTGTCACCTTGTTCGGGAAGGTTAGATGAACGTCGACGTACCTACTTACAAGACTCTAGCTGCAACATGTTTGTGTTGTTCGAGAAGTGGAGAATGTGGGCGGCTGTGAAGTTAATCCAAATCCTTGGACATTGGGATACCAACAAACATACCTCGCATTTGTTTTGTCGTTGGACATAGGATTAGCATGACGACACGTCCTCTTGAAGGGAATAAACTGTGGGGGGTTGATGGGTAGAGCCTTACGGGTGATCTCGCCATATACATCGAGCGAGCCACGGATAATTTGAGGCCAGTGAAACGGAAACATCAAATAGCTGTATTCCGACAACAGGAATTGAACTTACAATGATGGTGTAAGAATCCCCAGCGTAGATAACTAATCTCCGTAATATAGCATCCACAGGTGATTCGGAATGGAATTGGTAGTAATCGTATGGTCTTTGTAGATACGCGTTGGAACGGGCAGATCTGTCCGTAGGTGTGGTCTGCGCGGCGGGATCGCGTCGAGCGGGGCCGTACGGTGTGGCGTCGCAGGCAAAGTGATGATGTTCTGTACAGACGCGACGCGCTGGCACACAAGGACGTGCACAGCCACGGATCGTATCTAATCTAATCTAGCCGATGGCGTAGCAGTGGGCCAAAGCCCACGGCTACAGCGTCCCCGAGAAGACGAGGAACGCTAAATTTGCAGCTTGATCCAGAGTGAGTCAGTTCGTTAACGAAAAGATGAAGGTCAGGAGGGGGCAGTCCGTGACGCTGACAAGGGAGTAGGCGACATTGAGACCTTCGGTTCTATTATCAAGTTGAGAACATGAGCCAAAGAATGTTAAGTACATTTTGAGGGGATCGACTCACCAATATATGAACTCGTTGAATGTTTCTATAAAAAAATGTTGGGTAAACAAAGGAAGAAAAACTCGAGATACTCAACGAATTAAATGGGATGAGAATTCCCTGTAACCTATCGAAGCTATTGAACGCGGGGACGCGTTTCGCCAATTCAGGATGGTCATAATTGATTCCTTGTTTGGCCGAAAGAAAGGTCGAGCTAAAATGAGCAATGAGGTTCAGGCTTTCAGGAATAGGTGAACATGTGGTTGAACATACCGCGCGGTGGTCAACGCTGTTTACACAAGGGTCGAATCCATGTAAACTTGTATGTTCTCTTTGGTACTATGTCATCCTCCGAATTCTAGAATAAAAGGAATAAGAACAACACGCTAGGTAAAGAAGAAAGGAAAAAAGAGTAGCATTCAGTCAAAATAAGATGAACTGACCGCCCTGAGTTCAGAATCCTCTCTGAACACCTTTGCGATCAACTTTGAATACCATTTCCTCTGCGTCTGACTTGCTGTAAGAAAATGCGTTATTTGCGGAGGATCCGAGGATGGGTCTCATTACCACCAAAGGGAGTTCCGTCGGTACGGAGAAGTCTCAAGAGCATATCTTCTTGACAATCGGCGACCGCAGGCGGCACGAGAACGGGTGATGCAGGCAGAAGAGGTGAAGTCGAAAACCTGATCTATTCCGAAAATGCTCACAAAATTCTTCGGCATGGGCCTGGCCCAGGGTGCGGGCCCAGTTGTGCGAAGACATGAGTTTGGGAGATACGGATGGAGGTCTTGGGCCTGTTGAGGTTGACAGTCCTCCTATAGCAACAGGGGAATGTAGATTTCAAAGGGATTCGGGGAACTCGGATGGAGGGGGCATGGTCTCTAAAGCATCGACGAATTTTAGCTCATCATCCGAATCGTCACTGTCGGATGAGAGGTCCCCATCGTCCTTGTAAATGGACGCCTTGGTTGAAAGGATTGCACCAACGCCTTCGGCCTGCATGCCACGTCATCATTAGTTGGAGAATGACGAGCGCGAGGCCCGAGCGAAATTGGGATAGGCGATAGGAAGATATGAATGAAGCTTCATTAGAGTCTAACATCGAAAATATGAACAAGGTAACGTACCGGGAAACCCAACGATGGTTATGAGGATGTAGCAACAAGCTCTGCAAATCTCCCATTGAATTATATCAGGGTCGTGTTTGTTGGCCGGAGGAACATATCCAAGCTTGATTGTGGTCGTGCCAATGTTAGTCGTACCCGCATCAGTAGTGGAGACGACGTCGAGTAAAAACGGCTGAAGACCATGAGTTCATGATCGTACATGACCAAGGATAAAACAACGTACTATGTATCCTGGTTGGCAACTCCCCCTGCGAGCCCTAGGGCGAGAATATCCAAGGAGAGAAAGGATGGCCCTCGAGAAAGGACTCAAGCACGAACCGTTGCCCGCTGGGTTGATCTTGTACGCGCGGCGGGTGTTGGTGCGAAAAAAATGAAAGTTAGCCTCGCAGGTGTAGGAGTTGTAAAAATAGGGTATTGTAAAGACCGAAGATTTGATTCTCATTGAGAGTGCGCACACCGCACATGTGATGAGTGTGACACAATCAGGTAAAGCTCACATGACGTGTGATGCCTTGCGATCGCCACGATGGTGGAGTCCAGACCCAAAGACTCCAGAACCGTGAACGGCCCTTGCTGACCCATACAAACCACCCATTTAGCGCATTCCACTTCAATCTTGGTTGGTATCTTACTTAGAGTAGCCTCAATATATTTGTACCTGTGGTATTAACGTCCACATCTGATAAGGTACCCGGTACCGTTTGTAATCACCCTCAATGTATGCAACTCCAACTTGAAGCTTGAAGTCGCGCAACGACCGGGTCCTCAAGAACTCGCTGTTTGTCATTTATATTTCTTGTTTGTGATACCGAACCTGTGTGTGACTCCCCCAAAAATTATATTGAGCCGTGGCCCGTTGGGCAACGGAGGGCGACGGGATACGGGCGAATTGAGAGATTATCTTGCCGGTTCTCATCTTATCTCAGGTCTTCAAGACCCTTCAAAAACCCTGAGACCCAGGTGTGCCTGGATCTTATAATTATAAGACCAATCGAACGATACCTCTAATCCACTCTCCATTCCTTTCGAATTCACGTAACTGTCATAACGTCTGTCAGAGAAGGCCGAATGTCACGGAAAATGTTCTCCCCTTATGCCAAGCCTATCAGGTGTTAGATATCACCGTATGCCAAGTTAGGTGTTAATCGCCGCAAGCTACATTGGGTGTTAATTCACTGTGGCCAATGGTCGCGACGTTATACCAACGCATCCCACCACAAGGAGCTTTCCATGGGAGCGAACCCCTTGCCAGTGGATATAAATGTGGGCGTGGACTCGATGATGATACCTATCACTCTTTCTGGACCCATCTCGGTGAGCACACTAAAATTTTCCTTCAATCTTGATTGGGACCTAACAGTGACAACTCTCACCCAGCAAATCGATATCGATGAATATGGCAGACAACAATCTCGTTAGTACAACGTCGTCCAATGGGAAGAACTCCAGATTGGGGAAGATTTTCTTATCATTCCTCGATACGATCGACAACTTTTATGACCCTGCGGCGCTTACCCTCGTCAAGCAAATCGC
>Ga0307517_10004708_pt1 | contig 20887 bp, 18 predicted proteins | sample 23_EM_MG_FD_194515 | JGI IMG/M metagenome (GOLD analysis project Ga0307517, IMG submission 194515) | Populus trichocarpa ectomycorrhiza microbial communities from riparian zone in the Pacific Northwest, United States - 23_EM | ecosystem: Host-associated > Plants > Roots > Unclassified | place...
CATTTCCCCCCCACATCCTTTCGTGCGTTTTTAAAAAATACTTGCAAAGTAGTACTAGTAAGCTAATTTGGCAGATGTTAGGAATGGATTTGGTATGAATTCAGCACAAACCTTCCAAGTTGACGAAGGATGGGGATGGAGTCTTCTGTTCGGTTTCGTCAACACAACTACCGGAAGGTAGCAGCTTGAGATGAAAGAATGAATTACGGATTACGCGACGCACACGTTCGTAAACTATGAATCGTAGTCCCGAACAAGAAGAAAATGACGAGGTATAACGTAAATAAAGCATGCAGACATGAGAAAAATATCAGTGCTACGCAGAAGAGGGCAGAGCGGAGTGAAGGGGTGTATGCTAATGAGTAAAAAGTGCCAGTCCGAAAAACGAAAAAGAAGATAATACAAAATGAACAAAAAGACGATGTTCTAAAAATGCGAGTGGACGTATTGTTCACGTTCACTGGTCGTGAATATAGACAGCCTGGGAATAGGAGATCAGCAACGCGCACGAGTAAATGTGAAGTCACGAGGTGATAAGGATAATACACGTACGTCGATCTGCGGCCTGAACGTCTTCGCAATCTTTGCTCGCTGGATCTTCTGCGCAGCCGTCACCAACCCACTCTCAGGCGTCCACTCATCGGGCGTCAACACAACAGCCTGCAACAGCTCATTAGCCTTGAACCCGTTCTTCTTGCCCACAGCGTTAGCGTCCTTGAGCACCACCTCCTGAACGGCAGGGTTTAGGCAGAGATCTGGCAGCGATGACGTCGAGTCAAGGCCCTTCGCCGCGAGTGTGTTACGGAGATGCGCTTCGTGAGGGATGATAATGGCCATGGGCTGCTTGGCGGAAGGTGACGCATGCACACAGATATTTCCGACAAGATTGCAGGACTTGTAGATAGCTTCGAGGCGCTCGAGGGCGATGTACTAGAAAATCCGAATTAGTTGACGAGTCTAAGAAGAGATGTTGGAATGCTCACCTCTCCAGATGCCAGTTTGATGAGATTCTTCACGCTGGAAATAAGAAAGGAAGGTGTGAGAGACGCTTCAATAGATTCGAAGAAGCGCCAAGGCTTACCGGTCAATAACAGAGAGAGTTCCGTCGGAGTTCCACTGTCCAATATCCCCTGTCCTCAACCACCCATCTGGAGTGAAGATCGACTCGTCGTTATTCAGATCATCACGCTTGTAGTATCCTTTGACGACTGATGGACCACGGATGCAAATCTCTCCTTGTTGGACCTCGTTGGATGAAAGGTACCCAGCGTCGGGGACATCGCGGAACTTGACCTCGACAGAAGGTACAGGTAAACCCACCGCACCATAACGCATCAGTTCAGGTGGAAGGATGGCGCACATTCCACAAGATTCGGTCATACCGTATCCTGTGGAGTAAAAGGAGTTAGATTAAGTTAATGAATTCGGGAAGTATAACGCACCTTGAAGCATAGTCACAAGAGCAGTCGTCAAGAACTCTTGCGTCTCACGGCTGATAGCCGCTCCACCGCTAAGAGCAATCCGGAGACGACCTCCAGTGGCTGCCCTGACACCTGAAAGCACGATGGCGTCGGCGAGTTGAGATAAAACCGGAGTACCCCTCTTTTTCAAGGCCATAGCGGCGTCAAATACCATTGTCTTGATAGCACCCCCGGCATGCACCTTCGCCAGAATACCTTTTCGAATAGTTTCCCAAACCGCGGGTACTCCAACCATGATGGAAGGACGGAAGGCGCTGATGTCGCCTTTGCAGTTTCGAACGGAAGCATCTGTGAGGGTTTTAACACGTCCATATCCCGAAGGCATACCGACGAAGAGCATAATCATCTCGACGATGAACTCCATGACGTGAGCGAGCGGGAGGTATGCAAGGTAGCTATCCTCGTAAGTCAAATGGTGTCCAAGCAGAACGTAGACGGAACCGACAGAGGCGACTAGGTTAGCGTTCGTGACGCACACACCCTTGGGTGCACCGGTGCTGCCGCTGGTGTACATGATAAGAGCGAGGTCTTCCTTCTTGGGAAGACGCGCCTCGAGACCTTCGGTGGGTTGAGACTTGCCCATTTCGCGGAGTTTATCAATACTCAAAACCTGGATGCTCTCGCGAACAGAATGGAGGTCATCGATAATGGTCTGGCTCGGCTCTCCATCGAACACAACATACTTGACGGAGGGTGTCTTCGCGAGGACCTTGTGGAGCGTCGGGAGGAGCTCTGCGTTGGTAAAGAGACCGACACAGTTGGGCTCATTGAGCGAGTGGGCTAAACCATCCTCACCCAACGTGTCATAAGCTGTGGCTATTGGGGTAGAAATGGAACAACAGGCATGCGCCATAAGTTGCCAGTTAGGACTTGGCGAGGGTCAGAATTGCAGGGTAAGGAGGCGGTGTGCGCATACCTGGTTTGTGCGTAGAGATTGAACACGTCGTCCTTCGTAATTCCAAGCTGGATGAGAGCACGAGCGACCTCTGAAATGGCCTCCTTGAACTCGACGTAGTTCATGTACTTGTAGTCGCTGAGTTCGAAGAACTTCCAGATCTTCTTCTCCGTAACCTCTTTGCCATCGACGACCTTCTTGACCTCCTTCTCTTCCTCGACGATCTTGACGATATCACGCCACCCGACCGCATTCCTGCTGCCGTGGGTGCGCGCAGCATACGACACGACGTCGTAGACGGTGTCAATACCCTCGAAGGGCTGCGTCACGAGGGCGTCCTTCGCAAGAGCACACCTGTGAATGGGGCCTTCGCCGCTTTGTCCTTCGCCGACGACGACTGAGCCTTCACCGTAGAATCCAGGCTTCACTGTGTGGACCTTGGGCATTGTTGGGAAGAGCTGGTGGTTGGGAGAAAGGGGATATTTGCGGTGTGTCACTTTTGGTGGCATATCACTGTGCCTTGCCTTGGCACGTGCAGGTATAACGGTCACGCCAACCTAATACATAATAAGCCCTTGCTTCGTTGATCAAATCACCCCCCTAATTATGGAAAGCCTCCAGCATAACAAGAGAGGCAAAAGTAATTTTAGGAAGAAGTCGGTTCGGATACTCCTCTGCTCATCCATTTCCTTCGCTTGTCACCAAACTGTTAGCAAGCTAGTTGATAATACCTGATCAATACCTGATATTGATCTGGCCTATTGATTTTTGATTCGGGGACCTCCGGAGAGTCTCAGGCCAAGTCTCAGGTACCCTGGACCACCTCAACGCCATAATTACCTTGTGAAAATGGGTCATTCTGGTATTCCAGCACAGGATTATGATGCCGCAGCACACCCGACATGACATGAATGTTCTTGCTTTGCCCTTGAGTAGGCTTGGCAATTTAACCCCGCCCATATCCCGATCACTGTGTAGCCCCATGCGAGCCAACGGCGTCGCAGTATTGTCTTGTGCATAAAGAAGTATCAAGCTTGGACCAGATGGCTACTTTGAACATTTGACCGATCAAATAGGATCTGGTGTGCAAGAGATGGATGGTGAGCAGCGCTCCGGGTTTTTGCGAAGAACGCCACTGTCGAGCGCCCACGCGGCACTTGACTGAATATGCTCTTCAAATGCCGAAGATTGTGTAGTCCCGTACCAAGATCGTCTACTGTGTGAGAGGGGATTTGATTGAGCCTATGCCGAAGTAGGCATTCCAGATCCTTTTCATGATCTAATATCCTCAACTCGACTAGCAACCACGCATCCAAAGAGGAATAGCGTACATTTTGCTGACACCTTCCGAAGGCTGGAAAGACCCGATGGAATTCTACATCGCCTGGTAACTCTTTCAGACTGGCAGTTTAGTATGTATTCCTGAGCATCATTCCCACCAGTCCCTTGATCTGTGTATCGACGATAGACACATGATTTCCCCTGCATTTAGCCCCTAGACTGTTGTTTTCCCCTGGACGCAGACAGGGCTATCTACGTACAATAATTCAACTGAGTGTAACTAAATATATTGGAAAATTTGCGCAGATCGGGCACAGAGTTTTAGCGCCCCTTGCGCAGAATACATTCAACATGAGAATTTCCTATGGTCGTTCATGAAGTCAAACCCTCGATATACATACGCTAAATTCAAACCGGGCCGCGCCAAGTAATCTTATCAGATACAGGCATCATGTAGCCACTCTGTTGCGTCATTCTGCACCATCTTCCAAATCCCCCACCATCTTCCAACAGAAAACACAAAATGACAAAGAAAGTGATCATTGTGGGCGGTCATGGAAGTGTGAGTATCCTCTCAATATTCCTGACTCAAGAAACGGGAATGGACTCCCATCAGTAGTTTGTCATTTTGCTTTTTTCCGCTTGTACAAGCGGGAGCAAGCGTAAAAAAGCGTGAAAGTGACAAGTAGAAAAAGCCCGGTGTCTACTTCCAAAAAGCTAGCTGCCTCTTATTGGTAGTTTAACAAATAAGTTACGATATTTAATCTACCAAATAATAACTATTAAGACTACGACTAGCAGATGCTAGTGGGGAATTAAGTGCACAGAGCGGTGGTCTTTATATAATTGACTGGCCTCAGGGTTAGCTCGCTAGAAGCTTCCACTGCTCCGACTTGTTCCGATTGTTGGTGCTGATGGAATATTCTAGCGAACTAACCCTGAGGCCCTTTACTTATATAAACCCGACCACTTTTTGCTTAATTCCCCACCAGCGCACGCTGATGCAGCGTGCGCTGGTTGTATGTACTTTTATAGATACTAGCTTTTCAGCTTTTCAGTTCCTGCCGAAACTGGGCAAAAAGTCAAAAAGCGGAGAAGTAAAGTGACAGGTTGCTGATGGGCCCCCCAAACCAGGTATCCATGCGCCTCGCCAAACTCCTTTCGTCAAATCACACAGTGACCTCCATCATCCGCGATCCATCCCAAGAGCAAGACATCAAAGACGTTTCTGCCACGCCCCTCGTTCTCTCTCTTGAGGATTCCCCTACAGCTGATTTTAGCAATGCCTTCGAGGGCTATGATGTCGTATACTTTTCCGCAGGAGCAGGTGGGCAGGGTGGCGAGGAGAGGACCAAGAAAGTGGATTATGAAGGTGCCCTCAAAATATTTGATGCCGTAGAAGGCGTCTCGGGCGAGAAACCTCTTCTGATTCTGGTATCCGCGGTGGACGTCCGCGACCCAGATAAGATCCCCGCACACTATGTAAGGCAGACCCCAGATTTTCCCCCTGAGGGGTTTCTCACAAGGACGAATTACAGACAGAAGAAGATATCGCGATATCAAACAGGGGGAGGAAGGCAATCCCAGTCTACATGCACTGGAAATACGAGGCCGACAAGAACCTCGTGAAACGGACGGCTTTTGGCTGGATCATCTTGCGCCCAGGGGGGTTGACCAACAGCCCTGGGACAGGAACAGCTTCTGTGGGCAGAGCACATCTCGGGAAGCCAATCTCGGTATATATTCTCGTCTACCATGTTCAATTTTGTATCAATCTGACCCCCAATGTCAGCGAGACGATGTCGCAAAAACGCTTGCTCTTCTCGTCGACAGAAAAGATGCAGCTGGTTTGGCAATCGATGTTGTTGGAGGTGACACCCCCATCCAGGACGGTTTGGATGCCTTCATCGAGAAAGGCGAAACCGACTTCCTGGGTTGATTATACCAACGGGAACGGGCCCATATCAATTTATCAAATACATGTAATATCACAGCGACCGCAATTTTCCCAGAGAACGGTTAGCATCAGGAAATTCATCACGAAAGAGAGCCTCATCTCCCGAACTTGAGCATGGAAACTTGGTGCCTTGCTATGCAAAAGATAAATGCGCACATCACGTTAACCCCCATCTGATATTCTCCATCAAGTCATTATACAGTTCTGGTGAAATTGTTTCACTGGACGACTCCTCGATCCTACGCCGCTTGTCTTCGTTCACACGTAGATAAGGGTAATCGTTGTCATCCTCCTCTTCCCTCGCAAGGAGATGTGGATTGTCCAACTCTCCAAGTAGCTCAGAGCGCAAACATAGGGAGCCATGTGTTGGAAACTGAAAACTGGGAAGCTTACGCCACGAGCGAGGTCGCCATTGCTCTTTGCTGTAATAATTTCTTCAGATATAAACGTGATACAATATATCACGAGCGGACGAGCACAGATTGTCTTCAAATGGAAGGGAAAATACGCCGTACTAAAAGATCTTCGGACGCTCTAAAATTCAGAAACCAACCTGTCCACTAGTACTGTGAAACTGCTGGCATTTTCTCGCCATACAGAGTATCATCGCAGTAGTTGTTGTCCTCAAAGATGACCAAAAGGATCCCATTTTTTTGTTTAGCAATCTTCTGGGGAGAGGCGTCAGGCCATTGAATGACACCAGTGTCCGGGCCCTGGCAGTTTTCTGCTTTGTGTCCAAGGAAGATTAATATATTCCTAGTTAGAACATTCCAAGCAGAAGTCGGAGAACAGATCTCGCCTGGTTCGGAGCGAGATTGGTGCACTGCCCATTTATTTGGTCATTTTCGCAAATGATCTGGAAACTGCATTGCGATGCATGGAGGTCTGCGGTGAGCCAATGCTAAATTCGTCAGCTGGGGCTTGTGGTCGATTAGTATATGAGGAGCTCAGGTGTGGGGGAATCTTTACTTACTTACATGATGTGCGTATTTTACAGGATCGATTGCGAACTTGTTGGGCTCACCTTTTTCCGCGGCATAAGTAAGCTGAGGAACGCCAGAAGCTAATAGATTGGTAGACGGACTGGGTACAATATACAGGAAAGTCCGAAGTCATTCGACCGTTGATTCTCAATAATTCTATGGTCCGACTCAAAATGTTGTGAGTCTTTTATTCAAGTGTATCGTTTTCCTACCAAGATTTCAGTGTTGTGCGGTTAGTGACCAAAGTTACAAGTTCCAGTTACAACCACAGTTTGAGTTCGGAACAGTGAACTGTCCCACGGCTGCCGCCTGCAACAGTTTTGCCAAAGGTGATCTTGCAGCGCATTTGCTGGCGAAGTTGAGCTTCGGGAGCCTCGTAGCTTTCGCCATTCCAAGGGCTTTCCATAAACGGACGAAATTTGAATTTCGACCGATTTTGAGGCGCTACCTTCGTCAGCGTAGTATCACCCCGTCGCAACAACGTACCTTGTACATTGAAAAGAGCCCTGATATTTTTTTTTCAGGCATCCCGGAGCCACCACTCCCCGACTCCCGTTCCTGGATCGGTGCTCTCGCCATCGCCGTGATTTTGACGGACTGAGCCCTTGCGTTCGGAGTACGATCTTCAAGTCGTGCTGAAACTGATCAGCGCCCATTCGAAACGACTAGCTACAGGTCCAAGGTACTACATACCTCTCATCATCCTTGAATGCCATACTTATTATCACCCCCCAGCCCACCCCTGGCTGCTGTATCGCCGCGTAGCATTCGTTTCGCGTGGGTCATCCTGCACGAAATCTGTCGACCTTTATCACACTGTTCGCTAGGGTCACTGCGCAGTATCGGTAAGTCGCAACAACATACCCCATACACCCCTTAACGTTTACTTTTTAACGCATCTCGCAGCCACCGCCGGGCGACTCCCATTCCTTTTTACGTGTCGACCCACCCACCGACGCACTCTCGTACTCGTATACGCCACACTTACGCGCAGCCGCCTGTCGTATGTTGAACACCCATCGCCGCGAGTTTGACCAACCGCGTTTGGAGTATTCGGGGCCAGGGCTATACGAAGACTGGTTGAAGACGGGTGTTTTGAATGGTATTGACAGGATTCTGGGAATGAGAGTGGTAAGCACGGACCTACATGCTACCCATCCATGGCCACTTACGCACCAATTCGCATACGCCAGCCGCCTACTCGTTCCTCTCCCTAGGATCCATCGACACATTTTCCTGGTTCCTTGTCGACCCATCCGCACCACGAGGTTGAGAGACCAATGGTATTGGGAGTATTCACGTCCAGGGCTACAGGGGGACGCGTTGAACGGAGAGGTGTTAGCAGGATGCAAGAAAGAGAGTGGTAAGCACGAACATACTACTTATCACACTCGTCCGCCATTCGCATACATTCTCCCACTAGAAGCTTCTAGGACCTCTTACGACCCGCCGACGGACGATCATGATGCACCCACCGACACCCTCTCGCACTGCCACAACATGTATGTGCAGTCGCCTGCCGTTTGTCGAACACCTGAGTTTGAGCCACTGTCCGATCGTGTTTCGAGTATTCGCACGTAGGGCTACACGAGGAGTTGTTAAAGGGAGGCGTTATCAGGATATGAAAACAGTAAGCGAGACGCTAGCACATAATCCAGAAGGTTGTAGGAATTGGTTCCAAAAATTGAAAATTCGCAAGAACAGCCGGGCCGCCAAATCTTATCAGATATAGACATCACGGCGTCACTCTGCACTCCGAACTAAAAAGAGTGAACCTCGTGGGCGGTCATGGAAATGTGAGTACCCTCCCAATATACCTGACTCAAGAAATGAGAATGGACCCCAAAACCAGGTATCCATGCGCCTCGCCCAACTCCTTGCATCAACTACCATGTCGAATTTTATATCAATCTGACTCCCAATGTCAGCGAGACGATGTCGCAACAGCCCTTGCTCTTCTCGTCGACAGAAAGATGTAGCTGGTCTGGCAATCGATGTTGTTGGAGGCGACGCCCTCATCCAGGACATTTGGATGCCTTCATCGAGAAAGGCGAAACCGACTTTTCCTGGGTTGATTATACTAACGGGATCAGGATATCAATTTATCAAATCCATGTAAATATCACAGCGTCCCCTATTTTCCGAGAGAGCGGTTAGCATTGGAAAATTCATCGCGAAAGAAAGGCTCACCTCCTGGACTTGAGCATGGAAAATTAGTGCGACTTTAATCCAGACGAATGTGCACATCGAAACCCTCTATCTGAGTCTGGAGGTTCGAGTCGTTACAGAGATCCGGGTAAGTTGGGGGGAACTCTACCGCAGGATTTCAGATTTACATTTTGCACCCGAACTTCGGTTGATGTCTCTGGCCCGTTCCTAAAATACAAAGAACACCAACTACTATTACTCTACTGATTCTTCCACACTAACTTGGACAAGACACTGATCATCGATATCGATCATCAATCAATAGATTTTTTTAGGTGTTTGACCCCCCACTACTTTCAGTTATCCACTTTCCGTCGCAAACTCTAATTCTTTTCGGAAGCATAGCCCGACGAACGCGCCTTTGCTGATTGTTTGGTTCGGCAATCACTTATGTTAACTTTGCCATTTGAGCACTTCATGTAATTGAAACTATGTACGCTCACGGATATACAAGCCGCCAAGTACATCCTGTCCACCAGGTTCAGGCCTCCATCGATATCTCCCGGTGCAAACGAAGATTGTCTGGGTGAGGGCGGTCGTGTCGACGAAACGGGCGGTATCCGTTACTGGCGTGGGTGGGTAAAGAAAAAATGATTTAATGAACAAGTACGGGACATCAACAAGAAACCTAACACGGTCACGCCTTGCGCCGTACGCGTTTGGCGATGTACACGACTTGTGAAATGAAGATTGAAACACTAGTAAAAGTATACCCCCCATCCGTGTGCGTATGGATGCAACAAGGAATGAAAAGCATTCGTACTAAGGGCAAAGGACACACGTGTAGATTTAACAGACATGATAATGACATCCTCTTCGCGGAATGCGGCCTGTAATAATTTTAATTAAGTATGACAATGATAACAGAATACTGCAATTTACCGATCGGATCCTCCTTCGCCATCTCGATATTGCCAGCATCATTAATAAATAGATGAACAAGCCAACTGTTGGCGTGATTTTTGTCAGGAATCCTTCGCAGACACACGGAATACGCAGCGCACTTCTCTCGGATGTCTCCTCGGATCTGCGATTCAGCAACTTTTTGTAGGGCAAGGTGTGCCACATCGTTCATGACGGAGCGTGCCCCATAATTCACATCGTAACCTCGAACCAGCCTGTCAATAACTTTTGTAGAAAAGGTCGAGGCAGTGGTTAGTTATGGAAATTGTGCCGAAGGAGGCTCAAGCTTGCCATTTGGTGACCAAGTTAGTCTAATCGAATGCTGCTCTTCAGCACGTTCTTTCCACTTCTTTAACTCGATCTCGATAATTTGACTTATCTGTAAAAGGTCGACAATGAATCTGATATCACAATAGTTCTTATTACTCACCTCTTGGTTGTTGAAAGGCAAGAATGCCACAGTCTGATTAATCCGTCCAAGAAACTCGTCCCTCTTGAATGAATCCTTCAGCACAGGGTAAAGCTGCTTGTTGAATTGCCCGATTCGTTCAAGATATTGCTCGTGCTGATCTTCCGTCTCTGCGACAAGCCTGTGGAGCATTGGTGCAGCATCTTTAATCTCCTCTGACCCCAGGTTGGATGTCATGATGAAGACAGCTCCTTTGCAGTAGATAGTACCAAACTGCGTGGGTGAGGATAACATTCTATGGCCAAGTAATGGTAATACATCATACCTTGGGATCTGTTATTCTTCCATCATCGAAGAGCTGAAGGAAAACGGTCAAGACATCGGGGTGGGCTTTTTCGATCTCATCCAAGAGTACAATAGCTCTAGGGTTGTCCTCCAATTTCGTTGTTAAGATACCGCCCTCGTCATAGCCCTACCACCGTACCACGGAAAGTACAAGGATGGAACGGTAAGGCTCCGAACCGCAGTGATGAAAACCGGAACAACTTACCACATATCCTTTGGGCGAACCTGAGCGCCGTTACAATAAGGGTCAGCATCTTTAAGTATGAAGTCAAATGGATAAACCCATACCCGTCAGATTTGACACCGTGTGCGCATGCTGATACTCAGACATGTCAATTCGCACAAACGCCCCAGACTCTTCAATCTCCGTGAGCGACTGGCCAAAGGAGGCCTCGTGTTTACTCTCGTCATTGTAAAGGTAATACGCGAGCCGCTTTGCGAGTTCCGTTTTCCCGATGCCAGAGCTTCCAAGGAAGAGCATGACGAGGGGACGGTCAGGGTCGACCCAACCATTCTCACGTAGGCGAATGGCAGATGCGATAGACCGGATCGGACCCCTCTGTCCAATCATCTTATCTCCAATGATTTTCTCGATCTTGACTGTGAGGTTAGTAAAATCCGTAAGTACTGTTGGTTGTGGGGAGGACGGAAACCACTTACGGTGTCTCATGCGTAACTCTTCTTCTTCTCGGAGTTTTTTCTCTGCCTCAGCTGCCAGGGTAGAAAAAATCCGTAAGTACAGTCGGTTGTGGGGAGACGGGAAATCACTTGCACTGCCTCTTGTGTAACTCTTCTTCTTGAAGTTTCTTCTTCTTCTCCGCCTCCTTCTCTGCCTCAGCTGTGGTGTTAGTAAAAACCCGTGAGTACAGTTGGTCGTGAGGAGGACTGGAAACCACTTGCATTGTCTCTTGCGTAACTCTTCTTCTTCTCGAAGTTTTTTCTTCTTCTCTACCTCTTTCTGTGCTTCAAGGTTCTTCAACCGGTCGCGCTCTCCACGTATCGACGTTTCTTCTTTGCACAAACGCTTGAACTCCTGCATTTTGCTATCGCCATTGACACTCGCATAGTTCTCGGGAAGCAAGTCATTGCCGTCGGATATCGTCCACTCTGCCCCGTTCCTTAATAGCACCTCCGCAATCTTCATATTACCGAGTAAACAAGCATAATGCAGAGGCGTCGACCCACACCGTCGCTGCATCGTCCTGTGAAGGGGGCCATACGACACATCCTCATCTTCATCCGAGTCAGTGTCCACTATGAGGTTGATATTGGAAAGTTTATGCTCCCCGGCTGCCATTTGCAGCGCTGTCAGCACAGATTGATGGCTATCGCGAGCCAATTCTGGCTTCGTGTCAAGAATCCTGATTAAGTGGAGCGCAGTGAATTAGCTCAAAATTTCTTGAACATGACAAAGGACAATACACACTCTTTGCAGTAGTCATAGTCTCCTTCGCGTATGGCGTCGCAGAGTACCGTTAAATCTGCAAAGAACAGATAAGATGACACGCGTCGAACCTATATATGTATTCTCTACCTTTTTTCACAAGTGAGCGCCAGCGCATGTACCACCCCTTTGAAGCAATGTGGTATGCCTCGAAGGTTTCTAGATTCACCCGCTCCAAATCAAAGTATTCTGATGGCAACCTTTTTGAGTCGTCCGGAACATGCATATGATGTACTACATGCATCTCCAAGAGCAGGTTTAGGATCTCCAATTCACCCCGCATGCAGGCAAAATGTAAGGCAGTGGCACCGGATGTACTTTCCGTACCACAGATGTTCGGGCATAACTCTTTGTGTCGACAGAGAACACCGGCGTCCGGAGATGTGGCGTTGAAAGTGGAACTATCTTTGATTGTAACGTCGATTCCAGGCAGGTCCAAAACGAACTTCACTAGGGAAGCGTCTCCGCATAGAATGACAGCATGCAGAGGCGCCCAACCAAGAGGATGGCGAACGTTAATGAGAGTGGGCGAAATTGCCAGGAGCCTACAAAAACTCAGGTTCCTCGTCAAATTACAGAAATAGAGACATACTGTTGAGCACGTTTGAAGTCACGATTTACAAAAATTTTGCACAAACTGCGACTTCCTGCTACGACCCACGGAGGCTGCACGTCAAACTGAGGCTGCATGTCAGTGATGGATGGAGATGTGATTAGGAAGCCATGCAGCCGTTCGTGAGGATATTATAAGTCGTTTCACTTTATAAAATAATCCTCGTGGCGAATAGGCTTTAGAGCATTCAAGCCTCGTTTTTAATAAAATGAAAGGTGCTACTCGAGTAGAGGGGCGACAATGGCAGTGCTGGCATTTGACGCCAGCCTGCACGTGGCAGTGTCCTGCTGGTGGCAGAGGGCTTAAATAACATGAATGGGCGTCGTGGATGGGCAGCACAGTGACACAACGTGCTTGTCAAGGGGTGGCTGTTGTGTCGAACCTTGGTGGGAATTAACTAGGACCTCTGACACCCCTGAGCAATCTCCGACTATACCCATGTATCAGAACTAATGTGTCCTCTTTTGTACAACGAACATGCACTCCCGCATGCAACGGTCCATCAGTCATCGTCCGTTCCAGTCATATGAAGAGAAAAACGTTGTTTCCGCATAGTTGGCTATATTACGCCTGTTTAGGGTAGCCAACGCAGATCTCTTTTTGTTGGAATATTGGAAGGCTGTGGGAGCGTGCGCAATGCTCGCCATTTTCCGTAGTCTTCGCCGTTCCCGGTAAGGTTAATAAGTACATGATTTGTATGCAGATACTCATCTGTTTCCTGCCAAACGTACCATCATTAAATCGCGGAATCCCTTATTTCAACGCTTTGAACACATCTCTATCTCAATTTCTGCGAGCCTCATTACAAATTTCGCCTATGACCAGCGTCAAGACTCCATCGGTCTTGTGGGCTCAGCGAAGCTCTGCGACCACCAAACAGAAGGTTCGTCCTTTGGTTTCATGCCTAACCGGACAACCTGAAAACGACGGGCCACCTTAGAATTACATTCACCTCACAGCCCACCTTCAAGGAATTATTCACTCTACTTTGAAATACACCATCACAGAAACAACCATTTCTTTGAGAGTCAACGCGAATGAGTGCGTCATCGAATGCCGTATTTCTGTTTTAATCATGGTCTAATTTAGGCCTCTGCCCAGAGGAGACGAACGGTATGAATATGCATTTGAGCTCGATTTCTACGCCGAAGTAGTACCGGAAGTAAGAATTTGTTGTCCCTCACGACTTTTGGAACCTATTTTTAACCACATGACATAGGCGTTGGAAAAACGCAGGACACCGCAATCTGTTACCATCGTTATCTTCAAGAAAGATATCACTGCTCGGTATTGGCCGCAATTGTCCAAGACCGTGCTACCATATGTCAAGACTGACTTTAGTCGATGGACTTGGGAAGGCGATGAGTGGGACGAAGACGGCTCAACTGACATTATCAGCATGGATATGGATAGTTCTTCCGCAGGGAGTAAAAACGGAGAGCCCTTGAAATCGGTATTTCCCTCACGAATTGGGTTCGAAGTGTACACTTTTAATAACGAAGATGACAGTCAAATCAAGGCACAGCCTCACCCAGTATCAAAACGCCAGCTACCCCACAAGTCTTATGGGCGCAACGGAGTTCCCCAACTGAAAGTATGAAGGTTCGTCTCTTCGATTCAATCATCAATTGGTAATTCTGACACTGGTACAGAACTTTATTTATCTCTCAGTTAACGCTCCAGATATTGCGGAATCCACTTTGAAATGTAGTATCACGGACACGAGCATTTCTTTTCGCGCATATGCAAGGGAGTAAGATATCCAATTCGAGATCATGTCCTTGGATATTGAGCTAATTTATTGCATTTCTTAGAGAACATGAAGAGCGTGAATATGCGTTTGACCTGGATTTATATGCAGACGTGATTCCGGAAGTGAGCATTGCATTTCATCAGATTCCTTTATATCAGGGTTCACCTAAATGTCTACTACAGGCAATGGAAAAGCATTTGACAGAGCAATGTCTTACAATCATTCTTTTCAAGAAACAGTTGGATGCTCGGTATTGGCCACGCTTACAAAAGGCGGAGGGATTACTACCTTACATCAGAACGGATTTCAAGCGGTGGACATGGGAGGGTGACGAGAGGCGTGACAATATTAGTGCAAAGGCAGAGATCCATTCACTGGGGAAAAATAATGGACGGCATTTCATGAAGGTAAAGACTCGGAATCCTCCAACCAAAGTTACAGTATGACATTTTCTGATAAAAAAAAAGGCAGGGGATTTTAACAACCGTGGAATATTTTTCTCGAAGCGCTTCAAGCGTCTTGGAGAAATAGGAGACATCGAGAAGTCAATCTCAAATTTTGAAGATGCAGTGCAGCTCACACCAGACGGACACGCAGAGAAGGCAGATCAGCTAAGCAACCTCGGATGCTCACTTAGGATGCGGTTCGAGCATCTTGGAGAAATGGGAGATGTCAAGAAGTCGATCTCGAGCCTAGAAGATGCGGTACGACTTACGCCTTCCAGCTATGGTAACCTTCCGATCATGTCCAGCAACCTTGGAAATTCGTATTTGTGTCGCTTCGAACGCACCAGGGACCTCAAGGATATTGAATGTGCCATATCCCACAACCAGAAAGCAGTTGAATCCACCCCTTCTGGCCACGCTGACCTTCCGCGGCAGTTCAGCAACCTTGGAAATTCATACTTAGGTCGCTTTGGATGCAGCGGGAACCTTGAGGATATTGATTGTGCCATATCCCACCACCAGAAAGCAGTTGAATCCACTCCTTCTGGCCATGCTAACCTTCCGGCGGTGTTCAACAACCTTGGAAATTCATACTCAGGTCGCTTCAAACGCACCGGGGACCCCAAGGACATTGATTGTGCCATATCCCACCACCAGAAAGCAGTTGAATCCACTCCTTCTGGCCACGCTGACCTTCTGAAGTGGTTCAGCAACCTTGGAAATTCATACTTAAGTCGCTTTTCACACACTGGGAACCTTGAGGATATGGATTGTGCCATATCCCACCACCAGAAAGCACTTGAGTCCATTCCTCCTGGCCATGCTAACCTTGGGGTGCTCTTTGGCAACCTTGGAAATTCATACTTAAGTCGTTTTGCACGCACTGGGGACCTCAAGGATATTGATTGTGCCATATCCTACCACCAGAAAGCAGTTGAATCCACTCCTTCTGGCCATATTATCCTTCCAACTTGGTTCAACAACCTTGGAAGTTCATACTTCCAGCGCTTTGAACGCACTGGGGACCTCAAGGATATTGATTGTGCCATATCCCACCACCAGAAAGCAGTTGAATCCACTCCTTCTGGCCACCCTGACCTTCCAAGGCAGTTCAACAACCTTGGAAAGTCATGCTCACGTCGCTTTGAATGCACTGGGAACCTTGAGGATATTGATTGTGCTATATCCCACCACCAGAAAGCAGTTGAATCCACTCCTTCTGGCCACCCTGACCTGCCAGCTTGGCTCAACAGCCTTGGAAATTCATATGCATGTCACTTTGAACAAGCTGGGGACCCCAAGGATATTGATTATGCCATATCCTACCACAAGAAAGCAGTTGAATCCACTCCTTCTGGTCACCCTGACTTTCCAAATTGGGTAAATAACGTTGGAACTTCATACTTAAAACGATTTAGATGCACCGGGGACCAAGCGGATATTGATTGTGCCATATCCCACCACCAGAAATCAGTTGAATCCCCTCCTTCTGGCCACGCTGACCTTCCAATTTGGTTCAACAACCTTGGAAGTTCGTACTTACATCGCTTTGGATGGAGCCATTATAGCCCTGATGTCCAGCAAAGCATTGCTTCCTATCGTCGGGGTGCTAAGGCCAATGGCACCCCATCCATTCGCCTGACCTGTGCCAAGAACGCAGCCATGCTCTCCTCAATCCATGATTCCTCTGATCAATGCCTTATCGACTTGAGTCTTTCCATCAGCTTGCTGTCAGAGGTTGCCGGGTTAGAGCAAACCATCCATCGCCGTCATGCTAACCTTCATGGCCATCCTGATTTTGTGGCATCTGCTGTGGCCATCGCTCTTAATTTCAATAGACTTGATCTCGCACTTGAATGGCTTGAGCAAGGCCGTTGCTTGGTGTGGAATCAGATCAACCAACTCCGGACCCCAATTGATGATCTCCGCACAGAGAGCCCTTCTTTGGCTGATCGCTTCAAAAAGGTTGCAAGTGCATTAGAGTCCCATGGAACCCGTTCTATCTCTTCCATTCCTTCTTCACTTGCGACACTTGCAGAAGACATTCGCCTTCAGGACGACACTCGAAATCATACCCTCTATGCTGCCGAATATAGACAACTCCTGGAAGAGGTCCGGAGTCTTCCAGGCTTCAACGACTTTCTTCGACCACCTAAGGCTGTCAACCTCCTCTCTTCATTACCCTCTAATGGTCCAGTTATCATATTCAACATCCACAACACCCGGTGTGATGCATTGGCTCTTATAGGTACAACCGAGGGGTCCCTGCATATCCCCCTGAAAGATTTCAGTCTCACACAAGCAGAGGAACTACAGAAAACCCTTCAATTAAACATCCTCGAGCAACGGGAGGTGGAAGATCGAGAACGCACCATTTGTAACTTCATCGATAATCCGGCACCTATGTCATTTATTCTACAAGAACTTTGGCACAAAATTGTACAGCCAATTCTCGCAGCACTTGGATATCTGGTGAGGTGTCGCCTACTGTGGATTTATCGATACATACTGATTTCTTGTACTCTCAACTCAAGGTCCTTCCGAATCCTTTAAATCGCTCACGTATATGGTGGTGCCCGACTGGCCCACTCGCATTTCTTCCACTCCACGCAGCTGGGATATACGGTTCAGCATACTTTCCAGGGTCATGCGTTTCCGACTTTGTTGTTTCATCATATACACCAACTATCTGTTCCATTAACGATAAATTCACAACATCATCCACCACCTCCAGATCTACCAATCTCCTCCTTATCAGCCAACCAAATACGCCAGGTCTTAAATCAATCCCTTCGACCAGAAAGGAGATGTGTGCGCTTGAAGCATTGATGAAAGGAACCGCTGTCAACGCACTCCTGTTGGAAGACTACAAAGCGACTAGGGAGAAGGTGAAGACAGAGATGAAGTCTCATAAGTGGGCTCATTTCGCATGTCATGGAGTGCAAGATGTTCATCAGCCTCTTGAGAGCGGCCTTTGTCTTTATGACGGCCGCTTGGAACTGATCGAGATCATGAAGCAGGAAATCCCAAACCCAGACTTGGTTTTCCTTTCAGCGTGCCAAACTAGCCAAGGAGACCTCAAATTATCCGAGGAAGTCGTCCATCTTGCTGCTGGTATGCTTGCTGCTGGATATCGTGGTGTGGTTGGTACAATGTGGAGTATCTCCGATCGTCACGGGCCGGATTTTGCGACGGCGTTCTATCAATACTTACTTAGGGAGGGGGGGTCAGAGGGATTGGACAGTACCCGGGCAGCCTACGCCTTGGATTATGCTACGAGGACGGTTCGAGAGACTCTCGGAGAGGATGACAATGCATTCCTGACATGGGTTCCATATGTACACTTCGGCTACTGATCTCCTTTGCAGTGTTGTCGTTTTCGTTGCCAAGGTCGTTGCAATTAGGTTATATTCTCACTACTCGTTCGTACAGTATCTTACCATGAATTCATATCTCACGTCGCTCTGACTGGCAGCATGAGCCGATCGGTCTACAAGCAAATGTGTTACTGACAAATGTTGCGATGGACCAGCGCACTGGGCCGTCGCGGGTTTAGGGCGGAGTTTGAATCGAGATCAATGGCGGTTGATCTCGCTGTCTACCACTCATCCATTTGGACTCAACGAACGAGGCAGGACGCGTTGAAAGGTAAGTAATTCGTTTATAACTACTATTTGTATCCCGATTTGTTGTTTTCAAGTCCCTTACCACTCGAACTCGTTGCTCCTTGTCTCCTCCGCTCTAGCGTGTAGACCGCTCAATTTCGACGTCGATCGATTTCGGGGGAGCGTAGGGCTTGGGGAGAGGTAGGAAACAAAGGGGAGTTCCTTATTTTGGGAGACCTGCAAGGTGCCTAAGGAGGCGGACTATAAGTGGTTCGTCTCCGTAATCCCCCTTTCGCCGCCACCTGCTGACGACCACGCGATGTAGAAACTCACAGGCAACTGTCTATGCACTCCTTACGCACAGTGGTACTAGTACCTAGCCAGCGCCATGTCCCTAATGACAAGGACGATGTTTTCGGCCGCACCACCCCGGTTGTGCACCCCTACCCTACCGCAACGCCCAACCCCAAACACCCGTGATGGCCATCACGGGCCAACGAACATCCGCCAATGCCAGCAGTGCCACTTGCAGCGACAGATGTGGCGGTTCGATCTTGTTTTCGTGCCTTCCACCTCCCTCGTATGGAAGCGCGAGCCGGAGGGCCTTTTTATGGCGTCGCGACATCGTTCCTGCCCGTTTCGACACCATTCCCCCATGCCAGCCGGAGGGTTCTTCATATCATTTCGAACTCACTCCTAGTTGCCACAACTGGCGAAACCAACCACCGCCCCGCTCATCGGCTCAGTGCAACTACCTGGCTGATGCCCCTCTCTTCTCCTAAAGGATGTGGGCAGATGGAACCCATTCCTGGCGACATTTGGATGGTATGGGATATGGAAGTAATGAGGGCCAGGTAGTGGGAGTACGACAAAGTGCCTTTTTGCACATTCTGCTTTTATTACAACCATTAACGCGACCCCAATATGGTGAAACCTGCGAGGGCAAGCTGGCTCCAACCTCCCATATGGATGTGGAAGGCCCCACGGCGAGGTAGTACACACCGCAAGGACGGCGCCACAGGGAAGACGTAAGCCTGACGCCAGTGATGCGCCAACAGGGCAAAGCCCATAAGGTCAGCCCACTGTCGGCTTTTAATATGCAGCGACGTCCTGACAACCATACCCCTATGCAGCTACCTCTCTCTTGATCCTCAACCACGAACCATCTCAGTGTTTGAGCATGAATCACAGTGCCAAATGGCCGTGAACCTTGACGACGGACGACTGAGACGAAAAATCGAATCGCCAACCAGCGCATGGAGTGAGCGCAAACAGCCTCCGCGAATGGCTATGAATGTTGACGAACAACTACAAGGTAAATGATTGTAAATGATCAGGGCACATGATTGTGGACCATGAATAACGAGGTCAATGACCACGAAGAACAGTGACTGACCGCAGTAAACGATGCGCCGACACGAAGAACTCATGAGGCGCAAGTCTAACAACGGGGTGAGATCACCCACAACGTTCCTACCCCTCTCATGACCATGTTAAAAACCTCGAAAGGTTGTATGATTGCCTCATTTGAGGTGGACACTGCCCTTGCGAGGTTTGGTGGTCAGTTTTGGAAGGATGATGCGGTGTTGCACGCTCCTCTACTCCTGGTAAGCCTCCTCGCTTCGCAGCTCATCGAGCTCGTTGTTCGCTAACATCCTCATCCCTCGCAGGTTCCTTCCCGCTGCGACGACCTGATCAGCGGAGGTTGTCGACACCAACCCCGCCTGCGAGTAGCTGGTCGTGATGGTCTTCGGGCCTCAGTCGTCGACGGGCCCAGCGCTCATTCTTCTGGTAAGTCCTCCTCGCCTCGCAGCTCATTGACCAGGCTCTGGACTGACATGGCGATCCCATTGCAGGGTCGATTCCGCGGCAGTGTTTCGGATGGGTTGTCAATTGGCTGTGGCTGTCGGAGGCCAACCTTCGTCCGTTGGTCTCTTTTTTTCTTCTTGTATTGGTGCTGTACGGACGTGAACCTACAGAAGTCAATTAATCAATAACGCCCTTAATCGAATAAGTATCTTGGCCGGTAAGCTTCGCGGTTTTGTATCTCTGCTAGTTGTCCTGCTGATAGACTCGATTTTCAATTCGTTCTGGAGCACTGAAGCTGAAGCCAACAAATCAACACCCATACGACGAGCTACAGCTCGAACGTACTTTTCATCATCCTTGAATAGCATACTCATTACCCCCACTCAGCCCGCCGCTCGCTGCTATCATTGCCTCTGGGATTCGTTTCGCGTGCGTCATCGTCCACGAAATCTGTCGATTTTTTTATTTGTTCGTTAACATCACTGCACAGCGTCTGTAACTTAAGTCGCAACGACGTACCTCATACGCCTTTTTATTTATTTTTTACGCATCTCGCAACCGCCACCGGGCGATTCCCATTTCTTGTTATGTGTCGACCCATCCACCGACGCCCTCTCGTACTCGCATACACAGCACGTATGCCCGCCGATTGTCATATGTCGAACACCCCATCGTGGCGAGTTTGACAGACCGAGCAATCGCGTTCGCAGCGGAGTATTCGGGGCCCAGGGCTACACGAAGACTGATTGAAGGAG
>Ga0307517_10004709_pt1 | contig 20882 bp, 8 predicted proteins | sample 23_EM_MG_FD_194515 | JGI IMG/M metagenome (GOLD analysis project Ga0307517, IMG submission 194515) | Populus trichocarpa ectomycorrhiza microbial communities from riparian zone in the Pacific Northwest, United States - 23_EM | ecosystem: Host-associated > Plants > Roots > Unclassified | place...
GATCCGGTGGGTTGACCCCGCCAGAACCGGTCAAAAACCCGGTTGCAACCTATTGACTATTTTGTATTTTTTTTACCAAAACAATGTAGTTTTGATTTGTAAAAAAAATTGGAGTTGATCCGGGTGAGTTGATGACCCGGTCAAAACCCGTGACCTGGGCCTAGGGTCGAATCGACCACCGGGCTGGGTTTAAAAACACTGATTTTTTCAAAAGATTCATAAAGCATAGACGTTGTCTCGCATGCAAGAAAAAGACAATCAAAGGTTTTTCTTTTATTCGGTTGAACCTTATACATGTGAGCTTACCACATTTCTTTATTAATTACTAATTTATATTAAAGTTTACTATATAATTATTAGAACGATTTATTTTTCAAATGTTGGATTGAAAGTCCATTAGTATCTATACTTTTTATTCACAATAAGAAAGTTGTGTTTTTTCAATGTGGGATAAGAAATATTTTTTGTTTAAATACTTCAACTTAAAATGATAGAATAATATATTTTCAATATAGGATAAAAATAAATTTAAATAATGTTTTAAATTTTATTATTTACAATATTTATAGCATATATTTATATAAACTATTTTTTATTTTTTTCATGTAAAATATTAAAATTTCAAATATTTTTTTTTTCAAGTTAATTTCATTTAAATACTGTTGGGTTTAATAACTATTAAAAAAATAATGCTTAAGTTAGTTGATAACATGAGCCTTACGTTGAAACTGACATCATCACCATAAATGTATTGGAAGGGCGTAAAAGATGGTATATCATCCAGAAAAACTCAAACCATCTAGAAGCAAAAGAAAGAACGAAAGAAATTAAACAGCGAGAGATTCCTTTCCCTTTTCCAGAGTTTGCCCAAGTTCTTTCCTGTCATTAATTCCACAGTTTACCACCAAACAAATTATAGCCTCCTAATTAATTCATCACACGAGCACAATTGACAATTATACACCGAAATAAAATAAAATAGATATTATTAAATATATACGTAACCAAATCCTCTTATATAATGACACCGTCTTTTCTCCTATGTGCTTCATTCCTAAAACACACCTACAAACCATAAGCAGCAAGCTTAAGCCAAGCTTTTCCCCTGCTATATCTATGGCACAAACAGATGCACCAGCCCATGTAGCAATTTTACCGAGTCCGGGGATGGGTCATCTCATCCCTCTCGTTGAGCTAGCCAAGAGACTCGTTCACCAACACAACTTTTCAATCACTTTCGTTATCCCAACAGACGGTTCTACCTCTAAGGCACAGAGATCAGTTCTTGGATCACTCCCTAGCGCAATTCACTCAGTATTTCTCCCCCCAGTTAATCTAAGTGACCTCCCTGAAGATGTCAAGATTGAAACCACAATTAGCCATACAGTCGCCCGGTCACTCCCTTCTCTACGTGATGTTTTCAGGTCTCTAGTTGATGGAGGCGCCAGGGTTGTGGCCTTGGTTGTTGATCTTTTTGGGACTGATGCATTTGACGTTGCTAGAGAATTCAATGTCTCTCCTTACATTTTCTTTCCTTCTACGGCCATGGCTCTGTCTTTATTCTTTCATTTGCCAAAGCTTGATGAGATGGTTTCTTGCGAATACAGAGAGATGCAAGAACCCGTGAAAATACCCGGGTGCTTACCGATTCATGGGGGAGAGTTGCTTGACCCGACTCAAGATCGAAAGAATGACGCGTACAAATGGCTTCTTTACCATACAAAGAGGTATAGAATGGCTGAGGGTGTGATGGTAAATAGCTTCATGGACTTGGAAAAGGGAGCTCTAAAGGCTTTGCAAGAGGTAGAACCTGGTAAACCAACCGTTTACCCCGTCGGTCCACTGGTGAATATGGATTCCAGTGCTGGCGTTGAAGGGTCTGAGTGTTTGAGGTGGCTAGATGATCAGCCACACGGCTCAGTATTATTTGTTTCATTTGGGAGTGGTGGGACCCTCTCTTTGGATCAGATAACTGAATTGGCTTTGGGTTTGGAAATGAGCGAGCAGAGATTTTTGTGGGTTGTGAGGAGCCCAAATGATAAAGTATCTAATGCCACATTTTTTTCTGTGGATAGCCACAAAGACCCTTTTGATTTCTTACCGAAGGGTTTTTCGGACAGGACCAAAGGGAGAGGTCTAGCAGTGCCGTCATGGGCGCCACAACCACAGGTGTTGGGTCACGGGTCAACAGGAGGGTTCTTAACCCATTGTGGCTGGAATTCCACCCTTGAAAGTGTCGTGAATGGTGTGCCATTAATCGTGTGGCCACTCTATGCTGAGCAGAAAATGAATGCATGGATGTTGACTAAGGATATTAAAGTGGCCTTAAGACCAAAGGCCAGCGAAAATGGCCTCATTGGAAGAGAGGAGATTGCAAATGCTGTGAGGGGTCTAATGGAAGGTGAAGAAGGGAAGAGGGTCCGCAACAGAATGAAGGACCTAAAAGAGGCAGCAGCCAGGGTGCTCAGTGAAGATGGATCTCTATCTGAGCTGGCTCACAAGTGGAAGAACCAAAAATGCACTTAGAACCCTTTGTATTTACTTAATATCAACTTCTTTTAAACTTTTTATTTACTTTGTCCTTTCTTCGAATCCTTTGTATTTGAGTTGAGGATCGCTTTCTTCCAGTTCTCCGTTGTTATCTGCTCTGCCACATGATTGTATAATATTCATGTGGTTCTTTGTTTTTTCTTTTTATTTGGCTTGAATATTAGATGCTTGGTATCCAGCAATTTCTTACGTGGGAGTGTTGTTTCTTTCATTAATTTGCTCATAAAACAAGGATTAGGTGCGAAGTGTTCACCATTAGCAATAAATTAAATACCCACCATCATGAATTATATGCCAAATATGAGGACCCACTGAACTATAAAATGTTGCAACATCGCAGTGAAGTCATTGGTACTGGAAGGATCAAATGAGGTGGGTGGCTGAATATTGACACCACAATAATTCCATTTCATATGCATTTATCATTGCAAGATGGAAAATATACTAGAAGAGGTGAAAATTTGGAAACGGTGGGTGACCCCGATTAGATTGCTCTACGTTGCGGGTAACATCAAAAATTATTTTTTAAAAAAAAACAGAAGTACAAGCACGGTTAACGCTTTGTTAGTATCATTAAAAATTTTAATTGAAAATTGAAAATTAATGTGTATTTAATAAAATAAATAAAAAGTTATATGCATTTGTTTTGACTAAATTTTAATGGGAAAAGTAATCATGAAAGGTTGTGAAAACAAGAACATTTGTCAATATTGGCTTTTTCTTGTTGATAAAAATGTGGTCAAACATTGAGTTCATCCTATCAAATGGATCATTTATTAAACCAAAGTTAGTTAACCAATCAATTGCTGAATTACAATTTCTTGTAAGTATGTTGGACACTAACCTCCCAGTACCTTGTAAGAAGATTCCTAGCTTTTAGAATCAAAACCAAGTTGGCATCTGATATTACGTTATCTCTCTATACAAGTTCAAGTGCAATAATTGAAATAGATTCAAGCATAAGTTTATGGATGCACATGTCTCATACAAGTTATAAACTAGAAACTACCACCCATATATAGCTCGGCTTGAACTAAAAAGCAGGACCACTATTAATAGCGAACCCTTTAATCAATGCTAGGAATCTTCATTCATAGTTGTCCTGAATTAGACCTCATGCTCTAGGTACACCTGAATTCCCTTTGCTACACTCATGAACATTGAGTTTCATCCATTGATTAGAAGGGTAAATCCACCCTATTTGTGCCACATGTTTATTGGTGCCTAAAAATATCCCATCATCATTAGTATACTTAATATCAACAACAAGAATATTGATAACACATGATGGATTAGAGTTTAGATTGGCTTCACCTTCAAAAACTCTATTATTTCACCATTTTCATATAAACCTTGCCGCTAAACCAAACATGATGAACCATAAAATCCCTTTTTTCTATCAAAATACTAATAGAGAGATTATTAGCAAACCACTAAATAAGACCTACTGAGTAAAAAATCCCTCTCTCTCCAGGTTTAATAATAGCCTATCATACTTCTTTGCATAAGTACAATCCCTTAAAACATGTATTAAAGACTCCCTTTCTGTTGGATAATGACAGCAATAAGGGTCATTTATAAAATATCAGCGTACTCGAACCTCATCTGTCATGAGACTATTATGAGTTGTAGGCCATGAAAAAAAAGTCTTGATTTTTTTTGGGCCATTCCATTTCCAAATTAATTTTCATAGAGGATGCAGATCCTTAAGTTGATGCATATTGTATACCTATGAATTATAAGTTGAATGAAGAATAAAAACTCCTTTAGAAGTAAGCATATTATATACTAAATCTTCATTAATACTATCAAATGGAGGAGGATAGATTGTCATAACCATTAACACCTGTATGTGTAGAAAATGAGCAAATGCTTCCCATTTCCACTTATTATCAACAGTAACAAATTCAACCATAATATAGTTTTTCAAATCATTTGGAATATCTTACACTAAGTGTACACATATGGTCCAAACCCATCTAACTAAAATCTCATTTCGAACTCATTCTCCAATGACCAGCCAAGTCCCTCAATTACCTTTGGCCAGACCTTACAAATAACTTTTCAAAGTGGGGAATCCATATCTTTAGCCTATACATGAGGAGCACAATCCTTCTTCTTAAAATATTTAGTTCGGAGCACTTCCACCTAAAAATTACAATTGTCATGAATTATGCCCCAACCGAGTTTCATGATAAATGCTTTATTCATGTTATGCATCTTTCTTAATCTTAAACCTCATTTTATTTTAGGCCAACATATAAAATCTCGTTTGACTAGGCGAATTTTATTCTCATCTTCATTGTATCCCCATATAAACCCCCTATAAATTCTCTCAATATCCTTACAAACTAATTTCGAGATAAGAAAGGACTGTATAGGATATAAAAGGCGTCGTTGACAGAACTTATTTGCACAAAGTTATTCTCCTTACTAATGATAAATTCTTAGACTTTTATACTGCCATTTTTTTTTTTGCATGCTCTCTGTTAAATAAGCTTAAGTTTTTTTAGTTATTCTCTGGTGCAGTAATGAGACCCCAAGATATTTTTCAAAGTCATCCGATCTAGTAAAACCATTGTTCCTTTCAATGATTGTTGCTAAGTTAGATGGGATATTTTTAGAGAAAAATATTTTTATCTTAGAAATATTCACCTTTTAGCTTGATGAGATAATGAACAACTTTAAACAATGCAATACTCTCTCAAGTTGTATTTCACTAGCTTTAGCAAAAAAAATATGTCATCTACGTAGCAAAAATGAGAAATCTTTAAGCCTGTTTTTGCTAACTTTGAATGGCTTCCACAACCCATCCTTAACAACTTTACTTATTATTAGGACAACTATTCTAGGCAAAAAACAAAATATAAGGCGAGAAATGGTCTCCTTGTCTTATCCCCCTAGTCGGTTTAAAGATAGAGGACACTTCTTCATTCCATAAAACTAGTAAAGATGAACTCTCAATACTAGACATAATCAATCTATAAAATTAATATGGTAAGCCAACATCTTCCAACATACCCCTAATAAAGTCCTATCTTGATCAATCATAGGCCTTTTCTAAATCCATCTTGATTGTCATGTAGCCCCCTTTTCTTTTTCTTTTTCTTTTTCTTTTTCTTTTTGTTCCTCATATGTGGATAATCTTATGAGCTATAATTATATTATCTATAATATGTCATCCTGGAACAAAACTGCTTTGGAATTGGAAAATTAGATACGACATCATCGATTTCGATCTATTTACCACTAACTTTATCAGAACTTTGAATATCACACTACATATCCTAATAGGTTTAAATTGGTGAATATATTTCGGTTTATATAGTTTCAAAATCAACACCAAATATGACTGGCTAATCTCTTGAACTTTAGTTTTGCCTTCAATCACGTGCTTTATAAACTTGCAAACAAACTTCCCCACTCATTGCCATTATGACTAATAGAAAATAGGCTGATAACCATCTAGTCTCAGTACTTTGTAAGACTTCATGTCAAACATTGCCCTTTTTATTTTCTCATTAGTCATAGGAGCTAACAAATTATCTATAAACCCCTGACTGACCAGTGGGAAGGCTCCATGAAGTTGGAACTTTAGTATTGTATCCTCCTCTCTATTGAAAAGTTTTTGATAAAAATCCATAACCATTTGTTTTAACAAACTACTTGTTAACTTTGCCTCCTGATTATTGTTTTCATATAAAAATATGATAATTTTCTATCTCCAACAAAGATCCAATGGCATCTAGATTTTTATACCAAAAAACCTCCTCCTAAGCTAGAATACAATTGTACTCCTCAATTAACAGTCTTTCCACCCTATATAAATACTTATTACCTCTATTATTCAAGGTCTTTGAATCCCTCCTAGTCTAGCTAACACCCTCCTCTTACGTAGAAAAATATGTCCAAATACATTTTTATTCCATATTTTCAATTTCCATGTCATCTCCCCAAATACATCTATTAAGATTGCTTCACTACTCTAATTGTCCTGCATAAATTCTGCAAATTTCTTATAAGTGATCCATGTTGCTTCAAATCTGAATGGTCAACTAGCTTTCTATCTCTTCTCCAACATGCTATCAATCTCTATAAGAATTAGGTGGTGATCTGATTTGACTCTAGGCAACACTCTGATTCAAGCTTCTATGAAACGAAGTCTCTAAGAATGATTTCCAAACCCTCGGTCTAGTTTTTTAAACACCCTGTTATATCCTTTACTTTCCTGGCCTCTTAATGTAAATTTTGGACTAAAGCTATAAATATCTATTAATCCATACTTCTGAGCCCATTTACCAAACTGTATACACTTCCTCACAACACCTGGTCCCCCTTCTATTTTCTCAGAAGCTGATATAATTTCTTTAAAATCTCTTATTAGCATCTAAAGTGACAATATACATCTTAATAGTAGACTAACCTCCTCAAAATAACCCTTCTTTAGTGTTTCTTTTGGATTCACATAGATAGTTGTACATAACCTTGGAACCCTTCCCCATCATCCACTATTAAATGAATATAATGTTTAGAAAAATATAAGACTTGTACGTCTATCTTCTTCTTATTCCATAAAAGTCATAATCCACCTAACTTACCTTGAGCTTCCACACTAAAACTATTACTAAATTTAATTTTGTCATAATTTTATCAACAATATTGCTATTTACTTGTGGTTCAGCTACCATCAAAATATCAAAGTTATACAACCTCCTATAATCGTTCACACTAGAACAAAATCTTGTATTCCCAGCCCCTCTACAGTTACAATTCAATACCTTCATAAAAAATAAACAAAGTAAAACAATCACAACACCTAATTCCAACCATCATTGAGACAACCTTGCTTGATAAGAGCTTCTTCATTTTCAACCATAACGGTATCCTCATTAGACCCTTGGTCTACTTTATTCTGCCAAGCACCATCCATGCCTTTATTCTCCAGAAATCTGATACCTACTACATAAGCAAGAATTGGTGGTCTATTATTTAGCATATTTAGTATTGTCGTCTCCCGCAAGACCCTTCTCTACATTCCTCATTGTTTTCATATGCTAGTGATATGTATGTGTAGGGTTTGTATTGCTATTAATCACCATAGATCGGGCTTGTGTTTCAGTTGCAAATTATTAGATCAACGGTCCACTAGCCTCACTCGTGGATGTTTTCATATGTTGTGGGCCTCTTCCCTTTTAATCTTTCCTTCGGCTCACTCTGGCTCTTTTCTTATAAGATTGTTTATTAATTTACTATGTTCTTACTTCTATAATTGTAATAGACTTTCTTGCCTTAGCATGAGTTCTACATGTCCTCATACTCTTTTTATCTTATTCACCTTCCTGATTCTCATCCTCTGCACCGATATTAATGCCTACATCCATGTTTAAATCTTGCAACATATTAAAGCAGGATCCTCTAACTAACTTTCTTTTTATTGGTATTTTCTCTTTCCTAGCCTTGAAATTTGCATGTGATTTCTACTTCAATTCTGAATTATACCATGAATCATGCCTCCCTGATTGCTTACCAGATCTCCTCCCTGATTTCATTGTAATCGTCCAGCCATAGTAATCCACAACCTCTAGTCGGAACAGTGTCGCCTCCACGAGAGTCTGTTTTCACTTCTTCATACTGATTCTAAAATTCTCACTTGTTATTCTCGAAATATTTTATTCTTGAACATCTTGATCCCTATAGGAACAACCTTTTTTCCTATATTGATGTTGTCTACATTGAAAGCAAATCAAGTGTCAATCATTAGGTTGTAGATTTGGTGAGCTAAGCTAGATTTCTTCAAGTCAATCCTATATGTCATATTCTCAATATTTGAAAAAAAAACGCCATCATGATTTTTTTTAAAGTTAAATCATTTTTTTATTGGCCGTCTAGGTTATTTTTAGACTCATTAAATCGATTGAGTCACCTTTGGACAACTCTAACATGATTTAATTTGAAATCAAAACTAAACAAAAAATCAGGTTAAGAGGTTTCTATATAGGCTGATCTACTAAATCGGGTTTAATAATATTATTAAAAAAAACTCTTTGTGACCTAAATATTTTTTTCTACATTTTTAAAAAATTCGGTCCAACCTATAGGATAACAAATGCTAGATATCCAAAGGTAGCTATGAAGACTAAATCTCAAAACTGCTATGTGACATTGCTTTCAAATACTGACACGTAAATTAAATGAAACCCCATCTTAGATCAGAATTGAAAATATTTTTCCCGTATGGAAATCATAGAAGTGTCATCAACTTCGACGGGTTAAATTTCAAACTCTTTTTTTCAAGTAGAGGTAAACCAACTCAGTTTGACATCTTGTGAGGTACGACTAGAAAACATTTTGCATCATTTTCAACACGGCTGTAAATCTAAAATCGTCATGGGGTATATATATACAATATTTATGACTTATAAATCCTAAAAAAACATTGTCACATATATACTTTTCAAACCGTTTTTGAAAATATTTTCCCTTTTGGAGAACAGGAAACCAATTAATTTCAGGAACAAGATTGTTTTTTATTGAATAGAAATAATAATTTTGCCCAATTTTATTAAAAATACAGAGACATTAGAGAATATATTTCTTGTAATTGATCAACTGCATAGTAGAGGGTTTTCTGCTATCTGGGATTTTGTATATCAAACCATCTTAGCTAGAACTTTGTGTTTGTGGCATAATGCTATCTCAAGTTGCTTCAACTATACTGCTAAAATGACATGTATTTTCAACAATTAGAATGTCCTAAAGTCGGTTTTCGGTGCATCAAGAATTTTATTTCATTTCTTTGCTCGACTCCTACACAAGCCGTCGACACTTTAATCAAGCCCTCAACATATCCCATTATATTCAAACAGAAGTCAACCTGCACGAATCAAATTTAATTTAGAATACAAAATAGCGAGCTCATATTTGCTGTGAATGTGTTTTTGTAGATTATATTATTCGAATAAGGTGAATTGATGCCCATCACATCGGCAACTCTACCATCCAAGATTATATTATTAATATTTTATTTCATTAGCCACTCTAACACCTTATAGTATGTTTGATATGTTGCAATCAATTGTTACTCATGATAAAATAAAATAAAAATGCTACCATGATATATTATATATCGTCCGTTTCTGTGTATGGTTGGAAAAAAAATTGCAATGCCATGTAGTAATCATTACTCATTTATAATTCTTGTAAGTCTATTAGAAATTATATAAAAATTATGTAACGAGCAATTAATGATTAAGAGAAATATTGTATGAATTTAATTTTTATTCAATTACATTAGATTTTTATCTTTATTATCTTTAATTGAGCTATAAAGATTATAATGATAATTTACTATGAAATTCTATATATATATATTTCAAACAAAAAACATGAGGATTAAAAAAAATCCCAAATGAGGGATTATTTGAAGAGAGGTAATTGATAGGGACGAAATTGTGTTCTTTAAAAAAAAGAGGGATTAAAGTAAAACATTCAATTACATTATAAAATGGATTATAATATTACGAATCGCTAAAATTATACCCGATCCAGGCTGCCTGTGAGGTTGGGCTCTTAAGAAATGGATTATCTGATTATTAGGGTTTCATTTTGTATCCAAGTCCATGAGCAGATCATACGAGCTTGGGTCGCCATACCATAATCCATGTTTAAGCTTTGAAGGCGTTGGTCCAACATTGAGCATTTAGCCTGAAGGATCATAACAAGTCCGTACAGAAAAACTCATGGGCCTTCAACACCTTGATTACGAATTCTCGTTTTACTTTGAGAAAGTGCTTGATTCCAGGTTTGCGTAAATTTTGAGAGGGATATGAAAACATGGCGTTTATATATATATATATATATATATATTGGGTGATGAACCGGGTCTGGGCGGGCCGAAGACAACTACAAACTAATATTTCTCGTCAAGGTAAAGCAATTGATATCAATTCAAGTTTCTAGTATGAATATTAATAATACAAAATATATAAGTTTAAATTAAAATAAAAAGAATCTTACTTATTAAAGTGTTTTAAAATAATTAAATTTATGTTGTTGTCAAGAATATATCATTTGTTTTAAAATTTTATTGCTCCTCACTTCTGCAACTAAAATGTTTGCAATATGTCTTTCAAAATTCCAACATCACCTTAATATAGATACATTTTTAAACAAGATTTTTGAATCAAAATAAAAGAACTAAATTATCTCTTACTAGAGTTAACTTCAGCTTTAAATTTGAGATGAAAACCAAAGCATAAAAAGAAAAAACAAAATGCTAAAAACAAGGTAAGGAAGAGTGTGTAAACATTTGGAAAAAACTTGTTAGAAACTCTTCTTTAACCTCCTCTTTTTATAGTGATTTTTAGAAATTAAAATGTTAAAAAATTAATTTTGGTAATAATCATAATAACTCCCACCATTATCAACCTTAAATTATTCACCGTAAATAAAGAATTCAATTTGAATATGGTGGCCATAAATTTGAAATTTTGAACTAAAAAAACTATTCAAATGTGCAGAACATGTTTTTGGAAGAGACTCTTAAAAATTATGGGTTAAACTTGACAAAACAATGGGCCGAAAAAATAATTTTTTATAGACCATGCCCAAATTCAAATTTTGATTAACAAAAAAATATCTTTTATGATCTAAAATATTATTTTACAACTGGGTTGGGCCGGCACACGCGTGCTTGTGTTTAAACTCAAAACTCACTTTGCTATTTAGGTCTAATTTTAACTTGCTAACATTCCAATTTATAAACATCAAGAAAGTTGTGTTTCTTACCCGTGTAAGATATAATTATTTTAGAGGGTTTTGAGTTTCATAAAAAAACATATCAACCAAGAGTTCTTTGAAATCAATTTCTCATTCATCCATAATTTATTTAAATCATGTTAGTGTTTCATGTTAAAGATTTATATTAAAAATTAAATTCAAACAAAATTTTAACCCAAAAGTTAATGGATTCCACTTTTAATTTAGCCTCAAATACGTTTATTAACCATGTTTTAACAATTTTTCCAACATTTTATGGTCATAGATAAAAAAAAAACATTAAGTGAGAAGTCTTAATTCTATCTATTTTGTTACCTCAACATGTATCAACAACACCATATAGATTAAGACTAGATATTTTACCTGCGGTGACCATGGCTTATATATTTTTTTCTCAACAAAAACAATTTATATAGACTTTTTCAACACGTTTTTGTATTTAAAAAAATAAAAAAAAAATTAAGAAACATGTTTAAATCAAGATATTTAATTTTGCAAGATGTGACATTTACGTGGTTGTGTTTGCTAAATTTGTTAATTAAAATAATTTTTTTATTTAATCAAACAATAATAAATTGATTGAATAAAATAAAAGGAAAAAAATAATATGCAAGGCTGCACATATTAGAAATATTATTTAAAATAAATTTCTTTTTATTTTCAAAAATAAAGTTCATTTATACAAAAGATTAATATATATATATATATATAAGAAAAACCTCCTAAAAAATTAAATGCATAATTGAAAACTAATTTTCATTTCAAATAGGCTTTCTAAATAACATAAAAGAGAGAAGGGATATTAATCTAAAATATAAATAAAAATAACATTAAGATTAATTTTAAAAAATAGAAAAAATATATTTTTTTTAAATAAAAAAAGTGAACAGTTTCGTCCACATTAAAACTTGTGTGAACTCGGATCATGAATTCAACCGGATTTAATATTTTTTTCCCTTAAATTTATAGCAAATCTAAAAAAAAATAAACAATGTCGTCCACGGTAAAGCATGAATGGGTGAACAATGCGGCTGCACAATGTTCACCTCACATGTTTTCCCCTTAAATTTATTAAAATATTTTTTTTTAAAAAAAAAAACAATGACCAGTATCATCAACAGTAAAACATGAGGAGGTGAAAAGTATATCTGCACAGTGTTCACCCTACACACTTTAATTTATTTAGGATGGACCCGAACCATGAACTTAATCGGTTTAATATTTTTCTCCCCTAAAATTTATAGCAAACCTAAAAAAAAGTGAACAAAGTCATGTACATGTACAGTAAAACATAAATGAGTGAACAGTACGACTGCATAATGCTCATCTCATTTTATATATATATATATATATAAACACCATGGACTTGTACAGTGTTTTTTCACAAGGTTTAGATTATAGGTAATTCAGTACATTTTTCCGGTTGGTGCAATAGCCACTCCAGCAATCTTGAAAAAAACTGAGCTAAAAGGTTACATTATTAAAAAAAAAAAAAAATCACTACCTAATCAAAGGGGAAATTTATCTCGACCAGCACCATAGGAGACTTTGAACACACCATCTCTCTTCCAATAATGACGAGGCAGGAATAATGAACGCGCAGCCTAGCTCTATTAAGCAAAGAATTCCGGATTGTCAAATGGGAAAGTGGTGTCAAAATCTACATAATCGATAGAGATATCCAAATCTCTGATTGGCGAATTGGTGACCGAAGTCGGGGCTGAGATTTTCTCGGTGGTGAGTTCACACCCTTGGGTTTGCACATTTTGGGAACCTATTCCAAAGCTGTTCATATGACATGGTGACACTGAGAAATAGTTGGATTCGGACGTTGTAGAAGATATAAATGTTGGAGAAAAGTTACCCAAGAAGCTGTTTTCAATCATGGACTCAGTGAAAATATTGTTTTCCTCGTTTTCATTCCCAGATGACGTACATGGGAAGGAAAAGAATGGGAAAATGCCGTCCTTGGAGCCCAAGTCCTCGTTTTTAACTTGATTACAGTCGAATCCAAAGTGACGAGATATCTCCTTTGATGGCTTTGGTTTCTCTTCATGCTGCTGCTGAGAATGATATTTACTTTGTTTCGAGAAATCATTTTCCAGTGAAGGCGATGCCACGGGTGGAGTAGAGGCTTGTTTACATGTATGCCTCCCTCGATAGGTCACTTCAAAAATTGAATGGTTCTCATCAGATCTTTGCACTTGCTTCGTGGCCAGACAACCTTGTGAATGACGGTGAGTGCATCTGTAGTATCCTCTGCGATTTGCAACACCAATTAATGTTAAAATGATTCTAAATAAACCTAATCAAATGGATTAATAAGATGATTAAAACATGCTCAATGGTTATCGAAGTCAAAGCGGCTTAGTCAGACAATTTTTAACTGGGAAGGGAAGGTTTAGAATGCTGCAGTGAGGTTTGATACAATGATGATGACTATACGAGTCAAGGTTGATCACTATTAAATTTTTTAAAAAAATCCAAATCACCTAAAATAGTATAAGAAATTAAAGTGACAAATTTTTAAAATTTTCAGGTAATAATTTAATTAGTCGAATTATATTTTTTATTATTTATGAATTTTAAATTGTAATATTTCTCTTAAACTTATTTTGACTAGTAAAACTTCCCTCAAGCTCAATTTTAGCTAATTAATTGGAAACTTTTTAGTGTTTTAGGAAAAAAAAATGGCGCACAAGGTTTCAAATTATTTGAATTGCTTGTTTGAGTAAAGAAAACTTGGATAAAAGAAAAAAAAATTAAGGTAATTAAATATTCATTAATGATGATGGTAATCTCAATTTGTAGCTACTGAGTTTGAATTAAAAAAAAAAAAAACAGTTTTAATGGCTATTATATTGTGTACGGTACGGCAACAAGTCTCTTTTCCTAGCGACTTTAATGACGAGAGCAGTCAGGACTCGGTCTAACATTTTAAATTGGAGTCTCACCAGGTAGATAAGGTCTAGTGCCGAGCAATTATGACATTTTTCAAGAAGCTGTCGTGCAATTTGGATAAGCAACAAAGTTTTTCTTCTCCCCGTTTTTTACGTGGAGATAACATGATTTAGAAAGCGAAAAAACATGTCTCGGACTCTCACCTTGGAAAATTAGCTCCGAGAATATCTTTTTGCCCGTATTTCCTCCAGCTGTGACCGTCATCAAGTGGTCCTTCTAGGCCAGTCCCTGGACAAACCTTCACTTGCTCGGTCCGTCGAGGTTGTGTCTTTCTACAGCGGCACACAATTCACAATTCTAAGTTAGATCATAATCAATCACAGTTCACCTAAAACGCAAACCTAGTAAGTAGTAAACATATACAAAAAAGAAAATAAAGGGTTATTAATTACCTCTTCTTGTTAACATCTTTGTTCCATTCCTCCTTGCAATCTTGATCAGAGACTTCACTCCAAGGACTACTGTTGGAAAATGAATGCGGTGATTCCATTATGCCAATTGTGGGCTTTGGTTGATCAGCAACTAAAGCACCGCGATTTAGCACTGAAAGTGCTTTCTCGTATGAAGAAAGTATCTTCTCAACCAGGGATTGACGTGCTTCAAGGGATGAGGAAGGGTTAAGATGGTTCCTGAGCTGTTTTGCTAGCTCTTTCCCTTGAGCTAGCTCACTAACTAGAGTCTTTTGCTCCCACTCCATGGACTTTTCCATTCAGAAAATGCAGTAAGGGCAGTACAACTGTGCTTTTCAAGAGTTAAGTTGTGAATAGATTTGGGTCCAATTGAGGTGCAGAGTAATAAGACGGAGGAAGGTTATTCCATCAAGAGCACTGAGCTTTGCGCTCTCAAGTGTAGCTAGAATGAGATCCTGGCTATGTGAGCAAAGGAGGTATACAAAAAGGCTATGGTAAGGCTTTGAATTGAAGAATCAAAAGCAACAAACATAGAACTGAATTAAGAAAGAGAACTCTGTGTCTAGTTTTAAATAGAGATCAAATTAAACGAGCCGAAATAGCAACAGGGTTTTGTGAGATCACTTGCTAAAACAGAGAAAACGAACAAAATGTGGGAGTAGAAAATGAGCTGAAACGACAGACTGGTGGCGTGGATCAGTGAGATATAAATGTAAAGAGAGAGATGATAAAGCTATCTGTATGTAAGAAAGGTAAAGATTTTTGTTGCTGATCAAGAAGCTGTGAGGAAGAGGGAGATTTAAGGTAGGGAAAGGGGAAGGAAGAGACAACCTCTTGACTGGAGAAAAAGATTTTATGTTTTTTCATTCACAAAGCAGTGGGGCCTGTTTCTGTCTTGATGTACGTTGATAGAAAGGAGAGTGTGAGAGAAAGATTCAATTGCTGACCATTTCAAACACACACACACAGACGGATCGAGTCACCAATCACTACTCTCACTCTCGACTTTCACCCCTTTTATTATACTGTTTCAGTGCTCAGCAACAACGCGGAAGGAGGTTTGGATATTCTCGGCGGTCTCGTTCTTGCTTCATGGTTCACACTGACCATTTACACTAACTCATGTAAATATAATATGAAGATTAAAAAAAAAGGAGTTAATTATAACTTAGTTCCTATACTTTGTTGAAACTATAAACTACCAAAACTAACAGTCCTCCAATTTATTTTCTATTTTTCAAAGTTGACAAAAGAAATAAGTTATAAATAGAACATATAGAGATGAAAGATATAAGAGAGAGTTATATGATTAACGCAAGAGAAATGAGAGGGGGGACAGATCGACGTATGACGAGGGCGTCATGGTGACCCACGTGTACTACACATCTAGCACATAATCCAGCTTTATGCGCTATAAAATATTTATCCAGCTAAATAACTAAATAATACATTAAAGCATGTGGCGTGTTTCATGTGTTTTAGTTTCGCTCTAGAAAAACTTTTTTTTAATCAATGTGTTTTTTTTTCTGTCTTTTAATATTAATTTTTTTTATATGCGCTATAATTTTTTTACATCGTTGCGACAAAATCATTGAGTATATTGGTAATCCGAGGGAGCTTACTATATAAGCAAGTGCTTTATATATTTGTACTTACTTATTTTATTATATTTTTATATTATCTTGCAATTATATAATTAATTTTTACAAAACAATTCTTAACAATCTTAAAGCTAAATCCTTTTTATCTTAATTGTCTAGTTTTTTTTTCTTGCATAAAGCTTTGTTAATTAAATAAGTTGATTTCTTAAAATAATCAAAATTTATTATTATAGTAGAAAAATATGAACTCTACTTAAGAGAATTTTGTTGTTGCTTCCGCGAATATTACTATGACAAGCACTACTTTAGTAGGGAGAATTCTTCAATCAATTTCTATAATATATGGTGAGAAATTTGAAAAGTTCAATGGTTTGAACTTTAAAAGGTGAAAATAAAATATATTACTTAACTACATTGAACTTGGTGAAGTTCTTAAATAAAGATGTGAAAAAATTGGTGGACAAAGATTTTATCCCACTAATATGAAAGTTATGGATGCACACCGATTTTGTGTTCAACATTTACATCTTGAATGGATTAGATAATACACTCTATGATATGTATAGTTATATTAGCAGTGAAAATGCATTATAGGAAGTTTTAGATTGGAAGTACAAAGCTGAAAATGTCACTATGAAAAAAAAAAACATAATCGATGGATTTCTTGATTTTGAGATAATCGATTCAAGGATTATAATAATCTGAGTTCAAGAGTTTATACTCATATTGTATGATATTCATGTTGAAAAAATAGTTATGGATAAATCTTTTCAAATGGCTATTATTATTGAGAATTTTCTACCATCTTGGAAATACTTCAAGAATTACCTTAAATATTAACAAAAGAATATAGGAGTTGAAGTTTTTATTTTAAGGTTAAGGGTAGAAAAGAATAATAAGTTGTCCAATATAAGAGTCAACTTATTTTTTAATGGATTCTAGGGAAAATATGGTTGAAAAGGTGACAAAGTCCCAAAAATAAAATAAAAAAATGCTTGTCGTGAATGACAAAGTGATTGCTAAAAAAAGCTCAATGTCAAATTCTTTATTTATAGCAAGAAAATTGGACATTAAGCCAAAGATGAAAAAAATAGATCTGAACAAGGTAGTTATGAGAGAGGAAGGGAATTTTAAGCCTATTCCACTAAGGTTGAGAACATCTCAAATGAGGTATTGGAGAGGATCTTATTTGCAGTTGTCTCGGAGGCCAACCTAATCAACAATTCTAAGTAGTGGTGGGTTGATATATGTGTTATAAAACATGTTTATGCTAAAAAAATAATGTTTTTTCATGTATAAAGAAGTAGATGGTGAACAATTATTCATGAGGATTTTATCAACCTCAAAATTCAATGAATGGTTAGGAATTAGTTCTGGACGTTAGTCTTGAATTATTTCAACTCCATTGAATCTTTTCATATCCCTTGGTTAACTTAATGAATCATCAGAAATTAATTCTAATTGATTCCACATCCCTAACCTTTAGGTGGAGGGAATTCATTCTTTAAAGTAGAAGTGGGAGTAAAAAAGAAGAAAATAAATAGAAAATTTATGCTCTGTCTTATTTACTTTTGTGCTCTCCTTTCTATAACTTTAGGTTTTGTTGTTGTAGAAAGAGAAATTAAGTAAGCTTTCTAGTATGAGATATTGTTGTTGAAATTGTAGGAGACAAGTTGCACTAAAAACATTTGCAACATTAACAGTCAAATATAGCTTGAAAGACAAAAAAAAAAAAAAAAAAATTCAATATTTGATACCAACTTTCTGCCATATTGTCTTGTCTTTTGACTCGAAAATCTACTATAAGCATTTTATATAATTGTACTTATTATTTTTTTTTATCTTATTCATATTTTTATATTATCTTATAAATATATAATTGATTTTTATTTTAAAAAATAAAATTCAATACTAGCTATATGAGCCCATTTTATGCAAAACGACACAGAACAATCTTTTTAATTAAAAGACAGATAATGATATTTTGAAATAATATAAAAAATTATTTTATAAATTTGTATCTATTTTAAAAATGTCAAACTATTGTAGAAAATTTCACATAATGATTAAGGGCATGTTTGGAATTGTAATAATGATGACGATTCAAGGTATTTTTTATTTAGAAATATATTAAAATAAAATTATTTTATTTAAAAAAAATTATTTTTAACATTAACATATCAAATTTTGATACGAGAATATAAAAAAATTTATTTTAAGCAAAATAAAATAAAATTTGAGGGAGTGATCCCAAACACACCCTACGAATGTCAATTCTTCCCAAATTTGTATACTCAAAGAAACAAATGTGAACAATTTTACCAAGTTTCCATTATTGCACAAATGGAAAGTCCTGACCAATTTACGGGGCAGGACTTTCCATGAAGCTACTAAGATGCAGCCCCGAAAGCAGGACTGAAAAGGAGTGAAGGATGTGTAGGTGTGAACGATTGAATAAATCAACCAAGCGTAGAGAAATTGTATTGTTTCCCCTCGGTTTCAACATTTCGAGTGGACTTACGTAGCCTAAATTTAATAATTCTTTGATTCTTCTTGTCAATCATTATAGCAGCAGTGGAATGTTCTGAGGAAGCACGAATTCTAGAACGAAAAGGTCACGATCCCGCCGGCCAATGCATGACTTCTCAGCTTCAAATTATAAAAAGAAAACTCCATTTTGAACTTGACACTCGACCACATAGAACCAAGGCCACAATCTTCCAGGAAGATGGATCATCACTTGAAATTATATCCACCGGCCGGAAATGGATAAAAGCATTTTATTCAGGTGGAACTGGTCCGGCGGTACTCATTTAACTAAGATATTGTTGTAAGAAAAAATCATTATTTATAGCAAATCATACCCTTTGTAGCCATATCATGTACTCATGGAACATAACTTTCATCTCAAATAATTTGTTCTGGAATGTTCAAAACACTTGTCTACTTTCTATTAGTCAAACCATCAATTACTTGATTTTTTTTACCACGCCTCTAATTAAAACTTCAACTGTTGTTATTTAGATATTCTATAATTTTATTTGAATAAAAAAAAAGTTAAATTTGTACGTACAGCTCTTGAATTATCAGTCATTTAGATGAAAAAGTTAAATTTGTACGTACAGCTCTTGAATTATTAGACATTTAGATGAAGATTCTTAATCCAAACCATTTGGTTTAGTGATTATTTCAGTTTCGTTACATGTGTTCTAACAGGTTAATTAGATTGATTAGAGTTTTTTTTAATTATTAATTTTTTTAATTTTATTATTTAAATTAGAATGATTCGGAATTAGGATTATAATTTATCTCAGTTTACTTTATATTATATTATCTCAATTTCATGACTCTGATTACAAGTTTTGCGAATTAATCTCGGTTAATTCATGTCGTTTTTTTTTATTATTTTATTGATTCTTTTTTTAATCTCATTGTTCAACAATGGTTTAATTGAAAATTATGCTTCATAATTTATTTCAATTTGCTTTATATAGAGTTATACTAGTCTTATAATCCGAGTCGCGGATTTGGAAGGGTAACCTAGGTTGTCACGGGTCATTTTTTTAGGTCATCCCGGTCTCTTGACTTGAATAATTGGTTTAACGGTTTAACCTGGATTAATTATCCAGTTATTTTTTGTGTCTTTTTTAATTGATTTTTTTTAATTCCATCCATCAATATTAGGTTGATTGTGTAATTGGACACCATAATTTATTTTGATTTACTTTTTTAAGGGGTTACCTCGATCTCATGACTCGAGTCTTGAATTTGACTTATTAACTCAAGTTGACTCAGGTTTTTTTTATTTTTTTTTTCAAATTCATTATTCAATATTGGGTTGCTTAAGAATTGAACTTCATAATTTGTTTTGAATTGCCTTATATAAATTTGGCAAGTTAATCAAAGTTGACCCGGGTTGATCTAATATGTAGTCGTCTCAGTATTTAATAAAAATAATCATCTTAAATTCTTTTTTATTTAGGTTAAATTATGTTTTTACTGGTTATTTGGATTATATTTAAATCTGTCAAGTCAAACAGGGACATCAAGTAACATCAACCTCCATATATATTTTTTTACTATTAGAAAACACATTAGCAATGGTTGAATCTCTTTTTACGTTAAAAGAAAAATTGATCCAGCCCGCAGCGTAGCGTAAATCAACGATCTAGTCATCGCGAAATCAACTCAAAAAAACCACTAAAATAATCTTTTCAACATCTCAAACAATATTGATATCAAAAAATCATTTTTAAAATCAAATCAAACTTAAAAAATTAAGTTTCTAGTTTTCAATTTGAAATTTTAAATCTTAAAATAATCCATTCCGGTGATGGATGGGTTTAAAATTGGTAAAAATGAACTCGTATTGATTAAAAATTTCATTTGATGGTGGTATCATCACTAATATTGGCTTAAACCTAATAAAAGGGGCCCTGATCATAGTTCGAGTATTAAAAAAAAAAACAGAGGGTATCAATTAAAAAAAATCTATTAATATCATAACATAATAAAATGGATGTTAAATCAAATAAAAAATAAAATAAAAGGTCTCCATCCAAATGACAAAAATATATTCGAA
>Ga0307517_10004710_pt1 | contig 20880 bp, 30 predicted proteins | sample 23_EM_MG_FD_194515 | JGI IMG/M metagenome (GOLD analysis project Ga0307517, IMG submission 194515) | Populus trichocarpa ectomycorrhiza microbial communities from riparian zone in the Pacific Northwest, United States - 23_EM | ecosystem: Host-associated > Plants > Roots > Unclassified | place...
AATCGCCGTGAAATCGTTGCGATCGGGCTACGTTCCGCCGTTGTCCCTAGAACACACTGCTCGCGCATCACGGTTGTCAGGAGGCGAATACAGTGCAGTGGATCGTAATGGAAGGGGGAAACATACGGGCCGAGAAATCACAGGACCTCTCTGAGTAATGTCTAACAATAGTCAAGGATGTCAGAATCGGCTCGGCGGGGGTGGGGCAATGCAGCTACTCGAACTGCGTAAACGGCGGGGAAGAACGTGGTGGCTTGAGAGAAGCGCTTCGTGGTCGCGCGAGGGTGGTAGGCAGGGATGGGGATGGGAAGATGGGAAGATGGGATTTCCACCTGCTGCCAGTTATGTGTGCGGCTTTTTATAACACGCTGCAAGGTAATCCCCACGGGTGGGACACCACACTCGGCTTGAACCGCGGTGGAGTCTCACGAGAGGGCACGCTGATGCACTGCACTCGCGTTGCTTCACTTCGAAAGAGACCCGAGATAGATGGTTTCGGGAGCGTGACGACTTCGCACTAGGCTATAAGCTGTGCATACTAAACTGCAGGAGACGAGAAAATATCGTGTATGCCGAGAAGGGTTCTGTTCAATCTTAGTATGGCGTGCGTGTGAGGCCTTGAGGGCTTGGCCGCGAAGCCGACAGTCAGGATATGTTCGCGGCGTGGTAGATGGGGTGTACGTCCCCTCGTTGGTGGATGGGCGAATTCAAAGGTCCAAACTTAGCTGGACCTTCCCCCCCGGAAAGCCGGTGTTCAATATTCAATACCCGGTCGGCCGCACCAGAAGAACGAATGTTGAGGGAATGTGTAACGAGAGGAGTAGTGATCCCGAATGGCCGTTCGCGGTCGCCGACATCTCTTCCATCAATGGGGGTGTTCTGACGGCTTGAAGATCCAACGAGAGTGGGTTTTGCGCGCAAAGAGCAACGTATGGGTGTCAGGATCCATTTTTCTGGCTCCTCTGAGTCTCCGAGTAGTGATCGCGTTCGAGCCCCATTCATCAGAGGGATGCCGCCGTGCTGTTCAGATCAGATTACTCCGACATTTCATTCTTTGTGGGATACCTGTCATATGGAACCACTTCTCATGGTAATTCCTCTCATTCAATACACGCTTGGGGACACCATTTATTTATTTGGTATAGTTTACAAGGTCGGAGGTTATACATGTGTGCGCCGTGCGCTGGAGATCAGTCCGTGAGGGGGAGGTCCTTCACCCATCTCGTGATCATGTCCTGAGAACAAACGATCCCGTCAGAAAAGAAACCTAATGAGAGGCGGGGAGTAAGGGTATGGACGAACGAGGGATTCTTCGGGTTTATCGTGGGGTACCATGTGGCCAGCTTCGTGGATGGTGACAAAGGTGATGTTTCCAGCGGTTGCGCCATCACCGCCGACTGTTCTCACCGACCCTGCGACTTCCCCGGTCGACTTGACCCTCCAAGGAAGGGTGGGAGCCCCAGCGTACTCCTTGTGGAAAACGCTGGGGAGCTTCTCGACCCATCGTGACTGACCCAAGGCGTTACATGCGCCGTCTACCAGAACTTGAGCCCACGAACGGAAGGGTCCAGCAGTTTCTGGGTCTCACCGGTATCCCCCGCATACACCAGAAGTCTGATGCCATCGTTGACCAAGTCCGTGAGGAGACCAGCAGAGTAATACATCAAATCGCCCGAAGAGAGGAAATCCTTGTAGACCTTCTCGCTTGCGCTGGTGAAGTTTATACCAGGGTTCGCTCCCAACTCCTTTTTGATGTTCTCGTCGTTCAGCCAGACCGGCATCCACTCCGCCTCTCTGTAGCATATGGGACCATCTTTGTCGGGAGATCTGTCGCATGACTTGCGGACGTCATAGAGGTTGATCGGGAATTCTGCGTGGCAACGGGGTGGACCGGTCAGCTGAACGTTTCCGATAATGTCAAAAGGGTACCGTGCGCTTACTCTGAAAGTACGCAATGAAATTGTTCCAGCAGTATTTCTCCGCATTACTGCAGACGAATCTCGTTCCGAAGATGTAACACGCTTGCGTCCACTTGGAGCATATCTGAGCCTTGCGTCTCCAAGAAATGCATTGCGGGTCGTTCGGGTCTTCAAAGATCGCGTACGGCCCTTCGCACAACCACTCTCCAAAGGCGGCGAACTGGGTGTATGGATCAGAAAATCCGTTCGCAAGTATCACCGATGCCAGGTTAAGTCTTCTCAACCCTGGGATAGGCTGGGCCTCCAAAGCCTTGTTGTACTTGTAAACGACCGCAGCCGAGTTCGGAACGTAAGTCCCCCCGTAGCTCTCCCCGGCCATATGGAAGTTCGAATCGGCGTATTCGGGGAACCGAGAGAAGAAGAGTTGGAAGAACGCGTACATGTCTTCACCCGCTTGCCAACTCCTGTCGACATTTGGCCCATCTGCGTCTTGGTAGGAGAACCCAACACCGACGGGTTGGTCGACGAAGAGGATGTTGAAGTTCTTGTTCCAGCTGTATGGGTTCCAGGTAACGTTCTCCCCTTCATCCGCGATTCGGCACGGTCCCAGTTCAAACAACAGCCCAAGGAACGATGATTGTCCGGGTCCACCTGGAAGCGAATCAAGGTTTAGCGCTGCGATCTCAGCTAAGCTTTGGAGTGCATGCACCATTTGTCCAGTATACAAAGTCTGAGGTTTCGGGAGAGTTTCTTGATTCGAAGAACCTTGGAGTGGTGTCAGATGCAACATGGCGGCCCGGAACAACCAAAACCCACCAGAAGAAAAGGTGTTTTCCGTCGGCGATGTCAAAGTACCCCGAGTACTGCTTCACACTCGGGTCACAGATTTTGGGTTCCACGATGCGGAGACGATGGTTACCGAATGCGGGGTGTGTGACCACCTCATCTGATGAGCAGGTGTGAGCTTGCCAACGAAGTAACACCTGCGGGCAGCCAGACTCACAGGTTAACCCATCGCGGTGAATAAAGTCCCGTCCATTCTGTGCCCAATGTTTCGCGTTGTCTCCGATCTTGTCGAACACGGATGAAATATGAGTATTTTCTCCCTGGGATGCTTTGAACGCGATTTGACCGTCGTAAGCCGGGGAAGCAGTGACCACGGAGGCCGTCGCCAGTACGACTAGAAGTAATCCCCTCATTATCGCGCTATGGTGGGAGGGTGTCGTACGACCTCGACTCGATGGGTGTCAGCTACGGCGCATCGATGATATATGCATCATTTACCGCACGCCACTCGGTGCGCAGCTCGTCAGGAACAGTGGTTGTTTCGCAGCAGGTGGTGGTGATTGACATCTCTGTCGGAGGGCCTTCCCCATAGTTGTCGTCGCATACAGTACGGAGCTGGACGGATCAAAACAAGCGTAACCGCGCAGTAAGGCGTCACCATTTTGTTTTGATGCACGGCCAACGATCTTGGAGATCCCAATTTCATTCATGGCCAGATGATCTCCCGGGAGGATCCGTTAAAGTTGGCGGATGTCTCCAGTTAGCTCTGTAGACATCCATAGTGGCATACTATTATCGATCACGTGGGGACTGTGCACCCGAAGAGACGCGATCACGGTAGACGGGTTATCGGGAGCCGTATGCTTGAATCCACTCCTTGAGACTTGGTAAATCTAGAGAAAATACCCCAAACCACCAATCTGGGTTATGATTGGAGTACCTTCCAGTCAAAACGAGAGATCGTCGTGTTCCTCGTGCCCTTCACTTCCAGAACCGTCGTAACCACCCGCTGCTTTCCCATCCGACCCCACCATCCCCGCCGCGCCGCATCTCCGAGAAGATACTCGCCCCTTCAGCCGCTTTGCGGGCTTGTTTCGTTCACTCGTAGCCTTGCCCTTTTTGTTGGTCTCTGCGTATCTCAGTGTGTCTGCTCGGTGCCAAGATATTCTGATTCCATGCCCACCAACACTGCGCCATCAACACGCAAGCGAAGGCGGTTCTGACGCGGTGGTGGGGGTTGCCCCCGGTTGTGACTATTGGACATCCTGGGACTTCTGACCACATCGGCGCCGAAGAAAACGGTTTCTGGACCTCAGAAATCATTGGCCGTGCAGTGGCGATGGGCCAAGAGGAATCGTGGAGAATGCGGGGCGCCCTTTCTTCAATATTCTGCGGACTTGGCTGGAGACGCAGAGGTCCTCTGTGCATGTGAATGCTTGTCACTCTGGGAAGCTGACAAACCACCGACCATCGGACCTCATCCGAAAAGGGCAGTGGCATCCTATAAAATACGCCCCCCCCAGGATTCAATGTTTGCCTCTAACCACAACCATGGCTTCAGAAAGGGAGATAGAAAAGCACTTCCGTGCCCTTCCCCTCGACGAGACTTTTTTGGAATTGGATCCTGAGGAAGAAGCGTTCTTCAAGGCGGAAACACGGATCCAGGATACAGAGGAGCTGAAGAAGCATATCGTCGAGGTTCAGAAGGAGGCGTACGATGTAAGTCGTTCCCGCCGCGCCGATTTGTGCATCAGAGATGGGGCAGTAACATTTTTTTCGTGTTCAGGTCTGCCCATTTCCTTGCATTCGTGGGTTTAGATTCACGATGCTCGGGGTCGCCAGGACACCTTCGTATCCACGCGTCCTCGAATTGGTGAAGAACCGGCCAGATGCGATATTTCTGGATCTTGGATGCTGCCGTACGTGCCAGTTCTTACCCTGAAGTTTGCCTCAATAACCTGACCGATACTTTCGTCCCTGTACAGTGGGTGCTGAGGTGAGGAAGGTGATCCATGACGGGTGGCCAGTGTCACAGACCATTGCGACGGACATTGGAGCAGGTACGGCGTTGGGTGGTCGTCTACACTCATCGCATAAGAATAACAATACGTCTCGTAACAGGATTCTGGGATATAGGGCACAAACTGTTCAGAACTACGCCAGAGACCTACCCCGCAAAGTTCCTAGCCGGGGATGTGTTTGACGAAGCGCACCTTTCCCTCGCACCTCCGATACCATCTGGTCCACCACCTCTCGTTGCGTCAGTGAACACTCTGACCGAACTACGAGGGCACATCTCTGCCATCTTCGCTTCCTGTTTCTTCCACCTCTTCAATGAAGAGAAACAATTCGAACTCAGCAAACGTCTGGCCGCATTACTCGACCCTCGTCCTGGCTCGATCATCTTCGGTGCGCATTCCGCCATGCCGGCCAAAGGCGAATGCCGAACCACCTACATGAGCATGTTCTGTCATTCTCCGGAGTCTTGGACCCAAATGTGGGAAGAACAGATCTTTGAGAAGGGTCAGGTAAAGGTCAGCACGGTCCTCAAGGAATGGAAGATGGACAGGAGGAGAGAGCGAGTGGTTCCGGCCGATGAGGGAACCAAATTCTATTGGCTTGCCTGGTCTATAGAGAGGTTGTGAAGGAAGCGTGTCCCAATGCAAGAGTATGGAATTACGCATTTAGATGAGTACAAGAGATCCAGGAATATAGTAACCGAGTGAACGACCCAACTCAATGGCGCGAACGTGGCAAGGAGTGATTTAAAATCAAAGCGCGGATGCGGGTTCTTTCCTTCTCAGCGATGCGTGTTCAACAGCGGGGGGACAAAGTACTTTGCATTGGCCCCAGCAACGCCCGGGAGGAGTGTATTTTGAGTGAGTGGCCCTGAAGGAATCCCCGATCACCCTCATACTTATGTTCGTCCCAAACGACCAATGAGGACTTTGGGCATTAAGCAGGCACTGCTTCCATCGTTGCTACACGTTAAAGGACATCGGAGAAAGGTGGGAGGGCGGCGAGTGAGCACAACGCATGGCCAAGTCCCCCGTTACCGGTGCAGTAACCGGCGGTAGTGAACATGGCTCTTGTAGCTACGGTAAAACGACGTAGCGTAAAGGTTGTGAGGGAAGACCCGATCCCTGATAGGGATGGGTGGCCACTTTTTCACGACACGACTCGTGCAAACAGACCCATTTGGTGAAGAATTGTTTTCGAGGACGCAGTATTTGAAATTTGAAGCTTGAAAGTGCATCCTATTGGGTGATCTTTGTTTCAAGACTGTATTCCCTCCCCCGAACTTGAGGCTGGATTCTAGCCTATTCTAGATACCTATGGCACAGAGGAGTCTCGACCCCTCGTGCTCGAGTCGATGATGTCAGATGGTGATATCCGACCCACCCATGCCGAATGGGTATATATATCAGAACTTGGGGGAGGGAGCCTTTCTCCTCAGGACACCCAACTCCCACTGAACCTGAACGCGCAAAAATGACCAAGATTTTACTTGTTTTCTCTTCCGCCGCGACGACTGTGACTGGGAAGTCAGCGGGGTGGTACTTGCCGGAAGCAGCGCACGTTGGTGTCTTTGGCCCTGTTCTGTCCACCCCGGAGTCTGAAGTTCGCGGTGATCTAGCCCTACTATTCGTTTGTTCAAGCTGGTTTCGACGTCGATTTCGCTTCACCCGAGGGTCCTAACCCTCCCGTCAGCCCGGGAAGCGTCGAAGTCCGTTTGTCAAATCCCCCCAGCATTCTGACCAGGGAATATGGTGATGACTCACGATTCGTGATGTCCTTTAGGCATTCAAGGATGACGAAAGCGTCAATTTTTTGAAAGATCCGGACGTCACCAACAAACTCTCAAACTGCAAAAAGTTGTCGGAAGTGAACTCGGGCGACTATAACGCAATCTTCTACGTGGGAGGTAAGGTTTCGATTTCCCGACCTGGTGTAAGTTTTGGTCAATTGACAGCGTCAACGACGTGCAGGGCATGGACCGGTCGTTGATCTTGCGAAGGATCCTATTAATGCGGCGCTCGCTTCAGCGGTGGGGCTACATTCACTGCTTAAGTTCTTCCCCGCCGTTTCTGGTACACTGACGATCGGACTGTGCGATCTTTGTAGTTCTTGCAGGACGGTTCATTAGTCTCTGGTGTCTGCCATGGACACGCGTTAGTGCTCTGTGTGTTTCGGCGATTCTTTTGAAGACAGTGACATGGTGTTACCCTAGTGCCCTCGTCCAAGCCAAAGATTCGAACGGGAAATCTATCTTCGATGGAAAGAGGTCCACTGGACTTTCCAATGCAGAAGAGAAACAGTATGGCCTTCCAGTTGAGGTGTGTAGTCGGTGCATCAGCGCCTTACGACGTCAACGCATATTAACGAGCGTTACACCCATAGGATCTCGGTTTCTTGTTGGAGGACAAGATCGGGGAACTCGGGGGAAAGTTTGAGTGTGCAGAACCTTGGCAGTCCCACGTCGTCGTTGACGGTAAGCTGTACACCGGTCAAAACCCCGCCTCTGCCAAACCGTTGGCGGAGAGGATTGTGCAAGATTTGAAGAAGCAGTAAAGCTGCGCCACGGATGCCTGGCCATAACTTTTCACTCAGTATAGTGTACGATAGTAACAAAATTGACGAAATCGATGGTACGTTGGGTAATTTGAAGTTCCCCTGGGTTCGCATGCATGTCTTGCTTGACGTCCACTCGGCTTTTCCCGATAGCTCACTTCAATATGCTCGCAACCCCGACGGCCGTATTCCGCCTATCGGAGCGCGAGCAGTAGTAAAGAACGGTGTTGATTTTGTTGATCGAAAGCGGAAAGGTACGTTATGCAGGGACGAAGCCGGAGGGGAGAGGAAAGTGTTCCAAAGGTCCTAGGTCGCCTTACTGTGACAGCCACAGAAGCCACAAATCGCACCGCGCTCTATTGCAGTAACCACCACCACTCATTCTCAGCTTCCCCACCCTCCTCACCCTCCTCTAATCCACATCAGCTTCGTCATTTCCACCTTCATCTTCCTCACTATCCTCCTCCCCATAACTCGCGCAATCACAACCACAACCTGATTCATAAGTAAACTCTTCGACCAAATCCTTAATCTCATTTTCCATCTCTGGGCGCATTCTAAAAGCACCACCGGACACCCGGAGCGAAATGGCTTGACCGCCAGAGGTTTGGTGGACCAGATAGACTTTCAGGTGATTCCAATCAACATCGTTCGAGCTAACGTTCTCCAAATGTAGGTATCGAAGCGAGGGGAAGAGTTTCGTGTCGGAATGTGGAATGTAGTCCGCTCGGGTTCGGCTGCAGGAACCGGCGACGTGTTGTTTCGAAATGGACCACATGCTCCCGGGGAGTGAGCGCCATGAGATCGAGGTACAATTTCCTCATAACCCGTTTAGGGGGGGGGGCGGGCCAGGAACATTCTAAAGCTGGTATGCGACGGCTTCCATTCCCGGAGAGTCTGGTGGGGGCGATCACCTACGGCACTAACCGAAATATCGATGTCGTTGCAAGAGAGGGAGGTGACAATCTCCAGTCTATCTTGGAATCTGATATCACGCCGGAAGTGGCTGCGCATGTACGTTCCGAGGGTTTGGGAAATATCCTCCGCTGTAAAATTGAGGGCGACGAGGCTCACGGAGTCTATCGTCGTTGGGAGTTCCAGTTGATGTAACAGCCCAAAAACGCGACGGCATTATCCTAACAAAGAGATCGTGCTTAAGTGACGCAGTGGTACTGGAAACCTGGCTTCATCAACGTCGCCGGGGAGCGCCTCATACGCCAGCACAAGTTCCCGAATGTTGGGATTCGAGGCGAGAATTGAGATTAATGTGGATGTGGTCGGGGCGAACGATGGCCGACCGAGTTGGAGCGAGAGGGCGGTCAGACGTGTGGTCTGCGATGTTAGGTGGTCCCACGATGAAGTTCGGAGGGTCCCCCTGATGTCGAGGTGTCGCAAGTTCGGGAGGCGTACTCGAGCGAAGAAGTCCGAAAAAACCGCGATCGAAGCGCAAAATGATCGACTCGATGCACTTTTCTTGAGCACCATCCCCATCGGGGATCAACGAGGAAATGACGGAGGTCAGGAGGCCTAGAGTACAACCCTTGAGATGAATTTGCCGTATCTTATCTTGCGTGGCGCGATCCCTGAGTGCATCCTGGAGGGGAACGACAAGAGTGCCCGGAAAATTTGCGTACCCATCCAGCAGCAGGTCGAGCGGAGTGCGAGATGCGACCTCGAACCAGTGGTGGCAAACGAGGAGGAGGTTGTAAGATCCCTTTCGTAACCCGTCGAAGTGTGATTCGGAGTACAGCGCGTGAGTTCGCTTCCGGGCGATGCTCCAAATGAAGATTGTATCCGAGGATTTCGGGAGGTATGCGCATGGGTATGTTCAGCAACGAGTTTCGGGCGCGTTTGATTTTGATTATGTCTCCCTTGCCCTCTTCTATCCGCCTCTCCAAGACTCGTAGTTTACATCGTGGCCCATTCTGGTGCCCGAACAAGGTTGGGTGACGCGAAACTCCTTGGAACGCGTCAAGGCAGGCACACTGTGGCAATACACGGGGAACTCCGATCCCCATCCCATACGGTGATACATCCATCTAAAATTGGCCGGTTCCCACGCCGATAATCATCTCTTTCACCTCACCATCGTTTCTGACCGATTACTATCGGCCCCGTTGTGTTCTGGATGCTCGACCCATCCCCAACTGCGGCTAGACCTTGCCAGCAGTCACCTTGTGGTCAGCGATCATAATGACGACAGAACTCTGCTCATTCAGGTCGTTCTGGAGACGTGGACGTGCTTGAGCGTTGCCGATGGTCTACCAGATACACATCGCAACCGTCGGCAAATCCTCGTTACTATTATCTGACCGACTACGATTCAATGATAACCTTGCCGGGGTCAGGTGTGACCCGAATCTGACCCTTTCAAACGTATTCTGAAAGGTGGGGTCACACAGAAATCAAATCACCCAATAAACCTCGCGTGCTCTCACTTCCCCCACCCCTCAAGCCACCTTCAATATTCACATTAATCTCAAGGGGGTCACAGTTCATGCGTCACGAACAGGAGACGAAAAAAGTACGATTCGAGCTCTATGGTATATGGTGAAGTAACGAAACAAAAACCAGGTATCTTCTAGGCCCCCGCTGTCGAGGTCGAAACTCAAGGAGGTGGTTTCGGAAGACTCTCGACATCGTTCAGCACTAAAAGAATGCAGGTAAGCGGATATCACATTGACGAGCGATTGCGCTGATGCTTACCCTTCAACAGCAGCGCCGGGCAACTCCATGCCACCCGATTTACCGGCAGCTGGTAATAACGGCTGAGCTCCTGGTTGAGCTCGCGTTCCCCCTTCCTTCTCTCGTGCTCGGCATCAGCGCCTTTCTTTCCCTCCGCGGTCCGTTTCCCCTTTCCCTTTAGGAGCCGGGGTCCGGGGTATACTGGCACCCGGATCTTGGCAATTGCTCCCAGCGCGACTGCATTCCAATCAATCAGATCAAAGTTTGCCATTTCACGAAACCAGCTCTATGCTTACTGCCTAGAGCTTCTTTATGGCTCGGGGTTTTTGGAAGGCCCTTCCAGCCCTGCGCCCAGACGCACAATTTGTCGGCATCTCCCTGGGACCGGATGCGCCAGCCACGTGGTCTCCCCGTGCCTCGGGGTCGTCTGGACCTCTGACGCTGAGCAATCATTCAGTTACATGAGGAACACGAGAACAGTAAAAGTTACTTACTGGAGCTGTGGCATCTTCTGTGGTTGTTTGATTATGTTCGGCGCCGGCCGTTGTCTCGGATGTCCCTCCGGAGGGGTGTGCAGTTGGCAGGGCCACGTATGGGACGAGCGGAAGCACCAGGGTTGATGGTCCCGCCTCTGCACCCCCATGCCCGTAATGACGAGCATGGGGCGTCCCATAGGGCTGGAACTGCCGCGTCGGCATCAGCCCAGTTCTGGTCGGACCAGTGCTGGGTTGACGTGAGGTCTGCATGCTCTATGGGGAGGTGTCAACAGGATTGCGGAAGGGTGACCGAGTTTGAGCACTTGCCGTGTGGAACATGCTGGTGGATGGGCCGCTCTCGTTCTCCCCCCAGTAGTTGAGCGGGACTGTTCGCGATCGGTGAGCACTCGATTCCTTAGAATTTCGTAAGAGATGTACTAACCACTACTGGGGGTGGGGACCACCGTCGAAAATCTCGGTGCCATTACACTGGCGAAGGAACCTTCCTGGCTCACGATGCCAGAGTAGTGGGACTGGGTATACGGGTCAATCGTGGACCGATCATAACCGGGCAATGATGGCTGCCCGTAGCCGTAGGTCTGGGGCGTGTATAAGGTGCCCGAGGACGTCGGATCTGGATATTCACGCGTAAGATATCGTTCATCTAGAAGGCTGCAACTGCACTCACCAAAGCCGGCTCCAGGCCGGAGACTCCTCGAGGGACCAGCCGTGTAGCTTGGCTGTCCACCCGTACTCCGGTTGTCAGCGAAGGCGTTCGCTTCGTCGTTAATTGTCGTCTGGCCCGGGAACAGATACGTGTCAAACTCGCCGGAGGCGGAGGAGGTGGGGTAGAGCCCGGCGTTGTTGGAGTTGTTGAAGTAAGCCATTGGGATTTGGTAGAATGTGTTGAGGGGAGTGAGGATTGAAAAGCGATGCTGTTGTAAGCGTAGGATAAACGGCGTTGGGTGGGTGAGGAAAAAGCCATCTGGTTATCCGTGTCTTAAATACGCCTTGGTGGTCCTAAGGGGCCAGGGAGTGGCTTTGTCAAAGACACCCATTATCTATGAAATTTCCAGGCTGTGGCGTGCGTGTCCAAAGCTGTAGCCAATCGCGCGGTTCCCCTCTGACTGATCCAGGTCACCTTACTCATTTCCTTTGTCTTTCTTTTTTTTGGGGGGGTAATTGACGCGCGTAATGAACCTAGACTCTAGCTTTGTTCGGTTGGCCATGCGCATGAGCCGTGGATTTGAACGGGTAATCAGTCACGATGGTTGCGTAGTGACACAAGCTCATTCCCATGCACGAAGCACGGTGCAATGGAGGAGAGTCTGAAGAGATCAAACCCATATTGTTGGTGCGCGTCCCAACGACTAGATTCTATTCGGGACGCGTCGCCCGTAAACTTTCGAACAAAGGATGGTATGAGGGTGAAGTTAGTGGTATATGACGCGGGAGGAGGAGGCCATGCACTCACGCCGTACCGCGCACACCCATCCTCGGGAGCGCTAGTACAAACCGTCGCCCGTCAACTGAAAGGCACTGGATCGAGTTTGACAAACCCCCCGACGGGTAATCTCGAGGACGGCGTTGATGGGGTGGTCGCCCTGGAGCCTGGAGGTTTTCCGAGTCTATCTGGGAGATCTGATCCTCCAGATGGTTCCCACCCCAGCTTGCGCCGTCCTCAGCCCCTCGGAAGGCAACAAACGGTACACAATCGCGTACGAACACTGCCCCAAAAGTGGGCCTAGTCGTGGGTTCTGGGCTGGCGTTTCCGATCGCCGAACTAGAGGGTCAGGCCCAGGACCGAGAGGCTCACCGACCGAAACTCTTCACGAGACCCCGATAGCCACCTGCTCACGTCCAACCTCATCAGTCCACTTCTTTCGGATCACACGACGCACGCAGAGCCCCATCAAAAATCAAAGACCCTTACCGCCCCACTACAGTTATGTGTCTCTGTTCGATGTACACACCGGAGGAAGCTCCTTCATATCTGATCCCAGCCAGTTCCAACACATTCTGTAGGTATCGTGGAGACCACAAGAGCTCAATTCCAGGTTGCAAAGGTCACGGGAACAGTGTCACGACCAGGATGGCCAGTTGGCCAGCAACCTTGTGGCTGCGAGGCTCGTGAAACGCGTATGTGCGAACAGATGAGGACTGCAAAGCTCCTTGTGCGCGGGATCTCGAGGCATAAACTCTGTACCCTTTGGTGGAGAGATCTGGAGCTTCTGGCAGAAATGGTTTGGCAATCTCCAACGCGCGAAACCTATCTGGCGACGTTGGATAAGACTGCGGGGACAAGGGGGTCATGGAGGCAATCCCGGATTTTTTGGCCAGTAAAACGCGATTTGAAGGGATATGGGTTCGTAAAGGGGATATGAATGGGTGATTGGCCCTGGGGTCCGCAGGCAAGAACTTTCTCCCTCTCTTAACCAATTTCAAATTATCACGCGTGACCAAAGCCAGATGCCGGTCCCCAGATCACCGCAGCCGCTTCCGTTCCTTCCGAGATATCTTTCGTGTGCTGGAAATCTGCCGCTGTGGACACGGGAAGGCAGCGACATTGCGGCGTTGAAGTCGATGACGATGATCGAGCGTGGCAAGCTTTGTTGGGTCACAAGTACTTTCCCACGAACTTCATCCACCTCTCGAATTCCACCCCCCTCGATCCATCCGGGCCCATCGCTGCCACCACACTCACGCCGCTCTCTACCAGGCCCACACCTAGGAATCCCGTGTGCTTGTGCCCAGCGGAGATATGGGACACCATTTTCGCCCAAGCGTGCGACCCGCGTGGAACAGTCGCAGCGGCGATCTCCCAAGTGTCTCGATACTTCTACCAAGTAATACGGCCATACCGCCTCGCATCCGTGGTGATATACGGCGAGTCACAGATCATGGCGTTCTACAGAGCGGTGGAGGTGATGCCCTTGGACATTCCCCGTGCGAAGCATTTATACATAGGCTTCATCCCCGAGCCGTATGTCACGGCCACCCACCCAGTTTGGAATGCGGTCATCGACGGATGGATTCAACATCGCGAGGAGACAGAGACCCAACGTGACGAGCGGGCATATCGGAACTTGTCCCTATTCGCATTTGGAATGCACTCACCAGAATACACTTGGATCCAACGAGTGGCTGTGGCCGAGATCATCTTTCAGCACAAAGGAACCCTAGAAACGCTCACATACCTCACCCCCGCCAGCCACATCGATTTTGGGATGTTCGGGTGTTTGCCCAACCTAAGGAACCTAACGGTTGTTTGTTTCCGTTACGATTCGATTTTCTACGATATCCACCGCGGGAATCCACTTCACCGACATACTCAGTTCCCTTCGTTGGAACGTTTACACCTCAGCTATTTCGATATTGAACCCCTCTTCAGACATAACGAGTTCCGCCGCGTAGCCCCAAAGTTAACCCACCTACGCTTATCGGGGCGGAAATGTTACCCACAATTCGAGATGCTCCTTCCCGACACCAAGGTCCTGGTACAGACGATCCTAGGTTCGAGCCAGGGGCATCCAATGCAATTGGAGTGGCTGAGAAGAATCCTTTCAATACAACAGTACAGACAGAGGTTCACATTATTGGAGCCGGGCCACAGGGAAGACGGGAGGTATGGGTTTTTCGACGCGCTTTTGGACTGGCTGGACGTCTCGACCGCTGGGGACGCATTCTGGGGCGCCACAGATCAGGTTACCATCGATGAGTTAGCTGTTAGGTAAGCTCTGGAAAGACTCTGGCCTGTTTGTGCAGACCCATACTCACAACTCCGGTAGGGTCATTCGTTAATCTGGGTGTGATGTATCGAGAGGCGCACCGCACGCAAGTGCGGCAGACCATTATGCATTATAATCCGCCTTTGGTCATTCAATTCCGGTTGGTAAAACGAGCGCCTTGGTTTGGTGTATTTGAACTCTTCCCACGGTCGCAATTCCATCGAAATTCTTGGCGACCGGTGTCGATAGCAGCCCTAAATTCCGGTAGTTTTATGCATTCCCTCAGCCTTTTGTTGAACATACACGCCTTGATCGCTATCCGAAAACGTTTGTCTCTTCAATCTATCGTTCTGTTTAATTCGGTTCGCGGTCGATATCCTTCTCGCCCTGTGTCCGCGTGGGGTGTGTTGGCGGAAATCCACAAACAGTCGGAGGCGAGTCTGGGAATTGCATCGTCGGCGTTTACGGTTCCCCAGATGCCCGAAATGACCACCCTGAGATGGGTTCACACAATACGTTCTTACTTACATGTTTAGTGTGACTCCCTAAATTTAAAGGCTACCGAACCCACTGCGGGTCGGATGGTACGCACTTGGTCCGTTTCGTCATGCAGACTCACAGCACCCCATCTCAACATCGCATGCGTATACTGCTAAGCCTTTGACCACTGTATAGCAGATCGTAGGGGGACACACCAGAAATGGGGAATCATCTGGCACGATGGCAAGGCCCCCGCCAATGGACGTCCTCATGCGTGGGTCTCATGGGATGACATACCCACAAGAAGAGGCCTGACCACAGGGGGGGCGAGGAACCAGTTCGAAGCTTGGGGGCCGTCAGCAAGCATTCTATTGTATCCTCGCATTTCCAAGAAATAAAAATACACAAGGGCTCGGTTCTTCTTCGTATCGGTTCCAGTGTTAGGGAGTGAAAGTAGCTCCCAGTTTTCTGGGAATCTGCCGTCGGGCAATCTATGTGATGACGGTGGGCTTGTCCCTTCCGAGGTACTCAGTCAACTTGCTGAGCTCAAGAGCGACCTCAATCAATCCCTTGAGTCCATCTTGAGCATCCCTCATCAACTCCTTCTCATCTGCTTCCGCCGCAAGGTATCGCTCGATGTACATCCTGACGGTAGCACCTTGGCTTCCAGTACCGGACAACCTCCAGACGACACGGGATCCGTCCTCGAAAGTGACCACCTGCCCTTGGTTCTTGCTGATGCTTCCATCGATCGGGTCGGTGTAGTCAAAGTTGTAGGTTTTGGCGACCTTGAAGCTGGCGCCGGTAGACTTGGACTTGTGCTCGGTACCGATGAGGGAACTGGTACTGATCGCCTTCTCGAGCTCGTCGACGAGCTTCTGAGCAGCGGCGGATTCGACTTCCTCGTAGTCGTAGCGGGAGAAGAAGGAACGACCGTAAATCTTGTAATGCCTCAGGAGAAGATCGTTGATGCCTATCCGTTTGTTGGGAGATGCCTTGTTGGCGGCGGCGAGGATGTTGAGCCAGGCTAATGCCAAATATCAGTAAATTCCGAGTGCGAATATCAGCTGAGCATACCGATCACTGCCCAGATTCCGTCCTTCTCGCGGATGTGGTCCGAACCAGTACCGAAAGACTCCTCACCGCAAATAGAGAGGCGGCCAGCGTCCATCAAGTTACCGAAGAACTTCCAACCTACGTGCTGTTCAGCAATCTGTCACAAACTTCGCAGGCAAGGAATCTTACCAGTAGGGACCTCGAAGTACTCGAAACCTTTCTTCTTGGCAACAAGATCGATGGCTGCACTGGTTGGCATACTCCTGGCCAAACCCTTGACGCCACCCTTCTTGAAGTAAGGAATCGACTCGGCCCAGTCCGCAATGATGGCAACAGAGTCACTGGGGGTGACGAACGCGCCCTTTCCGTAGATCATGTTACGATCACCGTCACCATCGGAAGCGGCACCGAAGGCAATGTTGTGCTTCTCGACAGCCTCGACCAAGGTGTGAGCATATGTCAAGTTAGGGTCGGGATGTCCTCCACCGAAGTTGGGGGATGGGATACAATTCTGGGTGGAAGACTCGGGGAGACCAAGCTCGTCGATGAGGATGGCGCGGGCGTAGGGACCGGTAACACCGTGCAGGCCGTCAAAAAGGACGTCGAAACCCTCCGTGTGGGTGAGGAAGTTCTTGATCAGCTCAAAGTCGAAGATCGATTTGAGGATTTCGACGTAATCAGCGACGGAATCAATTATCTCAACCTTCAAAGGACCATAAGTGGTTTTTCCGATCTTCGTGAGGTCGACCTAGAGACAGAAGTTCAGCCAAGGTACGGCCAGGGTTACGCATCAGGATGAACGTACAGGTTCTAGCTTGATAGTCTTATACTCGGAGATGGTCTTAGTCTTCTCGAATATCTTGTTGGTAACGTTCTCGGGAGCGGGACCACCGTTAGCCACGTTATACTTGATACCAAAGTCATTGTCCGGTCCACCGGGGTTATGGGAGGCGGTTAGGAGGATACCACCATCGGCTTTGTACTTCCGGATGACATTAGACGCGGCGGGGGTCGAGAGAATCCCGTCGGCGCCGATGATGAGCTTGGCCACATCGTTCGCGGCAGCGATCTCGATAATGATTTGAACGGCCTCTGGAGAGAAATAACGACCATCGCCACCAATCACGAGCGTGGAACCCTTTGGCTGGATAGAGTCGAGGATTGCTTGCACGAAGTTCTCTGTGTAGTGCTATCGAGTTCAGATGGGCGTTGGAAAGGGTCTGTCAGCCAGAAATCCGTTGGACGCGGGAGAGAAACGAATAACTACCTCCTGCTGGAATACTTTGACACTGATCAAGACGGATCGTTAGATATCGGACTCGAATGAGCGGAGCCAAAAGGGATCTCACCGTTTCCTGAGACCAGAGGTACCTGGCTTCTGGCCATCGAAAGGTTTGGTGGCAACGGTTTTCGTCTGGAAGGACATGGTGGACGTTAAGGATCAAGGGGCGAGAGGGACTTCCGACAGGCGTTTTACTCCGGTGGGTAAAGCGAGTTCCTACACTACGTCACCCGGGAGAACGGGTACGCACGCCTTTATCACCTGCGAGCACAACGGGGATAATCACCGACAAGGGTCCCGTCTCTTTCCATTTATTTACTCAGGAAGATCCTGCCTAGATATCTTTCTAGATTCCTCACAGATCGTCAAATCATCTTCCTCCAGAATGATTCTCCGGAATGTTTGTGAATCTACTAGGAAAGTTTGGGCGGCGCGGGCCATTCACCGAAGTCACCGCTCCCACTTCGTTGGCGTGTCATACCAAAGAGTACCCTCAGATTTCCATGGATTTTGCCCTTGAGGTTCCAATCGCTGTGCAAAGTTGGTCCTGGATGTGTCGATTACCATGCGGGAACTTATTTGGGGTCACCTGTCGCGGTCTGACTCCAAATTGGACCATCTCCAGCGAATGGCACAGATACTTACGCACTTTCCGTCACTGATGGACGTGGGCTTATCGACTTTGTTCGCAGAGAACTCAGAACCGTTAGTTCAGTTTGCGGATTATCACTATGTGCCTGTGCCCGAGGTCTCCGATATCTATCGTGCAGTCGTGTCGGAGGCGTGCGCCGAAAGGAATCACCCAGTTCTTGCTCATGTGTCTTCGGACCTTTGAGGAAAATAGTGCCGATGGGTCCCAAGCTATACCGTTAGACGGTGGTACTCAATGCCACAAACCCACCATGCGAATCGATAGTACTGTGTTCGCGGTCGTAAATCACATTGCGCCTGTATAGATCCTCCAAGCTAGATGCCGAACGATAGATGGAATAGTCCGTTGTGTCTGAGGAGTTGGCTCACTCAGCCTTCTTAACTCGAACCCACAATCCACCCTAGGAACAAACTCAACAATGCAAAACACCGAACGACTCGAATGCGCAACATACCCTGACGAACATTACAATATTGTTACCAGGCCAAATATTCTCCAAAGCCTTCCTCTTCGTGCCAGGCCAACCAGGTCCAAACATCCCACGCTTCGAGGGGTCAGTCGGCAGTGGGTTTGCTCTCCAAGGGGGAGGTAACTGTTTATCTTCAGCGAGTGTGAAGTCTTCGAACCGTTGAAGGAGCCGAATCATGAATAACGAGGCCTCGTTGAAAGCATAGGTCTGCCCAAGGCACTTGCGGGCGGCATCTCAGTTCGACTCGAGTCAGGAAAAGCATCTGATCCACTCACGTTCCTAGGCCCAGCGCCAAATGGGATGAAAATCGATGGGTTGTTCGTGACTCTCTGCAACCTCTCGTCCAACCACCGATCGGGATCATAAACGTGCGCGTCGGGCCCCCACAGTGCCTCATTCCTCTGAACTAGGAGAGGAAGGGTGTACACAGGAGAGTCAGGTGGCAAATACACCGGCCCCCTTTTATAAGTCGCGTCGGAAGGCGGGAGAATAACCCCATGACCGTGGGATTGACGAATGCTTCCATGGAGAGGGCAGAACAGACGAAGGGTTTCATTGAGCGCAGCCCGAACTAAAGCTCAGTGGGTTTGGTGGTCGATTCGTTCAGCTCCCTGAATTCGAAAACGCACGGTATTTCAAGTTGCGAATATCCTCGAGATTGGGTGTACCATCTTGACCTAGTGCTTCAATCACTTCCTCCCTGGCACGAGCAAGGATCTTGGGGTGTTGGGTGAACATATAGACAGTGTAGGTCAAAAGCGCCGCTGTCTATACACCGCTATTAGTTCACTTCTGCAGCGGCGGAGGAAAATAAACAAACAGTATCTCTGGCAGCCAACAAGATATTTATAAGTTGGTCACGAATGATGGTAGCATCTGCGGAGGGTGAGGAGCGTAGAATGACACCGGAACGACGAATTACCATCGAAACTGTACGCAAGGTACTCCAAGAATGTACTCTGGTCATTCTGGATTTCCTGTCCTTTCTCAGACATCTTGCGCTTGTGTTCCAGTGCACGGTCAACGAGGGGGGTGACCCATTCCTTGATGACATCACCGTACTTCTTGGATCTATCACCGAAAGGTTCAAAGAGCGGCCAGAGTCCACCCCGGATGCTCCTTTCGAGCGAAATCTGCTGTATTTTCACGAACGCGTCCATGAAGCTATCGAATCCGTCGGCATGATAAGACAACGTATCAAGGTTGTGTCCGAAGAGAAACTCAGATGCGGTATCGATCGTGAAACGAGCGGCTAGGTCCTCGAAGTCGATTGGTTTGTTTGGTTCGAGGTTAGAGATGTGGTTGAGAGTCCTGTTGATGTATTTGTCGAAGAGCCCGAGATCGGATGTCCTGTCGTTTGCAAAGAATGGGCGTGTGGTAGCGCGGTGCTGGGGGAGAATAAGAACATTGAAGGGAGAGGAATGATGTTATTTCTGCCTACCGCCTTCCACATTTCGTCATCCCGGTTTAAGATTCCTGTCCCAAGAAAAGTCTCTCTAATTCTGCTTCACCGTGTTGTTGTGAGAGAGGACTGGGATGGACCTACAGTAACTCTTTCTGGGTTTCACCGCGAGAGAAATTTGTGTGGCCAGTCACCAGTAAGAACTTGAGGTGCTCGGAATCCATCGTCAAAAACTGCACATTCTCGTGATAAAACCGCCTGTGCCGGAGAACAAGGGTGAATACACCGACCTTATCGATACCAAGCAATCGCACATTGATGGTCGTAGACTGGCACTCTTCAAACCACTCAAGGAAGATATCGTGGACATACCCACTCCGCTGGTTGGCTAAAACACGGAATATAAGGTCGATGTTCCCTGGCAGCTTTCCCTTCACCCTACACAGTGTTTCGATGAGTTGTTGTGGCAGGAATTGACGTGGCAGGGGGACTCACACCGGAATGGACTCTACTGGACCGCCCCTGCCCTTAGCTAAGCTTTTGGCGTCCCTCCCCAATCGAAAACTGCGATATATTCCCAGAAGATACGAGCCGAGGAAGACGCACAACCCGTAACAGGGAACCGTGTAGTAACCGAGTTGGACCTCTGTCGCCCTCACCAACAACGCCAGTATGACAGCAGGTATGACGGCGGCCTTGGTGAAGTCACCAAGTGCTCGAAGCCGAGCACTTTCGTAGGAGAAGTCCAGGCGGGCCATGGAGGTCAGTCACCAAGTTGTAACGCGTAAAGCATTGAATTGTTCTTCGTCATCGGCATCACCGATCACCGTTGGCCATTCTGGCCGCATCTCCCAAACCCTGTGCTGTCGAGGCATTAGGCAGACCGCTCTGCGCCGCATATCTGGTTTCCTGGCGGCGGAAGAAGTGAAACTGTCACACGATCAATCTCCCTACAGCGAACAGACTGTGTGTCGTATTTGCCCAACCGGCCACTGATCAGAGACATTCATTTTGTGGACTTCGCAGCCTGGAACTTTCCTTTCGAGACTACAGTCGGGAAAAGCTACACGACCCAGGTAGAGAGAAATTGGAGTGCGCATCCACGGAGAGGAGAGAGGCATCCGGCCTGCTGGTGCGCACATGTCATGACAGTTCTACCACGGCCAGCAGCAACAAGGAGAACCTTCAAAACTCTACGCGAACAAAGTGGGGAGACTGTATGTCTGGCTCGCGTCACCCTACCCAGCGGCCACGTCATGCGTTCTTCACTTTGGCCCAATATTTGATTTTGACGACCCGAGACAGGGAAGAGGACGTGGGAAGGACACGACCGGAAAATGTTTCGCGACAGCCACCTGAAGCATTGATCAGAT
>Ga0307517_10004711_pt1 | contig 20877 bp, 9 predicted proteins | sample 23_EM_MG_FD_194515 | JGI IMG/M metagenome (GOLD analysis project Ga0307517, IMG submission 194515) | Populus trichocarpa ectomycorrhiza microbial communities from riparian zone in the Pacific Northwest, United States - 23_EM | ecosystem: Host-associated > Plants > Roots > Unclassified | place...
ATCGTCTCAATTACGGGGCATGTCTCACAGCTATTATCAAGCCGACCGTTACCAGCACAGGGCTTTCTCTGGCCTTATAAAAGCAGAAGGAAAAAAAAAACAGAGGGGAGGAACATAGAGAGAGAAAAAGAGAAAGAGAGGGGGAACAGAGGAGAAAAACACAAGGAGGCAGAGGGAGTGAACAGGACAGGAGAGAAAACAGAGAGAACGCGAAACCAACAAAGGAGCTAAGTCACCATCGGCTCCCTCTTTTCCAGAACAAAGAAAACAGCAGAGGAAGTCAGCACAACCATCGGCTTCACCTTCTCCAGAAGCAGGAAACCAGCAGAGGAGGCCGGCATCACCATCGGCTTTTCCTTCTCCAGAATCACGAAACTAGCAGAGTAGGTTAGCACAACCATCAACCTCCTTTCTACAGAACCAGGAAACCAACAGAGGAGGCCAGCGTCATAATCAACTTTTCCTTTTCCAGAATCACGAAACCAGTAGAGTAGGTCAGCACAACCATCAACCTCCTTTCTCTAGAACCAGGTATGTTCTCTTCCATTCTTAGCCTCTGCAAAATGATGCATGTTACTGTGCGAAGGTAATTTAATTACCTTCGTACTGTTCATGCACGCGTGAAGAAATTCACGCATGCTTTAGGCTACCTAGCCGGGTCACTGGCTTAGGCCAGTGACCCCGCTAGGCTTGCTGGGTCCACCCCAGCCACATGGGCCGAGCTGGGCCCAGCCCGAAAAAAAAGAGAGGAAATTTTTTTCAAAAATTATTTAAAAAAAATCAGTGATTTTCCCGTGTATTTTTCTACTGAATTTTGCTTAGTATTGGTTTGTATTTTTATACTGTAAAGATACAAATCTAGTATTAAAATACCTAGTTTTTGTCAAAAAATTGAAAATTTTAAAAAAATGTTTTTGTTTTCAAGCATATGGCCAAGGATCTTAAAAACAAATCATATCATATTTTCATACAAAACAAATTCAAAAATATGTATTAGCATGCATTTTGGCTTTAATAACCAGTTTATTAAAGTCACGAGAACTAAGCCAATATTTAAAAAATTTCAAAAAAATTATTTTGTTTTCTTTTAGTATCTGGGGTTACGACAGTAAGAAGTATTCTAGATATTAAATTCTTTTGTTGACGTTATTACGTTTTACCCGATAAGATAAATATCTATTTACCGAGGTGGACTTTTCTTAAACCATAGACAAACCAACAACTAGAAAACACGACAAGACCTTAGATTTTATCAGACAATAAAACAATACAGCTTGCCTTAGGTAGGGCGTATTTGAGGTGCTAATACCTTCCCTTTACACAACCAGTCCCCGTACCCAATCTCTGAGACCAGTTAGGGTTTCTAGTGATCAAAATACTAGGCGGCAACTTCCATTCCTGGTTTCCACGAATAAAAAACAAGAATTTCTTGTCTCCCTATTTTTCCTGATTTTTTCTAGGATACCAACATCTAGGATTTGAGAGTGGATTTTTTCACTGCGACGCCGCACACGTGCGACAACTTGTTTCACTTTAAGCAAACTTTTGTTTGGTAAAGCATAATGTTTTCTCCAGAGGGCATGTTCCCTTACCCCTCTAATCAAGACCTCTAAAGCTATTAGCTTAAGCAATTCTTTTACCTTGAACATCTCCTTATAGACTTGCCTTTTTGCGAGGAGGATTTTGCACATTGAGTCATTGTCCTGGATTACTAACTCTAAGCTATCGTGTATATTTTGTACATGCTCTCTTGGGTCGGCTAGGTCATCATAGTTGTCCAAACTCATTTTTATGCAAATATAGTCCTTAAAAAGTCGATTGTTCAATACTCGTTTGAATAAGGGAGCACCCCTCCATTAATGGAGGTTATAGTCATTCTCTTGGGTATGCTCGTATATAGATCTTCTCGTAGTCCTTTCTATTAGGCTTTTGGGAACGAAGGGAGTTTGACATGGAATAATGGTCACGATAACTAATGTCTATCCCAGGGTAGCTAAGGGGAGGACGTTTAAAGTACTAGTTTTATACATGAGTATCGCAATGGCACGAGCGACCCCTTAAAGAACTCTTAGTATTGTCATTATGTTTAGTCTCCCTTGAGTAGTGTAATCGTCTACGGGCACCTGGTGCAACTAGTGATCATGGCACTGAGGCGTTGTATGTTGTCAAGGTGGCAAGGTTTGATTTAACCTTAGGTTGCCAACATGGTATGAGTGAGGAGTTGCATTTGACTAGTGAGTTTTGAAGGTTTGGTTAGGTAAAAGTGTTCATGGTAACGTGTAGATTTATCTCGGGTCCTAACCCAAGTGTGTCTTGGTTATGTGCCATGGAATGATTTGGAAATGTCAAAGGCAAGATTTAGGAAGAAATTGATGTTATTTTTTTATCAGTTTCCCACAGATGATGCCAATTGATGAGTCGTAAAATCCAAAATGTTTAGGAATAAGGCTGATGTATTGGATAATTAGTTGATCTCTTAGTTCAAGCAATCTAATTCATTCTCCATAGTCAATATATTTGGTGACTTGATATGAAAAAACCAGAGGGTTGGTAACTAGTAGTAGGTGATGTCTAGTAAGCCAGGTGACCCGTAGCTGGTATTTGCAAAAGATCCCATTTGATAGACGTAGGGACTCTCCAATGGTAAAGTCAATAACTTTATAGAAAGAGAAAATACAATAATATTCTAAAAAGAGATGCTCTATATATATATACACAGTAGATAATAAAATGACTGTGAAACTTTGATTTAAAGGATTCACGGTGTATTTATAGCTTAAGAATCTTATCCTTTTGTGGAAAGTAGAGGTTGAAGTGTAATTTCACTCTTATGATATTTTGAGTTGTATTTTACTCATATAATACATATTGGATTAGTATAAAATAATGAGGGATCCATGTGAGGTCCAAAAAAAATTATTTGGCAAGTGGTATGCCCGGGCAAGGTGCATGAGCCCATTGGAGGTGAAAGTGGGTTCGGACGCGCTTCTTGGACCCAAACACGCTAGGTTAGGGCGTGACAGCCTGAGCTCACGATGGTGTTAGGGTGCACGTTAAGCACCCTTGGTGCTAGGCATCATGCCCATCACCAGCTAGGCGTTCACCCTGTATGGGTATACACCCATTAGGTGTACTGGGCGGATGCTTTGTGCATTGCATAGTGCCCATGAAGGGAGCATATGTGATTAGTACTTAAAAGTATATTTTTATCAAGGTTTTATATCATCATTTTGCATTTGAAGTATCAATAACTCTTTAACTAGAGCATGTTTTATAATAACATGTCTAATAATATAAGATACCTTTAATTTATGGTAAATGTTCATCTTAAATGTAGGTCTGTCACATAAATCAAAGGATTGATTGATGAGCTTAACTACTGAAATTGAGAAGACAAAGAGAGGGCTAAGCTTAGAAAAGAGATGCTAGTTCAGTCCAAACTGGAACACCATTTAGTTATTGGATCATCACTGGAGCTGTAGAACTTGGATTTAGGTCTGGTTTATACGTATGTAAAGCTAAGTCATAGGACTAAAACTTTCATGAAGAGTCTGAGATTTAAAAGTATCATTTTCAAGTTCAAATGATAGCAACAACGGAGAAGTTGAAATCTGTCCTACAGCCCAGACACTATTCAGTGTTCAGCCCATATCTTGAGTTCTAGAAGTCCAAATATGTGGATTCTTGTTTTTTTGGAAAGCTGAAACAATTTCCCAGAACTTTTATGAAGACTATCTTCAAATTCGGATGTTAGCAATGATGTTTTGTTCAGACAAGAAGATAAGGATTGTCACCAAGTCAAGATGTGGCTACCTACTCAACAATTAATCACCAAATCAATAGTTCTGAATTTTGGCATATAAAAGGAGGCATTTGCCATGCATTTAGGCATCTTGGTTTTCAGATCAAAATCATGTTCTTGCTTTCTTTCTTTATATTTTTGTAATGCTTAAGTTTTGCTTTCATTATTCTCTTGTTTATGTCTTTCATTTCCTTTACTATACTTATATAATCATGTTCTCTTCTTGTTTATTTATATTTCTCTTCTTCATTATGTTTAGCTAAGTTTATTATGTCAACGTGAAAAGGTTTCACTAATGATGTTAGGATAAATACAATACAAACTCAATATGGACTTCAATGATTATATCCTAAACAACTTGCTATTAACATGTTTTATCATTTTTATCTTATTAATTCTTAATACTTTGCTTGTTAAATGGTTAATCTAAATTTGTGTTGTATAACACTTGGTACAACAAATGCTTGGCACTTTCACAGCCAACCGTATGGTATAACCTACACTTGTGCTATGAAAGGACTTGATTTGATGTTAACATAAGTTAGCATCATGAATTCCTGACAATATTTAAAAGTTTGGTGTTACTTAAATAAGATAATTAATATGATCATGTTAATAATTTATAATGAGATATTAATGACAAATCATCCGATTAGAACCTCCTTTGTGTGTGGTTTCCAGTTAAGTATTAAAAAAAGTTGATATTATACTTATTTAAAATACCATTAATGGATCCTCTAACCTTGACAACTTTTTTTATCATTGTTTAATCTTCACATTAATCTTACATCTCAAATTCCTCTTTGACTCATCATCATCATAATTATTATTATTTATAATTTATATAGTTAACCTCCCTGTGGTTCGATCCTGGTCTTGTCGGGTTGTTTATTACTTCGACACTCCTACACTTGGGAGAAGACATCAATCTTTTGGTCGTGTCAATATGCTCGGGCTACTTGCTTGAGCCTATGTTCCTGGTTTGGGGTCTCGGGCTACCACGCTCGAGCCCATATTCCTTGGGTATATATCCGTGCGAGAAACACCCATTTCTAAAAATTTTCGAGTAAAATTCTATCTTGCACCATTTACTTGATTTAAAGCCTTTAAATCAAATAAGTGGGGTCATGATAGAATTTTACTGACAAATATTTATTGTTATTTTTAATTAATTATAAAGATAAGTTTCAAACTGTTGATATATGAAGAAAAAATGAAAATCGAGTAACAACTCGTTCTTTTAGCTTAGTTCATTTGTTTTGTATGAAATTTAATTAACTTATTCCAAAGCGAAGAAGAAGACTAGAAATCAAATTCAAACAACAAAATACATATTGCTCCTTCATTCTCACCTTATTTTTCGAAGTCATGTATGTGAAAAAACACTATTTTTGAACCTTCCACTCTCTTCACCCCTAATGAATAGGTTTTTTTTTTTTTTTTAAAAAAAATCTTATTTATATTTTTTTCCTTGTTTAATTTAAGAAATTAAATATTATGCTCAAATAAGGGTTTGGTGATTTATTGAGTTTTAAAGCTTAAAAGGAAAAAGTTGGAGAACTAGATAGAGAAGAAGAAGAAAGTGAAGGCACCAAGTTTTTTCTTGTATCATCCTTCTTAAATTCTTTTTAATAAGAGGTAAGAAGCTATACTTTAAGGTTGAATTGAGTTTTTATTGAAGTTAGAATTACGGTATGTTGAATTTTGGTTAGATTAGATGGATTGAATTGTTTAGCTTGATCAAGTATTATGAGAAACATGTTCTTTATCATGAAAAAGTCAAGTTGAATTAAAGGAAAATTTAAAAGAAAATTTGATAAGTACTTAAAAGTGAATTTTTATTAAGGTTTTATATCATCATATTACACTTGAAGTATCAATAAATTTCCTAACCTAAACATGTTTTATAATAACAAGTCTAATAATATAAGATATCTTTAATTTATAGTAAATGCTTGTTTTTAAATGCAGATTTACAAAATAGACATATCTCACAATTCAGATGATTGATTGATGTGTTTAACTATTAAAATTGAGGAGATAAAGAGAGGGCTAAACTTAGAGAATAAATTGTGGTTGTGCTGGTTCGATTCAAACTGGAACACCATTTATTTTTAGGTCATAACTGGAGTTTTGGACCTTGGATTTAGGTGTGGTTTAGCTTGATGTAAAGCTAAGACATAGGTCTAAAACATTCATGAAGAGTCTAAGATACAATACTGTCATTTTAAAGTTCAAATCCTAGCAATAAAAAAGAAGTCTGAATTTGTCCCGCAACCTAAACACTGTTCGGTGTTCATCCCATATCTCGAGTTCTAAAAGTCCATATGAGCCCATTCTTTTTTTAAAAAAAAAATGCTAAGCCAAATACTCACAACTTGATGAAGATCATCTCTTCAAATTCTGATGTTATCAATAATGTTTTGTTCAACCATCAAATCAATAGTTAGCCACCAAATCAATAGTTCTAAATTTTAGCTTATGAAAGGAGGCATTTGTCATACATTTAAACATCTTGTTTTTAGATCAAGACCACACTTTTGCTTTTTTTATATTTTTGTAATTTTCAAGTTTTATTTTATGTTATATTCTCATTAATTTCTTGTTTATACTTATCATTTTTTTTACTATACTTAGTTAATTTATATCATAGTTTATGAAAAACCTTATTACATGCTTGTGTAACTTCAATATAAAGTTCATTGGGCTATTAAAGCTTTTAATTCAAACCTTGATAATACAAGCCATTTGTGTAAGTTACAAATACATGAGCTTGGAGAAATAAGAAATGATGCATATGAGAATTCATAAAGCAAGAATCAAAGTGTTTCATGACAAGAAAATATTAAGAAAAACATTTGATTGTTGATAAAAAAAAGTTTTGCTTTATAATTCTCGACTCCTATTTCCTGGAAAGCTAAGATCAAGATGGAGCAGTCCATTTATTGTGAAACATATGTATCCTTATGGGGCCTTTGATATCGAGAATCCAAAGAATGACAATGTTTTTAAGGTAAATGGACATCATTTAAAAGCTTATTTTGATAATTTTTATAGTGAAAATGAATCCATTGGTTTGAATTCTTTTTTGTGTGACTTTTGTTTTGCTAGTCTTTTTCCAACCCCAGTCAAATGGTGGATAACGATACTCCGTGACTCTCAAATCAATTCTTTTAGTTTTCCATAATAACTAATATATATTTATATAATTTTTCAATTATTTTTTCCTTCTCTTTTCTTTGCATCTCCTCTCCCCCTCTCATCTAAAAAATGGACATTGCTCTCAAGAAATTAAAAAAGTATTTTCTCGTTTTGCCTCAAAATACGATAACAAAAATTTACCGTGCTAGGTGTGAAAGATTAAGGTTGTTAATGCACCAAGAAATTCCTGAAGATATTCACTGGATAATTGAAGCAAAGGTTCTTTTTTCAAGTGAGTCTTCCAAATCTTTTATTTAACACATGCCTAGGATAAGTAAAAACACTTTTGTGAAGAAACGTCGTGCAAAATGATTGAAAATCTATCATGGATGTGCTAGATGGACTTGTAATGCACAATGTTGTTTTTTAGGAATGATATCTATAAATCGTGAAGATAAAATACAATTAATTAAGAATGACCTAAGTAAGGAGTTTTTAGATAATCTTTTACTAACTCTTGAGATTCATCCTAGTGGAGATGTGCATCGTGTAATTCATAGTTTATGGCCCCATTTTCATAAAGAATATGCTAGACGTAGTCTTGGAAATCTAACTAAAAAAGACCTTGTTTGTCAGTTTTTAAGAAAACTAGATGGAAAGCCTATCCCTGACCTATAAAGGGCGTTTAAGCTATTCTTGGATGAAAAACCAAGGAAAGATGTGAGTCACAATCACAACTACTTGTACATATACATGTTCTAACACAAACAAAAAAAAATAACAAAGAGAGAGACTTCAGTTGACCTATATATAACTGATATGATTACATTTCCTTTTTTTTTTATCTATAAAATCTTTTCATCCTTCCCTTCATTTTTATTCAACCCATGCATTCAAAGAGTATAGGAGAGTGTAAAGGTTCCTTAACTCATAAAATAAAAAATATTTGTGTTTTTGGTGTATCCAGTCTTGGGAAAGAAAATGAGTTTTTAAAATCTTCTAATCATCTTAGTCGGGTACTAACTGAGAGAAAGATTCATTTAATGTATAGGAGAGGCAGCCTTGGGTTAATGTAAAATGTGTCAACAACTGCATTCTTAGAAGATAGTCAAGTTTTGGGTATCATCTCAAACGCTTTAGCCAAAGAGAATATCACTGGAAAAATAGTTGGAGAGGAACTAAAGGTCTTAACAATGTTTGAATGAATAGTTGCAATGCTTGAACATTCTAACGCCTTTATTGCCTTACCAGGTGGTTTGAGCACATTAGAAGAGATATTTCATAGTTTCTCCTAGGCCCAACTAAATAATCATCGAAAACCTTTAATAATTTGTTATCTTTTCTTGATCATATTAATGATTTTTATAATAATTTGTTATCTTTTCTTGATTATGTTGTGGAATAGAAGTTTATAACATCTTTGGCATAACAAATTATAATCTTTGTTGCAACTGCTAAACAATTGATTGATCAATTACAATCTTTCATCCCTGAAATTGATTCCTCAATGAATCGAATAGACTGGTCAACCATAGAAAGCCGTAAAAAATTTAGATTTGATTTGAGCCTTAATGTGTAAATATTTATGTCTTTTGGTTTCACTCATAACATAGTATTTTTTGTTTTGTTATTTCTTATATTTGTTTAAGTGTGTTACGGGTTTTTCAGTAGTAGTTATTTCAGGTGATGTCTTATATACTTTATCGTTTTTACTTTCAAAATTGAGGACAATATCTCATTTTGGTTGGGGGGAGGATATATAAACCTTTCTTTTTGTTGTTATTAAAACCATTTGATAGAATTGTTATTGTTAGAATGACAGAGTAAGGAGGAATTTTATTGACTCTTGAGACACATCCTAGTAAATATTTTTCTATGGATATTTGTAAAATTCATAACAAGGTTTATCATACGCTTCTTTTTTAATTATTCAAGTTAACAAACTCTCATATTGTTATCACTTAATTCTACTCATATACTTATTTAGCAAGTATTCGTAAACCATCATTTTCACACACACACTTTAACATATGATTGTAAGTTGCATATTGAATTATTACATTATTTATGTTCTTTTGTGAAAGGTAGCAACTAAAGAAAAGGGAAATTATATATATTTAAAGAATAAAACAATGATAATAAATATAATATCAATGATAATAAAATAAATAAATAAAAATATAGATAAGTTTGGTTTCGTAACCTCACTAACCTAAGCAATAAAGCCTGAAGAGGTGTCTTAACACCTGATACCATAAAGTCAAATGACTTAGGAGCTATTGGCTCAATGCTTGTTACATAGGTTTAGGAGAAAGCTTAAGGAAATCAAACATTGTACTTTCTACATTTAAGTATCTGCAACCCGAGTTACTAAGCTCATAGGGGGTGTTTCAACACCTAATGCCTTACCAACTGGTCTCAAAGTCAATAGCCTAAAGCTCACTACATGGGTTAAGGACACATTGTGTTTAAGTTATTTTTATTAAAAAAAGAAAAAATAATAATATATATTCCAACCCAAGGAAGTTAACTTTAGAAAAACATTAGAACAAATTTTGTTTTCTTCCAAGCAAAGTCCTATAACTATGTGTTGATATATTGAACATAAGAAAAAGGTTTATTAATATCTTTCTTAAGAGGTATATGGCAAACACATAAATCTAATGAGAGTTTGTTTATTTGAATAGGTTGGTGGAAGTGAAATGATGAATACCTTGGTTTTGGATTCTGTAAATTATTTTTTTATTTTAAAGCTTTTATTACTAGGGACTAATAATAACATGGTTGCGGGTGTGATAAGTACTTAAAAGTGTATTTTTATTAACGTTTTACATCATCATATTGCATTTAAAGTATCATTAAATTCTCTAATTTAAGCATGTTTTATAATTCAAAAAATTGATTGATGTGTTTAACTATTGAAATTGGAAAGACAAATAGAGAGTTAAGCTTAGAGAAGAAATTGTTGTGCTGGTTCGATTCAAACTGGAACACCATTTAGTTTTCGGGTCATAATTGGAGTTGTGAACCTTCAATTTAGGTTTCATTTAGTTTGATGGAAATCTAAGACATAGTTCTAAAACATTCATAAGAGTCCAAGAATCAATACTGTCATTTTGAAGTTCAAATCTTAGCAACAAAAGAGAAGTCTAAATCTGTCTTACATCCTAGACATTGTTTCGTGTTCAGCCCATGTCTCGAGTTCCAAAACTGCAAATGAGCCCATTCATTATTATTTTTTGAAAGATGAGACAAATACCCACAACTTGCATGAAGATCATCTATTTAAATTTTGATGTTATCAATAATTTTTTGTCTAGTCACCAAATCAATAATTAGCCACTAAATCAATAGTTCTAAATTTTAACTTATAAAAGGAGGCATTTGTCATATATTTAGACATCTTGGTTTTCAATTTAAGATCACGATCTTGCTTTCTTTCTTTGTATTTTTGTAATGTTTAATGTTTATTTCATGTTATATTCTCATTAACCTTTTGTTTATGCTAATCATTTCCTTTACTAAGTTAATTTATATCATAGCTATGTTCTTATCTTGTTTATTTATGTTTTTATTCTTCATTATGTTTAGTTAAGTTTATTTTTGTCAAAATAAAAGGGTTGCACTAATAGTTTAAGAATAAGCATAATACAAATTCAACATGGACTTTAATATTTATATTCAAGAAAGTTTGCTATTAATATATTTTATAATTGTTATCTTACTCAATCCTAATACCCTACTTGTTAAGTGGTGAGTCTAGACTCGTAGTGTACAACCCTTGGTACAAAATTTACTTAATTCTTTTATAGCCAGATATGGATAACCGATATTTGTGCTATGAAAGGAACTTTGATTTTTTTTTTTCTACATAAGTTAACACCTCGAATACTTGACAATATATACAAGTATTGGCATTACTCAAATAAGATAGTTAATATGATAATGTTAATAACTTAAAATGAGTCATCAATTATAAATCATCTGATTGGAACCTCCTTTGTATGTGGTTTCACGTTGAATAATGAAAAGAGTCTGGACTATACTTATTTGAAATATCATTAGTGGATCCTCTAACCTTGGTAGTTGTTTTATCTTCATTTAATCTTTATATTAATATCACATCTCAAATTTCTCTTCAACTCCATTTCTTTTATTATTTATGGTTTTATATAATTAACCTCTTTATGGATCGACCATAGTCTTACTGGTTTATTTATTACTTTGACACTCCTACACTTGGGAGAAGATATCAATCATTTGATTGTGTTAAAATTCCACTCTTTTAGAAACCTAGATATTTTGCCAAAAGAGAGACATAGAGGGGATGGAATTTTGTTTGATTCTTGTATTGAATTCAGTTAATTGTGTGAGGAAATAGATTTATTGAGATGGAAAATGAATGGATTGGTTCAATTTAAAGAGAAATTGAATGAAAATTTTTCCTCTTAAAGAACCCTTATGTTCGACTAAATGGAGATGAAAATAAGGGATTGATTTTTGTACTTTAAGGTGGATAAGTTTATGCTAAGATTGTGAAACAAGTATGATTAAACTTAAAAATTTGATGAAATTCAAAACGGGAACCTATAGGTCTTCAAGACCAAGGTTCGACCATTAAAAGAATAAAGGGGAGAGGATGGGTTTTGTTCTTAATGATAGAAAGATTAGTGATAGTTAAGTTAGGAATTATATTTGATGAAGGCATATGAAGAAATATTTCATAAAAGTTGAAAAGAAACCTGTTAACCTATTAAATAGAAGTTTCAGCCAAGAAGGATAAAAAAGAATTGAGTTTATTGTTCTTGAATTATTGTGTTGGTTTAGAGGCAAAATGACTTAATAATGGGTGAATTATGAAAATTGAAGAAATTTTGGTATCTTTCCTTTATGTATCTGTCAACCAAAGTTTTGAGTGGGGATATGAGATTGTTTATTTAATTAACATAACATGTATGTTTAGTGGCGTAAATTGAAGGATTTAATGTGAAGGTTAGGATTAAATTACAAGAAAAAATAAAAAATAAAAAATAAATAGATAAATCACTTCTAACTAAAACTTATGGCCAATGTGGGTTTCTAAAGAGGTTGGATAAATTAATTAGCTAGGCATATGTTTTTGTGTTGATATAATGGGTGATGAAATTTAAAAATGGGTAATATGAAAATGGAAAGAAATTGTTGAAAAATTCATGTCTCTTTTTCATAAGGAATATTCAACCAATCTTGAAAGAAATGGAGAAGAGAAGGGCTAAATTGATGATCAGAAAATTTATAGTAATGTTAAATATATAAATTAAATAGTGAGTTGATGACTATGTAAATAAAAGTGGGTGTAACTAAGGAAACCTTAAATTTTCTTTACTATTGATTTAATATTTGAATTTGAAATAAAAATTGGAGTTTGGATTCTAATGATGATTAAATGGTGTATAATGTTGGATATTTGTTGGTACTGGAAAAGCCACATGATATGTCTAACAACAAGAAACTACAACACGAGTACAAGCACTAGGTAGTTATCCTTCACCTTTTTTTCTAATTATAAGAAATTTTTAGAATTGTATAACTAGAATTTCTTTATATGCATATTGTTTATTTATTAATTGTGATATAAATATGAAAAAAAGAGATGATGAAATTAGACTAGCTGGTCGAAAAAGAAACCAATGACATCCGTGTTCAAATGGTCGGGATAATGTACTAGACAAGCTAACCAAAAAGGGTTAGTGGCATCAAGTATGTCTGATTGTCGAGATATTGAATTATACGTGGGTTGAAAATGGCGATACTAAAATTGTTACAAGTTAAACGTGTGTGTGCACATAATTTATGAATTTGTTATGTTACATTCTAAAATGATTAATTGTTAGGGTCCTCTCACACAAGGGCCAATCAATACAAATTTTACAGTGCCACCTTTTGTTATTAATATAAAAATTGTGATTTATAGATGTTAAACTGATATGTATCATAAATTTGGTATTTTATTATGGACTTGTAATCATGTTTTCTAGGACTATGAATATCATTACCTTGTATTTCATTTGTTAATATTGTGAATCAATATTGAAATCAATATTAAAATCTATATCAATTAAGATAAAACTCTAAATTTTATCATCTTCTAAATTTTAATATTTCTTTGGATTGTTTAATTAAGCATGCTATATAAGTCTTGAGTCAATTAATTTTATTGCGTACATTGTTTATATTTCATAAAAAATTATCCTGATTTTTATATCACTCAAAAAAGCACTATTTTGGAATTGTATTCTAAAAGTTATTCTATGATGATTATGTTGATAGTGATAGCGGAATCAGTGGTAGTAATGATAGTGATGATATCATCAACAATATTCTAATTTATAAGTTAGAGGTCTAGTGTAAAAATAAAATAGAAGGTACCCAATAAAATAAAATTGTTAATTTAATTTGTAATCCATTTTATTATAAATTTTTGTTATCATAAAGTTAGATTTATCTAGGGGTTATATGGATACAACACATGTTAATAAAGAAAGTTTGAGGTTAACAATTCATTACTCTAGAAGCTTGTGGAAGAGAAATTATTTGTCAAATGATGTTTCTTATGCAAAATTTAACAAGAAATGACTAAAGTTGATATGAAAAGTTGTTATACACCAACAACGAGAAGAAAAAAAGGTGTTGGAGAGCCTTGATTATATATCCACAAGATCGAGGCAAGAGTAATTTACACTTCATGCAAGTTTTTTTCAACTTGAGAAAATCGATGCAAGAGGTTTTTAAGAAAAATTATTTTTTTCTTAGTTATTTTTCCTTGATTATTTTTATTTTTTTCTATTTAGTTTAGTAAATTAAATATTAAGCTTAATAATTTTATTTCTCTAGTTTTTTTAGGGATTATTTTTATTTTTATTTTACTTTCAAGTTTCCTTGTTTAAGTTGATTTTTGGATTTATTTGTAAATCTCTTATAGAAACATAATGCTTAAACAAAAAACATTTAATAATAAAAATTAAAATTTTTATATATCAATCTTATTACATAAAATTACATTTTAATTATACTTGGAAAGTGTTTGGGACGCGGCTGACTGCATGTTTTTAAAATTTTAAAATTATTTTTAGGTTTTTTTATATTTTTTTAATTGTTTTAATATATTAATATTAAAAATAAATTTTTAAAAATAAAAAATAATATTTAAATATATTTTCAGGAAAAAAAATTACTTTCAAAAACAATTATTTTTATCGTTACCAAACATGCCCTTCTTGTCATGCCCTTGTTATCTTTTCCATGTGCGTCATTCCCTCTCTCTTCCTCCTATCTTGACCAAAATCATTACACAGCAATTTTTTTTTTTTTTTAAATATCCCTCTACAAATGTAAGATAGATGAAACAAGAACTAAAAAAACAGACAAGTAACGATTGAAGATTTCATGTATCGTCGTCGTCATCATCACCAGTTATCTACTCAAAATATAGGTTGTCTTTAATCATTGTTTCTGGGTCTGGGTCGTGGTATCAAACCCTTCTAAACTCACCCACCTTCATTTCTCTTTCTTTATCGTTTCATCAGATCCGTATTTTAAACTTACATTAATCTCTTATATGCAAACCATAGATAGTCAACAACACCGTTTCTCTTACCACCACTCCATAAGCCAAAAGGAACCCGTCTTGAAAGCCTTGAAAATATAGGGAAGACAGTATGAACAACCCCCCTGAAACCGAATCCACCACCACCAATGGAGTCCAGATCCGACAATCACGAAGATTGCCTGATTTCTTGCAAAGTGTGAATCTTAAGTATGTCAAGTTGGGTTATCATTATTTGATAACTCATTTGTTGACTCTGTGTTTTGTCCCTTTAATAGCTTTTGTTATTTTTCAAGCTTCTCAATTGAACCCAAATGACATTCACCAGCTTTGGCTTCACCTTCAATATAATCTTGTAAGTGTCATTATTTGTTCTGTTTTTCTTGTCTTTGGAGCCACGGTTTATATCGTGACCAGGCCCAGATCCGTTTATCTTGTTGATTATGCTTGTTATAAGCCTCCAGCAAAGTTGCAAGTCAAATATGAACAGTTCATGGAGCATTCAAAGCTGACTGGTGATTTTGACGATTCTTCATTGGAATTTCAAAGGAGGATCTTGGAAAGATCAGGCCTTGGTGAAGAAACTTATGCTCCTGAAGCTATGCATTATATTCCACCAAGACCATCAATGGCAGCAGCAAGAGAAGAGGCAGAGCAGGTGATGTTTGGTGCACTGGATGTTTTATTTGCAAACACTAATATCAAGCCTAAAGATATTGGTGTTCTTGTTGTAAATTGTAGTTTGTTTAATCCTACACCATCACTGTCTGCAATGATTGTTAACAAGTATAAATTGAGAGGGAATATTAGGACCTTTAATCTTGGGGGTATGGGGTGTAGTGCTGGGGTTATTGCTGTCGACCTTGCTAAAGATATGTTGCAAATCCATAGGAATACTTGTGCTGTTGTTGTGAGTACTGAGAACATTACACAGAATTGGTATTTTGGGAACAAGAAGTCAATGCTGATACCTAATTGCTTGTTTAGAGTCGGGGGTTCTGCTGTTTTATTGTCGAATAAAGCTAAAGACAGGAGAAGAGCAAAGTATAAGCTTGTTCATGTGGTTAGAACCCATAAAGGAGCTGATGATAAGGCGTTCAAGTGTGTTTATCAGGAGCAGGATGATGCTGGGAAAACAGGGGTTTCTTTGTCAAAAGATCTCATGGCAATTGCTGGTGGTGCACTTAAGACTAATATTACAACCTTGGGTCCTTTGGTTCTTCCGATTAGTGAGCAACTTTTGTTCTTCTCAACTTTAGTTGCTAAGAAATTGTTCAATGCAAAAGTGAAGCCGTATATCCCAGATTTTAAGCTTGCCTTCGATCATTTCTGTATTCATGCTGGAGGGAGAGCCGTGATTGATGAGCTTGAGAAGAATCTGCAGCTTTTGCCTATTCACGTTGAAGCTTCCAGGATGACTCTGCATCGGTTTGGCAACACTTCATCAAGCTCAATTTGGTACGAGTTGGCTTACACCGAGGCAAAGGGAAGAGTGCGGAGGGGGAACCGGGTGTGGCAGATTGCTTTTGGCAGTGGTTTCAAGTGCAACAGTGCAGTTTGGGAGGCTCTGAGGTATGTTAAGCCATCTACTAGTAATCCATGGGAGGATTGCATTGACAAGTATCCAGTGCAGATAGTCATGTAGCGTGCTACAATTTGGTTATAGATTCTTAATTTGGAGAAGTGTCCTTGATAGACTGGGCAATTACTCTGCTATCTTTTTTTTCCTTTGTTAATTTATCGGGTTAGGTCATGTGTGATTTGGTTTTGAGAGTCATAGTGTCTCTCCTATTTGCTCTAGTATCTTGGGTTATATTAATGCCGAACCTCTTCTCTAGTGTCACTATACTTTACTGCTCTGATGGATTTTATTCTGAATGTATTCAAATCATTATGAAGTCTTTAGTTTTCTTAAAGGCATATAAAATCCATGTTTAGACGAACTTGTTCATTTAGTTTTTTCTTCTTCCTTTTTCTTAGAATTTAAGATCCACATATAGAAGAAATTGTAGCTTTCAACATAATTTAAAGACACCAGTCCATTATTATCAAGGAATTTGTCACAAATGCATATAAATCTCTCTGTTCTTTGGATCGAATTTTTAGTTTAATTGTTAAGCACAAGAAGTTGAGGGAACATACAGGGAGCCTCAGTTTTTGCTCATGGTCTCCCAATGCTTCCTTGCTTTCAGAATTTCTTGTCCATCTTTGAGCAAATCTTACCGCCACAAGGCAGTTCGAGTCTTTGTAATGTTGCATAGCTAGCTAGACTTTCTGGATTTGAATTCTGTGTTGACGGTGAAGATCATGAAATGAGATTTAGTTTCATCCAAGTACTGATTGCTTCGTGAGGTATTTTTTTCTCTTGTGCTTGTTTCATGTCCCCTTTTATCATTAGAAAAGGAAATTCCCAATTTAAATATAATTTCGTGCTTTAATTCTCCTCAGTTATCTTTTTATGTTTTCCATGTCTTCCGTTGCTAAGTAGTGTTTCCATACTTTCTCATGCTGTTGGTTTTAGCTTTAAACTGGACGCGATGGCAATTTGTTTTCCCATCCAATGAGTTTTGATTTAGTTCTCCCTTTCTTTCATTATCAATCAGGATTTTCACAGGGTGAATGATCTGTGAAAGTCTTCATTGTGGCTAATTTGTAGATTCGTAGTATAGAACTATGCGTGAAACTTGAGCTTCAAACTAGGTAGCTCTTGCAATTGCGAAATTTCCAAGCTATTTCTCAAGAATGATGATTGACATAAAGCATCTGTGTCTGATTCTGTTTTTCTACACATTTCACAGTCTTGGACACATTTTCCAAGGTTGGAGTGATATAGATCTATGAACGTGCCTTGCGCATTAACTTTTGGACTTTCCTAGCTTGCTTGATTCCTTCCTAGCTTTGCTTGATTCCTAGCTTTCCCAGAAATCTTCGATCATAAGTGTTCCTGTGATTGGTGAGATATTAACATCATTTCTAAGTGGCAGGTTTCATCAGTACCTGGGACTGATACAGTGAGCTTCTTTTTTTTTTTTTTTTTTTATTATTATGGGTGTCGAGTCAGTTTGTGTATATCTTAACTAATTCTTCCAGTGATCTTGAAGGGATTTGAACTCGTGACTATTTAGAAGTAAATTCAAGATCTAACCAGTTGAGCTACGTTACATAGAAACTATTATTTAGACTGACCAAAGTTAGTTAAACCTAGCCGTGGCTATTATCTTATAATATAGGGGGGCTGATGCCCCACTTTACATTTTTAATTTCCCATCCAAAAGTCTTGAAATATGGAACTGGTTTGTGATTTGTTTACGAGTCACTAGTAGGCCATGTGAAGACAAACATGTTGCAATACGATGACGTTGCTGAAAATGTCAACAATAAATGATTTTTCAAGGTCGATAGGAAGTGAAGAACTTGTAAGGCTGTGTTTAGTTACATAGGAAATATGAGGATTAGAAGAGAAGATGAAGTTCTCTAGTAAAGAAGATTCTCTTTCACCTTGAGGTTTAAGGTAATTATTCTTATGCCTTGAATCTATGCAAAATGTGATATGTGTAAGTGCTTGCCATCTTTTATTTTGGATTATTTAGGAAAAATATTCCAAGTTCAATGTGCTTCCCAACTATCTACTACTTTAGAATAAATATTCCAAATTAATATTGTTTTAGTGTTTTTAGATTATTTGTATGTACTGATTTCAAAAATAATTTTTAAAAAATAAAAAATATTATTTTAATATATTTCTAAGTGAAAAATACTTTAAAAAGCAATCACAATCACAGTTTCACACATGCCCTTTACTAGGATGATTAGACCAATTACCAGTGTGACATGTGGCCAAGGGATGTAATTGTGAAAGAGATGTGGCCGAAAGAGATGTAGATAATTGAAAATATTCTAAGCCAAATATTTGACGCACATTTCTGTTGATTTGTTACAAGGCTTGGAAACTTGAGTGGATCCAGATTCTTCTAGAAATATCGTGGAGGTAACTTTTCTATGGTTTTTCTTGTTAGATTAAAATAATAATTAATGTTTCTCAATCATTAATAATAGGGTGTAAATTATTTTCCACATCAACCCAACTAAAAATTCATATTAGGGATTATAACATGTAATCATGAGTTAGATTTTTCTATATTTATATCATATTTGTTACCGTCAGTAAAAAAATCAAATATTCTTATTGAGTTTCATGTATTTTTATAGGTATCTATATCCTAACATTATTTATTATTAAAAATAAAATAAAATAGTAACAAATATTTGAAGTATGAATATATTATATTAGATTCAAAAGAATATATATATATACCAGGTTAGATTAGATTCGAGTTTCAAGTTAGGTTTGATAACATCAATATAATGTTCATTATTCACTAGCTAAGGTAACTATATATAAAAAAAAAAAACTCATTCATTTAGCAAGGGTTAATGTTCATCAGTTTTAAATTAAACTAGAAACGTGGCCCGCGCTACGCCGCAAGTCAATTTTTTTTGCATGAAAAATATCAAAAAAAACTAAGATCTAAGAGTGTTAGGTCTTTCTGAAGAGAAAGTTTAGGCTTCTGTTAAGGAAGTAGTTGGGATTTGCATTCAGTTTAATAAGTCCTAGTCCATAGGATTGTTAGTTTATATTTTGCAAGATTTTCTACGTGAATATCTCCTCTGCTGAGATAATGTAAGGCTGTATAAAGCCAACCTTCTTCTTTCAATAAAACTATTGATTCTGATCTTGCATTATTGTCACTTTCTATAACATTGTGGTATCAGAGCCTTTCTACTTAAATCAAAGCAGCAGTCTTTGAGTCTCCTTTGCAGCAGCAAAGAAATATGACACCGGAAGGAAATTTTATGCAGCCAGCCATTCCTCGTTTTGATGACCATTATGACCATTGGAGCATGTTGATGGAGAATTTCTTTCGCTCTAAGGAATATTGGGGGTTGATAGAAAATGGCTATGTTGAGACTGAAAGTGGCGTAGAGCAGACAAAAATGCAACGAAAGAGGATTGATGAGTTAAAGCTGAAAGACATGAAGGTGAAAAATTATCTTTTTCAAGCTATAGATCGGACGATATTGGAAACCATCCTTGTAAAGGATACTTCCAAATAAATCTGGGAATCAATGAAAAAGAAGTATGAAGGAAGTGCTAGAGTCAAAAGATCACATCTGCAAGCTCTCCGCAGAGAGTTTGAAACCTTAGAGATGAAAGTTGGTGAAGGAGTCTTTGAGTATTTCTCAAGAGTGCTGACAGTTGCTAACAAAATGCGAACATATGGAAAGCAAATGACTGATGTTACAGTGGTGGAGAAAATTCTCAGATCATTGAGTGAAAAGTTTAATTATATTGTCTGTTCAATTGAAGAATCTAAAGATATTGATCAACTCTCAATTGATGAACTCCAGAGTTCCTTGATTGTCCATGAGCAGAAATTCCAGCGTCACACAGGAGAAGAACAAGCACTCAAGATCACCAATTCTGAAGATAGATTCAATGTCAGAAGACGAGGGCGAGGTGCATACAGAGGCAGAGGCAAAGGGAGAAGCAGTCAGTTCTACAACAACAAAGCAACAGTGGAGTGTTTTAAGTGCCATAAGCTTGGACACTTTCAATATGAGTGTCTAAGCTGGGATAAAGAAGCTAATTACGCTGAACTAGGAGAAGAAGAATAAATGTTCCTCATGTTATATGTGGATATGAATCATGCTCGAAGGGAAGATGTCTGGTTTTTAGACTCTGGGTGCAGTAACCACATGTGTGGAGACAAGAGCCTATTCCATGTGATAAATGAGAACTTCAGACAGAAGGTGAAGCTGGGAAATAACACAAGAATGGATGTGTTGGGAAAAGGCAACGTGAAATTGAAAGTGAATGGTCTTACACATGTTGTTAGTGATGTATTCTTTATCCCTGATTTGAAGACTAATCTTCTCAGCATTGGTCAACTTCAAGACAAAGGGTTGACAATCCTCATTCAACATGGATATATGAATATCTATCATCCGGAGAAAGGGCTTATTATACATACTGAAATGACAGCAAATAAGATGTTTGTGCTGTTAACAAATTCACTACATCAGAAACCAGCCTGCCTCTATAACTCAACACCAGATTTAGCACATTTGTGGCACTGTCGATATGGACATTTGAGCTACAAAGGACTGAGGACTCTTCAAGCAAAGAACATGGTGCATGGGATACCTCAATTCAAGATTCCATCAACAGTATGTGCTACCTGCATGGTTAGGAAGCAGCACAGAGATCCCATTCCAAAGCACAACAATTGAAGAGCCATAGAGAAGCTTCAGCTCATCCATGCAGATCTCTGTGGACCGATATCTCCTA
>Ga0307517_10004712_pt1 | contig 20877 bp, 19 predicted proteins | sample 23_EM_MG_FD_194515 | JGI IMG/M metagenome (GOLD analysis project Ga0307517, IMG submission 194515) | Populus trichocarpa ectomycorrhiza microbial communities from riparian zone in the Pacific Northwest, United States - 23_EM | ecosystem: Host-associated > Plants > Roots > Unclassified | place...
TGAAATCCTGCTTAATTTAAACTTGTATAGTGAATCAACTTGTCACGATAAATTTTAAAATCAAGATAGAATATTAATTCAGCCTAATATATTTAGTATTTTCATTAACCTCATTAAATTTATTCAGATTAATAAAAATAACTGATTTGTTCATTGATAAGATAATTCAATAATTCAATTTTTTTCCGAATTGATCTCAAATTAAATATAAAACCTATAAAAAAATAATAGCTTAAAGCATAGTTATAAAACCAGGCCCGGTAGTTGACCCGGTAAAATGACCGGGTCACGGGTCTTGTGGGTCAACCCGGCTAAAAAAACATCTGTACTTCAAGGAGCTTTGGCTGTATTCTCTGAAGACAGCTACGAACATAATGATTTAAGAATATAAGTCCTTACTACTATTTAATTCACAAATCAATTCTTATAATCTACGGCAATAACAGACATAACAAAATTTGAATATATATACACAGTACTGCTGTTTCATCATAACCAAAACACAAATCACTATCAATCATTTTATTCCCAGAACGTTGAATTACTGTGATTTTCTAGAATCAATCAGAACATTAAAACCTCACAACAAATCGGTGTTTCACGCGCTAAGTTTGGAGATTAACAGACCAATTTAAATTGACTTCACAAATGGCAATGAAAATTGAGGACAGTTTGATCAAGTTCATCTTTTTGCATGCCTTTGCAGCAGAAGACAAATGCATGCCTTTGCAGCAGAAGTAACTCGATATCAACTAAAGCGACAGGAATAGGAACTTGAATGCAGTCTGATTCTACACATTCTGATTATTGATTCTCAGGGTATATTGCTTTGAATGAGTAGACGCACAACAAACTAAGTTGTTCCATTAATTCACAGTTTTCCTATCTACTGGGCAGAGTCAAAGTTTATTATTTAGCTTTCGATTAAGTGAGTGTTTGTTCACTGAGACTCTGACTTAAACGCGAGTCTGTGACTGTCCTTTTTTCTAATAAAGTCTTGTCTCTTGACCGGCTAACCGTGCCTTACCTTAAGGTAAGGGTGTGCGTGTTCGACCATGACGCTCAGCTTGTTATGGCGAGCGAATCGAGAGCTTTACTAAAGCTTCAAAGCGATCAGAAAAGGCAATAAGGATTTAAATGACCTGAACTAGACAGCATTTAAAATTAAAAGAATATATGGTTCTTACCTTGGCTTGAAAATTCCGTTAATTCTCCGCTTGTAGAAGAACTCTGATCTACCGATTCACCACTGAACAGCTTTGGCTTTCTTCTTCTACTCGACTGAAATTAGGGCAGAATACATTGTTCTTTCCTTTTGCTGTTTGCAAAGTTTATATATATATGTGCCGGGTCTCACCCGGGTCGACCGGGTCATGGCCGGTTTTTTTAATTTTCCGGTCTATCTTCTAACCCGGACCGGTCCAGCGGAACGGATCGACCCGCCCGACCGGTCCGGGTTTAATAATTATGGCTTAAAGATACAGTCAACAAATTGATATTACGGAACTTGTTTTAACAGGACCTCGATACTTGAGGGGTAAATCATACCTCGATACAGAAGGCATCGCCTTCATTGTGAAGTTTGAAGCAAGATTGACTAATCCTTCACGCGCTATTTCACCAACCAAACCACCCATCATCCTCTCGCTGTTTTCCTTTCTCAACACAAAGAGAAGGGAAAAGGAGAAAATCAAAAGCAGAGATAGAAAACTGCTAAACCAAAGATCAAGGAAATGGGGGATCACATTAGAAGAGGAGAAGAATTCGAGAAAAAAGCAGATAAGAAAATCAACGGCTGGGTTTTACTGGGCTCTAAATACGAAGATGCTGCTGATTTGCTTACCCAATCCGCCAATCAATTTAAACTCGCCAAATCTTGTATAAATCCCACTTCCCTCCTCTTCTTTTTATTTCCTTTTTAATCCATTTTATAATAATAGTTTTTATTTTATTTTTTACAGGGGATAAAGCTGGGTCTGTTTTCATCAAGTTGTCTAATTGTCATTTAAAGGTATGATTATGATGTAATTTAATAACTGTTCCTTAATTGTAATTAGTGTTTGTGATGATAATCAGGTTAGTAATTGTTTTTACAGTTGGATAGCAGACATGAAGCTGCTACTGCTTATGTAGATGCCGCAAGCTGCTACAAGAAAACATCAACTAAAGGTGTTTGTTAAGATTTGATTTTTTAATTGATTATGACATTAAAATCCCATTATTTTGTATTTTATTAAGTCAATAATTTATGCTGTTGTTGTTCTTATAGGGGCTATCTCGTGCTATTTGCAAGCAGTGGATATTTATGTTGATATGGGAAGGTATAGCAATGCTGCAAAGTATTGCAAGGTACTATGATTTGTAGAAATGAATAATTTTTAGGAGTCATTTTCCTTGTTTATTTAGTGATTATGGGCTAATTTATTTTGATAATATAGGGATTTCGGTATTAATCTTGATGATTAAAAAATTATTGTTGCCCATATGCATCCGACATGTGTATTTGTAGTGTCTAGATAGCATTAAAGTGTAAGTTATGCAGTTGATATGGATAACTAATATCTTTAGACATTTTTTTTTTCCTGATTCAGGAAATTGGTGAGTTGTATGAGCTCGAGCAAAACAGTGACAAGGCTATTATGTACTTTGAAAAGGCTGCGGATTATTTTGAATTTCAAGAATCAAACTCCCTTGCTAACAAGTGCAAGCTGAAAGTAGCAGAAATTTCTGCTCAACTTGAACAGTAAGTGAATTCAGTTAAATAATAAAGCTATTAAATTTTCTTGATAATATACCATTACACTCCTGCAGTTGGGAGTCTTTAGTTGGTTTTACTTTGTTTTCTGTTCTTTAATCACATTCTTGTGGATAGTGGGGACGGTATGATTTCTATCTTGTGGATGAATTAATTCTGTTTCACTTTGTTCTTCAGATATCAGAAAGCAATTCAGATATATGAAGATGTAGCACGACAATCGCTCAACAATAACTTGTTAAAATATGGAGTACGAGGACATCTTCTCAATGCTGGGATTTGCCAACTCTGCAGAGGCGATGTTGTTGCCATAACCAATGCACTGGAGCAATATGAGGTTCAGTTGCTATAGACAATGGATATCTATTTTGCATGTGTATCTGTATCAACATGTCGTTTACTTTTCTGAATAAATAAAATATCAATTGGCTGTGCAGAATTTGGATCCAACATTTTCTAGAACTCGGGAATACAAATTTTTATCAGTAAGTGGATGCTTCTCAATTATCAGGCTTGCTATTTTTCATGCATCATATGTAATTGAGTTACTTTGTGCGGTATTAAGTTTATTTTTTCAGCATTTTGAGTTCATAGACGTAATAGCATGCTGCTAATTTGGTAAAGAAATTGGTTGAATGGAATGAAGATTAGGCAATAGGTTGCTGGTGAAATGGTGACCTTGATGTGTCATTTTGCAAGTGCTTTCATCATGCTCATTGGTTTTTATTATAACTTTTCAGGATTTAGCTACTGCAATTGATGAGGAGGATGTTCCGAAGCTCACTTCCATTATCAAGGAATTTGATAGCATTTCCAAGCTGGTACATCTTTTTTTGGCGTTGAAGTTTAATTCTTGCAGTTTCTTTCTTTTGGAATCTGAAGTTTACTGAATCAGTTGCAACCGTAATTTGGCAAAGACTGCACTGATCTCAGCATTACATTTTGTAAACATTACAGAGTTAGCACTGACCTGGAATGTTATGTTATGTAGGATTCTTGGAAGGTCACACTTCTGTTGAAAGTCAAGAATGCCCTGAAGTCCAAAGAACTAGAGGATGATTTGACCTGAAAATTCCAGTGATTCTTCTTTTCGATAATTCAAAATATTGCTCTCAGAGCTGTATATATTAAGAGCATAGCACTAGCTATAGCATACATATTTATATGTATTTTTTTTCAGGTCCATTGCTTTGCACTTATACTGGAATAAATAAGCTTGCATTTTGTGTGAAAAATTGATAGATATTAATGAAGGTTTGTCTTGATACCTTATTCAATTCATGTGTAAATTACCTAATTCTTTAATCCTCATCAAGTAGAAGGGCATAAGCATCGGGTCAAGTATATGTTTGGTTAATTAACACGTTATAATTTTTCATGAATTTTACTTAAAAATCTCTCTTAAAATCTTGACTAGAATCTGAATTATCAAGTGGTTCACGAGCAGTCAATTGGACCCTAACTCTGGGAAAGTTGTGGTAAGACTCTCTTCCTTGTGTTAGTTTAAGCAGTGATAAGCATCCATTGTTAGATGGTCCGGCCTGGGGATCTCAAACGTGTCCTCGTATGTTTGCATGAAAAACCAGCTCGAGCAAGATCAATTATTGGAGTTACAGTTGCTTATGATGTTCCCGGTTCTCGTAAAAAAGGCAAATTGTCACTAGATTATTTACCCTTGCTATGTTTCGTGGTAGTGTAAGCTCGTGAGTTCTTTCTTTTGTTCTATTTTGCTTGCAATAATGGTTTATTCCAAACTGCTTCAAGGTTTTGCGACTGTCATCACACTTTTATGAGATTATTGTGAATTGTGGCGTGTTTTTTTTTTATGGCCTGTACTCTCAAGTGTTTGTGCTTAAATTTGAAGATTGCTTTCCGGGCCTGCCCCACGGATGTATTATAAACGATTCCTTGGGACGGGTGTAAAGCTAAGCAAATTGCTTCTGCTCCAAGAACAGAAGACTCTGTCGGCTGTAAGAGATGCGGATCCGCTTGTCCAACAGATTTCATGAAACAACTTGAAACATGGGTTTAGTTTATTAATATTTTTCAAAAAAACCTACTTGAATACATTTGATTTTGTTTACCGACAAATAATAGTTTGATGTCATCTTAAATTCTTCCAAAAATGCTCCTGTATAGTAGTGTTTTACAAGATTTAGAAAACTAAGCTATAAATTAGAGTAACCTAACGAAGGACTGTGTTCTTGTAATATGTCATTGTTGGTGCAGGTGGAGTTTCAATTTCAAGGCATTGTTGGTGCAGGTGGAGTTTCAATTTCAAGGGGAGAAGATGCTTCTTCCTACACAAAAGGTATAGCAGAAGTGCATGCATAACTATTAAACCCGGTCAAATCGGCAGAATTAATAGGCAAATCCATGATTTGAAACTTGACCTGAGCCGGATTTTGATGACGACTGGTGCCCTCTAAACTCTAGACAGAGGTTAATTCAAGCAATTGTGCTTTTGCTGGTTTGGGAAAATTATTCTTTGAGGGGCCTGAGGCACTATAATGCAAGTATTTGACTTTCTCCAAAGACAGCTCTTGTCTTAACGTAGAGAATGACGATCCTCACTCAGCCAACGCCAGCAGAACCAAAATTGGAGAGTTGCGACCGTCAATGGCGACAGATGGATCGACCTTCTTTGTTTCCCAAGGGGGGCTACAGGAACCAGTGAGGCTTGAGAACCTAAGCCTAAGCTGGGTTCCACAGACACGAGCCCATAAGCAACCATGAGTTCAACTTGAAAAATTTTCTCAGCCCAAAAAAAGGAACCTCTTCTGTAAGTCCCAATAAGAAATTTCAGCATCAGATAGGTCTAAAGTCCCTACATGATAATTCAACGATGTAATTTTGAATACAGCACGATATTTTTGCTGAAAAAACATGTAGATTTTTCTTGGTCTAATGATTCACGTAACATAATAAGTTTTCTTATTTTAATTTGAATGGATCAAGATTTCTTCTATTTTGACACCAAGTCTATAATGTTTACGAGCGCTCAAAATTTTTTAGCACGTTTCCAAATACTTTTTAAGAGCTCCGGTAAAACATGTAAGTCTGGAAAGAGAGTTGAGCTCAGGCTGCGACCCGAGCCCGGGTGTTGGGCAACTTCAGCACCTTTTTGTGAGCTTGGACGCATCACCTGAGGCTAACCCTCAAATAATATGTCTTGACCTATGTTTTAAGCTCGAGAAATTTAAATTTTTTTCAATATCAACTTCAAAATATGAATATAAAAATTAAATATTAAATATATCTTATTATTCATTAATATTAAATCCCAATTAATTTTTTATTTTTTATTTGGGTTTTACCATGAGACTTCATAATAAAAATTCTTTTTAAAAATGATAATTTGTTAAAAGTTCTAGAAAAATAACATAAGTTAAAAAATATTTAAAAAATAATACAGTAGTTTGAACATAATTATATTTTTGAAAATTTATTTTGTACATAACTATTATTCCCAATTAACTCAAATCTTCTCTTAAAAAAAATTTCCTTTACAATCATAAACAAGAGGGACCTATTTAACTTAAAAATTATACTTTTGTCATCATATACCTGAATAATGTGGGTTAATTGATAATGTATGATAGGAGACAAAAAGTTTGTTTTGTTGATGACCTAGTTGAGAATCACAGAATAGTTTGGGGACTAAAGAATATTTACTTCTCCCTAAATGCACACATACAAAAACAGAAAAGCATTTGAGGGCGACAACCTTTATGTCACCTCCAACCTTTTGACCACTTTCAAAAAGAAAAGCAATACGGAATTGGGCTGTAAATTTTTGAATCTTCATGAGTTGCTGACAACCTAAATTTTGAAAGAGAAGAAAAAGAACAAAGACAGCAAAATAATAATGTTACTTATATTCTGACATCTGCTAGACCCTTGCACTGTTGTGTTCTTGGGATTGTTGTCAGGCCAGACTTGGTAAAGCTTTGGTCGTTTTCTTTTTTCTTTCTTCGGCCCTTCTTTTTCGTTAATGTTTAGGCAGCAAGGAAACACTTGGGAGGATCACCTTCCATGAGCAACCTTCAGGTACTGTTTAGCTTTAGCATTGCTATGTTTTTTTTTTTTTCCTATAAAATCATTTCATTCTTTAGTTTCCTTTCTGGGTTTGTCCTTAAACCTTTCTTATCACACTGAATTGTCTTGAAAGTTTTTTGGACTTCAATTTTTGTGTTTGTCGGGGACTTGTTTTAATGTGTTTGATGATTAGCCGCTAATTTTAGTGTTCGTGTGTTGTTTTCTTTCACATTATTAGTTGTCATGAGAAAGCTTATGGGTTCTAGCTTTTTGGTGGGATTTGAAAGAAATTCATAATATGATGATTGTTCAAGTTTATGGCTTTTAGGGTGTTTTGAAACTAACATAGAAACTTATTGCTGATGTGCTAAATCAGTTAACTCTCTCTCCATGGGTTTTGATAATGATTACAGGTATTGGATTAGAAAAGTCTTGTTTTGTAATCACTGATGTTAAAAATAAGCTCCCTGTGTTTATTTGTTCAGTGAGTTCTTTATTGGTAAGCAATTCAACTCAATGTGTCATTGTAGTGATTTTAGAAGCTGAAATTTTTGGACAAGCTCGGCTTTTCGATTTCTTTAGTCTCTTAAGGCTTTCATTTTCTTTTGATTTGATTAGAAGGTTATAATTCTGCTTCTTGAGTAGAGGTGATATAGTATTACTGTGATATTAGACAAGATATTTATTGTTATTGACCTGGTTTGGAATCTGATTGGCCCTTTATTGTGTAGTTTTGAATAGGTTTTGATGGTACTCTTGCAGCGCCAACATGATATGGGTTTTGAAATTTTTTTGTGATGAAAATTGTGAAGATGATGAGGTTTAGCCTGGTTTAGCATTCTGGTCTGTGGCATTTGGCATAGTGGTGTAAACAACATCCATTTGTAGGCTTGTGGATTCAAAGATATCAGATCCTGAGAAATTCAAGAAGAGTCTAGCTTTCTGGTAAAATGGTTTTAAATAGCAGTGGAGGAGGCCTGGCAGAATTTGAGGAAGAGCTGCCGGCAAATCAGACTGAAAATGATCCTAAGGCTAGTAATGATAAGTATGCTGCCCTTGATGTTTCAACTTCGCGCAAGGCACTTCTGAGTGATGACAAACTGAGCGTGGGGAAACAAAATGCATTAAAAGCTATTCCGGGGAGGCTAAACATGCTGAAATTTAGTTCCAATGGTGGTTTATCTTCTCCATCGACTAAATTCAAGCAGATGGCAGAGGAAAGAGATGAAATTTCACGTTCTGTACCTTCTTCCACTAGCCAAGGTTATCGAGAACATTTTAACAGATTCACAACGCAGAAAATTGATTGGGAATCTTTATGGAGCATCTGCAGAAATTGGATCAAGAATCCCTTTAACATGGTGCTTTTTTTATGGATAAGTTGTGTCGCAGTCTCGGGAGCAATCCTTTTTCTTGTAATGACAGGAATGTTGGACGCTGCCCTACCAAAGAAATCACAGAGAGATGCATGGTTTGAAGTCAATAATCAAATCCTCAATGCTCTGTTTACTCTTATGTGTTTGTACCAACACCCAAAGCGATTCTACCACCTTGTACTTCTATGTAGGTGGAGGTCGAAGGACATAACCAAACTCAGAAAAATATACTGCAAAAATGGCACATATAAACCTCATGAATGGGCTCACATGATGGTAGTGGTTATGTTACTCCATTTGAATTGCTTTGCTCAGTATGCTTTATGTAGTCTTAATTTGGAATATAATAGATCTGAACGACCTGCTATAGGTGTTGGTATCTGCCTTTCTGTTGCCATTGCTGCTCCAGCAATGGCAGGTTTGTACTCCATCATCAGCCCCCTTGGTAAGGAGTATGACTGTGAATTTGATGAGGAAGCCCAGAATCAAACTCTCACAAATAGTGCTAGCCATCTTAACCACCGCATGTCACTGGAGAAAAGATTCTCCTTTGTATCAAGAGATGAACAGAGAATAGTTGAGTATGCACCCGAGTGGAGAGGGGGGTTGTTTGACTTTCGGGACAACATCCGTACAGCTTACCTTTCTCTTTTCTGCAGTTTTTGTGTTTTTGGGTGGAATATGGAAAGACTTGGATTTGGAAACATGTATGTTCACATTGCCACTTTTCTCCTCTTCTGCACAGCTCCATTTTGGATTTTCAACTTGGCTGCCATCAACATTGACAATGAGACTGTCAGGGTGGCTCTTGGATTAACTGGTATTGCGCTCTGCTTGTTTGGTCTACTCTATGGTGGCTTCTGGAGGATCCAAATGAGAAAGAGATTCAATTTGCCTGAAAGTAACATATTTATTGGAAAACCAGCCATTGCAGACTGCGCACAGTGGCTTTTTTGTTGTTGGTGCTCCCTTGCCCAAGAAGTTCGCACAGCTGACTTCTATGATATTGTCGAGGATAAGTTTTGCAGGAAACAAACAAATGAGATTAACCACCCCACACTCCCCTCCTTGCCCCGTGAAGATGGAGTAGTTCAGTTCATGTCTAGCCCAACTTCATTTCATTACGGTCATAGACTGTTGGGGCTTGGGGCTAAGCGCTCTCCGAGTCCAAGCAGACTGTCAAGAGATCATTATAGTCCTGGCAGGCAGTTATCCAAGGTGGAGGAGGATTTTTCCATGAAAGATACTGACGATTTTATGAACCCGCCAGCTTTGGCCTTGATACAAAGGGAAGTTACTGTTCAAAATATATTGAGGGAAAATAATCACCTTTAGCACTTCTGCAGAGAACAACCATGTGCTTTCGCTTTTGATTAAGAGATTTATGCGCAACAGTGTGCCTAATTTCCAAAGATTCATTTTAAAGCATACAGATGCTACCTAACATGTTGTATTGTGTCTACCTCTATGAATCCGTTGTATTTTTTCTTAGCTAGCAACCGAAATCCATCACTTCAAGTTTTAGATCTTGCATGCAGTTTGATTGCTCTCTTTGCTAACTTTTGGGCATTGTCTTTAGGTGCTTGACGAAACCTACTGCTGAAAGCTCAATGAACTGCAGTAATTGTGCTGGTTCATTGGTTTCCAAAACATATAGGATGTCATTATTTCTTTTGCTTCCATTTGAGGACCTCTCTCTCGCAAAAAAATTATATATCCTGGCTAAATGATCAAGAGATTTATTTTCGAATAATCCTCTATTCAGGGGTGGAAAAACTAATCACGACCCTCAAAGGCTGCTTACATTTTAAGATCGCAATCTGTTGCATAAATCCTGCAGTCATGAATCTTGGGATTGCTTATATACAGTTGCTTCAGCTGTTATTTTCTGCTTAACTTATTTTCAAAGCATGATTTGTGTTCTGTTGGAAGGCTGCTTCATGTATGGCTTGCGCTAAAGCCACCTAACTTATAGTTTATTTCGTGAGCTCTTCGGATGTAGCATCAACTAAAATTCTACATTACAACAGACCAGTAGCTGGCATGGCAGCATTCCTAAGATTATGATTGTTTTCCTTGAAATCTTTTAACGTCAACAAAATTCGAGTAGTTTTTTATTCTTTAATTTGTCTTACGTTCCTGATACCATCTTGAACTAGGCATTAGATTCTTATATGATCGTGCAAGACGTTTTACGAGCTGCACATAACATTAACTGCATTCAGTGCTCCTCATGACAAGGACCTTCTGCAACTCATGCCAGTCTGCGTTAGCCTCAGCTTAAACTTCTATACCCTTGAGCATAAATGGCCACTACTCTCTACCATTCACATGCTTTTAGAGGTTACCTTCTAAATTAGGGAATTGGGATTGATACATCAACACAGAAACGAATTAATTTTTACCATGCATGCAGGTAAATTGACTTGATTAATATCTTCTGGTCTTTGATTGGATTCAATTATGGATAACAAAGGGTCCACTTTATAAGCAGAAATGACCAGGATTGAGCTTGAATATGTTAATTAATGCTGAAAATCCGTGCCGAGGTAGGGTGTCATTGTAGTATGACTGGACAGAAAAGGACGAGCAAATATAGAATGGCCTATATATCGCAAGTCATTGCATGGTCTAATGCCTGAAATTAACTCCTTAATTTGCATGGTGTTGGACCACTCCAGGTACTACTGTACCAGTTCATCTTATTTAATTTCCACATCATGATCAGACAACTTTTGAAGAGCTCAACAACGTCCCAGTTTACTGGAAAATTCTTCCAGTAAGAAACTAGGTACCATGCTTGATTCCATAATATATATGGTACGGGTTCAGATATTTTTCAGAAGAGAATTTAAATTAAGACGAAAAAACTGATCAGCTTAAGCTAATAGGTACACTACACATGATTTTCAGTTTTCTTGTATTATTACTTGTAGGTCTATTTCCCTTTCGTGCAATAATGTCACAGTTGTTACAGAAGTACTAGCCCCTAAATACCGAGAATAAGGCCAGGCAATGAGCGGCTGAAAAGGTCTCTTGGGTGGCTCTGCCACAAGGTGTGGTTCTCATGCCTAATTTCCCAACCATGTGGGCTTATATCCTTCACGGTGAGCCATGTATTGAAGTACTCTCTAAATTGTGTGATCACACCATCTTTCAAGGTCCATACATGCACCCAGTAAACTTGTGCACCTTCCCAGCCCTCCGCAATCACACAATCACCGACGACCTCAATGCTTCTTGGCTCGAACTTGAACTTGGTGTGGCTAGACTCCCCGGTGAGTATTCTCATCATGTGTTGGCATCGTGGAGGTCCATGGAACCACCATTCTAGATCACTTGCTATGAGTTTGGCCACTGTCCCCGTGTGACCATTTGATAATCCCTTATACAGTGCATCAACAATGCCCTTGTTTTGCATTTCTACTTTCAAAAAGGATTCCGGCATAGGGGATTCAATGGCATTGGCAGACATGGTGTTGTATCCTGGATTTGAATTTAGTAAACTAAGAAGCAAGGCAGGTAATTAATGAACTTAGAACTAAACTTGAGTGTTTTGGTGCGTGGTATGTGGCATGTGGCTAAGTGGAACCTATTTATAGAAAAATTCTGGAGAGTTATGCACTGTGGGACGGACCATGATTTCTGAGAACTAGTGGTGGACATTGGCTTCTTTTTATGACATGAGAGATCCATTATTGAATGTTAGCTCAAAAGAATTAGATGTATTTAATGCCAATGAATTTTTATGATCGCTAATTTTCAATAATTACAATTTAATGCCGTTCGGTGGACAAACGATGAGTTGTCTGCTATTCATTGCCAGTACTACTGGCCTTGTGGCCACTTTGGCACCTTATGCCTTAGTGTTGTAATCAGCTTTGTGCCATTTTCTTTCTTTATCAATCTTTTTCTCAGTATTAGATAGCTCCAAATTCCTGATCAAGGTTTTTCTGGGAATGACTAATCTACGTAGGAAAGTTTTGTCACCTCATTTGCAGTTCCATGCAGAAAATTAGGGTAGAATATTTCTTGTTTGTTTCCTTGTTTTCTTGGATTAATCTTGAGCTAAGAAATGACGATTTTGAGTTTGGAATTTGGTTATTTTTCATGTATTTTGCGAAAAAATTCTTTGATATTCAAGTTGTGATTTTCAATAATAGTTAAAGTTTGAACATCATAGATTCTTTCGTAAAATACACATAAAAAACAGCCAAATATCAAACTCAAATGACAAGATTAATCCAAGAAAACAAGGGCACAAACAAGAAATATTCTACCCTAATTTTCTGCATGGAACTGCAAATGAGGTGACAAAACTTTTCTAAGTAGTAGATTAGTCATAATTCCCAGAAAAACCTTGATCAGGAATTTGGAGCTATCTAATACTGAGAAAAGGATTGATAAAGAAAGCAAATGGCACAAAGCTGATTACAACACGAAGGCATATGGTGCCAAGGTGGGCACAGGATTATTGGAGACCACAATAAGGTGGCATAGAATTTATCGTATTTTGCAAGTAGTATTTCTTGTTTCTATGTCCAGTATCATATATTACTTACAAAACTAAAACAAAAATAGTTTCGAAGAGAATAAATTGCACACATGCTCTCATACGATCCCTTTTTATATGCCTTTTTTTCTTCGAAATTAGACAAATAATTCCATCAAGTGATGAAATGGAGCTCTAGCAAATGGCAATATTGTTGCTGCAGAGTGCAGCCCTTCAATATGTAGAGTTCCATGAATACATGGAATTCTCCGAGGATCAAAGAAGAGAAAGTCCATGCTAGTAATTGATAATTGATAATTGATATTTACTATAGCTCAATTTGCATTTGGCAATGGAGGCCTCATCGATCCTAACTTCCAAAATAAAGGGATTTACAAGTTTGTAGAAATATTTGAATGTAAACTATTTCAAGAAGATGGCCTGCATAAAGCCAATAACATTCAGTCTTTTGACTTAAACATTACAGAATTAATTTCTGTCACACAACAAAACCTTAAGAATCACAAAAACAAATCTTTAATCATTGATTAGAAATGGGATTAAGAGAAGTGATGTGAGGAGATTTGTGTCAATTGGAGAGATGTTGATGGTGGCTCCTCAAAAGTTGCTAGGCTGGAAGCATTCTTTGACTGTTTGACTCCTCCTCGCATCCTTTTCTGGAGGAACTGGCTCAAGGTAGCTAGCTAGTCGCTTTCCACGTGTGAGTAGTTTGAGATTAAATTATAACATGGAAAATCCTTCAATTTAGCTCCTACTAGCTACTTGGCTAGTGATCCTTCGAGTAGTTTGAGATGTTGATCTATATATATATATATATATATAGAGCCTTTTTGTGATGTATTTTTGTATATAAAAAATTTATAAGTATAAATTAAAATACAATCAAATAAATAAAAAAATATATATGTTAATAAAAAAATCATTAATAATAATTAAAAATAAAACTAAAAAAATAACAAGAATGCTAGGTTGAAATTACACTACTCCCATTCCAGAGCGAATGGGCAAGCACAAGTTAGAGGTTTTTTTCTCATAATTTTTGCTTTGGTATTTTAACAAAAGCTAAGTCCCATTGGAAAAATATTGTTAACCCAAAATAAGCAATATTCACTGGAACATACCGTTGTGCCTTTTCCATAAATAAAAAAAAAATTAACTAACAATTGAAAGTAATTCGCTACTTGCACAGGATCATTATTAGATATTTTGATGCTGAAAATGTTTTTTTAAAATCAGAATATTTTTAAAATAAAAAATCTGAAATGGATGTTCAGAGGTTTACACTGATTTTTTTAATATAATAAAGTGGGTTAAAGAACAAATTAATATTTTAATAAATATAAAATATAATTAAAAAAATAATTGGTACATGCAGGGCTCACGATAGCGCGTGGAAGATTCTTGGGTTATCACACCAAGAATCTAAATTGATATTTTATTATAATTTATAGCAAAAATATCATCATACAAAAACTTTAAAAGAGAGACTCAAATGAGAGAATACACGAGATTTAATTCAAATCTAGCTATATAGGGACTATTATTATTATTATTATTATTAGCAGTGACAACAACAACATTTTTTTTTTTACTAGAAAAATCTAGCCCTCATTTATTGAAATTGGAGACAAAAATCGTAGTGGAGCCTTAGCTAGCCATGCGAATCTCTATCTCAAACCTAACCAGAAACCACACCAATTTTCTTCCTATTTAGTTTATAAAATAAAGAATTTAAAACTAAATAATCAATTAAGACAATGATGTACGTACCATGGCATTTAAGGATACCAGATGGATCCAGCCAAGACCACCTCGTGTGCCTTCCTTCATGTGGGGCTTGGACATTCTCCTACAACTGCACAGACACGTCCAAGATTGTTTCGAGTGTTCAATGAACTTAAACCCTACATGGATTCTTTCCCATCATTTGTTTGGTTTTATTTGAGTCAATGCATGGCAGATCCCTCGAGTCGTAGGCATGCATTTATGAGGCTAATCCTTTTGCTTCACCCTCCATTTCTCAGCCACTGAACCCATCGGAAGTTCTTGACATAATAAGTTGGAGGAAGGTCCATATCACTCCATCACATGTCTTGTTATACTCTTGATTGGTTTCATGGTTCAATATCTCATTGATCGAAAATGCCAAATTACAGTTCAAAGTCGATGAAAGGTCTGTCTACAATTTGGATCATTGGCATTAATTAAGCTGTAAATCTGTTAAAAAAAACACACATTTACAATACATTTTAATGGTTCAATATCTCATGTGTCTTTTTTTTTTTTTTTTAGTTTCCATGCAGTAATCAGCTGGGTTCATGTGGACCAAACTCTTTTAATTGGTTGGTATAATAGATCCCAAAATTATTGAGGTACGTAGTTGGAGTGATTCCTATATATAATGTGACTAGTTTGATCTATATGGAAATAATAAGAGGCTTGGGTATATGAATAATAGTTTGAGAGGTTAAATATATAAGTGTTTAGTGTTTCGACAAAAAAATATGAGAGCCTTATTAATATGAGTTTTCACTTAAAAAAATATTAAAAACTTATATAAATTATATTTTAAAATCTTATTTAACAAATTAATCAAAGTAAGATGCTAAGGTGTGGTTGCATGGGTCTCTTTTTACACCAAAAGTGATGGCCTTGGCTAATTGGTACCTTAATTTTTGAGTTATGATGATTTGTTTTTTTACAGGACGATGCTGAATTTTGGTTACTCAGGTCTCCTTCTATATCGAAAACCGATGGCCTTGGCGAATTAAGATATGGGCCAGAGGGTAATGAGTGCCAATTCTTCTGATAGCAATTTCTCAGAGAAAGAATGGTAGAGGTCCCCTCGTTTCCTTTGGTGACTGGTCAAATATTTGGCTCACCACACTCGTATATAATCTTGAACCCACCTTCATTAAATATGTAATGTTGATTGGTGATGATGGGACAAATCAACGAGAAATGATGTTTACAAAGAGAATTGTGCACCATTAGCCCGAATTTGATTTGATTTCTTGTAGAGTTTGGAGATTAACTTAGCCTATAAATAGCTATGAATTATCCAACAACTTTTATTCTATGCATAAATTTATTTATTTTTTTGCATAACATTGAAATTTAATATTTTTTTAATATATTTATTATTTTTTAATTTTATTATTCGAGAATCCTCAAATTCTTTAAAAATAAAATTTTTATAGGTATTAGAAGTTATCCGTCAAAAAATTGATTTTTTTACTATGAAGAGTAGAGTTATTTAAAAAAATATTTAATTAATTCATAATCCAACATCCAATAAAAAAAAAAATTTATATCCCCAAGCATATTAATTAGATTTTGAACCATCATGAATTTCGAACCACCAGAAATACCTCCTGCTTTAAGAGCCCAAATCATGAACCAGCCTATAGTGACACTGGTTTGACGTTGGTGACCATGCAACCATTGTTAGCCTGGATGTAAAGTCGACTTCTTAGACAACTTCGATGAATGTACTTTTTTCTTATCGATGGAAACTATTTAACAAGACAATGAGAAACGCATATTAAGGTGGCTTAGAAGTTTTGTCTTCAACCATTTTAACTTAATAGTTTAAATTAATAGGAGAATTTTTAAGTTATAATTTATATTATTCTTTAACATACTTCTTCAAGTGAAAGCTTTTTGAACTTGAAACTTATACAAGCTCACATTACCTTATACTTAATTTTTTATTAAATAAATAGAAATGGTGAGATTCGAACTCGAGATTACTTGGTCATCAAGGCTCTGATACTATGTCAAAAAACTATCACAACCCAATAATTTAAATTATTAGATAAGATCCCAGGATATAATTTATATATTTAATTATCTAAATTGGTCTCGAGACAGTGCTCCTGGGACACTTGCTTCTGTACATTAACCTCGGATTGGAACTAAGTTTTGCAGAGGAACAAGAATGTGCTCACCTTACAAAGCATAATGTAGCTTTGGGCTTTTAGACGCAATGGAAAAATTAACCCGTTTAAATTCTCATCGTGGCCAGGGAAGAACAAGGCAATCCATTCAAACAAGTTCAGAGTTTTAATACTTTTATTAATTCTCAAATTTACCGCTTTATATATAAGTCCACTTATAATTATTGGTTTTATGTACAATTTAAAATAATATTTTTAACAATTTAAAATATTAAATTTAAATTCAATTTGATAATTTCTTTAACTTAATAAATTTTATTTAATATATATTTATTAAAAAAATTAATCATATTATAATTATTATTAATATCCTAAACTATTTTAGCATCATTTAATTAAAACTTTTTGGCTTAAAAACTATCCTTACTTTAAAAAAAAAATTCTAAAGATTATTTAATTAAATATTTTAATTAAATCCTAATAGGATATTACCACACTAAAAAAAATTGAATTAAGTAATTTAATTCAATCCTAATCCAATTGGAAAAATTAACTCTTGAATTCAGCTATTCTTTTAAATTCAGTTTATTTACTCTTGTTATTTTTTTTATTATAAAATTAAATGAAATTAACTTATTGAATCCAATAATATATATGTATCGAGTTAGAAAAAAAAATTAATTTTTAAAACACGTTAGCAATGATCGAACATTATTTTTTAACGTTACAAAAAAAAGTTAATTTGACCAATAAAGCATAAGTGACCTATCTAAGTTAAGTGATAAAAAAATATTGTAAAAAGCTCAATTAACTGCAATATGGGTGTTGGTTCATCGGTTTTCAAACTATATATATAGACATCGAAATTCTTTAATTAACTGGGGTATCTTACAGCAATGATTGTAGTTCGTAAGAGAAATCCATTAACTAGGATAAAGCTATTTAAAAAAATAAAAAAACGTTTTCCCCTTTCTCTCTAGCCACTCTCAATTAGATACTTTGATAGACACCACACCGGTGCTGAATGGTGGAGCAGTGTCATGAATATCAATGGGCCACTTTATGGTCTCCTGCCAGAAATGAAGTCTTGGACGACTCCAAGTATATCATCGACATATTTTGCATATGGTGCAACAACCCAGTTAACCGGATTATGGGCGTCTAGTTTTTTGGGTCCAAGCTTAAGAGTTCAACATCATGTAATTTCTTCAAAAGTTACACAGCAGAAAAACACATTAGCATGACTTAAACTAGTTGATACACTACAGGATTTCCATTTTTTACTTGGATTCTTAACAAGGTCCATTTCTCTTTCAAGGCAATGTCCCATATGATACAGAAGTACACAAGCCCCTAAATGCCCAGGACAAGGCCAGGCAATGAGCGGTTAAAAAGGTCTCTAGGGTGGCTCTCCCACAAGGTGTGGTTCTCATGCCTAATTTTCCAACCATGTGGGCTAATATCTGTCACTGTGAGCCATGTATTGAAGTACTCTCTCAAATGTGTGATCACACCATCTTTCAAGGTCCATACATGGACCCAGTACACTTGTGCACCCTCCCAGCCCTCTATGATCACACAATCACCAATGGCCTCTATGTTTCTCGGCTCGAACCTGAACTTGGTCTGGCTCGACTCCCCTGTGAGCATTCTCATCATGTGTTGGCATTTTGGAGGTCCATGGAACCACCATTCTAGGTCACTTGCAATGAATCTGGCCACCGTCTCGATCTCACCATTTGATAATCCCTTGTATAGTGCATCAACAATAGCCTTGTTCTGCATTTCTGCATTCAAATCGGATACCGGCATGGCCAATACGACGGCGTCATTGGCAGACATTCTGATGTTTTTTTAAGGGAATATATTAGTAAACTAAAACTTGAATGTTTTGCTGCATGATATGGCTAATGGCACTTATTTATAACAAAATTTTGGAGAGTTGTGTGGGGGGAGGCACCATGATTATTGATGGGACACCAGTGGTTGTGATTGGCTATTTTTGATAACATGAGAGATCCAATGGTCAATGTTAACTCCAAAGAATAAGATGTATTGATTGCCGAAATAATATTTTGATCCAAATATATAAAGCTATCAATAATTACAAGCTCAGTGCTCTTCTGGGGACAATACTATGTGTTCGGTATATGATTAGAATCTTCACCAGATAGATACAAATTCTTGATCCTCAATCTTCTCAGAATGACTAATCTACCCTAGAAAAGTTTTGTCATGTCATTTCAAGTTACATGCTAAAATCAACGTAGAACATATATTTTCTTGTCTGTTCCATTGTTTTTATATGAATCTTGTTCTAAGAAATGACTCGCCCTAGGATGATAGATTTGGCTAATTATGTGATTCTTTTTAATTTTATGCCGAATTAAATGTAGGGTGCATTTGAAAATACAGTGAGGTGTAGTTTAAACTGTGTTTTATTATAATTATAATTTTAAAAATATTTATTTAATTAGTACATAATATAGTTTTACATGAATTTCACAAAAATTTTATTTTTAAACCTTGAATAAAAAAATATAATTTATAGTTTTTTTTTAATATGTATTTTTAAATTATGACCACAAAAGTTACATTACGACAAACGAAAAGAAAAAAGAGAAGTTTTATCTTAGATTTCGAAAATTAAGAATGAATATGACATTTTAATATCATCCCTTTATCCCTTTTCATGCCATGCGGCTTTCTTCCCAATTGCATGAAAGAGACAGAGAGGTTAATTTCTGCTAACAATTGCATGAAAAAGACAGAGAGGTTAATTTCTGCTAATATTTCTTCCCAATTCCAAGGCTTGTGGAATTCTCCTAGAATCGAAGAGTCCTAGAAGTGTCAAAAAGTAAGATAAAGAAGCAAAGATAGTGCCCCTCTCACCGTAAAAGAAAGCACACGTTATATAATTATATGAAATAATACTCTTTTACAGTTGAAAAATTTCTCATGAATTTATAATTTTAATGTTAATGCTCGATCCAAACCTCAAAGAAAAGAAAAGAGGGAGGGAGGGAGAAGCGTATTTCAATGTACATTTGTCGAAGAAGGCCTCGAGTAAACTTTAAAAATAAATTAATTTATTAATAAAGTTATGCACAATAAACTTTAATATAAGTTTCTTACAGGTTCTACAAGTTGAAATGTTGGCACCATAAATGTTTTGTCGTGTTTTTATGTTTTGTGGAATAATATTTAGTTAAATTATATTATTATTATACTTTTACCTTGTTCTTGGTGGAGTGTGTTTTTGTTATTTGTGGTATAATATACTTTTTAAAAATATTTTTTAATTAAAAATAAATTTATAGTGAATAATCGAGTTGAGATGGTTGGAATTGAGATATATAGCCACCAGGTTACTAGAAGAAAAAAAACATATTGTTATGCTTTAGTGATACAAAATAACCAATAAAAATTATAACAGACTAAAAATTTGTTAATAATTTCATTTTATTTATAGTGAATGACTTATAACTTCTTAATTATATATTTACTTGTGTGTATATATGCATAGTTTTTATTAGAATAATTTTTAATTTAAAAAAATCGAAATATGATGTAGACATAAACATAAATAAAAAAAACAAGAGAAAATAAAAATAGAGTATTTGGTTGGGTTATCACACCGAAAAACCTAGATATAGTTTTATTTATGAAAAATAAGTCAAATAAGTTATGTCTTCCTAGAATGTTTAGAAGTCATTAAATAGACTTTAGACGACCTTAACAAGGAAAGAAAATTATAATCCCTGAATAAAAAAAAACCTAATAGAAAACCAAAAAAATAACATAAAATTCAAAAACTAATCAAGGAAAATAATAAAATTAGTTCAAACAACATTATTGGTATCTAATTTGAAGGTCTTTCAGAGCTTGATCTTTTATAAAACTAAACCTTGAGAATCTCTTGAAAACATTTCAGCATGATACAAGAGTAAAATCAAAAATTAGTATTTTAAAGCTATTTTATTAGTATAGTGTTTGATTCGACCTCTTGTTAGATACTTAACTTTATTTTATTGATATATGAATAAATTTCTAGACTATTTACATATTCATTGATGGAAGATCTCTATCTAACCAAGTCATTTTCTTAATTATATGAGTGCTCAGAACTTTTATTTTCACTATATTAATATGATAATATGAACATAATTTTAGAATTATGTAAAACACTAGCATAATTTATATGTATATATAATGTTTTACAAAATTTAATTAAGGGAGTATGTTGTCATTTTAATTATTAAAAATTTCCGGTGAAAAGCATGAGGTACCTTGCGT
>Ga0307517_10004713_pt1 | contig 20872 bp, 9 predicted proteins | sample 23_EM_MG_FD_194515 | JGI IMG/M metagenome (GOLD analysis project Ga0307517, IMG submission 194515) | Populus trichocarpa ectomycorrhiza microbial communities from riparian zone in the Pacific Northwest, United States - 23_EM | ecosystem: Host-associated > Plants > Roots > Unclassified | place...
AGCCAACTATTTAGTGGACGATTCAGAGATGTAGAGTAGTGCCCAAACCCTGCCATCGAATTGGGGACCATGAAAGTGAACTTTTCCATCGTACAGATATATTCTCGTTGCTCCATTCCCCTTTGCCGAGGGACTTAGCAGCCAGTGATTCATCGACAACAATTCTTGAAAAGCACAAGTACTTAGCTGGATAACTAGATCTGCAACTGCAGTGAACAATCCAGATTTGGAAAGAGTACTGACAAAGCGTGGAGCAGATTTTAAGAAGTTTTAAATCCATTTATACCTGATTACTCAGCTTTGAAAGTGATAGGTGAAGAAATTAGTTTGCTTCACAGTCCATGAAATCTTGTAAAATAGATCCTTTGTGTAATACTTAAGTCAATGAATATACATAGAAGGAATGTCTTAATGGGAGAGCCAAAAGTATAAATCTAATTTTTTAGCTCCTTGATTTTGCAGCTTAAAAAACATGGTTAAATAAAGAGCCAAAATAATTCTTTTTCATCTCCACAAAAAACTAAAAATATAAATATAATATGTTTGGCAGTGTAGTAGCGGTTACTTTTCAAATAACTTTTCGTGCCGAAATGCACGTCAATGATATTTTTTTATTTTTTAAAAATTATTTTTGACATCAGCACATCAAAACGATCCAAAACATACAAATCATATTAAATTTTAGCAAAAAAAAGTTTAAAATTTTTTGGGAACACGGTTTGCACCGCATTCCCAAACAGTTTTTAAATATATTAAAGTATAAATGGGTTGTTAAAATAACTTTTTTTTATTGGAGTGTGTGTAAGGAAAAAAACTATATTTACATTACTTAAAAAAACTATATAGCAATTTGGTTTTTTTTCGTGTGTGTAGTATGTTGCAAAGATAGTAAATAAGAATGATAAATTCAAATGTTAGAAGAAGAGAATGTTTTTGTGTGTTTGTAAGTAAATTAATGACCAAAATTCTTTGCTTATTCATAGATGTTTATATATTCATGAATCATGTTAATTTACATAAATAAAACAACAAATATATGAATAAAGAATTATAAGTGTTTTAGAGGTAATTATATGAAATAATAGCCTCTAATTATGAGTTGTTACACTATTAGATATGCAATAATATGGATAGTTGGGCTAGATTTTGACATAAACATGCCTTAACATCATTCAATGAGATCCATGATGGTAAGGAAATCATATTAACATTAAATGCCAAGTATCAATAATATAAAAAGTCGGTATGCACAAATAAACCTAGCAATTAGGTTCGAGCTTAGGCATCTCTAGCATAACCACGATGCACTACGGTGGAGTTGGGTTCAGATGTGCCTATCCCGAACCCAACTCGAGTGGTGGCAGAATGAGTCACTTTGGCTCAAGGTGAGAACTTCAAGGCCAACCCAAGATAAAAAAATATTTCTTGACTTTTCACAAATTTCTTAACGGAAAAAATACTTCTTTGCCTCTAAGATCAAAAAATTAATGGCACGCTGGACAAGGGTTTTTTCAGTTTTTTATTGTCCATATCCAATGCAAATATGAATTTAAACTTGGATGAGACAAAAAAGAAGAAAGGCATATTTATATTTTCACACAAGTATTTTGTGTAATTAACATGGTCATGAGGGTGTTTTGGTATTTTCACATTGACTTTTGAATATTTAAACCAGAAAACTATGGGCGCACGTTGAACACACACTAGTGCGTGGGTGGCATCCGGCTTGGTGGTCAAATCTGGCCTTTTGTCGTCTCCTTGCATGCGCAACCGTGTTCTCTTCCAAAGGGAGGTGTGTGGCGAAGGATGGTGATTGAAGTGTCACTGACTATCATTTTTGTTTTTTCCTCTTTTCTTTCTCTCCTGACAACCAAGTATATAATTATCTTTTTTGTTTTTTGTTTGTCAATTCCAGTCCTCATTCTTTTCATTTCTTATTTTGTTTTTATTATTTTTATAGAAGTTTTTTTGTTTTGCAATTTAGTCCTTGAACTACACTTAATCATATGTTTTATTTTTAGTTTCAGTCTTTATGCCTTTTATAGTTTTAGTCCTTATTCTTTTAATTTCTTATTTCATTCTTATTCCTTTTAAATAAGGTTTTTTTTTTCAATTTAGTCCTTCAATTACAATTTATTATTATTTTTAATTTCAGTCCTCATTCTTTTAATTTTTTATTTTCTTCTTATTCCTTTTATAGAAGTTTTTTTGTTCAATCTAGTCCTTCAATTATAATTTCTCAAATGTTTTTTTTTTCATTTTGTTTCTTATTTTTTAAAGTTTTAATTATTTTTTCTTTGCTCTTTTGTTGAAGTTTTTTTCTTTATCAATTTCATCGTTCGATCAAAGTTTTTTTTTTGTTATTTTTTTCAATTTAACCCTTATTCTTTTGATTTGTTTTTCCTTTTAATAAAGCTATTTTTTAATTCAATTTAACCCTCCAACTAAAAAATTTTATAAGCCCTCTAATTAGTGTTTTTCTTTCACCCTCGATTTTCTTAGATCCTTTTATGTAATTGATTTTTTTTTCTGATTTTATCTTTCGACATTTGATTTGTCGAGGATTTGGGTTTGTGTGATTCTATCGTTCTACATCAGTTTTTTTTTAATATTGATTTTGTGATTATCTTCAATTTCTTGTCTATGGGTTTATTATAGTCCTATGACCTAGGTTACGAGTTTTGCATGCCATTGTTTTATATAAGTTTTATTAGAATTTTTTTTGTTTGTGTTTTGTTTTTCAAGATATTATTTTATTTCATTTGTAATTTTTTTTGGGATTTATACAAATAAACTTTATTTCTAAAAATAAAAAACCTTTCATTTTTAAATAATATTGCTAATTTGTTGGGCCTTGCATAATATTTTTTTTAGGTTGTGAATTTATTCAATCAGTTTCATTTGTGTTTATCGCTTAGCTCATGAGTTTTTTTTAGATGTGAATTTATCTTTTATTGAGTTAAATAAACAAGTTCAGTAAATACAATATTATCGGGTGAATGTCTCATTTTGTTTGATTGAATATCTTGATTTATATTCATCTTTTATTTTTATTTTCAATTTCTCTTTTGGTTATTATTAACAATTTTTTTCCCGTTTATTTACATAAATAGTTATCAATTTATTTAATGCTTGGATTGGCTTTTCAATTCACACTTTGAGTTTTTTTTATATACAAAAACATATTAAAACAGCCTACATATCTAATATTTTTTTGAAAAAGAAATTATAATCCACGGAGAAGCTATGGTTAAATGGCTAGTGTTGGACATATCATGTGTGTGTATTTTGCCAAAGATCAAATATCATTGATAGGAAAAAAAATTGAATGACTTCTAATCTAGAAGTGAATCCAGCCAATACAAGAAGATATTAGTATTCTCTAATATTAGAGAATAGAAAGGATTTTAATACCATTATATGGAAGTCCAAAGCACACATAAAAGAATTTTACGAAATAAAAATAAATAATAAACTAAGATCTATAGTACATATTTCTCAAATTGGAAGAAACTATAATACAAAAGAAGGGGTAGGGCGCACTCTATTCTCTTCAACAACTCACTATCAGTTTTGGCACTGTGAAAAATCAAAGTATCGAGTGCAATACTAGAAGTCAAAACCCAGAAAGGTGAAACGCAAGTAACAGTGCTGCCGCCAACAAAATTATTGACATGAGCTAGCGAGAATGGAGAAAAGAAACGCTGCTGGCAGAGAGAAAGATCAGATGGTGGGATAAGCAACTGTGAAATGAAAATAACATCTCCCCACTTTTATCATTCTCCAACGAGAATCTAGCCTCTATCATCCACAAACAGCATATGAAGATAGCTTTCATGGAATAATTATCCAGACAATAAGCTCCTGAGCAAATTGAAATTAATACGGCACGCAGATGGGATTTTCTTGGATAGCTTTGGTCGTGCCTACCCAAAACTCGCCAGGCTTGCTAGGGATAAGCTAGGCTTGCTAGGGATTTTCATGGAATAATACGGCACGCAAATTGAAATCATGTTCATCCATGTTTGGATTGTAGAACCTTGTCTGTGGCATGCATGGAAAGCTAGAAAAGGAAAAACAGCTAATTAATTTCAGTTCACAGGATACATAGCCTTCTTCTAAAAAAGAGATGAACAGAACCCGTTTGAGGAGGTGATCAGTTGTAAAAGCTCATCCTCTGTGTCCAGAACCATAAAGCTCATTTATTGCAATATCAAGATCTTGGACCAGTACTGATCCTGGCACTTAGGAAAGGGACCATTTATGAACGGTTTTAACCGCTCTTTTTTAGGATTCTATATTTCTAAAAAAAAAAAACTTCAAATTAATATATATTTTTAGTGTTTTTTGATTTTGTTTTGATGTGATATATCAAAAATATAAAAATATAAAAAAAAATTATTTTTAATAGTAATTGCGTTCCATCAGTATTTTTAAAAAATTCAATTTTTTTTCATTTAAAATTATTTTTTATATCTTTAAATCATTTTAATATTAGAAATATTATTTTAATATATTTTTAAATAAAAATATCTTAAAAAATAATTATTATAATACGCATAAACATCTTCTTAATAAAAATATCATAATAATGAAAACAAATAAAGTCAAGGGGCAACATCGTAGCTGGCTGAGAATTGTGAAAGGGATCATGCATGGATAAGACCGTGCCTTAAAAAGCCATGTACTCAAAAGGGTTAAGAGAAGGCATAATGCACGGAAATAAGGGATTTAAACAGATTGGCTGACCAAGTGATTATAGCAAACTTTTTAGGTATAAAATTCTCTGCTCGGTAGTTGACTTCACAATTTTCGTTGAGAATTTCACACTTTGGCAAGGTTGAAATTAAGATTTTTTTATTATTATTAACATGGATATCCGGTCCAGCTTGCGCACTTTGACTAATCTCACAAGTCCTGAAGTTAACAACCATGTAAGTCTTTAGTGGCCATTATATTAGTAACTACAGGGCTCGAATTTGAGATCATAAGAAAAAACAAACTCATTAATCTTAAACTCTTATCACGATAGTATTTACTAGATGATTAGGATTTTTCATTTCTTATGTTGAAGATCAGTTCTTTTATGTTTTTTTGGGCCTGGGTCCTCTTGAAAAAATTGGCAGAAAGAAAAAGAAATGGTTTCCTTGTCCTCTTTTAAACTGCTTCGTTCTTGAAAAAAAATTAAAATAAATTTTTATATTAATATATCAAACACAATATAAAATACTGAAAAAGATATTAATTTAATATTTTTTATATTAAATATATTTTTAAAACATACTTAAACAACACATGTTAAAACACATTACTAAATAACTTTTAGAGGGTATAATTATTATCTGAGCTCTCTTTAAAAAAACAAAAATAAAAGAATTGGGTTTTCTTTTTCCAAAGATTATTATCTTGGATCATTGAAAAGCTGCAATGTAATAATAAGAACATTACTACATTAGGAAGAGAAAAAAAAAAAAAAAAAGAGGGAGAAAGCTTAGGAATTGATTAGAAGTGTGTTAGATGTTATTTTTTAAAATATTATTTTACTTGAAAATATATTAAAATAATATTTTTTAAAATTATTATTTTTAACTCTCAAAGAAAAATGATCCAAAAATATTAAAAAATAATTTAAAATTAAAAAAATCAAAAAATTTTAAAAGTGCCATTGTATCGCAATGCAAAACATAAATTTAGTCAAAAAGTGGACTCCTTTTTAGCCCCTAAAGATCCAGCGACATTCCACCAGCTCGAACAGATTGTAATATTCTAATATCAATGCTGATATTACCAAACAGGCCATCGAATGGATAATAGAAGGGCTATCTTTATGTCCCTTTTCCTCATCTGTTCTCCCAAATCCCTTTGCATGTGATATATAGTTGCTACCCAGAAAAATGGTGTATATATATATATATAATTGGGCCTCCCGCCAAGACTTCATTCTCCTACACAGACACGGCCTTATCAACTTCACATGCCTGTATAGTGTATAATCTTCTATAAACAATAACCCCCCAGCAAGGGCTACAAAGGCAACTGCACACAAGCTCCCAGCTCCTTGCTAATTTTGCAGCACATCAGGATTTGTCTGACAAAATTTGAGAGCACTCCGACTTATATTTTATTTTTTTCGATTTTATAAATTTTTAAAGATCTGAAAATAAATAAAAAAATACTTTTTGATCTTAAAAAAACTAAGATTATTTCTTTGTAAAATAGATCAAGTTATTATTATTATTCTTATTTATGAAAAAATTGAATTGAAAATACTAAAAGACAAATTTTAAATCATGTTTCGGTCAACGGTTAAAGTTTGATTCATTAACAAAAGAATAAAATCAGAAGGAAATTGAGGATCATACAATATTTATTGGAAAAATAATAGTTTAAAGATATAATTGATAGAACAAATCCAAATGTGTCACGATAAAACTACCATTTAATCCTATAAAAAAATTTAAATAAAAATCTCAAACTAAAAATGAAACATAATAAATGATTTTATATTACTTTTTAATATACTTTTAAATTTAAAACTCACACTTACCACTACTTTGTATTTAGTTTTATTAATTTAATCAAAGATAACAAGGTGTTGATATTATTCAAATTTTTTACTTTGACTTGGTCATTAACATTGTAATATTATATCAAACATTCATATCAATTCAAAAATTTAAATATTAATAATTGCATTACAATGGATGTTTTTATATTAATATATATTAGAAAAATTAAAGATATTTGAAAGAATTAGCAACCAAGATTTTTGTTTATTTCTTCAATATTAAATTAGCAACTAAAATCAATAGTAAAAATAAAAGTAAAAGGTAAATATGAAAAGAGTAAGAATTTAGAAAAAACCTGGGATTATAGCCGTAGTCGCACTATCTTTAGAGAGAAAATGCTCCCTCTACACAAGAATAATTTTGCATATAATACGCTTTTCTTTTAAGATACAACAATCTATTATAATTTTTAAATGCAGGAATTTTTTTCCAAACTTTTGAATCACCATTTTGCTCATATAACTTAATAAACTACGAGAAAAGAAGTATAGTAAAATTTAACAAGAATATAAAAAAAAAACTTAAATTATATATAGAGATTTATAAGAGAATAAAATAGAAAAGTACTTCTTAAAAGTTTTATAATGAAAAGATTATATATTACCATCCTAGACACATAACATATATACACATCCTTAATAAATACATCAGTTACCAAATATATTTAAAATAATTAAATATAATAAATTAGTTTAATCATAAATATCATCCCATTAATTATATTTATGTTAACCATTTAAATTGCATACATCAACATTAAAATTTAAATGGCTAAGTCAATAAAATTAACCAATTACAGAAAATAGCTATCTTCAATTATAATTTTAAATCAATATTCTAACATTCCCCAACATGATTTAAAATTATTCACACATATAATAAATAAAATAAAATAAAATAAGAGTGACCAATTAATGTTGTGTAATATGTGTTAGGTATCTTCAGGGTTTGTACCTATTTTTAGTGTTAATAATTCTAATTTGAAATACCATGGTAACTAGGATGTTTTGAACTAAATTCTTTGGACCAAGTTTAAACTTATTATACACACAAAATATGGGTGATTTTAAGGTTTTATCAGTGTTGTGTTTTTTCCGATCATGTGCATATATCTTGTCTCATAAGTGTTTTTAAAGAACAACCCAAGAGCGCCACCACCACACTTACTTAGATGAATCCTCCAATGATGTTTTATGACCAACATCTTGCAATTTTTTTTTCTTTGAATTCATTCAGAGATTAACTCTTTCTAATTATCATAATATAAAGCACATTAACAAAGAAATGAGAATTGGGACCACCTCGCAAAATATTATGTAATATTTATGCTCTCTTCAATCACCCAACAATTTTGGTTTTACCTATTGAATTTCATTCATGGGATCGCCATATCTGAAGACAAGTTTCTACTATTGATGATTAATTTAAGAGCTTCAGTCTTATTTCTCTCAATGATTGAATAACTTGTTGGTGTGCCAAATGTTTAGTAAATGGATCCACAATGTTGTTTTTAGACCTAACAAAATCTAAAAAAATAACACCATGAGATATCAAATGTCTAATGAATTTATGTATAACAGTTATATGTCTTTTTTTTCATTAAAATTTTACTTTTAGCCTTGGATTTAGTAGCCTGGCTATCACAATGCATTAATAAAGATGTTATTAGTTTAGAAACAAATAATATATTAATTAAAAAATCTTTGAAGTCACTTAGCTTCTAAACTAGCAACATTTAATGCAACCAATTCTGCTTACATGATGGAATGAATAATTATAGTTTGTTTAACATATTTCCAATAAATTGCACCACCATGTAATGTAAACACACACCCACTAATAGATTTTATTTCTTCTGAATCAGAAATCCAATTAGCATTACTTAATCCCTTTATTACAGCAAGAAAACTAATATAATGAAGAACATAATCGATAGTTTCTTTTATATATTTAAAAATTCTTTCTAAAGCAGTCCAATATAAAGCATTAGGATTATGTTTATATTTACTTAATTTACCACCTGAGATGCTAGTATGATTTACTAGATGTAATAAAGATCCAATATTTTATGAATATTTATTTTAAGACACATATTCACCATTATTTTTTATTAATTTAGCAGAAAGATTGGAAGGACCATATACAAGAAACACATCAAAATAATTAAATCTTTTTAATATTTTTTTCAATGTAATGTAAATGAGTTAAAGCAAAACTATTGCTATTTCTCAATAATTTAATGCCCAAAATAATATTAACTGGACCAAAATCCTTCATATCAAAATTTTTAGACAATAAATATTTGTAAATTTATAGCTTGAATATTACTACTAAAAATCATAATATCATCAACATAAAAACATAAAATCATATTATCATTTTTAATTTGTTTAATATAAACACACTTATCAACAATATTTGTTTGAAAACCATCAAATAACATAACTTGATCAATTTTTTCATGCCATTACTTTTAAGCTTGTTTTAAACTCATAAAGAGATTTTACAAGTTTACGAATTTGTTTTTTACTAGGCACAACAAGATCTTTCAGTTGATCTATAAATGTATTTCTATTTTTAAAAGGAAGCTAAATCAACTAATAATGTGATTGTAGTGATTTTAGAAACTAGTACACAATAATTAAAAAAATCTACTCCTTGTTTAAACAAACCCCTTAGTAACTAACCTAACCTTAAATTTTTCTATATATCCATCAATTCTCAATTTCTTTTAAAAAACTAATCTACAACCTATTGTTTTACAAACTTGTGGCAGCTCAGTTGAAAACTAAGTTTTAATAGAAATTAAAGAATACATCTCATCTTTTAACATTTTTTTATCTAAAAAAGAGCTTCAATAGATGACATAGCTTCACTATATGTTTTAGGATCATTTTCAAGTAAAACAATATAAAAGTTAGACCAAAATCCTTTGCTCTTCTATTTTTTTTACTCTTTGTAATCTCACTGGAAGCATGATTATCAATCATGTTTATTTTAGAAAAAAGATTTTCATTAACAGGTTTAAACAATTTATTTTTCATTGGAAAAATATTTTCAAAGAAGATTTCAATAATTGTATTATTTGCAATTTAAAAATTTTCATAATTTGAAACTAAAAATATAAAAGTAGTAATATTAAAAAAATATCCAACAAATGCATAATATATAGTTTTAGGACCTATTTTTCTTTTTTTAGTGATTGGAGTATTTACTTTAGCTAAACACCTCTACTTTAAAATATTTGAAAGAAGGTTTTCTATTCTTTCAAAATTCATATGGTGTTTTATCCAATTTTTTTATAAAAAACTCTATCAAGAATATAATAAACAGAATACAAATCTTCACCCCCATAAATTATTAGATAAACCATAACTAATTAACATTGCATTAACAATATCCATTGAATTTTTTCTCTCTCTATTGTCCCATTAAACTGTGGTGAATAAAAAAGTTGTTACTTGATATATAATACAGTGCAATCCTAAGAAATAATTTATTTCATTAGAAGAACACTCACCACCTCTATTAAATAGTAAAATTTTTATTTTTCTTTCTAATTGATTTTTTACTCTTTATTTAAAAATTTAAACTTATCAAACAATTTACTTTTATAGTTAGTAAAATAAACATAAAAACATTTTTAAAAATCTTCAATAAAATTTATAAAATATGTTTTATCACCACAAGTCAGAGTATTATTACTATGACAAATAGCATTATATATTAATTTCAATAAACTTGTTTTCTTTTCTACAGGATTAAATGCCTTTTTAGGTTATTTAGCTTGTATGCATCTTTCTTTCAATAATGTTAAAGTTAACATGCCTAAGATTATCATGTCATAAATCACAACATTCAACATTAGCAATAGATGAAGATGAAAATGCAAAGCAGTATTAGAAGAAAGCATTATACTTAATTTATAAAAATCATTCACAAATAACATTTTCCATCTAAATCTATTAATAACTGTTTTATTAGATCCTAAAACAAGAGTAAAATCATTTAAATCCAACAAAGATGCACTAACTAGTTTTTTTCTAACATTAAAACATGAAAAACTTCATTTAAAGTAAGAATTTTTCCACAACAACTCCAATTTGACTAGCTTTTCTCCAAAGACCTGAACTACACTCTCATTCTTTTATAACTTGAGCTAAGGCTCAAGCTAAATGCTCATATTATCATATAAGATCACTTAACATCCACTTGCAAGTACAAGACTAGCCCAAATTAATTACTCAAAGTTTTATTTGTTTTCTTATCAGGCAATCAAAATATAATTATCACTTTTTTAAGAATACAAAATGACTAAAAAAATCAACATTTCATGTTAGTATTCCAACTAAAAGACAATGAGCCCACTAAAGCTTCTAAGAAGCAGGGTCCATGTTTAGCAATAAAGGAAATTATAACTTATGCGCGCGCATGTAACTTGGAAATTAAAGAAGACGCAGTGATATCATTATTATAGTTGGAAATTTTATTTTTTAGTTTAAAATTATTTTTTTATTTTTTTATGTTTTTAGATTATTTTAATGTGTTAATGTTAAAAATAATTTTTAAAAATTAAAAAATAATTAATACATTTTCAAGTGAAAAACATTTTGAATCGCAATACTACATTCTTAAATAGTATAATTAAAGCTTATGTCATATGAACAAAAGCACATATCAAGAAAAACAAATTCCATAAGAGATATTAAAATATCCTTGATAGGCATGAAACATGAATTAAACTTAATGTTGAGCTTATAACATGAATAAGGTACTCCCATACTACAATTTTCATTCCTTAATTATATTTCATTTGTTGTTGTCAACAAATAAAGTTTTTACCAAAAAATTTTCCAGATTTGATAAATAATGAGTTTATGATGTCCATAACAACAATCAAGCAAACAAAATTTGGAAAAGTAAGAAAAATAACCTATTTTTTCTTTAATATTGTTAGGAAAGTTAAAGATATTTGAAAGAATTAGGCAAATAAATGCAACCAATATTTTTGTTTTCTTTTTCAATATTAAATTAACAACTAAAATCAATAATAAAAATAATAACTAAAAGTAAATATAGAAAGAGTAAGAGTTTAGAAGAAATCTGATATTATGACACACAATAACACTATCTAGAAAACACCTTCTCTGCACAACTTTGATAGAATTTCTTGATACAGTAAAAACTATTCAAACCTTTAAATCATCATTTTGCTCACTTAAGTTTTAATAATGAAAAGATTATAAATTACCACCCTAAACACATTTTTTTATTTTTATATATATAATAAATTAATTTAATTATAAAAATCAGCCCATTAATTATATTAATTACATTAACCATTTAAGTTTTATACATCTTAAACAATCAATAAAATTTACTAATTATAAAAAGCACTATCATTAATTATAATTCTAAATCAATATTCCAACAATACTTACCCAAGATTCTCACCATCTTCTCTTCATTGCACCAAGCAAGAGATGCTAGAAAGTGTTGTCACGCTTGGGACCTTCCCTGTTGGAGCGCTGGCAAACTTTTGTCACGCGTTGTGGTTTCCGTTAACCTGAGGGGAAGAATCTTGGCAAAATGACAGGAAAGATGGGCCTTTCTGTGTAAAAGCCAGACGAAGTGGATTGGACATAAGCAGCAGCTAGCAGGTGCACGTGTCTCCCATTCCACCAGGCCGGTGATGCAATGTGGAGGTTGCCGGCGCTGGGTGCCTCATGCAACCCTACATTTGGCTCTAAGGGCAGTTTCTCTATTAACTCAGCACTCAACAGCCTCATTTTGTTATGACAACAATGCCCCTCGCCTTGGAATTTTTCTCCGCCAGCTTCTCTTCTGAAAAAGACCCATTCCCCCATGGCGACCATGCAAAAAATGTGAAGTATGCTATGCTTCGCATTTTGTATCGATTACATGCTGTGTTGAAATAAATGTTTCTTCGAGTTTAGTATAATGATTTTTTTTAATTATTTTAGATTAATGGAAGATTTATTGATTGGAGATTAACTTTAAATCTCATTTTCTTTTAATTGTTCGAGTATTCTAAATACCATACTGATAATTACTTATTTCTTTCTTGACATAATTAAATTGAAGAGCATATATATTCAAATATCATGAATGAGTTTCATTTATTTTATTTAAGATGTGTCAAATAATTATATTAATTAAATGAGAGTATTTAGATGATTAACGGGAAAATGTAAGCACTCATTTATTTTTTAATGAATGAGACATAATTTCATTTTTATGAACATCACTAGCAATTAAAACTAATATCTTGCTGATAAATCGTAATATTGGAGGCAATTCGTCATCGCACACTGACAGGACTTTGCAAGGCAATGCAGAAAAATAGAAGGGGCATTGTTGAGTGAGTGAGTGTCTTAACGGTTATTTTTAAAGTATTTTTCGTTTAAAAATATATTAAAATGATTTTTATTTTTATTTTTTAAAAATTATTTTTGATATCAGCACATTAAGATGACCTGAAAACGTTAAAAAAATATTAATTTAAAATAAATAAAAATTAAAAAAAATTCAAATTTCTTTTTAAAAACACAAAAACAAACAGACCTCTAGTACCGAAAACCATCTACATGAACACACGTGAAAGTATTCTCTCTCATGGGATTCTTTGACCGATTCCACCTCCAATCTTACATAAATAAATATATATATGCACGAACATTCCCATCGATCTGTGGCAAAAACAGAATCCCATTTCGAGAGAGAGTAGAGAACGATTCAAACAAACATTTTTTGTATACATATTCCGAAAACAAGTGAACAAATAGGGGCTTACCTGTGTTTCAGAGCATCTCTTGTCTTGTCCAAATTCAATCACACACCCCATGAATGTTTTTGTGCCACCTTCTCTGTAAATTGAGTTAGTGCATTTCTTGTTGCAACACAAGCACGTAGCCTCCCTCACATTTTCACTCTCTCTCTCTCTCTCTCTCTCTCACCCCCTCTGTAAATTTGGATTGCCATTTTCACTACTTCGATCCTTCTCTGGAGATATATGGTCTCCCATTTTGGTAGGAAGCATGCATGGTCGCATCGGTGCATATAGCAAGAAGATAATTTAAGGTGATGTGTATTTTCCAAAAGATTCATCAGTTAATTTCTTCTCTTCTGTATCTATTGATAATTTTAATTTTCATTCTGTGTGTCAATCAAGTACATGAATTTGAGTTTTAATTTTTATTATTTTAATCAAGCACTTTATTTTATCTTTTTAATGTGGAAAATTACCCTCTAAAATAATATTGTTTTCAATAAATAAAAGAATTTTAAATTAAAACAAACACTTTTAAAAAATTAAAATAAATTATATGAAGATATAAACTCTTTTGGTGAATGATAAGTTATCTATATAAAAACTAAAAACTATTTTTTAATTAAAAACCATCAGTTTGAAAAGACGGAAAAAAAAAGAGAAGCAATTACACTATCTTATTTTCTGATAAGATTTTTGGACAATTTGTCTCACTCTTTTCCTATGAGCATCTTCTTCTCTAGTTTGAGCAAAGGACGTGCCAACCATTTCTAGTCAGAGAACTGGTGATATCATAATATTGTCATCAGAGAGTTTTGAATTAATTAGATTATTTTAGCTGTTTGTTTTTATCTCATGAGATATTCGAAAGGACCCGAGAACTGAAATAATTAAGGAGAAACATAATCAAGGTGGCAAAAATGACTATTTTATTATTAGTATGATTTTGAAGAATGAAAAATAATTAGAGATAATAACCGAAATTAAAATTCTTTTGTCCAGAAAACCCAACCATTCTTCTATTTCTTCCTTCCAGTGGGATAATCTTAGAATTTATATATAATGGTAATTTTATTGGAAAAGTCTTCCCGAAGTTATTTTCCGAAAGGTTTCAATCCTCAGACAAAGGATCCATAAGTGGAATCCACTCGAAAACATCATTAAACACAATCCTACCTCGGTACTTCCGACGAGAGATTTCAAGAGATTGGGATGTATATATTTTGAACTTAAATTTATCGAGGAACCAAGCTTCCTTGTCTAACATCTTAGAAACTGTGATGTCCTAGCATTTTCACTCGGTTGATTGACCATATTTTTGTGCTGAAGACACTCTTAAGAACGCATTTTGTTAGATATAATTAATAGCATTTAACTCTCTGTAGATTAATGTAGACTGTAGTAGGTAGCAGAGGACGGACATTTCCAAGCATGGGAGATGCCGAAATTTGAAACGTAGACCGAGTCAAGGCACCCATCGAGATCAGCAACATTAAGCTTGATTGCAGGTACAAGACAAACTTTTTGTTACAGTACTTTTTCAATTTTTTGATGTCCTGCTACCTTATTCCTAACGTAAGACGGTTTTTAGGCAGGAAAAATACTTGATACATAAACGAATACCTCACTGATTTCTATTTTTATTTTCCTTCTGATATAAATATATGGACCATGTCCTTGGCAAATCCTTATTTTATAAGTTTTTCTTTTACTTTATTCTTAACAATCTTTTGAGTCTAAATTTAATATTAAAACTATTTTTTTCTAAAATATTCATCTAGCCTTTTTTTAAAAGATATTTGAAAAAAAAATAAGATAAAAGTAATGAAGTTAATATAGAGAACAAAATGAATTGAGTATTATCTCTTCCAGAGATGTAAATTCAATTTATTTATAAATTAAATACTATAATTAAATTATTAAATTTAATTATAATAAAAAATTGATTGAAATAACCAATATTTAGGCCATTGAATAGTTAATTTATTTAGGTAATTGAATAGTTAATTTTAGCACTCCAAGAATTTGTGGCGTCTTAATGTTCTCGTTGTTAAACAATGTGCATTTGTTCTACCTAACCTATTTGTAAAGTCCATCGCCACCTCTTGAATTTTTTACAGGAAATCCGCCAAACCTTAAGATAGCTAGAGAGGCGGAGACAGAGAAGAAGAGAGGGAAGGAGGGAGATTTTACTAACAAAGGTGGGTTTTCGGGATGTCTCAAGTAGCTAGAAGAGACCCTTCACAACTTAAAATTTTACTTTAAAGAGTTAGAAAGGCATCGACTGTTACATTCAAGTCATGGCATGCAATTCAATGGCCATTCCCTCCTCCCCAGCGACTACAGCACAAAAGGATGTGTTCAAAGAACACGATGGTCTTTTCCGTTCAAACTCTGGCAAGGACTTCTGCAACCGAGCCACTATGCAGAGATCCTATTCAGATAACCACCTCTGTTATTCCATTAACCGTGTACGAGCTGAATCAACACAACCAAAGCTAAAGAGCAGCCGATCAGTTGGGATTTTCCCATTTCAAATTGCTAGCTCCATTATCCCAACATCACTTCGGTCATTTCTGTTTGACCCAGAGACAAGCAAGGACATGAATGTTGCGAAGGATGGAATTGAAATATCGTCAGATAAGGGTGGGAATATAGGGGACAATTCAGACGACGGCAGTGCTAACGATGAACTAGGAGAGGTAAAGAGAGCAAATTGGGTGGAGCGGATTTACGAGATCGGAATTCATCGGAGGAATAGACAACAGAAAGAGGATATATATGGAAAAGAGTCATCTGATGCCAACAAAAATGGTGATAGCAATTGTGAGGGTGGTTGCACGGTAGACTACAACTCAGAAGAGGAAGGAGGAGAAACAAAATATGATCGGGAAACGTTTTCAAGATTTTTGGCTCCCGTTGCATGGTCTGATATCAAGCTATTCTCAAAGCTGGCTTTCTTGTGCAACATGGCTTACGTTATACCAGAGATTAAGGTACACACACTGTGTTCTTCAATACAATTATGCAGGCCATCCTTCTAAGATCTGGATAAGTTAAGATCTTCTAAACTCCACTGCTTTCGTTAACTCTATGGTACTATCGAGCTATTGGTTAAGAAATTTGGTTTTGGATTTCAAAAAATAACAATGAAAATTAAAATTTTAGCTCAAGAAAATTATCGCTCATTCATTATGTGATTCAAAGCATAGAAATCACTAATCTACTTCGTTCATCATCCCCAGACATGCAATGCCAGCCTAAAGCGAGTATAAATACAAATGCTTCTAACACAAGCAATTCATCCATTGATACGCAGGCCATGGATTTGAGGAGATATCATGGCCTACACTTTGTAACATCTTCTTTAGAGAAGAAGGCGGAGGCTGCTGCCATGAAAGAGAAGCTCGATCAGGACTCTACTCACGTCCCGGCAGCTGCTTCTGTAGTTGCCAAATCCAACCCGCAGAACACAGAGGAACCTGAGCAGAAGCACCCAATACGGTCATCTGTTGCTTATGGGATTGCTGCCTCAGCAGCATCTTATGTCCAATCACATGCACGAGGCCTACTTTGTCATGGCGCTCAACCTCAGCAGGAAGGTGAGTGTGCTGATTCAAGCAGTACTGGAAACCAACCAGTTGAGGACAGAGACCGACCAGTTGAAGATTGTGAGAGATCTCAACGAGTATATAAAAAATCAGAGGTGGCTGCTTACGTTGCAGCTTCAACTATGACAGCAGTGGTTGCAGCTGGGGAGAAGGAAAAACAGGAGGCAGCAAGGGACCTTCAGTCACTTCACTCGGCACCTTGTGAATGGTTTGTTTGTGATGACATAAGGACGTACACACGATGCTTTGTGATCCAGGTAAATAATTCCTTCATCATTCATTTCATTCTGTATGTTATGTAACATATTCCTAGGCTCTAGAAACAAATAAAAAGAAATCACGTCACAGTTTTCACATTAAACATGATATTCTATTTCTGAAAGGAAGACCCAAAACTGATAGGCCTTGAACTTGTTTTCATGTTTCAAAATTGCAGGGATCTGACTCCCTTGCATCTTGGCAGGCAAACCTCCTATTTGAACCAGCTAAGTTTGAGGTAAGTATTGACTGCAAACTCTCGCAACTCGAAAAGAGTCCTTCTGAGGAAAAGATAGACCATATTCTAACAGTAGAAAGACCTGTACCATTGATTAAATACTGTGTTTGACAGGGTACAGATGTGCTTGTCCACAGAGGAATTTATGAAGCGGCAAAGGGAATTTATGACCAGTTCGTGCCAGAAATTATGGAACACTTGAACAAGTATGGAAAGCGTGCTAAGCTTCAATTTACTGGCCATTCTCTAGGGGGTAGCCTCTCTCTTTTAGTTCACTTGATGCTACTAACCAGAAAGTTTGTCAAGCCCTCCACTCTTAGGCCAGTGGTCACTTTTGGCTCACCATTTGTATTCTGTGGAGGCCAAAAAATCCTAAATCATTTGGGGTTGGATGACAACCATGTACATTGTGTAGTGATGCATAGAGATATTGTCCCAAGAGCTTTCTCCTGCAACTACCCCAACCATGTGGCACTAGTCCTCATGCGATTAAGTGGCTCCTTCCAGTCACACCCTTGTCTAATTAAGAATGTAAGTATATATTTGATCAATTCCAACTTTCAATTCTCAAACCATCCCATACATTATTTGCTCAGACTTGCATTGTCTAACTAAAGAGTTTTGACTATCTACTTCATGACATCCCTCAAATTCGACCTCCATCCAAAGGCTCATTCCAAATGTATCATGTACCTAATTTCTTTTTAAAGTTCATAGATGCCTACATTTGTTCTATAAAACTCAAAACCAATCTCAAGTTTAGATCCATAAAAAAGTAAAAAATACAAAGGAAGTTCGTCATATTTCTCATTCACTTTCTCTGATGTTTTTATGCAGAAATTTTTGTACTCTCCACTTGGGAAATTATTCATACTCCAACCTGATGAGAAGTCATCTCCTCCACACCCTTTACTGCCTCCAGGCAGTGCACTGTATGCTTTCAACAAAACCCAATATGGGTTCTCTGCAAGTGCCATAAAGGCATTCCTGAATTGTCCCCACCCACTGGAAACTCTTAGTGATCCTAAAGCCTACGGCTCAGAAGGTACAATTTTAAGAGACCATGACTCAAGCAACTACCTAAACGCAGTGAACAAGGTTATAAGGCAAAACTTAAAGATGGTTCGTAAAGTACAAGAGCAGAGGAATCAATTGTGGCCATTGCTGGCCTCACCGTCTCCACATTCATGGAACCATGAAAACACTCTGGAAAAGAGTGTGCTAGGGACCAAGGAAGTCATGACTCGTGTCTGAAGCTCTTTTGCAGGGTTCTCCCCTGGTTAGATATGCACAAGACACTGACGAGAGAATTTTCTGTTTCTCCTTTCATCTGTTTGTACATACAGTCAATATGTAAAGCCAATAAACTCTTGCATCTGTACTTATCATTCGTCCTCATTGAATAACGCCTTGGTGAAATCCAATATTTCTTGTAGCAAAGATACTGCAATATTCTATGCATTCGTTCTTTTTTTTGCTCTTCACAATATTGACTTACCAGGCTACGCTCACAGCTATTAATTATTTCAGATTTATATTCTAAGCTGCACGGCTGCATCAAGGGTTACAAAACTAATGACCAACAACTCAAAAATCACAATCAAAGAAAATTAAATTTGTTAAAAAAAGTCACTGAACAAATTTTAGGCCACTCGATGTAATCCAAGATCTAAATTTTGTAAATAGAACAACTCTAATGTCCTCAGTATCACTACTACAAAGTATAAAGTGCAATGTAAAACTACAAAAGCTTGAAACTCCTGACTAGCAATGTAAAACTACAAAAGTTTGAAACTCTTGACCAATACACTTAAAAGAAGCCCCTATTTTATTAATTGCAAACATACTCTCTAATGAATCGGATTGTTTTCTAAAAAGATAGCTCAGACAGATACATCGAGTTTTGAGGAACTACTGAAAAATAGACTTCATGAAAAAATTGCACACTGCAAATGCCATTTGCATATGCATATATGTAAACATTAACGCAACCGATAGCAGGTAAAGTTGAAAAAAGCAAACAAAGAGATGAGCTTTGACAAACAAAAATGCATACCTGCTTCGCTCTGTTGAGGTTCGGGTTCAGTTTAATCTGCCATATAAAAGACTAAAGATCACAGCTTTCACCAGTCCAATACATCCAATAGCTACAATTCACTGTGCTTTAAGAATCTGAAAATCAATGACGAAACCTTAGAAAATCAACAAGAGAACATTCACCAGGCACATTCTACACTGCAATTCGATCCAAATCTGAGGCAAATAACTTCACAAAGCCGCCTGTAAAGCACCGATTGACTAACTAAGAACCTTGATTACAAGCTCTCTTGCAACCAAACCCTTAAAAGCAAGACCGAAAGAACCGAGCGAGATAATAAAGTAACCACCAATAACTTACCCAGAAGCAGAAAGAACACCGTCGTCAAATTCTAGAAAGTTCTAGATTCGTCCGGAGATTTCTCTGATTGAGGAACTTTTTCGAAATCCGTTTCGGCCTTTCTGGGGGTAACGCAGGAACGCCGAGAGGGCGGGCATGGGCGTTGTCCTGCCGCTTTCAATCTTTGTCTTGTAATTATAATCCGTGATTGATGTCATATGATCCGTGTGATCAGATGACGTTTGGTGAGGTATTCGAATATTTACCTACTCACATTAGCTAAGAGCATTTACACCCTTCTCTGTATTACGACTCTCCTTTGCTATCATAGCTAGTAAGTGTAGGTTTTTCCCATAGCATCCATGCTCTGTAAAAACTATCTACCCTCGCTTTGCGAATAGTTCTTGTTATATATATGCTAGCATTGTAGCACTCCTCAATTTTGTGATGAGAAAAAAGGTGTGGAGGGAAAAGAAGGTGAGGTCGTCGCATGAAAAGGAAAAGGTTGGGTTGTATCTTGATCCGGAGCTAGCACTGGAACTGAGTCTTGATCATCTCTTTATTAGATGGTTCTGGTGTTGGAAAATCCAATCTTCAGTGAAGATTTACGAAAAATAATTCTCACTAGGATTTGGGACACTGTTGCCCAAGAAAGGTATAGTCTTTTTTATTTCTAAATTATGAATCTTTCTAGTTTTCTAACATGGGTTTTGTTTTTTTCTTTTTATGAGATTTGCATTTAGGTTTATTATATTTACATCATATTTGTTTGTTGGAATGCAATTTTTTTTTAAATGAATTCTAGAAAAGTAAATTTCAGAAAAATAAATTATTTTCTAATGTTTGATAATGTAATGAAAAATAAGTTAGAAAATATTTTCCAGTATTTGGTTGTGTCATGAAAAATGAGCTGGAAAATAACTTATTAATGTTTTATTTTTCTCAAGTTTATTAAAATAATGAGAAATAAATCTTACAAATTAAAAAGTTGAATGAGAATGAAATTGAAAAAAAATATAATTTCATAAA
>Ga0307517_10004714_pt1 | contig 20862 bp, 14 predicted proteins | sample 23_EM_MG_FD_194515 | JGI IMG/M metagenome (GOLD analysis project Ga0307517, IMG submission 194515) | Populus trichocarpa ectomycorrhiza microbial communities from riparian zone in the Pacific Northwest, United States - 23_EM | ecosystem: Host-associated > Plants > Roots > Unclassified | place...
CTTAGATTATATGTTGGTTGATCCGATATTACTTGATCGACTTTACAAGTTCAAAAACAATTTAAATAATTGTAACAACATAATTTGACTAAAAATTTAAATTCAAGATGACATATTATTTTTTAATATTAAGATGACAACATAGTGAATCAACTCGGGTCGACTTTTTAAATTTGCAACCTTGCTTATAAGACCATGACGACTCCCAGAAAGCAAATTGAAAAAAAATAAAGAGCTTAGTTCTCACTTAAGTCAATGATAAAAGATAAAATAAAATAAAAAGATTCAATTAAAAAAGCCAAAAAACATCTAGAGTTAACTCGAGTTAATATGTCATATTCACGACTCAAATCTGATAGAAAAAAAAACATGAGGATAAAATTATAGAAAAAATTTAAAATTTATCTCAAATAAAACAAATGACAATAAAAAAAGAATATGGAGCAAAAATGACAAATAAAAAAAATAAAAGGGTTGAAATTAAAAAAAAATTATAAATCATTTTAAATAAAATAAATTAAAGAGTTATTTGTCTTTGAAAATTTGAAGGTTTAGGCGCGAAAATCAAGAATAGGTGAGAAATGAGGGGGGGAGAAATGAGGGGAGGGGGGGGGGGTCATTGGCTACAAGTGCCACCCAAGAATAAAGAATTTGCCTAGAGAATTCAAACACCGTCGTCAATGATACCTCACGCGCCAACAAGTGTGTTTAATATTTTTTATATTTATTAAAATATTAAACCACCACTCATTCAAAATATATATAATCCTAACTAAAAAAATCAGATGGAAGTGAGAAAAAAGTGTCTGGGTGACAATTAAATTTTTTTACTTTAAATGATGATTTAATTATTTTACTGTGTTTATACAGAAATTTAAAAAAACTCCTAGATGTGAGCTACAAATTTCATTTGTTTTAAAAGCAATTTATTCATTTTATGAGTTGTCTCTGATTAGCCTCGTAATGATAAATTAACTATGAGAAAAAGATGTATCATCTCAACTACAGCTAAAAACATCATTATATTATATTATTTCATGTTTTGTGTCTTATTATACTGTTAAACACTAAGCAGTACTGAGCTCGTCGTTAATAATAAGTAGTCATAATCAAATGTGCATTGCAAGGCGCACTGAAATCAGTGAATTATCAAAAACTCCAGAGCATGATACCCGCCCCTTCCTATACCATTCCAGCAGGACCTGTCATTCAATTAATTCAAGGTCAAACAACATTTGATTACAAATTAAATTCATCATGTAAATCATGGAGATAACACAACATGGTTTATTCCACTAATTTCAAAGAGGTCGTGCTTTATGAGTTTAAGAAACGGACCTTCAATGGAGACCAAAGGAGAGTTAAGGATGTTGGAACTTAATATCTCTGCTACTGTTCACGGTTGGGTCAAAGTGCTGCTGCTCATGGTTTGAACTAAACGGCCACCGATGGGTGAAGATAAAACTGTTTTTCACAGCTGAAACTGTAGCTACTGCTCACAACCGACATTGGTGCTGTGGCTGTTCTTCAATGGAGAAAACTAGAGAAACGAGGCTGTTGAATCTTGGACTGCTGCACAGATTTGTTGTGCGAAGAGATTGCCTGCTGCTGCTTACGGCTGAAACAAGAGAGGTAGTTCACGGAAAAGATAAAGCTATCGTTCACAGCTGAAAACTTCAGCTGCTATTCCTAGCCGACGCTGGGGCTGTGCTCTGCTACTGGAATAGAGAAGGTGAGGCTGATGCTGTGAACAGGTACTGGACTGTCGTGGATGGAGAACAAGATATGGATGCTTCTTGATTGATGTGAGGCTGTCAGCGTGGAGAAGAAGAAATGGACGATGCTTGGTGGTGAAACCGTTAATTGTTGAGGGTGAGTTTGGAAATGGTGGCCGACTGCTGCTTGTTGTGGTGGTGGAGAGACGGTGGCTGATTCTTTTAGTAAGGGTTAATTATTTTGGAGCTTCTTGTTGCTTCTGGGGATGTCACAGTGCAGCTACTTCAATGGAGGAATGAGCGTTGCTGCTGGAAGACGGTCTGAGACGCCGCTGTGTTGGAAATTACTGGTGCACGCTGCTGCTGGTTCTTCCTCAAATTAACTGCGGAGCTGGAGGTGATGGAGCTTGCTGCAGTGGCGTAAGGATTTCTGTTGGTCCTGACCAAACACATATGGTGCCATTGCTCTTGGCTGAACTGGGCTGTTGCTTGTGATGAAAGGGCTCTCGGTTACTGATACGGTGGGGATGAAGAAATAGAAAGCGCTGGCGAGGGCTTTTGACTGAGAAGAGAAAAAAAAAACAACGAGTCTGATGTTTACTTGTCGTGATAAGGGTGAAGGCTGAAGTGTGATGGTTGGGAGATGGTATTTTTGGCAGTGCTCACGCCCCTCTCTCTGCTGCTTAGGTTAGGGTTTTGTTGGATCTTTAGGGAAAAACGGGCAGGTTTTAAGGCTTATGGTTCAATCCTTGCTGAGGAATAACTCTTAGCTAATCATTAAAGTTAAGGATAAAAACTTGTCTTGCTGATAATGAAAAATACAAGGTTATTTTTATAAGCAGAGCAGTACAGAATATAGTACTTTTGAAAAAGAATTTATAGGTGTTTTTAATACAATAAGAACTGAAATCTTGGATAGAGTGAAGTGACAATGTCGGGGTATAAGTTGCCATAAAATTTAAGGAAGAAATTAAAGCTAACATGTGGGTACTTGAGTATCATTTTCTTTTGTTTCAGGGAGAAAAAGATAATGAATAGTAAAATTATTGGCTTTTTCAATTTGATTTTTGAATTTTTGGCACTTTGCAATGGAGCCCCTAATCAACCTTAATCTTTTGGATTCCTTATAATTTCACTCTTAGCCTTCTTAATTCAATTGAACCCTTAAATTAGCATTTTTTACAAAGTGATCTCTGGTTTCGGATTTCTTCAACGTGGTCCTTAACTGAACTTCATACTTTAAATTTCTTTCAATTAAGCCTCTGATTGCACCAATTTAGTCTTTCAAAGTTTCAATCGTATCCCTAATCTTTTAATCTTTGCGAATTGATCCAAATTAGGCTTCTAAACTTGATTTTTTTTCAATTAAGTCCTTGATTGAATGCATAAAACTCATTAGAAGTTTAATTAAGCCCTTACATAAGTCAATTAAAACTGTTATAAGTTTAGACTTAATTATTATTTTTTTTAATTTTGGTCAAGTTTGGATTTCAACCTTAACTATCTTCCTTTCTTCATGTCATCTTGTCAAAACATCATAATCTAACTATCTTCTGGTATTTTAATTTTTTACAGCTCGAACGTTTATCTCCTCATATCCCAAAAAAAAATTTGGATTTTATATTTCTTATTTTTTTATTTTTTTAAAATATATATATATATACACACACACATTTTATAAAACAAATTTTAGGGGTCCAAAATTGGGTTATCACATGTTATTCCTAAAACTTCATTAATTCTCATTATGTTTTCATCCTTGTATGTTGAGATATGAGGGAACAAGATTTTGACCTCCTATATTCTACCCACAAAAAAGATTGATTTCGATGCCAATTGGTTTCTCCCGGAGAGAAAAGTTCAATGAAGATTGTTTTGTCTTTCAGATAAGCTAGAAAAAATAGATCGTAACTTGTAAAGTTTTTTTTTACTTGATTTTTAATTTTAAGATTGATTAAATTTTTTTTGAGGTTAGAAATGGGGATATTAAGGATCTTATAATATTTTTAGAATTTTTTGTTAAAAAAATATTAAAATCTAGGTTTTTAGGGTTCAAAAATCAATTGTTAACAAAAAACATCCTTTTGTCAAAATAGAAAAAAGAAAACATATAAAGAAAAGGTGAGGATTTTAACTAAATACATTTTTTTCTTGAGAGTTTTAATTAATCCCTTTGAACTCTTTAAAATATTTATTTTAATTGTCATAGAATTAAATAAAAATTGAATTTGAAAATGGTCTCATGTTATTTCTTCTATTCCATAATTTATTGTACATGTATCACCATTAATTAACAAGACTATTTACAGTTTATACTTATAAAATATTTACATATACCTTTATCTTTTGCCTATTATTATTGAGATGAATTTTTAGTTCTGATATTTAACCAACACCCACAACTACTTTTATAATTTATATATATATTGAATTCATTATATATTTATAGTCTTTTATAATATTAGAAAACATATTTATAATAGTGAACCCCTTTTTTTATCAATTAGAAATTAAACATAGCGAGCATAATAACAATTATTGTTTTTTTTTATATAAATGAAGAGCTTGTTTATTAAGTTTGATTCTGTAATACAGAACAAAGAAACTCTGAAACATGTCTCATGGTGAGTGGGCTCACAAATTGATCAGAACTCCTGGCTAAACAATTAGCTACTATGTTTGCAATTCTCGTAATATGGTTTACTCTATAATTAAGAGCACCAACAACCATCAGGTGGCAGTTTTAGAGGAGTAGACCGAACTCAGTATTATCAGTATGAGCTGAAACAAGATCGTCCACTGTAGCTTTAACATCAATTTCTATGATGACATTACTGAGATTTAATGAAATCAGTTTTTGCAAGACTCCCTTAAGTGCCAAAGCCTCAGCCATCGCAGCTGTAAACACTCATCTGGTTGTCCAACACCCTGACAACAGAACTTGTTCCCATAGCTATAATATCTACAACATTGCTGCATTCACATTGCACTTGAAGAATCCAACATGAGGCTTCTCCCAAGCTTGTATGGAGGACTGGTGGATTCTTGAGCGCATAGGAATGGAATGTGCAGATTTCCTGGCCTTTAAGAAGTCTACTCCCTTTGACTACATTGTAAGCTGACAGAGCCTTGTTGGTCCACACCTTATCATTTATGTGGCTTCAAATGGACTACACGACCACTGCAACCTTCAGCAGCAAATTCTCATCCAGCAAATTAAACTGATTGGTCAAAAGCCATTGCTGGAAAGTAATTGATGCAATCATCTGAGTAGTCAAACCAATCTTCTGCCAACAACACTTCACAAATGAGCAATGAACAAAGACATGCTCTTGTGTCTCACCTGCAGATCCATAAAAAACACAAACATCATTGACCTCAATTCCTTTTTGAAGTAGCCGAGCTCGTGTAGGAATGCAATCCTGACAAGATCTCCATAAAAAGAGTTTGATCTTCGGTGGTATCTTCAAATTCCATAACCTTCTCCATTTCTTATCTGAATTGTCTCCAAAATTGGGCCCATCCACCTCTATAGCTACATGGTATCCTGATTTGCAGGTATAAGATCCATTTTTTCTATAATGCCAGATCAATCCATCCTTCACTCCTCTTGAAGATAAAGGAATGCTCAAAATTGAGGTTGCATCTACGGATTAAAAAAGAGAATCTATTAAGCACTCATCCCATCCAGTTCCATTGTCCGTGATAAGGTCACGCACCAACATAGAATCAAGGCCTTCCATCACGGGAGTCTCCACATATTTATTAGTGTCATTACACAACCATGCATATATCTGACCAAACATTAACCTTCGTACCCGTGCCAATACGCCATCTAGTGCCTCTTATGTCTCTCGTGAGCTGAGAATACTTCGCCAAACAAAGCTAGGCCCATGCCCTAAACTGGCATTACTTCGAAAAGTCCTCTCTAGCTAGGGAAATATCTTGCTCTGAGGATATCTTACTCACTAAATAAAGTTATTCGACTGTTAATTTCAATCCTAGCTTGCCAATAAGTGCCATATATATTGAAGCAATGTAAGTTACGAAGACCCATACCACCATTGTCTTTTCTTTGACAAAGTCTATCCTATCTTTGTCAAATGATCATGCCTCGTCCATTTTTTCCATTATTGCCCCACCAATAATTGTTCATCATTCTTTGCACTTCCTCGCATAAAGTAAAGGGTAATAGAAAAACACCCATTCTGTAGTTAGAAAGAGCTTGAGCGAAAGACGTAATCATCATTGTTTTTCCTGCTTTCGATAGCATGCGATTTCTCCAACCTGGAATCCTCCTCCTCATCCTATCTCGAATGAAAGCAAATACCGCCCTTTTATTCCTTCCGGTAAGTGACAGGAAGCCTAAATATCTTCCAAGATGCAACAGGGAGACGACTCCTATAATATCCGAAATATAAAATCTACATTAGGCTTGGCATTATTACTAAAGAAAATACATTATTTATGAAAATTAAAGGCATGGAAGCAACTCATATTAACAAAGCAGGTGTTCGACTAAAACTACTCTCGTGAGCATTCGCCCTGGAAAAAGAAATTGTCTTGTCGTCAGCAACCAGATAATTATTCTCGAAGTGGTATAGTGGATTTAAAAGCCACGTGCATCCATGACAGCTACAGCAAGAAGAATAAAAAACACATTTGCAACGTTTATTTTTCTTTTCGGTGCAGCAGTTGCCAGTTGCCACTATCTTGAAGAGTCGATTTGTGTTCCCTTAATATCTGTAACGTTACCATTCCTACATGTGCTTTTGATGTGCCTGTCAGTGGGGTCCACAACTTTATTAATTTAATGATTCCAAGTTCACACATGTCACATGAACAGCGTGGCGCAGAAAAAAAATTTTTTTTTTTTTTAGTTTAACGTGGGTGTCCGGCCCAGCTTGCGCGCACCTCGACTAATCCCACGGGCCCTGAAATTAACGACCATATAAGCCTCCAGTGGCCATCATATGAGCAACCACAGGGCTCGAACCTGAGACCACAGATAAAGCAAACCTCTTAGTCCCAAGTTTTTACTACTGGAGCACCATCTAAATGATTAAAAAAAAAACCATTGGGCACCACCAAGCTTTTTTCCATGAATTGGTAGTGCACTAGTCACGTAGCTCCTAGGGTTTTAATTTAATTTATAATATCATAGAAAAAACCACTTGTATGATGGATTTGTTCTTTGATATTATGATTTTTTTTAATTGAAAATTCAGAAGATGTTGTTTACATTTAATAAAATAAATTAAAAAATAATATAAATGGATAAAATAAAAAAGAATTGTTAGCGCTAATTAAATATTAAAATAAAATTTTTTTATTAAAAAATATAAATAAAAAATAACACAAGTTAAAAATAAATAAAAAGGAGGGAGGTTATTAATTAATTTTTTAAAAACAATTATCAAAAGTTGAAAGAAAGAGGTTGAGTTTTGTTGAGCTAGGCTTGTTTTGTTTTTTAAAGAGAGGACTACGCGTCAAGCATCTTGTCTCTTGTTGATTTATTTTTAGGTCATTTTCTATGATTGAAAAATTAAAATATGAGTTTTTAGATTTTAAAATCTATTTTTAACTTGTTTTTATATGAAAACACATAAAAAAACACCATAAAATTTTTAATAAACTCATTCTCAACCACAAAACACCCTCTAATCACTCCAAAACAAATACAAAAAAAATAAATGGATTATATATGCTCTATTTTTGCTGGCATGGTTACAGAGAAAAAAACACATTTATTTAACTTCTATAAAGAAGATGATGAACTTATTGACATATCAACCTTTTTATAGTTGGAATGTGCACTTTGTCTCCTCAACATTTTCGAATAACTTTTTTTTATCATCTCTCAACATCCAAAAACCAAAACTTGAAGAAAGTAAAGTTTGACATTATATAAAACATGAATCGCTAGAACAACATGGATCAAATGTCAGAAAATTTAAAATCCCAAAATCAAATTAAATCTTTCTTAATTTGTCGGAATCTAATGGAGCATGTTTTGTTGAACGAGGGCCCAACTTTAATAAAGAACAAAAAATTTAAATGGGGCATGTTTTGTTGTTATTTATTAAAGTTGATTCTCATAGTTCTTTTAATTTTTATTTTTAACCCCAATTAAATTATGATTTCTCATAATCAAAACCCAAATCATTTTTGAAAATCTTTCAAAACATAGCATATGTGAGATAATAAACAAAAAGCCATATTAATATAACATGGAATGATGGAATTGTAAGGAATAAAAACCCAATCATCGACAAAAAAAAAACAGAGAGCATGTTCCATATGAATAATAAAGCGTTTGTGAGGAGTGTTACATTGACTTCCACACATCTTTAACAATAACAATACTAAGAAGAAGAAGAAGAAGAAGAGATATTAAAGTCAACCGCATATCCTTTTTTTACCTAGAGTAGGCGAAGCAACATTCAAAACTGCCCGTAGGCATATAAAAAATAAAAAAGCTGTCGGTCCCATGTATAAGAGAAATATCAGCATATGTGAGGATAAGGCTTCGTTGTTTGTGCGGTGCACCGGGCACTTAAAAAGAGAAGAGTAAAGGTTATATAGCCAGCTTGATGACATAAGTAATGACATCATTATTATTTTTTCTTTCAAACGTTAATAAGGTTTTCCTAGCAAGTCCATCGAGCTTATAAATAGCAGCTCAAATTTCACGTAGATGTATCGATATACACACACATTCTTAGGATACTAGAAGACACCACTTGTTAGTACCAATTACCAGACCAAACCATGTCTATTACCGAGCTCTTAGCATCGATTTCCCTTTTACTACTCCCAATCTTCTTCTATCTCACCAAAAGTTCCAAGTCCAAAGCATCATCAATATCATATCCCAATGCCCCGAAATCATACCCACTAATTGGATCCTCTTTAGCCATCTTTGCCAATAAAAGCCGACGCATCCAATGGATATCAGATCTTATCCAAAACTCCCCCTCTGCCACTGTTGTTCTCCACCGTTTCTTCTTGGACGATAGCCATATTCTTACAGGAAATCCAGCAAATGTCCAACACATGCTTAAAACCCAGTTTCACAACTATGAGAAAGGTAGCAAAACTCGTCGGATTCTCTTCGATTTTCTTGGAAACGGTATCTTTAACATTAATGGCGATTCTTGGAAGTTTCAAAGGAAAGTTTCCAGCAATGAATTCAACGCCAAATCACTGCGTAAATTCGTCGAGACCGTTGTCGATGCCGAACTCTCTCAACGCTTGATCCCGATTCTCTCCACGGCTGCTGCTAATAATGCAGTTCTTGATTTGCAAGACATACTTCAAAGATTCGCTTTTGACAACATATGCAAGATCGCTTTCGGGTACGACCCTGCATACTTGCTGCCTGATCTCCCTGAAGCCGAATTTGCAAAAACTTTCGATGACGCTGTCAATATAAGCAGCCAGAGGTTCAATTCAGTGTTCCCCTATCTTTGGAAGATTAAAAAGTTCTTGAATATTGGATCAGAGAAACGCCTCAAAGAAGCATCCTCTCAACTACGTCAGTTCGCCAAAAACATCATCAAAGAAAAGAAGCAAGAACTCAGCAATAAATCATCACTCGAATCAGTCGATCTCTTATCCCGGTTCTTGAGCTCTGGCCATTCTGATGAAGACTTTGTCACTGATATTGTCATCAGTTTTATACTAGCTGGCCGGGACACGACTTCTGCTGCCTTAACATGGTATTTCTGGCTACTCTCTCAGAACCAAGAAGTGGAGAAGGAAGTACTTAGGGAAATAAAAGAGAAATCGGAGAGTCCAGTTTATGAAGAAGTTAAGGACATGGTTTACACACATGCTTCTTTGTGTGAGAGCATGAGGCTGTACCCTCCTGTCCCAATAGATAGCAAGGTTGCAAAGCACGACGATGTTTTGCCTGATGGGACTGTGGTTAAGAAGGGTTCGAGAGTGTGTTACCATCCCTACGCAATGGGGAGGCTCGAGGTTTTGTGGGGTTCAGATTGGGAAAAGTTCAAGCCAGAGAGATGGCTGGAGAGTGCTGCCGATGGAGCTAATAAGAATGGGAAGTGGAGTTTTGTGGGGAGGGACCCGTATACCTACCCTGTTTTTCAGGCTGGGCCAAGGATTTGTTTGGGTAAGGACATGGCTTTCTTGCAAATGAAGAGGGTGGTTGCCGGGATCTTACGGAGGTTTAAGGTTGTACCAGTGGCAGATGATGGTTTTGAGCCCGTGTTTATTGCTGATTTGACGAGCAAGATGAAGGGTGGTTTTCCCGTGAGGTTCAAAGAGAGATCTGATTAAAGAACAAGAATTCCCTTCATTTTCATCATCTTTATAGGGATAAATTGGGAGCTTGTGCCTATATAATTAATTGTCGATATGATGGATTTCATGCATGTATGCATGGATGTATGTATGTTTAGTCGTTTGATTATTGATATAATTAAAAGGTATGATTATTGATTTCGAGTTTGGGACATCATCAATCCCACACAAAACGCATAAAATCACAGAGCATGCTACAACCTGTATACCATGCCCGGAGGACCTCTCCCTCCACCCAAGATGGACCCCATGCCTGCCCCCCTATAACCAGACAGAGGTATAGTGCTCGAATTCCATTAAAGCACGATCACTATTACGCCAGGCAATTGTCATTTTATTTATTCTTGGCAGTACCTCAAGTGGTCATCTCCACGATGCGGTGGTGTCGCTGTCGAATATTTGTTAGATTCGAGTTTAAAAATTGTTTCAATTATTAAATAAGTCATAGTCAATCATTAATCATTAGATTAACTGTTTTTACTAAAATAAGTAAGGTTTAGTTTTTTTGGACAAGATTTAAGTTACGATGTCAAAGATTTATGCCTTTCTATCTGCTAAAGTCAAGATAATCAGTGCAACTTCTCTTCTGATAATTACATGATTGAAGAGACTGAGACTTCCCTTTTTAAGCATTGTTTGGTGAAAAGTGTTTTAAAATTAATTTTTTTAACTTCTATTGTTTAACTATCTTATGAAAACGATTCAACGAAAATTCTTTATTTATTTATTTATTATTATTAAAATAATAGGTTTTAGATAGAGAAAAATATATTCTAGTTTAAGAGATTGAAAACAACTTTTCATGAAAAGCTAAAGTAACATAATACTTTTTTATTCTTTATATGTATATATATAACAATTACTTTAAAATATAATATTAACAGAAAGTAATAAATTACTAATATATTTATATAGAAAATAATATATTAGGATACAGTAATAACAGTATAAAAGTTATTTGGGTAATTAATTTAATGATTGTTCTAAGTTCTAAGATCGAAGACCTTTGATTTTTTTTTTCTTTCCGAAAAGTGAAGATACATAAATAGCTAGTAGAAAATTCCTATAATTCAAAATTACCATCTACGCTCGAAGAGACAAAAAATTTATTTGATCTCAAAGGGGCCGAGGACCTTGCCCCGGAACTCTCCGAGTTAATGGCTATTCGTCTGACAATTGTGGGCTATCACATTTACTCTAATTATTCATTAAATTGCGAGTTGAATTTTAGCAATTTAAAAATAAAACACACATGTATTTAGAATAATCTTCCAAGCTTTATTGATTAATCACTCTTGTTAACACACACCTCAACATACTTATTATTCTAAATACAATGATTCTTATATTTACAAAGAGGTTAATTCTCCAATTATCATAATTTAATAAAGATTCCAACTAACTAATTAAAAAAGATTCTAATAAACTAGTCTAACACAAATTCTTCTACACCAAGAATTTCTACATTAACTAAAATTTTATCTAACAATCCCTCCCTTAAACTTATGTTCTTAAGCACTCATTTTAACCATGAAGGATTTTTCTTTAACCTTGTCTTGAACATCCATTTTTCATTAATGGTCTTTCGTTTTTTTGGAAATTATGTTAATTCTCGAGTATTGCTTTTCTTAATGATATCAATTCCATCATCCAAAGCTTTTGACACTTTATTTCCTTGATGACATATTCAGAAGTCACAAGATCACAATATGATAATATAGCAAAATGAGTAAGTAGATCATCGGATTGTTTGATTCTAGTTACCTCATAATCAGTTATCCATGTAAGCTTTTTTTAACATATTGTGATCGTTTATCATTATTTGCTAATATTTCAAGTGGACCTTTATCATCTACTAGTTATGGTGCATCTTTTATAGGCTTCTTCTTTTTCTCATGATTAAGGTTTTTCTTTTATAAAACAACTTACTCCAACTTTTTTCCTGCTTTTTCTCTAAGAGAAGCAACATGTTGAAGCTCACTTCTCTTATCTAACTCAAAGGTTGTCTCTTTATCTTTTAAATAATTTTCTATCTCTTCATACCTTTTATCAAAACTAATATTCAATTCCCTCGTTTTTATCTTAATGCCCAACAAGAAATCTATTTGTTCATTTTGAACCATTCAGAGTGCTCTTGCTCTATTATACTCATGAAATCTTTATGCTCACAATTAAATGACCTAATATCTTGCTTATGTTGATCTTGTATAGCTTTCTTCTCTAGTTTAAAGCTATCACACTCATCTTTGAGCAACCTAGAAATATTTTCTCTCTCCTCGGCTATGTGCTCGACTTCTTTCTTAGCTCTTTTTTTTCTTTATTAATCAACTCCTAGTCAATTTTAAATTTTCCCTTCTCGTTTTTCTTGTTCATATGACAAGCCATCAATAAAGATACTTCTTTTTTCATTTCTGTAAAGTTAAAATTTTCACCACCATTCCTATTAAAATAGATTTGTCCATAACAGTGACATTCAGATTTGTAATCTCCATACTAGTGACACCTGAAACACTCAACCTTAGATTTGTTCACTGGCTTTGGCTTCTAAAAATTTGAAGATCATTACCATATTCTTTTCTTTTTTATATATATTAGAATAGTGATTATCTTTGAATTTCTAATATGGTGAAAATCTATCATTATTGTTGTTAGTGCTCCTTCCTCCTCCTTGTCCATCTCTTTATGAGGTAGAAAAATGATTATTAGATGAAACTCATAAAGCTTGCTTGTCATTGTCTTGTTGATTCAACTTTTGCTCATGAATTATCAAGGAACTTTGTAATTTATCAATGGAAAGTTCATCAATATCCTTAGCTTTCTCTATTGAACATAAAATAAAATTGAGTTTTGATATCAATGATCTAAGAATTTTTTTCAATGATGGTTATATCCTCTATTTTATCATCATGAATTCGCATCTTGTTAATGATTGTCATTATTAATGAAAAATAGTCCATGACTGACTCTTCCATATTCATCATAAGCAATTCGAATCTTATTCGAAGTGCTTGAAGTTGTTGTCTCTTTGCTCTAGTTGTTCTTTAGTGCTTATTTCTCTTTGAATCTCAAATATCCTTGAAGGTTTCCTTACAAAGAATGGTTTCTAAAATTGATTAGTCAATTGATTGGAAAATATAATTCTTTGCATTGAAATCTTTTAACCGTTACGCTTTTATCTTCACTCTTTTCACATTCGATATTGTTAATCCGTATGGTATTTCAATTATTCATTGAGAAACGATTTGCCAATACTCCTTTGATCTTAAAAAATTCTCCATTGACATGCTCTAATGATCATAATGACCATCAAAGTAAGGAATGGGTAGTTGAACAAAATTATCGGAAGCCAATAAAAAAATTATTTTTTTAATTCTTGTTGCTTGAAACGTTGTGAGGCTGCTACTGGGAGGACTGTTGAACATTACGGCTGTGAGTACTATTGCATGTCTTGATGATGCTACATGAAGGATAAACATTGTTGGTTTAAATAACAAATCGAAGATGCTACTTTGGAGGTTTTGTTGTTGCAACAACTTTGTCTTCAGAGGAGAAAAAAGGCTTTTAGTTTGTTTACGATTGCCAAAAATGTTGTATTTTTTATTGTCAAGGGAGAAAAAGGCTGCGTTTTTCTCTGTAATTAATTAACATAAGATTTGATATCAATTGTTGAAAGTATAATACACATGTATTTGGATGAACCTCCCATGCTTTATTAATAAATCACTCTTATCAACACACTTTTCAACATGCTTATTTTTCTGAATATAACGACTATTATATTTATAGGGAGATTAATCATCTAACTATCATAATCTAATAAAGATTCTAGCTAACCAATTAAACAAGGATTTTAATAAACTAGTCTTACATAAATCTTTTTTCATCCACTTGTTTACATCAACTAGGATTCCTATATTAACTAAGATTTTATCTAACAAAAAAGTAATACAATTAATAAAAATAAAAATAATTATGTTAAAAAATAATAAAGATAGTGTCCCATGTCAATCTCAAAGTAGAAAACTCTCCCTGCCCCTCGCCTATATATACAGTTCCATTTCCTCCCCTTCCCATCGCACCGTAAGAGAAAGGAAAGATGGCAGATGACTTTTGCACCGGCCGGTAAGCCACATAAAGCAGTACTCTGGAAACTTTCTGTTTAGAAATAAATTCGAGACAATTTATATTTCTCATCATTTATCATTTAGCTATGCAAATTTTGGTGTGTTTATCATATAAATATGCTGTTCTTTCTCCATGATAATTAATTGAGTATGTTTGGAAGTCTTTGCATAGTAGTTTTGCGTGATTAAAGCATCGAAAACTATTTTAAAATCTCTATTTAGCAGCTTAAACTTTTACTGATAACAAGAGATAACTTTTTAAAGCCTACGTCTTCTATTATTTGAATGATTAGCCTTTTATATATTTTATCAATATCACTTGACCTTTCTTCTTACACTTGCCGAGGGTTTGGGCCATCCCATGCTGCCAACACATTCAGCTTAGCTTATAATTAATGGAGGAATAGCTTGAAGACAAAATGCCATGCAACTAGCATAACACCTGTAGATCTCGATGATTATCCAAAAAAAGCATAACACCTGTAGAGATTATGGGTCTAGCAAGATTGCAAAGGAGAACACCTCCGCCTGTAATGGTGTCTCAATTTAAACACTGCGTACAAAACTGAACACGTCTGCAACGACCAAAAATGCAAAAACAAATAGAAAAAAACAAATATAAAAGATCTTTTTCAAAATAAATGTATCAAAGTCAAACAAAAACTGTACACATAGCCTTTTTTTAATGTATTAAATATTGGAGCATTAATAGGGCCAAGTCAGTATGCCAACATTCAAAGATACCGGCTCAGATCTTGCTTTGAAAAGCAACCTAGCTAGCTATTGTATCAAGGGGGCAACAACTCACTCAATTCTCAACACTGAGCAGCCGGGCGAAGGGTGAGCAATGGCGTCTCGGTGTCCAGGTAAGGCTAAGGAAATTATGCACGCCCTTTTGTTTTCCTCTCTGAGTTTGAAGTGTTATACATTGTGATAGCAAATATCATTATGATGGAAACTTTCAGGTAAGAGTTCGTGGCCAGAGCTGGTTAGGGCATATGGGGAGGCGGCGGCGGCTACCATTGAGAGAGAGAACAGAAATGTTGATGCAATTGTCTTGCGAGAAGGAACTCCAGTGACCAAGGATTTTAGGTGCAACAGGGTTTGGGTCAATGAACAAGGGGTTGTGACTCGATCAGTTCCTTAGATTGGCTAAGATATAGCACACATATTATTAGTCCACCTTTTTGGAGGGACATCACGAAAATTATCAAACAAAATCGGTAGCCATAATCATGAATAAATCGAGTTTTCATTTTCCTCTCTAAGCACATGTATTATGCTGTAATAAAGTTGATATCTTAATTAATTATGCCTTAAGCACGCCATTCCCAATAACTGGGAGTTAATTTTGAGCAGTTTCGAGGCATGATCAGACAGAGACTATTGCAAATTGCAAAAGAACTTTCCACGTGAAGTTAGTAGTGGCCCAGACATATGATTCCAAAATCATAATTATAATGAGAGATCGAAAGGACCTAATTATTGTTAGTAAAAAAAACCATTTCAAAGCAATATTCTGTACCACATGGTTCAGATTCTCCACCACAGCAAGCTTTAACATAATAAATAGATTTGGCAAGGGTTAGTAGTAAGACCATCTTCCATGCCAAGGGGAGAGTTTTAAAATTATCGAAGGCTGATAATAAAACTCCCTATGCCCGTAAAGATGTAGACTGTAGCGTTACTAATTTCTGAATAAGCACTTCAGGGTTGTCCTGAAGCAATTCATGGATTCTCGCCTTGTTAATCAAGACACGGAACAGTATCATACCTGTGCAGAATGTTTACAAGAACCGTTATGCTTACCATTCCAGTTCATCTTCTGTGCGTAGAAAAAAGGCTTTATTAATGTGAGTTCTCATCAGTCATCTTGATCTACTGAAGAATCGAAATTGCTTCTATGAGGGGGCTTGATATGAGATCAAAAGCACAAGAAAGTGTTCTCTCTCTCACTCAGTGTGTGCGCGGGGGTGCATAGCGACAGAGGTGCGTGCATGCTCGCAAATATATGTATGTTTCTATTTGGAACAGGCTTTTCTAGGTTATCATGTTTCAGCTAGCAATTGTAGCAGCAGTTAGAACAATAACATGCACGCATGGAAGCAAAAGGAAATATTACAATGGATATACTAACCTCATAACGAAGAATAGAAACTCAAGGAACAGATTGGTCACTATTTCTCATCCCCATTTTCCGCGATTTTTGCAGATGATGAGCTATTTCTTGAACAAACTGCAGTCCCTCTTTTCCAGATTGAAGAGAATTGAAAGCATGCTCCAGAAAATTCTTATCAAATTCAAGTGCTTCCAATCTCCCATTAAGGTCTGATATCTCCTTTTCAAGAACAACCAAATCAATCTCGTTATGTTGCTCGGAGGGTTTTTGTCCATTGAAAACTGGATGATTACTTTCGTTAAACATCTTGATCTTTGGCAATTAAAGCGCTGGACGTTTCATGGGCAGGGAGGCTTCTATTAGATACAGGTGAATCCTTTTGCGTTGACAAACTATCCTCCTTTGTCTGATCATTTGTTCGGCTCCCCTCATAGTCAAGAGATTCTCCCTCGTTGAGAGCTCCATGAGCTTCCTCGGAATAATCACCATTAGACACGAATTGTGAAGCCCCATGAGATGCAAATTGATGAAGTTTCCTCTCCAAACCCTTCAAACGTTGTGAAATGAGCAACTGTTCATCATCATATTCTGACAAGAAAGATTTGACAGTAGCAGGTTTTTCACTGTCATTCAAGACCTCCCTAAACGATGAGCTACAAGGAGCATTGGTATCATCATCGCCTTTGGAAGTATTCTCTAAACTCATATTTTTCTCCTTCAGATCGTAACTTTTTACATGAATTGTCTCCGCCATTGGTTCATCGGGGGTGTTTAATTGCAAAAAATCTATCTCTGCTTCCAAGTCCTGCATTTGTTTCTCCCTCTCAGCCAGAAGATCATTAGCTTTCTCAAGGGCCTCTACGTCATGCTCTGCTTGCTCTTCCATCATTCTTAGGTACTGCAGGGCCTCCATATGAAGTGCTGCCTTCTCCTCTTGCAGCCTATTGATCATGGCCATTGCCTGATTTGCAGCAATCGCAGAAGCACTTCTTTCTTCTTCTAATTCCTCATACAAAGCGCTTATGCGTCTTTTATCATGCTCCATTTGTCGCTTTAACCGATCAACAATACTTTCACCTTCAATGTCACTGACAAAGCTTCCATCGAGAGATTCAAGACCAGATGATTCAGCTCTTTCAGTCTGGAGCGTCTGAACTCCATTAGGCCCCAAAGTATCATTCATCTCCAATTCATCCCCACGACCTTCCACCCCATTGATTTTATTATTCAATGATAAATCAGGCACTTCAGCGAAAACATTTTCTGTTGGCAACTCCAAATTTTCATCAACTCTTTCATGTTCATTCGCAGTCCCTTTTTCTGCCATAAAAGTGTGAGCTTCTCCTTCCTCGCTATTGGCAGCAGGCTTCCACACATCAATCAGATCCACATTACATGAATTTATGGAAGGTACTTCAGTAGCAACCTGATCACCTCCTCTGATTGACGTAGTTAATTTGGAAATTTCCTTGTGCTTGTTGATGGCTATATATCGCCTGTCACCTGTTCCAGTGTAGTCTGCTGCTAGAAACAATTCCAGGATGGAAATAAGTTGCTTATAAAACAGTTATCCTCACACAGCACACAGAAAAGACAAGTAGAAAGATATGGAGAACTTACAATTCCTTTCTGATGCTTCCAGAGGACCTTCAACAGCACTAAATGATGAGGGAACTACGAGTGACATGAGATCAGAGAGTGCAGAAAGATTGTAGTTCTGAAAGAAAGGAAACTTGAGCTCACTTCTCACTGATGACACTCCAGAAGTAGCCTCCATTACACTGGATGTAGGACAACCATCTAAAGAAATAAGCTCAGGTAGTGCAGAAGGACAGTTTTCATGATCAGCTTGCTGCCGGTTCAGATCAACATCAGAAGCCAAGCTTCTCAAGGAATGATGCGTCATCTTCTCTGAGCTTATACCATCAGTCAGTGTTTTGGGTGGAACTGTGGACTCTTCCTTCAGCTCTTTCATTTTGTTACCAATACTACTGCCTTCATCATCATCAAAAAATGGAAATTCAGAATCAGAATCAAAAGTGAACTTGAGCTCAGCGTATCCTACATGAGAGCGGGGATTGTAATCACACCTTACAAGACGGTGAGATGTTACAGACCCAGGAAATTTCTTTCTCTTTTTCCTTACATTTTCACGGTGGGTCAGATGACGGGCCAAAGGAATATTGGGCTTAGTCATCCCACTCCTAGGTGATTTCAGTTGGGCTATTCTGTTGGAAGTTTGTCTTGATCTCTTGCAACATGAGCACATCCTCGTACCAACAGAACCAGAAACAAGCTCCCTGTTCTGCAATGAGTTCTGGAAACCAGGAGCACCAATATCAAACCCAAACTTACCCATCAACAGCCTGTTTATGTCTGGGCTTGGTACGCTTTTCATAGTGGATGACAATAGGCATTCCTCACACATACCGTAGCCATCAGCAAGCTTCCCATGAATGTGACAAGAAATCAAGGATGATATTTCAGATCTATGGTTGCTGCAAATTAATTTTTTATAAAATCCAGGTTTTTCATTTCCCAGAAAATGATCGAGCCTGGAACAAAACATGCAAGGTATTTGCAATCCGCAATAACTTGCAAATTTTGTTAGCAGATACGAGAGTACAGCATCAATAAGCAGCCAAAAGAGCAAAAACCATTCACAAGCTGCAGATTGTAGAACTGTTGTGAACCTCTGCAGATTCCTCTGTACTTTAATAAATGAAGTGCCAGTTGCAGCCATTTCCACCGGAAACACACTAACACTTCATGAATTTCTGAATTCACTGAATATAAAAAAAGGCTATTATTCACCAAAATACTGAATTCACCAATCATACAAATGCATATTGTCTAAATTCAATGCAGCAAGTTGCCACAACCCCCAGAAACCAGAAACAATTAAATCTCAGAAATAGCTAAATTACTTCTGAGATAAAGTAGAAATATCTTAGAAATAAAAGGATACTCAACTCTACTGTCCACTTTTACACATGTTTTAATGTTAAACAAGGCACAAATAAAAGGATCGTGAACTGGGAAAAACCCTCATAAAAATGGACAGTTCGAACAAATTCTTCAAAAACCTTCAAAGAGATGGAAACCTGACTCTGAATTCAAAAAAAAAACAGTACAGATTTAGCCCTAGCCAGTTGCCCAATGCAGTAATGAAATCAACCTACAACCAATAAGAAGAATACTAATCACCATAAAGAAAAAGATCCTCCACCGAACCCAACTGCACAACATAATATTAGAATCAGCTAACAACCACCATAATGATGACAAACATCAAATTAAATGTGCAAACCAAACCGATTAATGCTAAGAAGCCCAACCAGATTCACTTTTGAGATTGCCTTTATACTTAGTCCCTCCCAGAAACAACAGATTATTACTTCTGAATTTCTCATAATCATGAATTTACTAACATTTCTTCATGCATGATCTGCACCTTTTCAACGTTGAAAACACAAATGCCGACAGGTTAAGAACGGGCTAAACCAAACATTATACATGCAAAGCAAGAGGGTCAATGAGAAATACACTGTACAAGGCAACTACAACACATATTTTTTTTAAAAAAAAATTGCACTTTAGAACAAGCGTTTCGATGATAGGCAACAAAATGAAAACCTGAGAAGGAATAAAATGTACCTGGGACACGATGGAATTTATAGAGGAAGAGAATAGAAGAACACTGCCATATTAAAAGATTACAAATTTGAGAATAAAATTAGAAAAGAGAGAAATGAAAGTACAGATAAGAGGGAGATTTATAAGGTGGTTGATTATTACTGAGAAAAATGAGTGACCGTGTCTTTGATAATTATATGGTTCCAGGCTTAGAGATATTATTAGATTTTACATATTTAGTGAGATCAAAGACATTCTTAAACATAAATTACTTATAAATTACATACATTTTAATGTTAAGTTCTGAATTCAATAGGATAAAAGGAAAGATCTAAACTTTCTAACCGAAATGTTCATGAAGTTATACTTGTAACTTGTTCTTATTACCATCTTGTTCAAGGCAGGCCCTCGGCGTTGAATCGGACTTATATCGAAGCATAAATTACTTGTTATATATAAAAATAATCATGATTAATATCTTATGCTTCAATGCCTAAATCATCATGCAAAGCAGAGAAAGAAAATGGACCTCAACTACTAACGCACAGCTTTCTTTTTTGTTCAGAAAATGGATCTCCACAACTTACATCTAGCCATCTTCATAGTGGATAGTTGAAAGCAGCAATGGAACATTTCAAAGAGTTCTAATTAGCTCTGTTTCTTTTCCGTTTTGAAGAATCTTTCAGATTTCAATAATCGATTTTGACAAATCATTAAGGATTGAAAAATGGGTCGGAAGATCAGCATAATCTTCTAACATTGCAAACCTATCATTAGAGGCTGCTACAAATGCCGATTAATTTGTTCAAATTCAATGATGTCCATCACATTAATACTACCATCACATCATAGACATTAATACTTCAATCATGATTTTATATATATATATATATATATATATATATATATATATATATATTATTTTTTTTCAAAATTTTTATAC